>JAABUZ0100000969.1_pt1 | contig 59833 bp, 49 predicted proteins | sample 5562091 | NCBI WGS metagenome assembly JAABUZ01 (sample SAMN12813069, study PRJNA571459) | rock metagenome | isolation source: Antarctica rocks | place: Antarctica: Victoria Land, Linnaeus Terrace sud | collected 2015-12-21 | reverse complement strand
TCGCCGCGGACCTCAGCCGCGCCGGCATCGACACCCTCCTCGACGACCGCGACGAGCGCGCCGGCGTCAAGTTCAAGGACGCCGACCTCATCGGCATCCCCTACCGCATCAACGTCGGCAAAAAACTTGCCGAGGGCAAGGTGGAGCTCGTCGACCGCCTCCGCAACGAAACCTCCGACCTCACCCTCGACGACGTCGCCCTCGCGTTGCAAGCCCGGCTCACCCAGCAGAAACAGATCTCCGCACCGCGCGTATAAGCGTCCAAAGGAAAGATCACACCGTGGCCGTCAAACTCAAATACCGCACCGGCGCCGCGCAGGCTCAAGGCCTTCTCGCCAGCCCCTTCTTTCGTGCGTTCGCCATCCTCCTGCTCGCCGGACTTCTCCTCTTCGGCGCCATCTTCGCCTTCTACTACCACCGGTACCAGGGCATCGTGGACCAGCGCCTCGCCTCCGGCCCCCTGTTCGCGCCCGTCGCCCAGATCTACGCCGCTCCCCGCGAGGTCCGCAACGGCCAGCAACTCTCCGCCGCCGAGATCGCCCGCGACCTCAACCAGGCCGGCTACAACGGCAACCGCCAGCTCGGCACCTTTGAGATCAACGGCGAGGCCATCACCATCAAGCCCGGCCCTCAGTCCTTCCACTCCACCGACGGCGCCACCATCGACACCACCGGCGGCTCCGTCCAAAGCATCCTCGCCGACAACGGCGCCGCCCTCCGCGCCTACCAGCTCGAGCCCCAGCTCATCACGGCCCTCTCCGAAGACAAAAACCGCACCAAGCGCCGCCTTGTCACCTATAGCGAGATCCCTCGGCGCATGGTCCAGGCCGTCACCTCCATCGAAGATCGCCGCTTCTTCGAGCACGGCGGCGTCGACTACCACTCCATGCTCGGCTGGGTCTACCACGACCTCCGCGGCGATCGCCGCTACACCGGCGGCGGCTCCACCCTCACCATGCAGCTCGCGCGCGGCATCTTTCTGTCGCCCGTCCGCCACATCAAGCGCAAGCTCATTGAGATCCTGATCACCTTTCAGCTCGAGTCGCGCTTTACCAAGCAGCAGATCTTCGAGATGTACGCCAACCAGATCAACCTCGGGCAGCGCGGCTCCTTCGCCATCAACGGCTTCGGCGAGGCCGCCCAGGCCTACTTCGGCAAGGACCTCCGCCAGCTCGACACGGCCCAGTGCGCCACCCTTGCCGGCATCATCCAGAGCCCCAACCGCCTCAACCCTTACCGCCATCCCGACCGCGCCATCGAGCGCCGCAACCTGGTCCTCGACGCCATGGTCGAGACCGGCTCCATCACCGCCACCGAAGGCGTCCGCGCCAAGGCCGAGCCCCTCCGCCTGGCTCCCGTCAACGTCGACGCCAGCGAAGCCCCCTACTTCATCGACCTCGTCCACGAGCAGCTCTCGCAACGCCTCGGCGAGCAGCAGCTCGGCCAGGACACCCTCCGCATCTATACCTCGCTCGACCCCGACCTCCAGCGGGCCGCCTCCGCCGCCGTCGAGGTCGGCATGCGCAACGTCGACGAGCTCGTCCGCAAGCAGCACGGCAAAAGCCCCGGCCCCCTCACCTACCCCCAGGTCTCGCTGGTCGCCATCAACCCGCACACCGGACAGGTTCTCGCCCTGGTCGGCGGCCGCAACTACGGCGCGTCCCAGCTCAACCACGCCGTCTCCAAGCGCCCCACCGGATCTATCTTCAAGCCCTTCGTCTACGCCGCCGCCTATAACAGCTCGCTGAACGGCATGACCCTCGGCGATGGCGGCGTCTTCACCGCCGTTACGACCCTTCATGACGAAGCCACCACCTTCTCCTTCGACAACGGCCGCCAGACGTACAACCCGCGCAACAAATTGAGCGGCTATCGCGGCGACGTGACCGCCGCCTATGCCCTCGCCCACTCGCTCAACAGTGCGACCGTCTCGCTCGGTCAGCAGGTCGGGTTTGAGAATGTTGCCGCCCTGGCCCGCGCCTCCGGCATCCTCGGCGCCCGCGGAACACCCGCGGTCGCCCTCGGCGCCTACGACGCGACCCCACTCGAGATGGCCGGGGCTTACACCGTCTTCGCCAACGGCGGTGTCCACCTCAACCCCTGGATGCTCGCGTCTGTTCGCAACGCGAATGGCGACATCGTCTCCGACTTCGCCCCCGAGGCCAGGCAGGTCATGGACCCACGCGCCGCCTATCTGACCCAATCGCTTCTCGAAGGCGTCATGAACTACGGCACCGGAGCCGGCGTTCGCTCCCGCGGCTTCACCGCTCCCGCTGCCGGAAAAACCGGCACCTCCCATGACGTCTGGTTTGCCGCCTACAGTTCCAACCTGCTGTGCGTCGTATGGGTCGGCAACGACGACTATTCCGACCCTAAGCTCCAAGGCGCCACCGCCGCCGCTCCCATCTGGGCCGAGTTCATGAACCGCGCCATCAAGCTACCGCAGTACTCCGACATGAGGTCCTTCTCCGCCCCCGACGGTGTCACCGTCGCTCGCCTGGACAAGACCACCAACCTCCTCGCCGACGTCTCCTGCCCCAACGACTACAACGCCGCCTTCCTCGACGGCACCGCCCCCCAGAACACCTGCACCCAGATGTCGGAAAGTCCCCAGTCCGTCATGCAGAAGATCTTCGGCATTGGCGGCAACAATAACCCCCAATCCCAACCCGACCTCCTCAGCCCCGACGAAGCCCCCGCCGCGCCCATCGATCCCGCGCAACCCAAGAAGAAAGGCTTCTTCCACAAGCTCTTCGGCGGAGACGACAGGAATAAGTCGCAGCCCGTTCCCCAGCAACCCCCAGCTCCCATTACCCGCCAGCCGCCACCGCAGTAGCCCTCACTTCATCCGTTCTTGCTTCGGGCACTTTAGCGTCCCTCGCCTCCTCTGCGCTAGCGTCCGCTGCTGTCAGCCAGAGACTCCTCAGCACCCCACCTTCCTCCGTCGCGACCCCCGCTCCCCACCTACCGGAGCCACTGCACTCTGCCCCTCCGCCGCCACCCACGGCTGGCACCCCGGACACCAGTACGTCGACCTCGCCTCTACCCCCTGCTTGCGCATCATCACTGTGGCCCCACATCGCCGGCACTCCTGCCCCTGCCGCCCATACACCCACAACCGCTCCTCCCGATCCATCCTCCCCGTCGTCCGTCGATTCCCCGAGTACGTCACAATCTGATCCCCACCTGTCGCTGTATTCCCGGCGATCACATTCGCCTTCATCCACTGCTGGCTCTTCTCCACCATCACCTCCCGCTCGCGAGCCGTGATCGTCCGCATCGCCCGAAACGGATTCACCCCCGCCGCAAACGCCACCTCGCTCTTGTACACATTGCCCAGCCCTGCCAGCACCCGCTGGTTCAACAGCACCACCGCGATCTCCGCCTCCGGGTGCTCCGCCCCATACGCTTCCAGCCGCGCGATCCCGCCCTCGACAGTAAACTCGTCCGACAGCAGATCCGGTCCCAGCTTCGGCACCTGGCTGTTCCTCTCCAACGTCCGCGCCGTATGAAACTCCACCACCGGCACGTTGAACGCCACCGCCTGCCACCCCGTCGGCTCCCCCTCCTTCGGAGCCACCGAGATCGCCACCCGCATCCGGTCCTTCCCCATCCACCACTTCTCGCCCGTCCGGTACAGGTGCCACGACCCACTCATCAACATGTGCGTCACCAGGATCAGATCGCCCGAAAAATAAACCAGACACCACTTTCCCCGCGACTCCACCCGCTCCACCACCCGCCCTACGAGCGGTGCATCGTCGTTCACCCGCGCAATCTTCGCCAGCCCCGTCTCAAACCCCGTCACCACCGCGCCACCAATCGCCCGCTGCATCGCCCGCGCAGCCCGATAAATCGTGTCCCCTTCCGGCATACATCGTCTCCAAGTTCTTGGATGTTCTCGTTTAGACTTCGCCTATGGTCCTGCTCTTTGATCGCGGTTGCTCTATTCGCGAGTGCTGTCCTCCTCCTCATAAGAGAGCAAGCGACTAATCCAGAGGACACCCTAGTTGGAACCAATGAAACGTCCAAGGGCCTTCTTCCGTCGCCCTACTATTCACCCTGCAAGTGGGAAGATTGTAGGTGGTCTGATTGTCATTGTTCGTAGTCACTCCGTTGCTGCGCTGATGGCGAGTGAGCGATCTTAGGTAAGACATGCGCCCTTACGCATTCGGCCGCACCCCAGCCCCCGGCAAAGCCGGCAAGTTCCTCCGCACATTGAATCCCACCGCCCCCGCCTGGAACCCCGCGTCCAGCAGGTATCGCGCGAGCGGACTCTCCGCTACCGCCACCCCATTCACCGTTGCTACCAGCATCCCGCCCCGCGCCGCAGCCTCGCCTTCGCCCTCACGCATCCCCTGCACCCGCCGCACCAGAAATTCCGCCAGCGCCCGCGCCACCTGCCCCCGCGCCGGCTCCTCCTCCGGCAGCCACGCCTGCAGGTTCGGATTCCCACGCCGCAAATACGCCGCCAGTGCCCCATCGCACAGGATCACCTTCGCCCCCACGCTCCGCGTCAGCGTCGACCCCTCATCCGGCGGCGCCGGCCACTTCATCAGCGCCCCATACGGGTTCGCCGGATCGGTCGCCGCCAGCTGCACCATCTCCGCCTCCTCGCCATCCCGCTCCACGCGCAGGCTTCGCAGCAGATCCACCGCCGCCGGCATCGCAAACTGCGTCGCGCCGAGATCCGCCGCAAAGAATCCCCGCCGAATCCGGCCGCTCTCCTCCATCGCCTTCAGCACGTCGTACACCGCCGAAAATCCGCCCGGAAGACCCTCCGCCTGCGCCGTCTCTCGAAACACCACGCCATACCGCGCCAGCAACTGCCCCGCGATCGCATGGCTCCATTCCGTCCCGCGCTTACCCTGATCTTCCGCGGTTACAAATGCGCTCCCCTGCAGAGCCCACCGGCCCTGCATTGTCGGCGGCGTCGTCCGCCGGCTCCGAAACCCCGCCTGGTTGTGCACCCGCCGCGCCGCCGGTCGCCCATTCTTCGCCATCGCAGCCGTCGCCCGATCGCAGTACGACCGCAGCGCCGCCATCCCGTCGTTCGTCACCATCCCCCGCCACACCAGGCTCCACACGGCATCGATCGTCTCCCCCGGATACCCGCCGCCCACTCCGTCATGGAGCTCCTGAAAGAACGACGCCCCACGCGCCCGCAGATATGTAACCACCTCAGTCTCTTTCTCTGTAAGGGGATCAACCTCGCCCAACCGCGGCGGCCACAACAGCGGCAGACGCTCCGCCAGGTACAAGCCCAACCGCCCATCCCGCTCCCCCAGCGGCTCGAGTCCCACCCAAACCACCTCCCCCGCCGCCACCAAAGTATCCAGATCCGCCGACCGATACCCCATCACCCGCGCCGGCAAAATCTCCGTCTCCAGAGTCGAAGCCGCCAGCGGAGCCCCCTGTAGATTCTCAATCACATCCAGCAGCGCATCCAAGCCCCGGCGAGGCTGCACCACACCTTGCCACCGCGTAAACAGCCGGGCCAGCACCTTCTGCTCCACCGGCTCCACCTCCTTGCGCAACCGCGCCAGGCTCTTCCGCCGGATCTGCCGCAGCACCTCCACATCGATCCACTCGCGATGCACACCGCCCGGCCGGAACCCGCCCTCCTGCACCCGCCCCACCTGCACCAGCCGCTGCAGCACCGCCTCCACACTCACCGCCGGCAAACCGAACCGCTCCACGACCTGCTTCGTCGTGAACGGCCCATTCGTTCGCGCGAACCGGCGCACCACATCCAGCAGCGCATCCGCCACCGGCGTCAGAAAGGCCGTCGGCAGCCCCGGCGGCAGAGGCACCCCGATCGCGTCCCGATACCGCGCCGCATCCTCGACCGCAATCACCCGCTTCACGCCCGCAACCTGCACCTCCAGCGCCCGCCGCGCCTTCATCAGCCGGTCGACGCTTTCAGCGACCTCGCCGCTGGCACACCGAACTCGTAACTCTTCCCGCGACAGATCGCCCAGCCGCAGAAGCAGGTCATGTACTCCATCCATCGACCGCGCGCGCCAGCTCTCCGTCAGGCACTGCAGCTGCTCCTCCGTCTCTTCGATCGCGTTGACGTCCAGCAGCTCGCGCAGATCCGCATCGCCCATCAGCTCCCGCAGCTGGTCCTGGTCGATCGACAGCGCCTGCGCCCGACGCTCGGCCAGCGGAGCATCCCCGTCATAGATATAGTTCGCCACATAGCTGAACAGCAGCGCGCTCGCAAACGGACTCGGCGTCCGCGAGTCCACCGTGTGCACCCGCAGGCTGCGGTTCCCGATCGCCCGCAGCACCTCCATCAGCGCCGGCATATCAAACACATCGCGCAAACACTCGCGGTACGCCTCCAGCAGAATCGGAAACGAGGGATACCGGCTCGCCACCCCCAGCAGGTCGTACGACCGCTTCCTCTGCTGCCACAGCGGCGTCCGCCCATCCGCCCGCCGTCGCGGCAGCAGCAGCGCCCGCGACGCACTCTCGCGAAACTTCGCCGCAAACAGAGCCGTCGATCCCAGCTGCCGCAGCACCAGTTCCGCCGCCTCCTCCGGTTCGAGCAGCAGCGGCTCCACCTCCGGCGGCTGCTCGCTCTCCGGAAACCGGAGGCAGAACCCGTCTTCACTCCACATGGTTTCCACCTCTGTCCCGCCATTCGCCCGCAGCTTCGCCGTCACCGCCATCGCCCACGGCGCATGGATCCGGCTGCCCAGCGGCGTCAGGCAGCACACCCTCCAGTCCCCCAGCTCATCCCGCACCCGCTCAATCACAATGGTGCGGTCATCCGGCACAAATCCACTTGCCAGCTCCTGGTCCGCCAGGTACCGCAGCACGTTCTCCGCCGCCACCTGCTCCAGATCGTGCTCGCCCATCAGCCGCGTGATCGCCACACTCCGCGGAGCATCGCGCAGCTCCCGCACCAGCGCTCCGATCCTTCGCCCAAACTCGATCGGCCGACCCGCCTGGTCCCCATGCCAGAACGGCATCTTGCCCGCATCTCCCGGCGCCGGGCTTACCAGCACCCGGTCGTGCGTAATCTCCTCCACCCGCCACGTCGACGCGCCCAGGATGAACGTGTCGCCCGTCCTCTGCTCGAACACCATCTCCTCGTCCAGCTCGCCCACCCGCACCGGCTTCGCATGCGTCCCGGCCAGAAATACTCCATACGTTCCGCGATCCGGAATCGTCCCACCATTTAGAATCGCGATCTTCTTCACACCCGCGCGCGGCGTAATCCAGTTCCGCGTCCGGTCCCACGTTACCCGCGGCCGCAGCTCCGCAAACTCGTCCGACGGATACCTCCCGGCAAGCATATCCAGCACCCCGTCGAACACCGCCTGACTCATCCCCGCGTACGGCGCCGCACTCCGCACCATCCCCAGCAGACCGTCATAGCTGATCCCCGGACTTGACTCCTCGTCCGTTCGCCCCTTCGAACGTCGTTCCGCGTCCGCGACTGAAAGCGGCGGATGCGCCACCACCGCCACCATCTGCTGCGCCAGCACATCGATCGGGTTACGCAAAAATCGCGTGGACTCCACGTGCCCCTCGTGCATCGCTTTGGTCACCGCCGCGCATGCAATCAGGTCCGCCCGATACTTCGGAAAGATGATCCCGGTCGAAGGCGCACCCACCTGGTGCCCCGCGCGCCCAATCCGCTGCATCCCGCTCGCCACGCTCGGCGGCGCTTCAATCTGGATCACCAGGTCCACCGCACCCATATCAATTCCCAGCTCGAGCGAGCTCGTACACACCAGCGCCTTGATCTTGCCCGCCTTCAGCAGCTCCTCGATCTCACTCCTTTGCGCGGCAGCTAAGGATCCATGGTGCGCCCGCGCCACCTGCTCCCCGGCCAGTTCATTAATCGCGCCCGCCAGCCGCTCCGCCACCCGCCGCGCATTGACAAAGATCAGCGTCGACGTCCGCCCCCGAATGATCTCCAGCAGCCGCGGATGGATTGACTGCCAGATCGACGTCCGCTTCGGCCCCTGGCTTGCCGGCCCGCTCGGCTGATCCTGGATCTCGCCCAGCCGCGCCATGTCCTCGACCGGCACCTCCACCTTCAGCTCCAGCACCTTCCGCGCCCCCGCATTCACCACCGTCACCGGACGGTACCGCACACCGCTTGCCACCTCCGCCGCGTCCTCATGCGCATCGTCCGAGACCTCCAGCATTCCCGGCGTCGCCACCTCCAGAGCAACCCCCGAAGCGGGCTCCCCAGGCTTCCGTAGCGCCACCAAGCCGGGTGCCCCAGCCTCAGCAGTCCCACCGCGAAGGTTGGGCTCCAGACCGCCGCCGGTGTCCTCAGCAGCTCCCTCCACCGCAAGCCCCCGGTTAGCTCTTCGCTCCTCCCTACGCCCTGCCCCACCCTCCGCGCCACCCAAAAACCGCGCCACCTCCTCAAGCGGCCTCTGCGTCGCACTCAACCCGATCCGCTGCAGCCTCCGCCCATCTCCAGTACCGGCCAACGCCTCCAATCTCTCGAGCGACATCGCCATATGCGCCCCACGCTTCGACGGCACCAGCGCATGAATTTCGTCGATAATCACCGTCTCCACCGACCGCAGCGACTCCCCCGCCTCACTCGTCAGCAAGAGGTACAAACTCTCCGGCGTGGTGATCAATATGTCACCAGGATGTTTACGAAATCGCGCCCGCTCCTTTTGCGGCGTATCGCCCGTTCGCACGCTGATCTCCGGCATCCGCACCGGCACGCCCTCCCTCTGCGCCATGTTCGCAATCCCCATCAGCGGCGAGCGCAGGTTCCGCTCCACATCCGCCGCCAGCGCCTTCAGCGGCGACAGATACAGCACCCGGCAGCCCTTCTCCGCATCCAGAGGCGTCCGCAGCATCAGCTTGTCCAGGCACCACAAAAATGCCGTGAGCGTCTTTCCCGTCCCCGTCGGCGCCAGGATCAGCGTCGACTCCCCGCGCGCAATCGCCGGCCAACCCTCCACCTGCGGCGCCGTCGGGCCCTCAAACACCGCCCGAAACCAACCCGCCGTAATCGGATGAAACAGTCCAAGCGCCGCGTCGGCACGAGACGCGCTCAGAGCTTCCGCAGGACGCACCGCCGAAGCGAGTGCTTCTATTTGCGGAACCGCAACAATTGCCGGCGCACCACCAGTCTTGCCCCCCTTCGACCTCGGCCGATCGCCCCTCGCCACCGCCATTCGCTCGCGCTCCCTCCTTCTAAGATGCGCCCACCCGTCCCGATCTTGTTATCCCGTCAATCACCTTCGCTTTCCTGCTCCTGCTGTCAGCCTGGGAGCGCAGCGACAGAGGACGTCGACCGATCTCACGCCGCGACGGTCGCACACATCTCCCCGCCCAAAACTCAAGCTGCAGTACCCCGCCAAAGAAACTCACTTGCAGCCCAGCCGCCACCCAAGTAGCCTCCAACTCAGCATGCCCGCAGCTCCTACCGAAGCCCAGCTCCTGCATCTCCTCGAAGCCGCCGCCGCCGTAGCCCAGAACGCCCACGCCCCCTACAGCGGCTTCCGCGTCGGCGCCGCCCTGCTTCTCGCGCACCCTCACCAGGACACCGTCATCACCGGCTGCAACGTCGAAAACGCCTCCTTCCGCCTTACCACCTGCGCCGAACAGTCCGCCGTCGCCGCCGCCGTCGCCCGGCACGGCCCCCACATCCGCATCCTCGCCGTCGCCGTCGCGAACCTCAACCAAGCCGCCTCCCAGCCCTGCGGCGCCTGCCGCCAAACCCTCCACGAGTTCGCCCTCCCCGAAACCCTCGTCCTCTACCCCGGCCCCAGCGCCCAAACCGAGCAGCAACTCCTCTCCGAACTCCTCCCAAATAGCTTCTCTCTGACCCCGTGAACTGAGAACTGAGAATGCCCTTCCACCCCCAGGACATTATCCGCCGCAAACGCGACGGCCTCGAACTCTCCCCCGCCGAGATCAACGCCCTCGTCCGCGCAGTTGTCTCTCACGAAATCTCCGACGCCCAGATCGCCGCCTTCCTCATGGCCACCTTCCTCCGCGGTCTCACCCCCGCCGAGCTCCACGCCCTCACGGAGGCCATGCGCTTTTCCGGCGAGACCTTCGATCCCGCCCCCCTCCAAACCTCCGGGCCCGTCTTCCTCGTCGACAAGCACTCCACCGGCGGCGTGGGCGACAAGACCTCCCTCCTGATCGCACCCATCCTCGCCGCCGCCGGCCTCGCCTCCCCCACACCAGGCGACATCCCCGGGATCTGCGTCCCCATGATCTCGGGCCGTTCGCTCGGTCACACCGGTGGAACCCTCGACAAGCTCGAGACCATCCCCGGCTTCAACACGCAGCTCTCCCTCCCCGAGCTCCTCGAAAACCTCCGCACCTCGGGCGCCGCCCTCATCGGCCAAACCCCCAACCTCGTTCCCGCCGACCGCATCCTCTACGCCCTCCGCGACCACACCTCCACCGTCGAATCGCCCTTTCTCATCACCGCCAGCATCATGAGCAAGAAGCTCGCCGAGTCGCTGAACGGTCTCGTCCTCGACGTCAAGACCGGCTCCGGAGCCTTTCTCCGCACCGCCGACGAAGCCCGCCACCTCGCCCGCCTCATGGTCCAGACTGGCGAGGCCGCCGGCACCCGCACCGTCGCCCTCCTCACCTCCATGGACCAGCCCCTCGGCCGCTTCGCCGGCAACTGGATCGAGGTCCAGGAGTGCGTCGACATCCTCCGCGCCGGCCCCGATCCGGCCCGCCGCCACCCGCTTTCCACGGACCTCATCGCCCTCACCAACATCCTCTCCGGCCACATGCTCCACCTCGCCGGCCAAGCCGAAAGCCCCGATGCCGGCGCCCACCTCTCCGACGACCTCCTCCGCTCCGGCAAAGCCTACCAATCCTGGTTACAAATCATCCAGGCCCAGGGCGGCGACACAACCGTCTTCGACAACCCCGCCGCCTTCCACCAGCCCGCCTCTACCCGCACCCTCACGGCCCCGCAAACCGGCTACCTCCACAGCATGGACTGCACCGAAGTCGGCTGGGCCGTCCAACGCCTCGGCACCGGCCGCACTTCCCCCGGAGCCCCCGTCAGCGCTCACGCCGGCATCGAAATGCACGCCAAACTCGGCGACCACCTCGAAGTCGGCCAGCCCCTCATCACCCTCTTCTCCGAAGACCCCAGCCTGCTCGACGAACCCTCTGACATGCTCCGCCGAACCCTCCATATCGCCGCCGATCCCCCAATCCCGATCCCGCTCGTCTTCGAAGTCCTCAGCTCCAGGTAGTCCGCACCCGATCGCGCTCAGGAACTTCGCTCTGCTCAGCCAAACCGTAGCTCACCTTCCGCGTTCAAACATTTTGCAGAAAACCTGTAACCCGACGACGCCTCCGCAGTCTCATCCACGGTCGCGACCGTTCTAGGTCGCCAACCCGGGAGTTTTGAATGAAGCCATGGATCACCTCTACGAAGTCCATCCTCTTCGCCGCCTCTGCCGTCGCCATCCTGGGGACGCCATCCCTCGCCAAGGCACAGCAGGTTAAAATTCCCCAGGACGCCATCTCCTATGAGGAGAATCCCAAAGTCACACTTCCGCTCGTGATCTGCTGGCACAATGGCAAAAAGGATTTCTACATCCAGACCGAGGCCTCCGACCCAACCGTCGCCGCCGCGCAGAAGATCAACTTCGTGCCCCAGCTTGCCAACGCCATCGACGCTCCCAACGGCGCCGTGGATGACATCTACGTCTTCACCAACAGCACGCAAAAAGATCAGTACAACATCCTTCCCTCCGAGCCAAAGCCGGTCGGTCCTGACAATCGCGACACAGCGTACACCCCTCTCTGGCAGGTCAGCAATGTCACCTGGAACGATAAGGCAAAGCAGAGAACTCTCAAATCCGAAGCCGAGGTAAAGGATGCCGAACAGAAGGGACTCGTCACGGTGGTCAAGATCCGCGTCGTTCTCAACTGCCCCGTCGTCTATACGGACCAGGGCGGCCTCCTCCCGAAAGCAGTCATTCAACTGAAAGACGGCGATCGCGACGACGGCACCTATCACAATTGGTAGCACTCCACCACACCAACCCTTGACACCCCCGATACCATAGAAACAGGAATCGAGATATATACCACGATCCGGCCACCTGCCGGATCGTCCCATTTAACCGGGACCTCCGACCACCTAGATCCAGATCTAAAGTCGTCTCCTTCGAAGACTTTAGTACTAAGCCGGGGGGCCATACATCGACGCAACCGCCACTCGCACCGACCTCGAACCCCGCCAGCCGCAGCCCCGCCCAAACCCGTCCAGTACACTTCCCACACCACCAAGCATTCATCCACCGCAGGAGCATAGCCTTTGCCCCGTCTCACCGGCCTCCTCGGCCTCGTCACCTTCCTCGCGCTCAGCTACGCCCTCTCCTCCAACCGCCGCGCCATCCGCTGGCGCACCGTCGCCTGGGGCCTCGGCCTCCAGATCCTCTTCGCCTTCCTCGTCATCAAGTGGACCTTCGGCCAGACCCTCCTCCACGCCGGCGCACAGTTCGTGACGTCCCTCCTCGCCCACTCCGTCGACGGCTCCTCCCTCGTCTTCGGACCCCTCGGCACCCCGGGCAACCCTCTGGCCGTTCTCGCCTTCGCCGTCCTCCCCACCATCATCTTCGTCTCGGCATTCTTCGCCGTGCTCTACCACATCGGCCTCATGCAGCGCGTTATCCGCGTCGTCGCCTGGATCATGCAGCGGACGATGGGCACAAGCGGCGCAGAATCCACCAACGTCGCCGCCAGCATCTTCATGGGCCAGACCGAAGCCCCGCTCACCATCCGTCCCTTCCTCGCCGGAGCCACCAACTCCGAGCTCATGACCATCATGACCTCCGGCATGGCCCACGTCTCCGGCGGCATCATGGCCGCCTACATCAGCTTCGGCATCAACGCCCAGGACCTTCTCTCCGCCGTCATCATGACCGCCCCCGGAACCATCCTGGTCGCAAAGATGCTGGTGCCTGAGACAGAAAATCCCGCCACCGCCGGCACCGTCCACATGCCGCCCGGCGAAGATCATCGCAACGAAAACCTCCTCTCCGCCATCGCCCGCGGCACCATCGACGGCGGTCAGCTCGCCTTCAACGTCGCCATCATGCTCATCTCCTTCCTCGCCCTCGTCGGCCTTGCGAATGCCATCATGCTCGGCATCTCAAACGTCCTCTGGGCCCACGGCCGCATCCCCTTCCCTCACTCCCTCAACGCCGTCCTCGGCGTCGTCGGAGCCCCGGTCGCCTGGCTCATCGGCATCCCCTGGCACGAGGCCCCCACCATCGGCAACCTCTTAGGAACCCGAACCGTCCTGAACGAGTTCATCGCCTTCACCCAGCTCGGCGCCATCAAGCAGACCCTCTTCCCACGCACCTTCTCCATCGCCACCTTCGCCCTCTGCGGCTTCGCCAACCTCGGCTCCATCGGCATGCAGATCGGCGGCATCGGCGCCCTCATCCCCGCGCGCCGCAACGACCTCGCCCGCCTCGGCCTCCGCGCCATGCTCGCCGGAACCATGGCCAACCTCATGTCCGCCTCCATCGTCTCGGTTCTTCTGCAGTAACGAAGCGAGTCGCAGACGCACCTTCCGCCCTCACCATAAGAATGGGGTGACGCCGATCGGCGTCACCCCGTTCCCTTCCGCCTGACCCTCAGCGCCCCTGCGACATCATCTCGTTGAACTTGTTCACAAACGCCGCCTCATTCGGCCCCGGATTGTTCCGCAGCGGCATCACCCGCTCCACCAGCACCTCGTCCGCATCCGTGCCCAGCAGCTTAATCGTCTCGTCGAGAAACTCCTTCAACGGCATCGCCCTCGGATCATTCAGCTGCCGATCCCCCATCAGCTCCGTCTGCACATACGGCGGAGCCAGCTCCAGCACCCGCACCGAGCTCCCCTTCAACGCATACCGTAGAGACTGCGTATACGAGTGCATCGCCGCCTTGGTCGCACAGTACGTCGCCGTCATTGCCAGCGGAACAAACGCCAGCCCCGAGGTCACATTGATCACCGTGGCCGCGGGCTGCCCCTTCAAGTGCTCGATCAGCGCCGATGTCATGCGGATCGGCCCCAGTAGGTTCGTCGTCACAGTCGAGGACACCACGGCATCATCCACCTCGTTCGCCACGCCATCGTTCTTCATAATTCCCGCATTGTTGATCAGCACATTCAGCTCCGGGAACCGCGTCATCAGGTCCTTCGCAACCGCCGCAATGCTCGCCGGATCCCCGACGTTCAGCTCCACAGACTCCATCCCCGGATTCGCCTTGGTCGTCTCCGCCAGCGCCGCCGCGCGTCGCCCCGAGATGATCACCTTGTTCCCCAGTCCCTGCAGCCGCTCGGCCAGACCGCGGCCAATGCCCGATCCGCCGCCCGTAATAAAAATCGTGTTTCCGTCTAGCTTCATGCGTGCTTTCCCCTTGGCTGTGCGCCCGTCCCTCTGCTCTCGAAGGACGAGTCTCAGATGAGCCGCCAGCTAGAAACGGTTCACACCCACGCACACGCGCCACCTCGGGGCCCCAACCGGCCCCGCACCCTGCCCAGCTACGGCGCCAGCGAGCAGCTCGCGCTGTCCTCCACCTGCGTCAAAATCAGCGACACCGCCGTCAGCCCGCGGTAGTAGCAGTTGTTCAGCCGGTCCTTCGCCCCATAGCTCGACTTCGCCGCGTTGTTGTCGTGTCCCAGGAACCTCCCGGCGGCGCTGTAATGCAAGGTGTCGCTCGTCTCCACCACCTCGCGGCTCACGATCGGGTTCGGGCTGTTCGGCCCAATCGGCGTCCGCAGCTGCTCGATCTTCTGCTGCTTCACATAGCTCGCCACAAAGAACGCTCCGTTGTTACTCGTCTCGGGAGCCTGCTTGTAGTCGAGCACCAGCGGATAGCTCACGTCATGCTGCGTCTGGATCGATCCCGCGGAGGTCGCCGTCGTCGTCAGCTCATGCTGCTCCGTGCCCTGCGTAATGCTCTGCTTGTACTCCGCGCTCGACACCTTCTCGTCCTGCATGTTCCCAAAGCTGTTCGAGGCCTGGATCGTCGTGTCCACCCGTCCATGCGAGGTCACCACGTATCCCGAGATGGTCCACGCTCGCGCCGAGCTCACGTTCACCGGCCCCGACACTGTTCCGTCCGCCGCCGTGTTCAGCGCCGCATCCACCTTGGGCGTCGGCGCCGCGGTCAACGTGTTCGCCGTCACGCCGCCCGTCACCTCCCGGCCGTTCGGGTCGGTGTAGAGCAGCAGATTCGACGCCACGTCAAAGCCGTTCGCCGCGTTGAACACCGACACCGCTACCGTATGCGTCCGCCCATCCGAGAGCACCCCCGCGAACGGCGTCAGATCCACCCGGTACGGCTTGAAGTTCAACGTCTCGATCCCCGTAATCGGCTCCCACAGATACGGATCGAGCCCACCCGTGTAGATCCACGGATACACCGGCGCAACGCCCGCCGGCACCCCATCGATCGACACCTCCGTCTCGCGAAACGCGCTGTTGCCGCAGTTCTGCAGCTCGTCCGCGAACTCCGTCGGAACGCAGGTGTACCAGAATTCATCCGCGCGCTGCGACTGCGCAATCACGTCCAGGTACGCACGCTCCACATTGCGCGGAAACGTAAACGTCGCGCTCTGCGTGTCCAACGTGGAGTTCAGCGACGTCGTCGTATTCGCATCAAGCGACAGCACAACGCTCGGCACAATGGGCGCGGGGTTGGCCAGGTTCGCTGGATAAAACAGCAGCGTTGCCGTTGCGTAAATGACGCCCGTATACGTCGAGTTCACGATGTTCTGGATGCTCGCCACACCCGTCTGGTCCGTCTGCAAGAGCGCGCTCAGGTCCGTCACATCCCGCTCGATATGCCATGAGGGCGAAAGGATCGCGCGCGGCTCGGCCGTTGTCCCGAAGTAGATATTCGCGCCACCTAGAAAGAACTTTGCTGTCCGGTCGAACTGCCGCCCCGCGGTCACGGTAAAGTCCGCCGTCAGCACCACCCTCGACCACGGCCCGGCGCATCCCGTCGGCGGCGAAAACGCGATCGGCTTCGTCCCGTAGTCCGCAAACTCGAGATTCGAAAACAGCGTCACGCTGCACGGGGTCGTGCTCGGCCGCGGCACCGACGGCTCCGGCGACACCGGGTTCGACGATCCAACCTGCGGCACGGGGGGAGCCGGAACAACCTGCGCCCCGGCGACGACGGACACCGACAACACCACCGAAGCGGCACGGACCAACCAGCGGCTACGACCTTGCATAACGACCTCCAAGGGAATGATCGGGAGGATAGCACGCGCCTCGAAACCTCGTATCCTCGATCACCTCGACCACCTCGCTCGATCACTCCAAGGTCGCCTCCGACGTGGACGGGACTCCGATACAGCTCCGAACGCGCCCGACTAGATCACCCGTCTCACAGCACGACGGACCAGTTCCGTTGACACGCCAAAGCCCACGTGAACCAGCAAATGCTCGATCTGCGCCTCCGCAGCCTCGTCCGTCGGCTTCTTCACCAATCCAAGTGCCGGCATGGAGAGCTCGTCAGCGCCCGCAAACACACCCAGCCCAAACAGCATCCCCGAACCCAGTCGCACCCAGTTCCAGTACTCACCCAAACCGCCGTAGAAGCCGCCCACCGCTGCTCCGAACGCGTAGTGCACCACCTCTCCTGCGATCATCCGTCCCCGCCGGCCCAGCGGCCTGTCCGTCACCCGCCGAACCGCGATCTCCGCCACCTGGTGCGCGGGCCCAGACTGATCCAGCTTCGTGCCGCCAGACCCGGTACGCTGCTTACGAACACCCACCATCAGCGCTTTCAACACCACCGAGCCGACCAGACCTCCAACGACACCTGCCAGCACCCCCCGCCACACGCTGCGATCCTCAACGTCATCGATGCGATTCACTGTTATCGCCTCCTTACCGGTAGATGCACGGCTCTTCTGCCCTCGTTATCCCTCCAGGCGCTTCGATCAAGCGCACGCAGCTCCGGTTCATTGCAACTACCAGCACACGAAACTTCGCCAAACATTGCCTGCTCCATTACGTTCAGGCACAAACCCGTGACCCCTCTTCACACCCTCTTCGACTTGACGAGACCCCCCGAAGGACAGCCGCGGGCGAGGCCAGCTGCATGGACCGGTACATCCCTTCCGTAGCCGGCAGCCGTTCACTACAATGAGATCGGCTGGTCGCACACAGGACGGCTCACCCGAAGCTGTCGCACCGGACATCCACGCCATCTTTGCTCCACCGCGACCGCGCCCGCGACACGGGAGCTACCCGCGAAGCTCCACAAAGCCCGAACGGAGGGAGACTGACCGATGTCGAACCTCTTCGACCACGCTGAAGCCGCGACCAGCTTCATCCGCAGCCGGTCCAGCGCCATCCCAGAGGTCGGCATCATTCTCGGCTCAGGCCTCGGCGACTTCGGCAACGAAGTCCAAGACGCCATCACCGTACCCTATGCCGAGATCCCGCATTTCCCACGGTCCACCGTCGCCGGCCACTCCGGCAATCTCCTCCTCGGCTCCGTCAACGGCGTCGCCGTCGCCGTCATGCAGGGCCGCGTCCACGCCTACGAGGGCTACCCCATCCACGAGGTCACCTTCCCCACCCGCGTCCTCGGCCTCCTCGGCTGCCGGGCGCTGGTCGTCACCAACGCCGCCGGCGCCATCCACCCCTACTCCCCCGGCTCCCTCGTCCTCCTCTCCGACCATATCAACTTCACCGGAACCAACGCCGCCGCCGGCCCCAACGAGCCCCGCTTCGGCATCCGCCCCGGCGCTGCCGAGCGCTTCTTCGACATGGGCTCCGCGTACTCGCCCCGGCTCCGCGACCTCGCCCGCCAGGAGGCCGCCCGCCAGGGCCTCACGCTGCCCGAAGGCGTCTACCTCGCCGTCCTCGGCCCGTCCTTCGAGACCCCCGCCGAGATCCGCGCCTTCCGCACCCTCGGCGCCGACCTCGTCGGCATGTCCACCGTTCACGAGGTCACGGTCGCCCGCCACATGGGCCTCGATGTGCTCGGCCTCTCGCTCGTCACCAACCCCGCCGCCGGCCTCTCCACCGAAGCCATCGACCACCACGACGTGATGGAGATCGGCCGCCGCTCCGCAGCGCGCTTCACCCGGCTCCTTACCGGGCTCCTCCCACAGATCGCAAGGGCGGTGGTCAGCTAGGGCCCGCAGCGCATTGACGTCCGGAGATCAGCTCCCGCCCGTCGCCACCGGATCAGCCGGCGCGGGGCACTGACTTTGATCGATCCGGATCTTCAGCCGGCGAAGCAACGGCGTCAGCAGCAGGGCAAAGATCGGCGCCGCTAGAAGCGCCAGCAGCAGCCACGCCACCAGAGCATGGCTCTCCCACAGCCAGAGCCGCCGCGAAAGCTCAAGCGGATGGCTGCGCGCAAGATGCAGTATCTCCGCCGGTGTCATCGGCATCGGAGCCGCCCGAAACAACCTCGTTCCCAGCCGCAAAAACGGAAGAAACAGAAGCAGCTGCAGCGGGTACACCAAGTGATTCGTCAACTGCGACGCAAGGAGGTTCAGCCGCAGGAGAGACGCCACCGCCAGGCACACCACCGTCGTCGATCCAAGTACCGGATTGATCCCGATTACCAGACCCACCGCCAGGCTCCACGCCAGCCGCTCGGGACTCATCCCCAGCCGCAGCAGACCGAGAACCGGCACGATAGCCACGCGGTACATCCAGCCATGCTTCGTCGGTTCCTGCATGGGACGGTTGGCGAGCACTTCTGTCAGAATAGACTGCGCCGGTCAAGACAGGTGTCAGGCAACCGACGAGGAAGCTCCCTGGAGTTCGTGCGATCCACAGTCCGGCTGGCGATACTGGGCGCCGTCATCCTCCACGCCTGCGTGGAACTGATCCTGCACCGGCCCTCTACCCGCCAGGCTCGCGCCCGATGGCTGCACCAGCTCTGCCGCCGCGCCATCCACCTCTTCGGCGTGGAGGTCCGCCTTCACGGCAGCTTTCCCGAGCGCGGCATCCTCATCGCGAACCATCTCAGCTACCTCGACATCATGGTCTTCGCCTCCCTCAGCCCCTGCGTCTTTATCTCCAAGGTGGAGGTCGAGTCCTGGCCCGTGATCGGCTGGATGACCACCATGGCCGGCACCGTCTACGTCACGCGCGGCCGCGGCGGAAGCGCCAGAGAGGCAGGCACGGGCATGCGCTCAGCCGCCGACGCCCACCTGCCCGTCATCCTCTTTCCCGAGGGCACGACCACCAACGGAGACACCATCCTCCGCTTCCACAGCGGTCTCCTCGGAGAGGCCCTTAAGGCCGAGCAGCCCGTCACACCCGCCTACCTGCGCTACTCGCTTACCGAAGACAACGGACCCTCCCGTGCCAGCGACGCCGTTGCCTTCTGGGGCGAGCAGCCGATGTTCCCGCACGTCTTCCGGTTTCTGGCCCTGCGCGGCGTACGCGCCGACGTGACCATAGCAAGCGAACCCCTCCGCTTCACCTCGCCCAACCTCCCTCGCAAGCTCGCCGCCGTGGAAGCCCGGCAGGCCATCTGCGACCTCCACGCCGAAGCCTGTGCCGCTTCTCCAGCCCCCAGCCAGACCGTCGGCGAAGCCGTCTAGCCCCCGTGCAGACCTCCTTGCCTCAACTGCCCGGGTGCGCCTCCGGCACAGGATCCGCGCTCCGCACCCAGGCCGTATAGATCAGGTCCCGAAGCTCGATGGCGCCAGCCGCCAGCCGCTCCTCCGCGAAGCTCTTTCCTTCAGGCGTCCCCGCATCCGTGAACCCACCCGCCTTCTCGATCTGATACGTCCTCTCCGTCAGGCTCGCCGTGTGCCGTAGATACCCGACGTAGTCCTCAAACACATCGCCCTGCAGCGCCCTCGCCGGAGCCGCCCGCACCAGCGGAGCCACCTCGCTCGGCCTCACCTGCGCACTCACAAACGCGCTTTCAAACTGCGCGTGAATCTTATGCTCCGCCGTGTACCCCTTCGGATTCGCTCCCGTCCACCCGTTGAACTGGATCGACACATGCAGCGGCTGCGACCCGTCCGCCACATAGTGCCCCATCCAGCCCGCATAGAACACGATCGCTCCCTCGACCGGCCGTGTGTCCGCTTTCGTCGCCGCCAGGCTCCGGTACGCCCGCATCGCCGCCTTCAGCCGCTCCCAGACCTCGTCCGCCGCATACGGCTGCATGCCTACCTTCTCCGCCGTCAACGGGAGGTCCGGATGCTGCACCTGGGCCTTCTCGAGCGCACGCACATAGTCATACCGATGGTGCGGCAGCGGTCCCACCAGGTCCGCCCACTCGAGATCGATGTAGTGATCCGGCGAAGACTCCGTCGCCAGCTCCTCCTCCGCCCTGCTCTTCCACCGGTCCGGCTCCGGCCCCAGGTACTCGATCGTGTCCACGGCCTCGCCGCTGCGCAGAAACGCCGGAACATCGTTTGGCAGGTTCATCACCGCCAGCCGATTGACCATGCGATGCCCATCCAGACCCCAGGCCAGGCTCTGCTCGGTCAGCATCAAAGGCATCACCATCACCGCGATCGCCGCCCGAACCGCTCCCCAAACACTCACCATCGCCGCAGTATAACGGCCTGCTGTGAACCACCTGAGAACACCGCAGCCGCACTCCGGAGCCACTCGCCACCTAACGCCGCTATGCCTCGTCCGCTTACCCACGCGTCACGACGCCGGGAGACCTCGCCCATCCAGGACAGGTAGCATGAGGCCAGCCATGCCCCTCGACCTCCGACCCACCGACGCCCTCCTCATCATCGACATGCAAACCGACTTCATGCCCGGCGGCCCGCTCGCCGTCACCGGCGGCGACGAGATCGTCCCCGGCATCAATCGCCTCGCCGAGCGCTTCGACCACGTCATCCTGACCCAGGACTGGCACCCTGCAGGCCACATCTCCTTCGCCTCCACCCACGGCATGCAACCCTTTCCGGGCGGAGTTCAGACCACCGTCCAAACCCCCTACGGCGCCCAGCACCTCTGGCCCGATCACTGCGTCCAGGGCACTCCCGGAGCCGGCCTCCACCCCGACCTCCACATCCGCCACGCCGAACTCATCCTCCGCAAAGGCTTCCGCCGCTCCATCGACAGCTACTCCGCCTTCACCGAAAACGATGGCGCCACCCCCACCGGCCTCACCGGATACCTGCGCGAGCGCGCCCTCACCCGCCTCTTCTTCGCCGGCCTCGCCTTCGACTTCTGCGTCGGCTTCTCCGCCATCGCCGCCGCCCAGCTCGGCTTCGAAGCCATCGTCCTCGAAGACCTCACCCGCGCCGTCAACCTCCCCGGCACCGTCGAAACGACCAACCAGGCTTTCGCCGGCAAAGGTATCCTCCGCATTCCTGTCTCCTCGATCAAAGCATGAGCCATCTGCCTGACTGGGTCGAGACCGAGGCGACTGTCACCAGCTGCCGCTTCCAGTTCGCCCGTCTGAACACCCTCAGGCTCGGCATACAAACCGGGGAAAAGTTCCGCATCGCCTTCAGCTACCAGGCCGCCGGCCGCACCTACTCCGACGAGTTCCAGTCCCGCACCGCCATCCCGCAGGGCGATCGCCTCCCCATCGCCTACAATCCGCTCAACCCACAGCAAAACTCCAGAAATTCGAGGGGCGCCCGGGATCGCTCCTCCGCCCCACCCCCACTGATCGCCGTCGGCATCGCCGGCTCGCTGGTCCTCTCGCTCCTCTGGCTCGCTCTCCTCCGCGGCTGCAGCTAGCCGCCACCGCCTACAGGCCCAGCTCCGCCGCCCGCGCCTGCATCGCCAGCAAACACGTCCCTACATGCTCCTCCAGCGGGACCCCCAGCAGCTCCGCCCCCCGCACGATGTCCTCCCGCTTCACCGCCCGCGCAAACGCCTTGTCCTTCATCTTCTTCGTCACCCCCGCCACCTCGACGTCGGCGATGCTCCGCGTCGGCTTCACCAGCGCACACGCCGTCAAGAATCCCGCCAGCTCATCGCACGCAAACACCGCTCGATCTAGATGCGTCTCCGGCTTCACGCCCGAGTAGTCCGCGTGCGCCAGGATCGCGTGCAGGATCTCCTCCGGCCAACCCTGCTCCCGAAGCGCCTTCACGCCCACAAACGGGTGCTCCTCGGTAGACGGATGCCGCTCATAGTCCATGTCGTGCAGCAGACCCGCACAGGTATACCTGTCCGCGAAGCTCTCTAGCTCCTCCCCCGATAGCTCCATCCGCAAACCCTCCATCCGCCCATACGCCTCCGTACACGCCGCCACCGACCTCGCATGCTTGCGCAAGCTGTCGCCCGCCGTCCACTCCTCCAGCAGCGCCCGCGCCGCCACACTCGTATACCGCTCCGTCTCGCCCATACGAAAGATTCTCGCACCGCACAGACACAAAGCCAGGAAGAGAGCGAAGACAGGAGAGCAGAGAGAAAGCAACACTGCCATCTCTGCCTGCCTACCTTCTTCGCCAGTCTGTCTCCACAACTTCTACCGCCTTCCTGTGTGCCCGGCCTGTTTGCTCTCTGCTTTCTGCCTCCTCTCTGTTCTGCCTGCCTTGCCTTTCTGCGTTCCTCCCTGCCTTTCCTGCCTTCCCTTGTTAACTCCCCAGATTCCACCTCCTGGTTTCTCCGTTTGTCTCTGGCATTTCTGGGGAATTGCCTCTTGACGTTCGGGTTACCCGGGTGTCACTCTAGGCACATCGCATCGCTCCGTTATCGGACGTGTGCCGCGGTCCTTGCTCTGGGTCCGCCCGCTACACACAACTTATGGCAACCATGATGGCTTCCGTTGAACAGCGAGAGGTCCTGCGCTGCGATCACTGCAAGCTCGTTCAGTTCCGGTCCCCCAGCACCACGTGCCGCCGTTGCAAGCTGTGCCTGGAGGTTGAGGTCCCGGAACGAGCACCCGCGCCCCTGGTGCTCGTTCCCCCATCGCCATCAGCCGACGGCAAGCTCCAGGTCGCCACCGCCGTCCGCGATCTGCGCCACGTTCGCAACCTGTCGCAGCGCCAGCTCGCGGCTCGCATGAACGTCCCCCGCACCTACATCTCCAAGATCGAGAACGGCAAGGCCATGCCGACGCTCTCCTCGCTCTCGCGCCTCGCCAACGCCCTCCAGGTCGATATCTCCGTCCTCCTGCGCGACTCCAACAACCGCCACAAGGATGAGACCGCCGTCCTCATGAACGATCCCTTCCTGGCCGAGATCGCCCACTTCGCCTCGCAGCTCGACGCCCTCCAGCGCTCGATTTTCCTCAACCACGTCCGCGAGCTCGCCGCCGGCCGCAAGCGCACCGCCTAGCCGCTCACGCTCCAAACCTCCCACCGCGGGCGGGTCTGCGCCTCTTGAGACATCGAGAGCAACGCCGGTCCACTCGCGGCCTCTCCCCTCCCAAACCCTTCCCCCTCCGTGTTGATTGCGCCGCCTGTATCGGTGTGCTAGCGTCTTCTTTGCGAGGTTGTCTTGCGCCCGTCTCCCCCCACACGCGTTCCGTCCAGACTGCACGAGCTCTCCCCCGATGAGCAGAGCATCTACGGGCAGCTCGACCCCGAGCGCATCCCCCAGCACGTCGCCATCATCATGGACGGCAACGGCCGCTGGGCCGGCAAGCGCGCCCTCAAACGCTTCCTCGGCCACCAGCAGGGCGCCGAAAGCGTCCAGTTCGTCGTCGAAACCGCCTCCCGCATCGACCTGCCCTTCCTCACCCTCTACGCCTTCTCGCTCGAAAACAACCTCCGCCGACCCAAGTCCGAGGTCAGCTTCCTGATGAAGCTGCTCAAGAGCTACCTCATCGGCAACGTCAAGCGCATGAACGACAACAACGTGCGCATGAACTATATCGGCCGCACCCACGAGCTCCCAGCCGAGGTCCAGGACACCATGCAGTGGGCCATGGAGTCCACCGGCAAAAACACCGGCACCACCCTCACCCTCGCCCTCAACTACGGCGCCCGCACCGAGATCGTCGACGCCCTCCGCAAGATCCTCGCCGACCTCACCGCCGAGGCCCACGGCAACGGCTGCTCGCTCGAAGACCTCCTCGGCGCCGGCGCCCTCGACCGCCTCGACGAGCCCGACATCTCCCGCGCCCTCTACACCGCGCGCATGCCCGACCCCGACCTCGTCATCCGCACCTCCGGCGAGCAGCGCATCTCGAACTTCCTCCTCTGGCAGATCGCCTACGCCGAGATCCTCATCACCGACCGCCTCTGGCCCGACTTCCGCGGCATCCACCTCCTCGAAGCCATCGCCGACTACCAGCGCCGCGAACGCCGCTACGGCGGCCTAGGCGAAAACCAGACCGACGAAAACGTGAGCACCCTCGAACCCGCCGACCAGGTCGCAGACGAAATCAAGCACGAGCTCGACCCCCACCCAACCCCCGCCCTAACCCGTCGCTAATCTCGCAGAAGTTCCCTCAAGATAGCAAGCAGCGGTGAAATCGACTTTCGACTTGATGACACCGCGAGTGGATGACGAGAAGCGCCCTTTCAGGGACAACTTAAGGCAGCTAATCTTGTTGCTTGCTCAAAACATCATGTTGAAATGCGATGATCGCGGCCAGCCAGATCTTTCGTCCCGTGTCTGAGAGCAACTCGCTGACGGACAGGAACCCAGGTCCGGCTTTACGCAGGTTCCAGCCTGCCCCTGATCCGAGGGGAGCTACGTAAGCCGCCGGAGTAATCTTGGCGAGGCTCTCCAGATATCTGTGACTCTCATCCGTCAGGTTCAGGTTCCACGCCTGCTGTCCGTGGTAGTCCATCCACAACTCACCCTTCTTACTTATGGTGCCAAGATTCCAGCTTCCTGAGTCCTTCGTCCAGCGAAGGGTCAAGGTTTTCGCCGTGATATCCGGCTTCACGCCACGAGGTTCTATCTCCGCGAGGAATGCCTGCAGATTAGCCTTGGTCCCTGGCGCCGCGGAATCCAGACTCTCGTAGAAGCTTTCAGAACTAATCGTGCTCGCAAGCGCCGCACCACCATGCCTAACATCTGGCGGCCGAACTTCGAGTCGCGAATCGTTTAGTACCACTATGCCGCGTTCGATGTTAGTTGTTCCTCCAAGAATCCGAGATTGCGCTATCACACCCCCTTCCGGCCCCGGAAGTTGGAAAATGGCAAGCTCCACTAGACATAATCTGAAATGCAGACCCGCATGTTTCTGCAGGAACTCCGCCATCGATTCCAACCCTTCCCTGATCCCGTCTCCAACGATGATCAGCAGGATTCGCCCCCGTCGCAGTGTTCGTGTTACCGCGTCGTGGAAAGCCGCCTCATCTCTTTCTTCGCCGGCGGATACCATGTGAAAGAGCGTTCGTTTCTCCTCGGAGGTGGCTTGGCGCGTAAGTTGCGCTCGGAGGACAGCAGATTCGAAGGCCTCATAACTGAGCGTACTGAGTTCACTCGCATAATCGACAATTTGTGCGATGACCTTCCGCCTGGCCTCGGGATTCCGCCACAATTTACATTCCACGATTGCGATATCGCCGTTGGGCGTGACAAATACGTTATCGACGTACCCTGCTTTAAGCGGAAGCTCGCGACAAACCGGCACCATATCGTCAAAGACCGGCTCTACCTGAGCAACAGGTAACAGGCCGGGATGCCTCATGACGAGATCTTGTAGCCAAATCTCATCGTATTTCTGCCGTTCGCTGCCCTGTACGAACGAGATGCGTTGAAGTTTTGTAGCAGGTGAATCCTTCAGCAAGCTTGCAATCAGGATGGTGTCCCCGTAATGCGCAAGATCGGCCATGACGTGCAGCGTAGCGTATGAGCTTGCCATGGTCAACGATACGGAATACGCAAATTCGATCAGTAACTTGAAGTCAGCTGGCGTGAACTTATGGCTGGCTCTCAGATGAGCGGCAATCCGGAAGCTCGTGACCAGAACCCGGCCATGTATCCTTGCCACTGACCCCGCAATGAAACGCATCCTCACCGCCCTCATCCTGATCGCCGCCGTCCTAGCCCTCTTCTTCTTCGGCCAGCTCTGGATGATCACCCTCTTCGCCGCCATCGTCGCCGAGCTCGCCGCCTTCGAGTACCTCCAGCTCGCCGCCGTCGGCGCCCGCACCCACGGCGCCACCCTCCGCATCCCCATCGGCTGGATGGCCCTCGCCACCGCCCTCGCGTTTGTCGTCACCCTCCCCAACTTCCCCGTCGAGGCTCAGCTCCCCGTTCTCAGCGCCCTCACCCTCGCCCTCTTCGCCTGGAACGGCTTCCGCTCGCCCCTCCACCAGGTCCTGCCGGACACCGCGCAGGGTCTCTTCGGCCTCCTCTGGATCGCCTACCCCCTCACCCTCGTCCCCCTGCTCTGGAAGGGGGAGGACGGCATCGCCCTTGTCCTCCTCCTCATGCTCTCCGTCTGGGCCGGAGACACCGCCGCCCTCTACGTCGGCCGAGCCTTCGGCCGCCACAAGCTCGCCCCCCGCCTCTCCCCCGGCAAAACCTGGGAAGGCTCCGTCGCCTCCATCCTCGCCTCGCTCTGCGCTGCCGGTCTCCTGATCGTCATCGCAGACCAGCTCTCCGTCCGCGGCAACACCCTCATCCACATCTCCGAGCCCGTCTGGCAAACCCTCTCCATCGCCGCCATCCTCAACATCGCCGCCCAGCTCGGCGACCTCCTCGAGTCCGCCGTCAAGCGCGGCGCCGGCGTCAAAGACTCCGGAACCATGCTCCCCGGTCACGGCGGCATCCTCGACCGCATCGACGCCCTCCTCCTCGCCGCCCCCGTCCTCTGGTTCACCCTCATCCTCAAGGAGACCTTCGGCCTGGGCCGCTTCTAACCAAGCTCCGAGACACCCCAGCGTGCCGAAACGCATCGTCTCCAGCTTCACCGTCACACGGACAGCACCGGTTCACTGCTCGGTGCGAGCGGCTCCCGAAAACCCGGTCAGCGGTTTGTCGTGCTGCTTGATCGCCTCTCCCATCAGCTTCGGAAAGAACGGATACGGGTTCACCTGCGCGTCATTGAACAGACCGTATCCGCTCGCCATGCCAACCGTGATCACCAGGATCAGAGCGTTCCGTTCGGCAGCGCTGACCACCAGTTGCTCCCCCGGCAGATGCATCGAGAGCACTCCCAGAGCAAGGTACGCGTCCACCAGGACCCAGCTATTCCAACGCACCTGATCCAGTCCCACCAGGTGCAGCAAGAGCGGGCTGAAGATCCCGAGCAGAACCGCCAGCCTCACCCACTTCCTCTGTCCCGGCCCACTTGCCTCCGGAGATCTCTGCCGCACCAGGCGCATGCAGAAGTGCAGCAGCAAAACCAGTGCCGGCCCCAGCACACAGATCGAGACAGCCTGGTACGTCCACCACAGATACTGATGCCAACCGAAACTGCTCATCATCTGCAGGTTTCCCGCAAGCGAGTTCGTCAGTACCTGAAAGAAATCTTCTCGAACCACGAAGTCCGCGCGATTCCAGATGGAATCCGCGAAAGCGTCCACCTGCTCCGGAGACATCGGTGCCCGTAGCGAGGTCAACGAGGTCACCGCGCCTGCGACGACTGCAAGAATCAGACCGAAACTCCAGACGCGCCGGCGCCCTTGCGGCCACTCCAAACCCTCCAGAAAGAAGCTGAGGAGCAGGACCGGCGTAAACAGCAGCAGAAAACCCTCATGGATCAGTAAGCCGGCAACTAGGAGTGGAAGTGCCAGCAAAAAACGCAGGCGAGCCGCCCGCACCAGCAGCAGCCCGACCGCAATCGCCGCATCCGGAATATCGCTATACCCCACGATGTGAAACAGGTAGGTCACCGCATAGCTCCCTGCAAACAGCGCCGGAACAGCACCCGTGCCAACTCGCTCGACCAACCCGCTTCGCCGCGTAAACACCGCCAGCAGCAGAAGCAGCAGACCCAGTTCCACGAAGTAGGTCATGCTCAGCGTGCGCTGGTGGACGATGCCGAATGCGCCGTAGATGGCGCCGAGCAAACCGCGCTTCACGAAGCCGTGGCTATAGTCCACCAGAGACTGCGTGAAGCACCACGTTCCCGGCTCCCGCAAACCCTTCAATGCGGCAAATATGCCCAGCACCACCGTGAACAGCGACCAGAACCTGCTCGCGTCACCCATCCAGGCGACCCAACCGGCAACGCGCGGCACCTCAGCTTCTTTCGCACCCAGCATAGCTTCCACTTCACGCTACTACACACCGAACCCACCGGAACTCCCGCTCCCTGCATCGCGAGTGCTCCCACAATCGCGAGACCTCTCCCGGCAATCTCCTTTCGCATCTCCCCGATCTGCGAAAATAGGCACCGTGAAGAAGCTCGCGATCCTCGGCTCCACCGGCTCCATCGGCACCTCCACGCTCTCTCTCTGCGAGTCCTTCCCCGACCTCTACCAGCCCATCGCCCTCGCCGCCGGCCGCAACCTCGACGCCGCCCTCGCCCAGTGCCTCCGCTGGCGACCACGCCTCATCTCCGTCGCCACCGAAGACCTCGCCGCCGACCTTGCCTTGCGCCTCAAACAGAACGGCCTGACCGGCACCGAAGTCCTCCACGGCACCCCCGGCACGGTCGCCGTCGCCACCCACCCCGAGGTCGACTTCGTCGTCTCCGCCATCGTCGGCGTCGCCGGCCTCGAAGCCACCTACGCCGCCATCCGCGCCGGAAAAACCGTCGGCCTCGCCAACAAGGAGTGCCTCGTCGCCGCCGGCGACCTCATCCTCCGCGCCGCCCGCGAAGGCAACGTCGCCCTCCTCCCCATCGACTCCGAGCACAACGCCGTCCACCAGGCCATGCGCGCCGGCAAACACTCCGAGGTCAAGCAGATCTGGCTCACCGCATCCGGCGGTCCCTTCCGCAACACGCCTCTCGATCAGTTCGGAAGCATCACCCCCCAGCAAGCCCTAAAGCACCCCACCTGGATCATGGGCCAGCGCATCACCATCGACTCCGCGACCATGATGAACAAGGGCTTCGAGGTCATCGAAGCCTGCCGCCTCTTCGACCTGCCGCCCGAAAAGGTTCGCGTCACCGTCCACCCCCAGTCCACCGTTCACTCACTGGTCGAGTTCATCGACGGCTCCATCCTCGCGCAGATCTCCGTCACCGATATGCGCCTCCCCATCCTCTACGCGCTCTCGTTTCCCGACCGCCCCGCCGCACCTCCCGTCACCCCCACCGCCCCGTCCCTCACCTTCGACCTCGCCGCCCTCGCTCACCTGGACTTCGCCCCGCCTGACCTCGACCGCTTCCCCTGCCTCCGCCTCGCCTACCAGGCCGCCCCGAGCCCCTCCGCCTGCATCGCTCTCAACGCCGCCGACGAGATCGCCGTCGCCGCCTTCCTCGAAGGCCGCATCCCCTTCCTCGGCATCCCGCGTACAATCGAACAGGTGTTGAGCCATACCCCTTCCGCCGCGCCGACGTCTATTCAGGAGGTGCTCGAGGCCGACCAGGCTGCCCGCATCCGCGCCGCGGAGCTCCTCGCGCAACCTACCCTCGCCGGCGCCTGACGCCCGCTCTCCCCAAGAGGTCCGTTCCCCCGCATGTCCACCGTCATCGAACTCCTCCTCGTCCTCGGCATCATGGTTCTCGTCCACGAGTTCGGCCACTTCGCCGTCGCCAAGCTCTGCGGCATCCGCGTCGAAACCTTCTCGATCGGCTTCGGCAAGCGCCTCTTCGGCTTCAAGCGCGGGGACACCGACTACCGCATCTCCGTCCTCCCGCTCGGCGGATACGTTAAGATGGCCGGCGACAATCCCGGCGAAGCTCCCTCCGGCGATCCCGGAGAGTTCAACGCCCACCCCCGCTGGCAGCGCATCCTGGTCGCCCTCGCCGGTCCCATCTCCAACTTCATCCTCGCCTTTGCCCTCATGACCGGCGTCTCCATGCTCCACAACGAGGTGCAGGAGTACCTCAGCCAGCCCGCCCACACCGACTACGTTCCTCAGAAATCCGCCCTCTCCCGCACCGGCCTCCAGTCCGGCGACACCATCGTCCACTACGACAACGTCGAGAACCCCACCTGGGATCAGGTCGGCGTGCGCTCCGTTCTCAACCTCAACCAGACGATTCCCCTCTCCTACCTCCACGACGGCCACCGCGTCGACACCACCCTGACCGTCGAGAACAAGGGCACCGCCGAAAACTTCTCGCTCGAGAAGCTCGGCTTCATCCCAAAGATGCAGCAGACGCCCGTCCAGGTGTTAAGCACCACCGGTGAGGAGACCCTCCCCGCCGCCCGCGCCGGCATGGAGGCCGGTGACCAGATTGAGTCCATCGACGGCCTCCATCTCCACTCCGTCGTCGCCCTCCTCGCCTACCTCCAGGACAGCGCCGGCAAGCCCGTCTCGCTCGTCATCAATCGCCACGGCGCCAGCATCCCCATCCATCTCACACCCGTTCTCGGCGACGCCGGCGACGGCACCAAGTACTTCCAGCTCGGCTTCCACCCCATGCAGCCGCCCGCCAAGGTCGAACACCTTCCCTTCGATCAGGCCGTCGTCGCTGCCTGGAAGTTCAACAAAAAAGCCTCCCTCCTCATCGGCGAAGTCCTCCACCGCATGTTCACCCGTCAGGTCTCCGTCCGCTCCCTCTCGGGGCCTATCGGTATCGGCGGCCAAATTCACGAGGCCGTCCAGATGCCCGGATGGATGCCGCTCATCGGTACCATGGCCCTGATCTCGCTCAACCTCGGCATCTTCAACCTCCTTCCCATCCCCCTGCTCGACGGCGGCATGATCCTCTTCCTGCTCATCGAGTCCGTCATCCGCCGCGACGTCAACCAGCAGATCAAGGAGCGCGTCTACCAGGTCGCCTTCGTCTGCCTCATCATGTTTGCCGCCTTCGTCATCTTCAACGACATCACCAAACTCAGCCTCTTCTCCAAACTCAAGCCCTGAGGCCCCTCACTCCGCCCGCAGCTCCGCCACAATCTCCGCCGCCGCCGTCCGCGCCGCATCCTCTCGCTCCGGAGGGAAGCTGATCGCGCCCACCCGCGCATGCCCCCCACCACCATACCGCTCGCAGATCGCCGCCAGGTTCACCAGCTCGCCCACCGGCCTCGTCGTCCAGGGATTCGTTCCCACCGCCACCTTCGTCCGAAAGCTCGACCGGCTCAGACCCACGTTGTACGTCCCCTCCGGATGGAGATAGTACGGGATGAACTTGTTGTATCCCTCCGTGGGCTGATCCGTGATGTCGAAGGTGATCACACCCCCGTCCACCCTGGCCCGCTCCCGGATCAGCGCAATCCCCTCCTCATGCCGCCTCATCAAAGGCCCCATCTGCTCCTGCACAAACGTCTGGTCCAGCACCTCCTGCAGGCTCATCTCCGTCAGCAGCGGGATGATCCTCCGCACCAGCCCCTCATCGGTCGAGCTCTCGATCACCATCGTCAGCTTCATCGCCGGCTCCAGCATCTCGACTGCCGCCTTCGCGCTGGCGTACTTCGCCCCGTCCACGATGTTCGCCCAGTAAATCAACTCCCGCAGCGGCTCCATATCCATCCCGAACCGCGTACTTGCCACATGCGCGATCAGCCCCGTGCACGAGGTGTAGCTCGCATCGAAGAACTTCCGCATCGCCTCCGGCCCCGGCGTCCCATCCGCGTTCCATTGCCCCCGCGCAAAGCTCGCCTGATCCTCCGCCGACAGAAGCGCACTCAGATGATGGTCGAACCACCACGTCACCCGCGGCGACGCCGAATACTTGAAGTCAACAATCGCATTCTCCTGATCGTCCCCGAACTCACCCTCCTCGAACAGCGCTCCCGCCCGGTGCACCAGCCCCCGATACTGATACGCCGCCGCACCCCCGGCACACTCCCGGTGAAACCGCGTAAACAGCGACGCCGAGCACGCCCCATCGAAACAGTGATCATGGTAAAAAACTCGCAAAGCACCTCCCCAACCGATCGCGGCTGCCCTCACGCGAAGTCTCCAGCATAAGTCCACCCGTCGTGCTGTCAACCGGCATCGCAACGTCGTCCCACGCGTACAATCCCCGAGACTACCGCATCAGCCGAGGTCCCTATCCCTCCCGAAGACATCCACGCCACCTCCGAGACTATCCCCGAAAGCAGCCCGGACCTCCCACCCGCACCGCCCAGCTCGCCCGCCCTCCGGTCCATCCTCCTCGGCAGTGACGGCCTGCGCGCCGGCTGGAGCCTCCTCCTGTTCATCGCTCTGCTCGCCGTCCTCTTCCTTCCGCTCCAAGCCGCTCTCCGCCACCAACGCCCCGCAACCACAGCGGCCGCCACCTCCCCCAGCCGTCCGGCCGAGCTCCCCGCCTCCGGCACCATCCGCCAGGACGGCATCCTCTTCCTCGTCGTCCTCCTCAGCTCGGTCGCCCTCTCCCGCATCGAGCGTCGTCCGCTCTCCGCCTACGGCCTCGGCCTCACCCGCGGCGCCCCGCGCCAGTTCCTCGCCGGCCTCCTCTGGGGCCTCGTCTTCCTCTCGCTCCTCGTCCTCCTCCTCCGCTCCACCCATCTGCTCCTCTTCAGCGGCCAGCTCCTCTCCGGCCTCGCCATCCTCCGCTTCGGCGGGGAGTGGGCCGTCGGCTTCCTCCTCGTCGGCCTCTTTGAGGAGTACTTCCTCCGCGGCTTCCTCCAGTTCACCCTCGCGCGTGGCCTTTCCGGCCTCTTCGGCGCCATCCTCAAAACCCCCTACCGCGACGCCCTCGGCTTCTGGATCGCCGCCCTCTTCCTCTCCTTCGTCTTCGGCCTCGGTCACCGCTCCAACCCCGGCGAGTCCTCGATCGGCCTCCTCACCGCCGGCGCCGCCGCCCTCGTCTTCAACCTCAGCCTCTGGCGCACCGGCTCCCTCTGGTGGGCCATCGGCTTCCACGCCACTTGGGACTGGGCCCAGTCCTTCCTCTACGGCGTCCCCGACAGCGGCCTCATGATGCAGCACCACCTCCTCGCCTCCCACCCCGCCGGCCGGCCCCTCCTCTCCGGCGGCCTCACCGGCCCCGAAGGCAGCCTCTTCGTCCTTCCCCTCCTCGCCCTGGTCTCCGCCGTCATCTGGAAGACCCTCCCCCAATCTTCCCAATCCTTCGCACACCGATCCCTCACCAGCCAATCCCTCAGCAACCGGGAGCCCGCCACCCGATTACACTGAAGGCAACCGCATGCCGTCGCAGCACCCACTCCCCCCAGAGCCCCTCGCCTCTTTACGTCAGCCGCGATCCGGCGAGCCCTCGCTCGACCCGAGCCACCCCCACGACGCCCACGCCCACCCCCCCGACACCGAAACTCCCGCTCGAATCCCACGGCCCTCCCGGCGCAACCTCCGCCTCCTCGCCCTCATCGCCATCCTCCTCGCCGCTCTTGCCGTCGGAGCCGTCCTCGCCGGCCGCATATGGCTCCGCAACACCATGCGCGCCAGCCTCCCGCAGATCGATGGCACTCTCTTCGTCTCCGGCCTCAGCGCCCCCGTCACCGTCGACCGCGACGCCCACGGCGTTCCCACCCTCCGTGCGCAGACAATCGACGATCTCGTCTTCGCCCAGGCCTTCATCACCGCCGGCGACCGCCTCTTTCAGATGGACGCCCTCCGCCGCCACGCCGCCGGTGAACTCGCCGAGATCTTCGGCTCCAGCCTCCTCGAGCACGACCGCTCCCAGCGCACCCTCCAGATCCGCACCACCGCGGACGCCGCCCTCGCCCAACTCCCGCCCGCCCAGCTCCACGCCCTCGAGGTCTACGCCCGCGGCGTCAATGCCGGCATCGACGCCCAGCGCGCCCATCTCCCCATCGAGTTCCGCCTGCTCAGCTACCAGCCCCGTCCCTGGCTCCCCCGCGACAGCCTCCTCGTCGCCCTGGTGATGTTCGAAGACCTCACCAACCGCTTCCCCGAAAAACTCAACCGCGAAGCCCTCACCGCCCGCCTCGCCCCCAACCTGCCCCCCGAAGAGCGCGAGCAGCTCCTCCTCGATCTCTACCCCGTCGGCTCCTGGCGCGACCACCCCCCCAGCCGACCCGTCGTCGACCTCACCACACCCGTCGACGAGATCCCCGAGATCCCCCTCGACGACTCGCAGGTCAAGCTCCATCGGCCGCCTCCCCCATCTCCCTCCAACACCCCTGCCCATACCCCCTCCAACACCCCCTCCAGCATGCAGGACCTGCTCGCCCTCGGGCAGACCCTCGCCCCCTCCCTCTGCCCCGGCTGCCGGCCCGGCTCCAACAACTGGGTCGTCTCCGGCGCGCGCACCGCCACCGGCCGCCCCCTCCTGTCGAACGACATGCACCTCAGCCTCACCGTCCCCGGCATCTGGTACACCGCCAACCTCCAGGCACCTCTGCCCAACTCCGCCGAGCCCTTTCATGTCGCCGGCGTCACCCTCCCCGGAACCCCCTTCGTCATCGTCGGGCACAACCGGCACGTCGCCTGGGGCCTCACCAACCTCGGCGCAGACGTCCAGGACCTCTACATCGAGCACCTGCGCGGCACGGGCGAAGCCCAGGAGTTCGCCACCCCCGACGGCGCCTGGCGACCCGTCCTCCATCAACAGGAGATCATCCACATCCGCGGCAGCGCCGATCAAGTCCTCGACGTCATCTCCACCTCGCACGGCTCCTCCGTCACCCCCATCATCTCGTCCCTCGTCCACTCCGAGCGCCGCGCCATCTCGCTCCGCTGGGTCATCTACGATCCCGGCGTCCTCACCAGCCCCTTTCTCGACATCGACTCCGCGCCCGACGCCGCAACGCTCGTCAGCGCCTTCCGCGCCTTCGGCGGACCCTCCCAGAACCTCGTCTACGCCGACGACCGGGGACACATCGGCTACCACGCCACCGGCCGCATCCCCCTTCGCGGTCCCCTCGTCCTCCCCTCCCAGCTCAGCAGCGTCCCCACCGACGCCACCGCCCTCAACGCCCCCTCGCACGAGTGGTCCACCTCCGTCCCTTACATCCCCTACGACCAGCTCCCGCAGGTCCTCGACCCCCCCGACGGCATCCTCGCCACCGCCAACGCCCGCATCACCCCCGACGCCTACCCCCTTCCCATCACCGACAACTGGGGCGACCCCTACCGCAACGAACGCATCTGGAAGCTGCTCTCCGGACGGGAGCACCTCTCCCCCGCCGATATGCTCGCCATCCAGAGCGACGTCTACTCCGACCCCGACCGCGTCATCGCCCAGCGCATGGCCTACGCCATCGATCACGCCAACCTCGGCTCCGACAGCAAACGCCTCCACCAGGCCGCGGACCTCCTCCGCAGCTGGAACGGCAAGGTCACCAGTGACTCCGCCCCCGCCGCCATCGTGGACGCCGCCCGCGCCGCCCTCTGGCCCCTCCTCCTCAATCCCAAATTCCCCGCCGCCAGGTTAGCCGAGGCCCGGTCGGACCTCCCCGGCGACCCGTCCAAGCTCTATCTCTGGGGCGAACGCGCCTTCGCCGAAGAGCAGCTCATCATGCACACGCCCGCCCGCTGGCTGCCCCCTCCCTACGCCACCTGGGACGACCTCCTCGCCTCCGCCGTCAGCATCGGCCTCCGCGACAGCCACGCCCCCTCCAACCTCGGCGCCTGGCGATTCGGCGCCGTCCACCCCCTCGACATCCAGCACCCCGTCTTCGGCCAGTCCGTCCTCCTCGGGCGCCTCGCCGGCACACCCACCGGCATTCACTCGCAGCTCCAGAGCGGCGACGGCACCACCATCAAGCAGGTCGGCCGCAGCTTCGGTCCTTCCGAGCGCTTCACCGCCGATCTCTCCGACCCCAACCGCGCCAACCTCAACCTCGTCCTCGGTGAGTCCGGCAATCCTGCCAGCCCCTTCTTCCTCGACCAGTTCCCCGCCTGGCTCCACGTCACCACCTTCCCCCTGCCCTTCGATCGCAGCTCCCAGTCCCCCTCCGGAGCCCACTCCCTCACCCTGAACCCGCGCTGATGCCCGCCCAGCTCAGCCCGTTGGTCACGCCCGGCTTCGTCACCTCCGTCCACCTCAGCCCCACCCACAGCTTCCGCAAGTACCCGGAGCCCCGCATCCACCTCCTCGCCGGCCAGGGTGTCCGCGGCGACGCCCACTGCGGCGCGCTCGTCCAGCACCGCTACCTCAAGCGCCGCGACCCAGCTCGGCCCAACCTCACCCAGGCCCACCTCCTTCACACCGAGCTCTTCGATCTCCTCCGCCCCCTCGGCTTCCACCTCCGCCCCGGTGACCTCGGCGAGAACATCACCACCTCCGGTCTCGACCTCCTCAACCTCCCCCTCGCCACCCGCCTCCACCTCGGTCCGAGCGCCATCGTCGAGCTCACCGGCCTCCGCACTCCCTGCATCCAGATGAACCGCCTCCACGCAGGTCTCATGGCCGCCGCCTTCCACCCCTCCCCCTACGGTCGCAAAACACCCCGGGCCGGCGTTATGGGCATCGTCCTCGCCGGCGGCGAAGTCAGCCCCGGCTCCCCCATCGCCATCCATCTCCCCCCACCGCCCCTCCACCCCCTCAACCCCGTCTAGCCCCGTCTAGCCTGTCTTGCCTGTCTTCGTGTCTTCCTGTCTTGCCTGTCTTCCTGTCTTGCCTGTCTGTCTTGCCTGTCTTGCCTGTCTTGCCTGTCTTGCCTGTCTACAGTTGTCACCCAGAGAGGGTGCGCAGCACGATCCAACATCGTCAACCCGCCACCCACCACATCCTCCCTCACCCACCCCCATACACTGATCCCACCCCCATGCGTCGCCGCCTTCCCCTCCTTCTCATCCCCACCGCTGCCCTTCTCTGCACCCTCCCCCTCCTCCGCGACGGCCCCTCCTGCGGCCACGACTTCGACTTCCACCTCGTCTCCTGGCTCGAAGCCGCCCGGCAGTTCCGCTTCGGCAACCTCCACCCCCACTGGACCTACACGCCCGCCTACGGAGCCGGCGAACCCCGCTTCGTCTTCTACCCACCCCTCTCCTGGACCCTCGGCGCCCTCCTCACCCTCCTCCTCCAGCACCTCCCCTTCGCCAACCCCGGCCAGGCCTTCGCCTTCGCGCCCATCCTCTACACCTTCCTCACCCTCACCTCCGCCGGCCTCGCCATGTACGCCCTCGCCCGCCGCTACACCGCACCGGCCTCGGCCCTCCTCGCCGCCACCCTCTACCTCGCCAACCCCTACACCCTCTTCACCGCCTACCAGCGCACCGCCTTCGCCGAACTCCTCGCCGCCACCTGGCTCCCCCTCCTCCTCCTCGCCATCCTCCCCCCTCCAGACCATCAGCCTCCCTCGCCCAACCACCACCGCTCCACCTCCCTCCTCGCCCTCTCGCTCGCCCTCCTCTGGCTCACCAACGCCCCCGCCGCCGTCATCGGCTCCTACACCCTCGCACTCGTCGCCGGCTTCCGCCTCCTCTCCCTCTTCCGAACCCACCGCAGCCTCCGTGCACTTCGCAAACCCGCCGCCAGCCTCCTCCTCGGCAGCTCCCTCGGCCTCGCCCTCGCCGCCTTCTACATCGTCCCTGCCGCCTACGAACGCCGCTGGGTCCAAATCGACATGGCCACCATCCCCGGCATGCGCATCGCCGACAACACCCTCTTCCACCAGACCGGCGACACCCCCCACGACGACGTCCTCGAAACCGCCAGCGACATCGCCCTCACCCTCCTCTCCACCACCGCCGTCGCCCTCCTCATCGCCACCCTCCGCACCCGCCGCCGCGCCCCCACCCCACACCCTTCCGCCAACCCGCAACCCCCCCAACACTCCGGCCCCGCAACCATCCGCCCCCTCCTCCTCCTCGCGCTCCTCACCGTCACCATCGCCTTCCTCCTCACTCCCATCTCCGTCCCCCTCTGGACGCACATCCCGGAGCTCGCCTTCCTCCAGTTCCCCTGGCGCACCCTCGCCCTCCTTGCCCCCCTCACCGCCCTCGCCCTCGCCCTCGCCCTCGACACCCTCCCCCTCCGTGTATCCTTAGCCCTCGCCCTCCTCCTCCCCGCCGGGCTCGCCTTCGCCGCCTACACCACCTTCCGCGAGGTCTGCGACGGCCCCGACACCCCCGCCGCCCAGCTCGCCCTCTTCCAGTCCCCCCTCGGCTCCGACCCCACCGACGAGTACACCCCCACCACCGCCGACAACGACGCCCTCAAACAGGAAAACCCCCGCCCCCCAAAAAGCCCCGGCCCCACCCCCTTCCAAACCCTCGCCCCCCACGAGCACATCCACCTCCACGCCACCGGCCCCCGGCAGCTCGTCCTCAACCTCCGCGATTACCCCGCCTGGAGCATCCTCCGCAACGGCATCCCCATCCCCGAACACGTCCCCCGCGACGACGGTCTCCTCGCCTTCGATCTCCCCCCCGGAGACGCCGATCTCGACCTCCGCTATGCCACCACCCCCGACGGGATCGCCGGCGACGCCATCTCCGCCGCCGCCCTCTTCCTTCTCGCCCTCACCCTCCGGCGCCGAAACCCCACCACCCCTGCCAGACCTCGCACCGATTCGATATGATCGACCCTTGATGGATCTCTCCGTACAAGACCTGCTCCGCTCCGGCGCCGAGCGCACCGATCGCGCCCTCGAGCGCCTCCTCCCCTCGCCCGAAACCGCGCCCCACTCCATCCATCGCGCCATGCGCCACAGCGTCTTCGCCGGCGGCAAACGCCTCCGCCCCATCCTCTGCTTCGAAGCCTTCCGCCTCGCCACCGCAACCCACACCTCACCCCAAATCACCACCCAAATCGCCGACCAGAACGCCATCCAGATCGCCGGCCAGACCCCCGCCGAGACCGCCGCCAGCAACCTCGGAGCCGCCCTCGAAATGCTCCACACCTACTCCCTCATCCACGACGACCTCCCCGCCCTCGATAACGACGACCTCCGCCGCGGCCAGCCTACCTGCCACAAGCTCTTCGGCGAAGCCATCGCCATCCTCGCCGGAGACGCCCTCCAGACCCTCGCCTTCGACACCATCGCCCGCCTCCCCTGCCCGCCCGCCATCACCGTCGAAATCCTCAAAGACGTCGCCACCGCCGTCGGCACCGGCGTCGGCCCCACCCATCCCGCCGGTCCCGATGCCGACCGCGACCCCTCCACAAATCTCGCACCAGACCACCAACCCGGCTACCTCCCGGGCCGACTTCCGGGCCGACTTCCGGGAATGATCGGCGGTCAGGTCGTCGACCTCGAGTCCGAACGCCAAACCCCCACCGCCGACCTCGTCGAGCAGATCCATCGCGCCAAGACCGGCGCCCTCATCACCGTCTCCATCGTCGCCGGCGGCCGCCTCGCCGGAGCCTCCCAGGGCACCATCAGCCGCCTCCGCACCTTCGGGGAAAACGCCGGCCTCGCCTTCCAGATCGTCGACGACGTCCTCGACATCACGGAGGCCTCCGAACAGCTCGGCAAGACCGCCGGCAAGGACACCGCCACCACTAAAGCCACCTGGCCCGCCGTCTTCGGCATCGACCAGTCCCTCGCCGACGCCCGCTCCCTCATCGCCGACGCCTTCGCGGCCCTCGACCCCTTCGGAGAAGCCGCCGATCCCCTCAAAGCCCTAGCCCAGTACCTCATCGACCGCAAAAACTGAGTCGTCTCCTTCGTCTCAACCTCCCGTCCGCCGCGGTAAGCTCCTCGCCCACCACCCATCTCCATGCTCACCGACCCCCAACTTCGCCAGGCCCTCCGCGACTGCTACGACCCCGACCTCCCCTGCAACATCGTCGACCTCGGCCTCGTCCTCTCCACCTCCATCACCCCCGACCTCGACGCCCCCGGCGCCGGCATCCCCGGCGTCCCCCAAAGATCCCGCGTCCACATCGACCTCATCCTCACCCACCCCTCCGAGGCCGCCGTCGCCCAGCTCTCCGCCCAGATCGCCAACCGCCTCGCCGGCCTGGAAACCGTCAGCCACACCAGCATCACGGTCCTCCCCGCGCCCGCCTGGACCCCCGCCCGCATCTCCCCCGCCGGCCGCCGCCACCTCGGCCTCGACGGCAACCCCAGCCTCGTCCAGATCCGCTAGCCGTACCGCCGTCGCCTTCGCCTCAAGTCGTAGACTGATCTCCGTGCCCGCCCCGCGCTCCCCTCGCCAGCCGCAGCTCGTCCCACCTCCCGTCGCCTCCGCCCGGCCCGTCCACCCCTTCGACCTCCTCCACGGCACCGACACCGGCGGCCTCATCCCCGCCTCCGACCTCCTCACCGGCCACCCCAGCGACAAACACGTCACTGCCTACTACGGCATCGCCCCGTCCATCCTTCAGGCCGTCATCGACCTCTGGATCGACCGCACCGCGCCGCCCTTCCCCATCGACCGCTACACCTTCCTCGACATCGGTGCCGGCAAGGGCCGAGCCCTCCTCGTCGCTGCCCAGTCCCCCTTTCACGAGGTCCTCGGCGTCGAGCTCAACCCGGACCTCGCCCGCATCGCCCAGAGCAACATCAGCTCGGCCGTCACCCACCCCGCGCACTCCCAGCAACTCCTCTCCCCCATCCGCCTCCTCCACGCCGACGCCCTCACCCTCCACCTCCCCGACACCCCCACCCTCGCCTTCCTCTTCCACCCCTTCGAGGCCCCCCTCCTGCGCAAGCTCCTCCGCCTCATCGAAACCCAGTTCGCCGACCGCCCCGGCCATCTCGACCTCCTCTACGTCAACGCCGAACACGCGCCCGTCCTCGACCGCCACCCGGCCTTCCGCAAGCTCTGGCAGGGAGCCGTCCCCATGTCCACCGAAGATCACATCGCCGACCTCCGCGAGATCGCCGAACAGCTCGAATATGGCTCCACCGGCGACGAACAGTGCGCCCTCTACCGCTACACCGGCCGATCCACCCCCAAGCCCTAAGCCGCTTCGCTCCAAGCTAAAGCAGTCCCGTGGCTGCGAATCCTGACCGTCAGGGCCAACGGCTACTTGATGAAGTACCCCGACATCTTCCAGCTCCCGTCCTTCTCGCGTGCTGAGACCACCGTCTCCACGGCCTCCTTCTTATGCGTAAAGATCGTCTGATACTGGACAACGACATATTCGCCATCCGGTGCCCCCCGGCAGCGTCTTCGAGTAAACCGCACTTGTCAGCTTTCGGCTCTCCACCGCCCCCAGCGGCGCTCGCACGGACTCCATCGCCTGCGTCCACTTGTCCTCCGTAACCGCGGCCTTGAAGGCCGCCGCAGCCGCCGTCCAGCTCTCTCCATACTTCGCTCCATCCACCAACGTCAGCCAGATCTCGTCGGAGTTCTGCGCCATCTGCTCCGGCTTACCCTGTGCCACCCCGCTCAGACCGCTCACCACCAGAACTCCCACTGCGACCAGCCTTGCAACCCTGCCTCGAAACATATCCGCACCCCCGCCTGGAACATTAAGCCGCTTGCCATTCTCCTGTCATTGGAATTCCTCGTAGATCCCCCCGTAGATCCCTCGATACCTATCCGACGGAACACTCACCTCCCCAAACTCATCGCGGAACCACAGGCGGTACCGGTGGTGGAAATCCCGGCTGCGGCTTCCATCTGTTGATGGGAGAATGAACCCACCTCAGCAACATCAGGAGCCCCCGCCCCATGCCGAACTTCTCCGCCGACGACCTCCGCATCCACTACCACGACGAGATGCCCCGCGGCGCGCGCATCAAGGTCATCGGCGTCGGCGGCGGCGGCAACAACGCGGTCAATCGCATGATCGCCGCCAGGGTCGAGGGCGTCGAATTCATCGCCGCCAACACCGACGTCCAGGCGCTCCAGATGTCGGACGCCGCCGTCAAACTCCAGCTCGGCGTCAAGCTCACCAGCGGCCTCGGCGCGGGCGCCAACCCCGACGTCGGCCGCCGCGCCGCCCTCGAAGACTCCGACAAAATCATCGAGGCGCTCGAAGGCGCGGACATGGTCTTCGTCACCGCCGGCCTTGGCGGCGGAACCGGTACCGGAGCCGCCCCCGTCATCGCCTCGCTCGCCAGCGAGATGGGCGCCCTCACCGTCGCCGTCGTCACCCGGCCCTTCGCCTTTGAAGGCAAGCGCCGCATGATGCAGGCCGAGCGCGGCATGCAGGAGCTGCTCGAGTCCGTCGACACCGTCATCGTCATCCCCAACGAAAAACTCCTCGCCGTCGCCAAGGACGCCGGCTTCTTCGAGAGCTTCCGTATCGCCGACGACGTCCTCCGCCAGGGCGTCCAGGGCATCTCCGACATCATCACCATCCCCGGCGTCATCAACCGCGACTTCGCCGACGTCAAAACCACCATGGCCGGCATGGGCTACGCCGTCATGGGAACCTCCCTGCGCTCCGGCGCCAACCGCGCCTCCGAGGCCGCCATGGCCGCCATGGCCTCCCCCCTCCTCGAGGCCGGAGCCATCGACGGCGCACGCGGCATCCTCATCAACATCACCGGCTCTTCCAGCCTCAAGCTCTCCGAGGTCAACGAGGCCTCGAGCATCATCCAGAACGCCGCCCACGAAGACGCCAACATCATCTTCGGAGCCGTCCTCGACGAGAGCATGGGCGACGACGTCAAGATCACCGTCATCGCCACCGGCTTCAAACAGCAGGAGATGCCCGAACGCCGCGAACGCATGCTCGCCGAAGCCACCCTCCCCGGCAGCCGCTACGACGTCCCCGTCCAGCCCCGCGTCCCCGCCCAGCGCTTCCCCGTCAACCGCGACCACGTCCGCTTCGACCAGGCCTCCGAGCGCTCCGTCACCCTTCCCCCCACCCAGCCCATCGCCAGCCATCCCATCGAAGTCTGGTCCGACGCCCCGCCCGCGCGAGACCTCCCCGCCGAACCCCCCACGCCAACTCCCGCGATCTCCTCTCCTGCCGCCTCCCTCCCGGCCGCTCCCCCCGCCAACCCACCCATCCCCTCGGCTAGCTCCCGCCCATACTCCCCCGCCGAGCTCGTCCCCGTCCCCGCCTCCGTCTTCGACGACGACTTCTTCCGCTCCTCCGCTGCCCCATCCCGGCCCGCCGAGCACCCGCCCGAACGCCGCGTCATCCTCGACACCGGCGACCCCCAGCCCTGGGACACCCATGACCTTCCCCCCGCCGCGCACGTCCAAGAAGAGGCTCGGCGTGGTGAGGTCTTCCACATCCGCGCCGCCGATCCAGCATCCAGATCGCAGGTCTTCGCCAGCCCGGACACCGACAGCACGCAGACCGACGAGCTCGACATACCAGCCTTCCTCCGGCGAGGCAATTGACCCGCTTCGAACGCCAGCCGCCGCCTGTTACCTCGGTCCGGGTGCATCACCCGGAAGTCGTAGCGCAAGGAGGCCTGGGTTCCGTACATTGGAGAGGCGAAGCGCAGCCCACGTTGTTTCATTGCAAGTCCCTGAGGAGCTCTCTGCACATGGCGAAATGGTTCCGGATCCTCTTGCTCCTGCTTCTCGGCCTTAGCCTCGCGGACGTCTCCTCCGCCAAGCCCACCACCCGGCTCGCCTCCAAACGCAAGCTCTCCGTCACCGCGCACACCTCGCGGCGAGGCTCCCGCACCTCCAAAAGCACCGCCCGCACCGTCACCGGCCGCCGCTCCGCAACCACCCGCATCCGCGTTCGCGGCCGCCACGGACGCATGGTCTACGCCATCCGCCGCACCCGCTACGTCGAGCACTTCTCCGCCAGCTCCTTCGCCGACAACCTCACCCTCGGCGACGTCACCGCCGGCGAAGATCCCGTCGTTCGCGCCGCCGCCATCGAAGCCCTCGGCAACATGAACGGCACCGCCCTCGCCATCGATCCCTCGAGCGGCCGCATCCTCGCCATGGTCAACCAGAAGCTCGCCCTTTCCAGCGGCGCCGAGCCCTGCTCCACCATCAAGCTCACCGTCGCCCTCGCCGCCCTCGAGGAAGGCCTCGTCAAGCACGACACCCCCGTCAGCCTCGGCGGCGGCTACAAGGTCGACCTCGACTACGCCCTCGCCAAGTCCGTCAACCCCTACTTCGAGGTCCTCGGCCGCACCATGGGCTTCGAGCGCGTCAAGCACTATGCCAACGAGTTCGGCCTCGGCGAGCTCGCCGGCTACCGCATCCGGGGCGAGCAGCTCGGCACCTACCCCGACACCGAGCTCCCCGCCCGCCTCGGCGGCGTCGGCCGCATGTGCTCTTTCGGCGAGGGCATCTCCATGACCCCCCTCCAGCTCGGCGCCATCGTCAGCTCCATCGCCAACGGCGGCACCCTCTACTACCTCCAGCACCCCGAAACCCAGGAAGACGCCAAGAACTTCAACCCCAAGGTCAAGCGCATCCTCAACATCGCCCCCATCCTCCCTGAAATGCGCCCCGGCATGCAAGGCGCCGTCGCCGCCCCCTACGGCACCGCTCGCAGCCTCAAAGCCAACTTCAACGCCTTCCCCGTCATGGGCAAGACCGGCACCTGCTCCAACAATGGAACTCGCTTCGGCTGGTTCGGCAGCTTCGCGGAAACCCCCACCGGACGCATCGTCACCGTCATCTTCCTCGAGGGCGGACGCCCCACCTTCGGCCCCAAAGCCGCCGAGCTCACCGGTCAGTTCTACCGCGCCATGTACGAGCGCAGCTACTTCCAGCCAAAGGGCGTCCCCCTCGCCCCCCTCCCGGCACCCACAGCTCCGCCCGTCGCCACCGGCGAAGAAGACACCGGCACCGGCGGCAACTACTAACCGCAAACCGTCCCAGTCCGAAACTCTTCGTCGCAAGCAAGCCCCTGCCCGGCAGGGGCTTTCTCCTGTCCGCACCTCGCCCCCAAACCCGCATCCAAGCCCAAAGGGAGCGACCATGCATATCCTTACAGCCGCGGAGATGGCGGAGGCAGACCTGCGGAGCGCCGACATGGGCGTCCCCCTCCAGCTCCTGATGGAAAACGCCGGTGCCGCCGTCGCCCGCCTCTGCCGCACCCTGTACCCCTCTGCCACCCGGGTCCTGGTCCTCTGCGGCCGCGGCAACAACGGCGGAGACGGTCTGGTCGCCGCCCGGCGCCTCGCCCACGCAGGCCTCTCCGTCCGTGTGCTCGTCGTCGGCGCCGGCGCAGACTTCCACGGCGAGGCCGCCGTCGCCCTCTCCCGCCTCCACGACGAATCCCCCTCGGTTCAATTCGGCAACCTCGCCGACGACCCCGGCATCCTCGACGCCGCCCTGGACCACGCCGACCTCATCCTCGACGCCGTCGTCGGCACCGGCTTCAAGCCGCCCCTGCGCGGGCCCGCCGCTCTCCTCAAACACCGGCTCGACAGCCGCAAAACTGCCGTCGGCTCCCCCCTTGTCGCGCCCGTCCTCGCAGTAGACCTCCCCAGCGGCTGGGACGCGGACTCAACCGCGCAACACGCCCCGGACGCCTTTCGCGCCGACGCCGTCATCACCTTCACCGCTCCCAAGCCCGCCCACGTCTTCGGCCATCTCACCCCTGGCCAGACCTTCGCTCCCGTCGTCCTCGCGGACATCGGCTCTCCCGAAGACGCCGTCCAATCAGCCGATCGCCTCACCTGGACCGGAGCCTCGAAAGCCATCGCCGAGCCCCCGCGCGACATCAACTCCAACAAGGGAAAGTTCGGCCACGTCCTCCTCGTCGGTGGAAGCTACGGCAAGGCCGGCGCACCCTCCATGTCCGCGCTCGCCGCCCTCCGCACCGGCGCGGGCCTGGTTACCGCCGCCGTCCCCGACAGCATCGTAAACACCGTGGCCCGCGTCACGCCCGAGCTGATGCTGCAGTCCCTCAAGCAGGGGCCCGAGGGCGCGGCCTCCCTCGAAAACCTCAACCAGGCCTCCCTTCCGAAGCTGCTCAAAGGCATCAGCGTCCTCGCCATCGGTCCGGGCCTGTCCACCGAGGGCGAGGCCGGCGCCTTCGCCCGCGGCCTGGTCGAAACCACAACCATCCCTCTGGTCCTCGACGCCGATGCCCTCAACGCCTACGCCGGCAAGGCTGAGTTCCTCAAGGCAGCCTCCGGCATCGCCACCGGACCCCCGACCCGCACCGTCGTCCTCACACCCCACCCGGGCGAGATGGCCCGGCTCGCCGGCATCACCGTGAAGGAGGTCGAAGCCGACCGCATCGGCCTCGCCCGAACGTTCGCCACCGAACACGGCGTCACTCTGGTCCTCAAAGGCTGGCGAACCCTGGTCGCCCACCCCGACGGCCGTATCGCCGTCAACACCACTGGCAACCCCGCCATGGCCAAAGGCGGCAGCGGCGACATCCTCACCGGCATCGTCGCCGGGATGCTCGCCCAGTTCCCCGGCCGCGTCGCCGAGGCCGTCGAAGCCGCCGTCTACCTCCACGGCCTCGCCGCCGACCTCGCCGTCGGCGGCCCCAACGGCGTCGACGAGCACACCCTCCTCGCCACCGATACCGTCGCCCACCTCTCCGCAGCCTTCCGCTACCAGCCCTCCGACAGCAGCGGCTTCACCTGGATTTGCGGTCTACGAACCAGCGCAGTCCAGACCAGCGGTGCGCGCCCCCAATGACCGGCGCCTTCACCCGCGAAAAACGCTTCCGCACCCGCAGCGTCGCCGGAACCATCGCCCTCGGCCAAACCATCGCCGAGATCCTCCTGCCCACACCCCGCCTCGTCATCCTCCGCGGCGAGGTCGGCGCCGGAAAAACCACGCTGGTCAAAGGCATTGCCCAGGTCCTCGGCGCCGCCGCCGGCCAGGACGTCACCAGCCCCACCTTCAACCTCGTCCACGAGTTCGTCGGCCCCAAAGTCCACCTCTTCCACCTCGACCTCTACCGCCTCGAAACCGAAGAGCAGATCGCCGTCCTCGGCCTCGAAGAGATGTCCGCGCAGCCCAACGCCCTCGTCCTCGTCGAGTGGGGCGAACGCTTCGGAAGCATCGTCGCCGACGCCACCGCCGAGATCACTATGGCGCAGGGCGAAGCGGAAGACGAACGGCTCCTCCTCGTCCGCTGGACCTGAGTACTGAAATGCAAGGTCCGCTGCACCTGACCCCGCAAGCGGCCGCTAAGTCGTTTGCCGGAAAGGCACGGCTTCAGCCGTGCCGTAAGCTGCGGACTTGAACTACGGCTTTAGCCGCTGGGGTACAAGGGCCAAAGGCCCGCCCTATACCAGCCTAGGGCGAAGCCCTCGTGACGAGCAGACCCGAAGATCAAGGGCTGAAAGCCCGCCCCATACCAGCCTAAGGCGAAGCCCTAGGTCCCGAGCCGCCGCGAAAAGCCAGGGCCAAAGGCCCGCCACATACCAGCCTAGGGCGAAGCCCTAGGTCCGAGCAGACCCGAGGATCAAGGGCTGAAAGCCCGCCCCATACCAGCCTGGGAGCGTTCCACTCTTTTGCCCCCTGCATCCCGGGAGGTTTGGCGCAATCTCCTGCCCCGCTCGCTATACTTGATAGAGGGACGTCTCCAGGACATCCACGCACCGGCGCAGAGCCGGAGCTTTCCCTTTTGAATTCTAGACTTTACCTATAAACTGTCTGGAAAGAAGACTTTGCAAGGTACCCCTCCTCTAAACTATTGATTCGGGATACTTTGCCGCAAGGTACGGGGGGGAGGGTACACCGAGCCTCAGAAGCTGCCGGCAAAGATCGACTTCAGCTTCGCCCGCAGCCCCTGCTCTTCACTCGCCTTCCGAATCTGCGTCCGGTGCGTATAGAGCAGCATCCCGATCGCCGCCGAGAACTCCGGCCCGGCCAGCTCCGCCGGCATCCGGCTCAGCGGCACCGGATGCCCCACCCTCGCCGGCACCCGCAGGAGGCTCTCCGCATTGTCCAGCAGACCGGACATCATCGCCCCTCCACCCGTCAGCACGCACCCGGCGCCCAACGCCTCCAGCACCCCCCCATGCCGGAGGTTATCCCGCAAAAGCGTAAACAGCTCCCGCGCCCGCGGCTCCAGGATCTCCGCCAGAAACCGCTGCCGCACCAGCCGCGCCGGCTGCCCTCCCGAGATCGCCAGGTCCCCCCCAATCTCGATCTCATTCATCTGCGGAATCGCCGTCACCACGCAGTGCCCATACACCTTCTTCAGGTACTCCGCCTCTTCCACCGTTACATGGAGCCCCACCGCCAGGTCGTTGGTGAAGTGATCCCCCCCGATCGGCAGCACCGCCGTGTGCGCGACCGATCCCTCGAAGAACACCGCCAGCTCCGTCGTGCTCGCCCCGATATCCGCCAGGCAGACGCCCAGCTCCCGCTCGTCCGCGCTCAGCACCGCCTCTGCCGCGGCAATCCCTTCATACACCGTGTCCTGTACCTCGAGCCCCGCCCGGTTCGCACACGTGATCACACTCTGCGCCACGCCCCCCGAACACGTGGAGATGTGAAGGTTCACCTCCAGCTTGTTCCCCACCATCCCGATCGGGTCGTGTATTCCCGCCTGGTCATCCAGGATGAACTCCTGCGGCAGCAGGTGCAGCACCTCGCGATCCGGAGGCAGCGCCACCGACCGAGCCCGGTCCACCGTCGCCCGCACCTCCTCCCGCGTGATCTCCCGCATCCGGCTCCCCATGCTGATCCCGCCCCGCGAGTTCACCCCCCGCACATGGGTCCCACCTATCCCCACCACCGCCGTCTCAATCGCCGCCCGCGCGGTTCGCTCCGCTGTCAGAGCCGCCCGGTTGATCGCCTCCGCCGCCGGCCCCAGCTCCGCAATCAGACCCTTCCGCATCCCCTTCGACGGCTCTATCCCATGCCCCCGGTACCGGAGCACACCATCATGCAACTCAGCTACCAGGACACAGCTTTTCTGGCTGCCAGCGTCTACCACAATGATCAGATTGTCTGGCTTTTGCGTCAAGGGTGACCTGCCTTCATCGCAGCCGGAGAAAGACTCTTTGCAGACATCTTCCAGTTCGGACGGTGCTGCGTTGCGTTCTGAGCAGCAGCATGAGGCTTGGTCGATACGATCTTGCTCCCTGGAGAATATGTTTTTCTGCCGTTCTTCTGCTGCTCCGTTGGATATGGGACAGATCCCGCCATTGGTACGGCAGTTCCTGGCTGCATCTCCAGAACAACCTGCCGCTCGTACCGCATATCCACGGATGAGAGTTTAGGGTATTGGGCCCGCCACTCCGCCAGATGTCCCTCATATCTGCTATATCGGTCGAGGTAGTCACTGTCACCAAAGTGAACCAGCACGTCTGTCCCGTGATCCGGGATCAAGGCTTTGACGTCCTCCGGATTCGACAGATCAACCTCGCTCAGCCTGGCTGAGATTCTCTGGCCTGTCGTGTCCAGGGCTTTGACGAACTCTTGGAACACCTTGATGCGCGCTGCACGAACCGACACCGGATCCGCAGGGGAAACACCCGTCACCACGGGAAATGAGTAGCCGTCGCTCTGCGAGTTACCGGATGCCAGGTCCAACAGAACACCCTCGGCATCCACGAGGCCGATGTGCCCACCTTGCCTTACAAAGGCTACGGGTGTCCGTTCCTCAACCGAAACCTTGATTCGGTTTGGCAGGAGACGCATCAGGGTAGCGTGCTTGATCCAAGGGATCTGCTCCAGATCGGCTTTGCGCTCGGTAAGCGAGATATTCAAGATGTTGCGCTCGATGTCTCCCCCGAACACCTGCAACAGTTGAGCACGAGAAAGGTGCTGATTACCTTCCGTAAGGACAGAGAAAGTCCCCGCAAGTACAAACCTTTCATCTTGGAGGATCATGTGGCGAGCAACCGAAGCTGCTGCCCAACCAACACCTAAAATGGCGAGCAGAGCTAAAACGCCTGCTACTCTGCCCCATACGCTCTGGGACAATCCGCCATGGAAGCTGAGGCGAAGGCCAGTACGCCGTCGTCCGGAGTTGTACCCGCCGTCGTCTTCTAAGGCAGCGAAGTCCTCGACCAGGTCGCGACGTGGACCACGGCGAGGCGCACGCTTGGACGTCGTTCGCTCCCGTACGTATGTCTCATTTGGCGCCGTCAGCACCGCTGCCTCACTCATGACTCCATTCCCGTGAACGCAACCTGAGCACGGTCGCGCAAGAATCGCCGTCCCTGACTATAACGCGCCTCCGGCCCTAGGCTTCCAATTCATGGTGCGATGTACCCTTTCAGGAACTTCAGCGCCTTGCTTCGAATGCGGTGAGTAGATTGCTTCCAATCTGTGAGACATTGCCTGCACCTAGGGTAAGGATCACATCCCCGGCTCTCGCCATATCAACCAACCGATCGATCGCCTCTTCCTTTGAGCTGGCATGCTCCACCTTTCCTGAGGAGACCTCCTGGATTCTCCTGGCGAGCACAGCGCCGGTTATGCCTTCAATCGGCTCTTCATTAGCAGCGTAGATGTCCAGGATCTGCACCGAGTCAGCATCGACGAATGCTCGCGAGAACTCGACCATCAGGTCCCTCGTCCTGGTGTACCGGTGAGGTTGGAATACGACGTGAACTCGCCCGTATCCGCACTCTCGGGCCGCACGCAGAGTGACGCCAATCTCCGTAGGATGGTGTCCATAGTCGTCAACTACCGTGATTCCACGGACGACTCCTTTGACTTGGAACCTTCGATCTACACCGCGAAAGGACTCTAAACCGACCGCAATCTGCTCTGGGGCCAAGCCCAGTTGAACTCCAATGGCGATGGCAGCCGTTGCGTTCAGGACGTTGTGTCTTCCGGGGACGTGTAGTTGGAAAACGCCCAGATCCGATCCACCGAAGCTGACGGAGAAACAGGAATGACATGTGGCCGAGTTCGGCAGCAGCTGAATCTGGAAGTCGGCTTCGGCGTGCTCGCCATACGTGTAGAGCCTTCGCTTGACCCTGGGTAGGACAGAGCGGAGCATCGCATTGTCGATGCAGGCGGTCGTTGCCCCATAGAACGGGATACGGTCCATGAACTCCAGGAAGGCTGATTTAATATCGGCCATGTCGCTGTAGCAATCCATGTGCTCACGGTCGAGATTGGTGACCACGCCGAGGACGGGTGAGAGCTTCAGGAAGGAGCGGTCACTCTCGTCCGCCTCGACGACCAGGTACTGCGAGTTGCCAAGCCGGGCGTTAGATCCCAAGGCGTCGACGCGGCCACCGACGACAACGGTAGGGTCCAGGCCGCCCCCGGAGAGGACGGCGGCGGTCATGCTGGTGGTCGTGGTCTTGCCGTGCATGCCGGCCACGGCTATGCCGTATTTGAGGCGCATGAGCTCGGCGAGCATCTCGGCGCGCTGTATGACGGGGATCTTGCGTGCGCGGGCTTCGAGGACCTCGGGGTTGGAGGGGGGGACGGCGGAGGAGGTGACGACGACGTCGCAGGCGGCGACGTTCGACGCAGCGTGCCCCTCGAAGATGCGGGCGCCCAGGCTGAGGAGGCGGGCGGTGATGGGGCTCCGGCGGAGGTCCGAGCCGGAGACGGTGTAGCCCATGGTGAGGAGGATCTCCGCTATGCCGCTCATGCCGATGCCACCGATGCCGATGAAGTGGATGCACTGGGTGGGAGCGAAAAGGAAGTGGCCGGGCAGGAACATAGAGCTCAGTCTAGACGCCCTTCTTCATGGGCTCCCAGACGAACTTGTGGATCTGGAGGGAGAGGCGGGCGGGGAGGGCGTCGGCGAGCATCCAGTCGACCAGGTGCCGGGGGTCGAGGGCGATGTTTTCGGCGGTGCGGAGGGGTGACGGGGTTTTGGTGAAGGCTGGGCTCAGGAGGATGTGACCGGCCTTCTGCTCGAGGTTGTGGGTGCGGATGAAGTCGCGGGCGAACTCGTAGTCTTCGCGGTGGGAGAGGACGAACTTGACCTCGTCGAGGGGGGTGAGGGCGTCGAGGTTCGACATGCGGAAGGAGCCGAAGGCGGGGCCGGCGCCGGGGCATTTGACGTCGACGATCTTGTGGACGGCTTTGGGGACGTCGGCGAGGGGGCGCTCGCCGGAGGTTTCGATCATGAGGGTGTAGTTGCGGGCGAGGAGGTCGTCCATGAGGGGGAGGAGGTCGCGGGCCTGGAGCATGGGCTCACCGCCGGTGAACTCGACCAGGGTGCAGGGCGCGAGGGCCTGGATCTCGGTGGTGATCTGCTGGTTGGTGTATGGCTTGCCGCCGGTAAAGGTGTACTCGGAGTCGCACCAGGCGCAGCGGAGGTTGCAGCCGGCGAGGCGGACGAAGATGCAGGGGAGACCGGCGAAGGAGGACTCACCCTGGACGGATTTGTACAGCTCGATCAGGTGCATGGGTTGTGTTGTGCGGTGCTGGCCTGTGTGCGGTTTGGCGCCTGGCTTACTCGTAGTAGCGGGCGAAGCTGGTATCGGTTTCGTAGAGGGTGCAGTCCTTGACGCGGACGCGGCCGGAGGTCATGTCGTGGAGCTGAGTGGAGGTCTGCTGGAAGAAGTAGCGGGCGAGGTTTTCGGCGGAAGGATTGAGATCGGCGACGAAGGGCTCGAGGTCATTGATCATCTGGTGGTCGAGGCGATCGACGACGGGGCGCATGACCTGTTTGAGGAGCTTGAAGTCGAGCAGGAGGCCGGCCTCGTCGAGCTCCTCCCCGATGAGGGTGACGAAGACCTTGTAGTTGTGGCCGTGCGGATTCTCGCACTTTCCGCGGTAGTTGCGGAGGTAGTGACCGGAGGAGAAGCCGGCTTCCACGGTGACTTCAAACATGTGCTGGGAGTTCCCTTCCGTGCGCTGGGTGCGGGGCTTTGCGAGCAACTTCCATTTTAGCGGTTTCTTTCCTTTCGCTGGGCGCGGCGGGCGTCTTCGGCGCGGCGCTCGGCCTGTTCGAAGAGGGAGGAGAGGGTACCGGCGAGGGCGACGACGAGGGCGATGACGAAGAGGGCGAGGCCGGTGGTCTTCCAGAGGGCGGCGTCGCCGGGGGAGCCGGGCTGTTCGGCGATGTTGGTGAAGGAGATGATGACGGAGATGGCGGCAAGTAGCGTGAGGGTTGCGGCAAGGATGTACAGATTGCGGCCCATCGTTGTTCTCCCTTCCGAGGTGTTGAGGGGTACCCTCCCCCCCGTACTTTTCCCTAAAGTCTCTCGTTTGTTGCGGATGTGACAGGGGTACCTGGCAAAGTCTTGTGTCTGTTATGTTTACGGGCAAAGTCTTCGTTTCATTGGGTTTAGCAAGCGTCTACTAACGTTGAGTGATTTCCTTCAACCTTTATTCTACGGCGGTGAAGGGGGTCACTACGCCACCTGGAGGTCCGGAATCTCCGGCCGAGGTGGACCGATTGAGTTTGCCTGGTGTGCGGACCTCGCAAGGGCTGGAGGGCGGTGGGTGTTTGGGTGTATAACGGCGGTCAGCCGGCACGGGTTGCGCCGTGCGTGGCAGGAGGAACAGACGATGGAGCTACGGGAGCGGAAGTTGGATCGGGCGAGTTTTCGCGCGTGCGTGTGGATGGTTGCTGGTGCGTGCCTGTTTCCGGGGGGTCGCGTTCTGGGCGCGGGGCCGGGGGCGCAGCCGCTGTCAAGACAGACCGTGGGCCAGACGGCGATCGCTCCTGCGGGTTGGTTGCTGGCTGGGACCAAGCCCGAGAGCTACGAAACCGGTGTGGACAAGGTAACGACTCGCGGCGGGGAGCCGAGTGCGTACCTCAGGTCCGCGGTGACGAGAACGGGTGGGTTTGGGACGCTGATGCAGTCGATCGAGGCCACGAACTATGCCGGGAAGAGGGTTCGGCTGCGGGCGTCGGTGGAATCGCAAGGGGTGGGCGAGTGGGCTGGGTTGTGGATGAGGGTGGATCAAGGGCATACGACAGTCGCCTTCGACAATATGCAGCAGCGTGCCATTCGGGGGACGCTGCCATGGCGGCCCTACGAGGTGGTTCTCGATGTACCGCCGGATGCGACCGGCATTTCGTTTGGGGTTCTTTTGACGGGGGCGGGTGAGGTTCGGTTGAATCAGGTGACGTTTGAGGTGGTCGGGCGGGAGACGGAGGTGACGGGTCCGACTCCGAACCGACGGTCTTCGTTATCGGTGACTCCGGTCAATTTGAACTTCAGGGAGTAGTGGAGGGTCAGGGATCGAGGGAGGGCAAGAGAGGGGGTGTACAGGTAGGAGCTGCGAGGGCATACCCCAGCGGCTAAAGCCGGATCTGACTGTGTGCCGCTTACGGGACGGCTGAAGCCGTGCCCTTCCAGTAAACGACCGTTCATCATCTTCTGAGGCCGTGCCGTTGGAGACAACGACCGTTCCATGTGTTCTGAGGGCCCCGCCTTCGAGACCGAGACGTTTTGGAGACGCTCCGGGTTGATGGAAGTTGACGCAAGTTCCGTCGTCGGAGACCGAGTCAGGGCATTTGGATGGGGAGGGTTAGGGTGCCGATGCGGCCGCTGCCGGTGTCGAGGACGCCTACGCGGAGGACGTACCTGCCGGTTTTGAGGGGGAGCTGCTGCTTGATGGAGACGCCGTTCTGGAGGAGGCCGGCGTACTGCTCGGGGGTGAGGTTGAGGTTGAGGGTTCCGGAGGTTTGGATGGGCTCCCTTTCGCGGTCGAGGGGGTAGGCCATGAGGCCGACCTGAAGACGGGCGTGGCGTTGGCCGTCCGGGGCCGTGGTGAAGCCGACGCCGGCGATGTCGAGGGTGGTGTTGGTTTGCGCGGCGGGCGGGGCTCCGGTGGCGGCGGCGGTGGCGAGACTGGGCGAGGAGCGGAGGGAGAGCATGGTGGAGGGCGGGGTGTCGAGGCGCATGGCGGTTTGGAACTGGTGGGCGACGTTGGTGGGGGGCTGCTCGGGCAGGCCGAAGTAGCCGCGGCGGTAGCTGAGGTTGTAGCCGCGGTCGGCGAGGGCGACGTTGAGTTTGCGGTACTTGCCGTTCCAGTCGTGGTTGGAGGGCTGGAAGGCGAGGGTGTAGTAGTTTTCGCTATCTTCGAAGCCGCGCTCGAGGAGGCGGGAGACGTCATTGTTGCCGTAGAAGGCTTCGCCACCGGTTTCGCGAGCGATGTTGTTCATGGTTTCGCGGCTGTCCTGGCGGTCGTGAAAGGTCTGTGCCTGGGTGTCGGCGGTGTGGCTGCCGGCGGTGCCGACGCCGATCTGGTCGACGCCGATGCTGTCGGTTTCGACGCCGACGACGCTGATGGGGTAGACGGCGATTTGGGAGTCGGCGACGGCGCGGTCGGCGTGCTCGCTGAGGGGGGCGGTGGCTGCGCCGACGTTGCCGCCGTTGGTGAGGCTGAGGCGGGAGCCGGCGCCGCCGCGGGTGGGAGCGCCGGTGAGGGGGTCGGCACTGGGGCCGATGCCGGGGCCGCCGATGCTGGTGAGCTGGCCGGTGGAGATGGCCTGGAGGCTGTTGGTGGTGGAGGACGGGAAGCTGCCGGCGAGCCAGAAGAGGTTTTTGCGGCCGGGGTAGCCGTTGACGGCGCGGGCGAGCTCGATGAAGGCGTCGCCGGTGCTGTTGAGGCGGGCTTTGAGATTTTGGAAGTCTTCGCCGCCGAGGGATCTTTCGAGGGCTCCGCCGACGCGGGCGATGGTGGCCTGGCTATCGGCGTAGCCCTCAGTGTCGAGATCGCGGTTTTGCTGGGTGGGGGAGCGGGTGCGATTGAGCTGCTTGAGGTCGATGGATTGGGCGGCGCGGACGAGGGTGTCGGAGTCGGAGGTGACGTCCTGGACCATGTGAAGCTGGTTGGAGAGGACGAAGAGGGCGACCTGTTTGCCGGGGGGGGAGGGCGCGGAGGAAGCTGATCATGCGCTCGCGGGCAAAGGCCTGGTCGGTGGGGTCGGTGTCGAGGAGGTCGAAGAGAACGAGGTTGAGGGAGAGGTCGCGGGAGTTGGCGGGGAGGTTGGAGACGAGGCCGTCCGGGCCGCGGGTGGGGGCGGGTTTGGGGATGGCGCCGGTGTGGAGCTCGAAGAGATCGATGCGCTGGGGCTTGCCGTCTTCGGTGAGGGAGAAGCTGGATTTGTCGAGGTTGCGGACGATGTGACCGGAGCGGTCGCGAACGACGACGTCGACGTAGACGATGCGGGTGGAGGTGCGGATGGTGGGGGTCTGCTGCTGGGCGAGGGCGGGGGTGAGGAGGAGAAGGGAGCAGGCGAGAATCGTGAGGGAGGGTGATCGTCGCGGCATATCGACCCAATATAGTGCGTCGTGGGGTGGGCGCGTTGCTGGCGAGATCCCACGAAGCGGCTGGTTGAGCTTGGCGGATGAGACGCCTCCTTGCCGAAGGAGAGGAAGAAGCTTACCCCAGGGGCTGAAGCCCGAGGCTGGGCAGGGTGAGATGCCAAGGCTAAAGCCTTGGCCTACCTAGAAGCTGTGGCGGTGGTGGGTAGACGATGAGCGTGGCGGTGAGATGCCAAGGCTAAAGCCTTGGCCTACCTGGAAGCTGCGGTGGTGGTGGGTAGACGATATGAGGGCGGCGGCGAGATGCCAAGGCTTGGGCTTGATCTACCTGGACGCGGCGGGCGGTGGCGGTTGGGAGCGGATGGGGTGGAAGAAGCGTTCGACTTCGGCGATGTCGGTGGTGCGGCGGTAGGGGGGGAGGGAATCGAGGAAGATGCGGCCGTAGCGGGAGCGTTGGACGCGGGGGTCGAGGAGCATGAGGAGGCCGCGGTCGGTGAGGGAGCGGATGAGGCGGCCGAAGCCCTGCTTGAGGGTGATGACGGCCTGGGGGATCTGGAGGTCGAAGAAGGGCTTGCCGCCGGCGGCTTCGATGGCGCGCATGCGGGCTTCGATGACGGGGTCGGAGGGGACGGCGAAGGGGAGGCGGTCGATGATGACGGCGGAGAGCTGGTCGCCCTGGACGTCGACGCCCTGCCAAAAGGAGGAGGCGCCGAAGAGGACGGCGTTGGGGGTGTCGCGGAACTGTTGGAGGAGAACGTGACGGGGGGCGGTGCCGTGGAGGAGGAGGGGGTAGGGGAGTTCGGAGAGGAGGCGGTCGTGGGCCTCGCGCATGGATTTGTAACTGGTAAAGAGACAGAACGCTCGTCCCTCCGTGATCTCGAGGACGCGGCGGATGCGTTCCGTCGATCGAAGAGCGAAGGTGGGGTCGCGGGGGTCGGGCATGCCTGGGGGGAGGTAGAGGAGGGCCTGGCGGGTGTAGTCGAAGTGGGAGGGGACGACGAGCTCGCGGGCGAAGTGGAGGCCGAGGCGTTTGCTGATGTGGGTGAAGGCGGGGGCGCCGTCGGGGGCGGCGACGGTGAGGGTGGCGGAGGTGAGGATGACGGAGGGGTAGGACTCGAAGAGGGTTTGGGAGAGGAGCTCGGAGACATCGATGGGGGTGGCCTGGAGGTGGGTGTGGAAGGACTGGGGGGAGGCGGGACGGGCGGTGTTGCGGATGCCGGCGGCGGGTCGGCGGTCGATCCAGAAGACGGTGTTGGGGTCGGTGGACTCGAGGAGGAATTTGAGGTGGGTGCGGATGTCGGAGGCGCGTTTGCGGAGGCCGGGGGTTTCTTCGACGTTTTTGATGCGGTCGAGTTCGCCTTCGAGGCGGGCGAGGGCGTTGGTGACGGAGAGGTATAGGTCGCCGGAGGTTTCGAGGAAGTCTTCGCGGTCAAGGAAGGGCATGCGACCGACGTTGGGGGTGGAGTTTGGGATGTCGGCGGGGAGAGCGGCGAAGAAGAGGCGGGAGCGGTCGCGGAGGGTGCTGAGGGAGCTTTCGAGGGAGGAGGAGGTGGCGTGTTTGGCGCGGAGGAGGGTTTCGGTGTCGCGGGCGAGCTCGTCGAAGCGGGCGTTGGAGAGGCCGACGCCGAAGTAGTTGGAGGCGATGTCTTCGAGCTCGTGGGCCTCGTCGAAGATGACGGCGCAGGCGTCGGGGAGGATGCCGGCGTCGGGGGCGTTGGCGGCCTGCTGCTTGATGGAGAGGTCGGCGAAGAAGAGGTGGTGGTTGACGATGATGAGGTCGGACTCGATAGCCTTGCGGCGCATGGAGGTGATGAAGCAGCGCTCCCAGTCGGGGCAGGTCTGGCCGAGGCAGGCTTCGGTGCGGGCGTCGAGTTTGTGCCAGAGGGGTGAGTGTTCGGGGAGCTGATCGATCTCTGCGCGGTCGCCGGTTTCGGTGGTCTTTTCCCAGTTGGCGATGTGGTGGAACTGGGAGATTTCGTCGAGGCCGTTGAGCAGGGGGGAGTCGCGAAGGGCGTAGAGCTTGTGGCGGCAGAGATAGTTGGCGCGGCCCTTCATGTAGCAGACTTTGAGCGGGCCGGAGGAGCCGAGGACGGTTTCGAGGAAGGGGATGTCCTTGAAGAAGAGCTGTTCCTGGAGGTTTTTGGTGCCGGTGGAGATGATGACGCGCTGCCCTTTTTCACGCGCTAGGCGCAGGGCGGGGAGGAGGTAGGCGAGGGTTTTGCCGGTGCCGGTGCCGGCCTCGACGATGAGGTGGCGGTTGTCGTGGAGGGCGGACTCGACGGCGCGAGCCATGTCGTACTGGCCGGGTCGGACTTCGAAGGCGAGGGAGGACTGGGAGAGGAGGCCGCCGGGGGAGAAGAAGGCGTGGAGGGTGGGGAGGTTGTGGGGGGCGGGGTGGGCGTTCTCGGAATCTTCGAGGTTGGGGGTTGCGGGCGTGATTTGGATGGGGGAGGACACGGGTGCTATCCCTGATGATAGGGGAGGGCTGAGGACCTTAGCTGCGACATTTACGTGCAGGTCATCAGAGGCGTGTTTACGTATCGATCGGCAAGACCGTTGGTGCTCAATCGGAAACCATGCCGATGGTGTGAAGCCATGTGTTCACGAGTTCCGGCCATGCGCTCGCGGGGTACTTACTCCTGCGGAGCCCGAAAGCGTGACCTCCTTCCGCATAGGAGTGGAACTCTACCGGGATGTGCGCTTTGATAAGCGCCCCGTAGTAGCTTAAGGAATCCCATATGCTGTCTACATGATCATTCTCGTTCTGTAGCAGGAACGTTGGTGGCGTCTGAGCAGTAATGTGGCTCGCGATATCGCGGTTCAGTTCAAGCGTCCCTTCGTTGCGTGAGAGATGGCCCGGGTACAGCGCAACCGCAAAATCAGGGCGGCAGCTCTCTTTGTCAGCGGCGTCCACGTTCGCATATACGCGCTTATCGAAGTGCACGCTAGTAGCTGTAACGAGATGACCACCAGCCGAAAAGCCCAATACGCCAATCTTGTGGGGGTCGATCCGCCACTTTGCAGCATGGAGGCGCACGAGCCCGATCGTCCTTTGCGCATCCTCCAAAGCTTCTGGCGAGGATGGGTATGCGCCTGACTTCGGCAGTTTCGCCTCTCCAGGTACGCGGTACTTAAGCAGCACGCAAGTGATGCCCTTCGAGGCCAGCCAATCACAAACCTCCGTGCCCTCGAGGTCGATAGCTAAGATCTGGTATCCCCCGCCGGGGAAGACTACGACTGCGGCTCCTGTGTTCCTCCCTTTGGGTTCATAGACGGTCATCGTGGGTGTAGAGACATTGTTGATGTACGTCCACGGCTTCCCGGCGACTAGGTCCTTGTCGTCCATTTTCAGTGTTTCCGGACCCGTGAACGGCCTAGCGTTAGGCACGGCACCGGGCCAGATTGGGATTTGGGTGTGACCGGGCGATGGCTGCCACGAACTTTGAGCGTGAATAAAGGTGGCCGCGAAGAAGACGCAGGCCGCTGTCAGTGACTTGATCACGAAGATGCCCTCACATATTGGATTTGCAATTGGGGGTGAGCATAAGGAACGAAGGCTCACTGGGTAGAGCCGAGTCTAGTTGTGGCTCTCGGGGCACGAGGTTGTGATTCGCTCGAAGGAACCACAGTCGTAAAGTGGATCGCCAACAAGAATGTCTGCTCACGGGGTGAGCGTCAGCCCTAGTAGTAAATGAGCGGATCACAGCAGAGACCAGGCCCGAAGGTCGGCTTGTCGGAAGGGGACGGACGGCAACGGGTTCTCAGATGCCGTGCTGTCCCTACGGTGGCGATACTCTTAGGAGGTGAGCCTTTCCGCGGGCGTCGTGGTTTAGCGGGAGAGAATTGAGGCGGCGTTATGGCACAGAGGCGTGAAGAGAAGAAGAGGTTGGGGAAGAAGCATCGGCAGGCTAGTACGCGGCCGAAGAAGGGGAAGGCTCCGCGGGCGGCTGGGGGGCGGGGGGCGGTGACGGGGGCCGTGGCTCCGAAGGCTCGGAAGAAGATTGCGACGAAGAAGGCGGAGGCGGAGCGGAAGGCGAAGACGCCGCGGCGGAGTCCGGAGTTTGAGGCGAAGCGGACGATTGCGCCGGATGGGATTGGGGCGGCGGGGCTGGCGGAGCGCAAGGAACAGCAGGT
>JAABUZ0100000965.1_pt1 | contig 59981 bp, 55 predicted proteins | sample 5562091 | NCBI WGS metagenome assembly JAABUZ01 (sample SAMN12813069, study PRJNA571459) | rock metagenome | isolation source: Antarctica rocks | place: Antarctica: Victoria Land, Linnaeus Terrace sud | collected 2015-12-21 | reverse complement strand
GCTTGCTTCCTGCGTTCTGACCACGGTTGCCATGTACGCCGAGCGGCATGAACTGAAGTTGGACGGCATGACGGCCCATATCGGCAAGGAAATGACGGCGTCGCCGCGCCGGATTGGACACCTGCCGCTGACGGTTCATCTCCCGGCCTCGGTTGCTGAGGATGTCCGGCCCCATATTCAGCGCATCGCCTATGCCTGCCCGGTCCATGCCAGCCTGCACCCGGACATTGACGCGCCGATTGAGCTGATTTACGATTTATAACGGTTCAAAACCAAACCGGCCCGCTTCCTAACGAAGCGGGCCGGTTTCTTGTTCTAGGGTGGCAGCGGTTTAGTTGTAGCTGAACGTGCCGACAAAGCTGTTGGCACTCAGGTTGGATGTCCCGGCGGCTTCGCCCACAAACATCGTGTCTTGATTGTCGGTGGTCATAGTCGCGCTTCGGCCTGCCGAGATTTGGTTGCCGTGCAGATACTTGACATGGCCGTCGCCAAACGCAAAGTTGGCCGCGCCGGTGTGGACCGGATTGGCAAGATATGGACTAGGAGGGGCAGAACCACCAGTGTCGGCACGGGGAGGATTGCCCATTCCTGCAGTGCTGCTGCTGCCGCAAACATACTTGGCATTCTTTGTCCAGTCTAGGTAGCCTGGCAGCGTTGCCGAGTCGCCGCCGTTTCCACTCGGCGAAGCGTAGGTGCCGTTGACTGACCCCACATCATTTGCAGGATTGGTAATGTCTGCCTGCGCCCCCTGAGTCTCAAACAGCAGGACAGTGCTGGCGGAAGCGTTCATCTGAGCCAGAGCTTGCCCGCCGAGATTAGAGTTCATGCCGTAGGAAACCGGCACGTCGGTTTCTCGATTGCCTTCCAGGTTAGTCGCGTTTGGGGTGGGGTCATCCGGGCATTTGTAAACGCCTGTGCTTTTAACATAGGTGTAAACCTCAGCGCCCCAGCCCTGGCCTGCCCCGTTTCCCCCGACGGGAAACTTTTCATCGGCGTCCTGGTTGTACTGAATCATTGCCAGCCCCAATTGCTTAAGATTGGACTGGCAGGAAGCGCGTCGCGCATTCTCGCGCACTTTCTGGAACACGGGGAATAAAATCGCCGCGAGAATCGCGATAATGGCGATCACGACGAGCAGTTCAATCAGCGTAAAGCCGCTGACATGTTTAGAGCGTTTCAGCATTATTGTAAAACTTTCTTACAAGGGGATGCTGCCGGCGATAGTGCCGACGCTTCTTTATATACCAACTTTTCGAAAAACGTAACGCTTAAAACAAGGGAAAGCCGAGGCAAAACCCGAACTATCGCATATGACTACTTCTTCCGACGCTTTTCTTCGCGCTTATCCGCCGGTTCAGCCCGCGCCCGGCCCGGCGCTCTGGCTGCCGTTTCGCCGGGGCGAGCTGCTGGTACATGCCACTGATGACGGGACAATCCGGCTGCATCATGGCCTGTCAAGCAGCGTGGAGGCGCTTGGGCTGAATACGCCGCTGTACCTCGGAACGCTGGGCGGAACGCCGTGCCTTGCCGCTGAAGCGGACCCCGACTGCGACCTGCCGGACGGCTGGGCCTCGGTGAGCCTGCGCGATCTGTTCGGGAGAGTGTCCGACGCCGAATACAGCCTGGCGGGGTATGCGTCGCAGGTGCTGTACTGGCGTCGCACCAGCGTCTTCTGCCCGGTCTGCGGGCATAGGACGGAGGCCAAAGAGGGAGATTGGGGCCGCCGCTGCCCGGAGTGCGGCCATGTCGGGTACCCGCATCTTTCCCCGGCGACACTGATACTGGTTCAGGACGGCCCGCGCCTGTTGCTGGCGCAGAAGCCGGGGTGGGGGACGCGCTGGAGCATTCTGGCGGGATTTGTCGAGCCGGGCGAGTCGCTGGAAGAGTGCGTGCGGCGGGAAGTCAAGGAAGAAGTCGGGATTGATGTGGACACGCTGGCCTATGCCGGCAGCCAGCCCTGGCCGTTCCCGCATCAGCTGATGGTCGGCTTCACGGCGCAGTATGCGGGCGGCGAAGTGCAGGCGGAAGCGGCGGAGCTGGAACGCGCGGCGTGGTTTACGCGGGACGCGCTGCCGGATTTGCCGCCGCCGGTCAGCTTGTCCCGGCAGATGATTGATGCGTGGGTGAGGGAATAGGAACCTCACCCCGCCGCTCCGCGTCGACCCTCTCCTTGTTAAGGAGAGGGTGAAGATAATCAAGCACAGCCTCTGGACCTTGTCTATCCTGCCTTTGCTCTTTCCTACCCTCTCCTTAACAAGGAGAGGGTCGACGCGGAGCGGCGGGGTGAGGTTCCTACTTCTCCGTCATGGGAACCACAAAGCGGCTGGCGGCCTGCTCGACGGTCAGTCTCACGTCGCCCGGCGAATGGCCTTCCTCGTCGAAGATGACCACTTCGTTGTTGCCGGAGTTCAGCCAGGGTTCCGGCAGGTAGAGGCCGTTGATGGGGATTTTCTCCGGGTAGCGGCCCAAGTTGTGGCCGTTGAGCCAGACAAAACCCTTCGATAAACCCGTGGTCGTGACGCGCAGGATCGGATGCGGCCCGGTCGCGGCAGGCGGCGCGGCGGTGAACGTCGCGCGGTAATATACGGGTGCGCTGGTGGCGGACGCGGCAGCCCCTGCCTTCCACCCGGTCAGCATTCCCGGCTCCCGAATGCCGCCGTGCATTCTCCATCCTGTCGCCGCAATCTCGTCCCCGGCGTTGACCACTTGCAGCGTCACCGCCCCCTGAACGCCGCCCCCACCGTCGGTGTTTTCCACGAGAACCGCCAGCGTGTTCGGCCCGGCGGCGTTCCAGGCGGAGTCCAGCGGCGCGTCAAACGGCTGGCCCCAGCCTTGATGCGCGGCCACCTGCTTGCCATTTAGGAACACAGTCGCGTTTTCGTCCACGTTCTCAAAGTGCAGACGGTGATGCGCCCTGGCAATCGCCGGAAGCGTTGTGATGTACCAGGCAAAGCCGCGCCGGCCATGAAAGATGTCCGGCCCGGTGGTGCCGTCAGTCCAGCCCGCGCCGGTCGTGTCCGTGGGCGGCGTGGCATGGGCGGCGCCGGCATCGGCCTCCAGCCGCCAGTTCGTGATACTCGCTTTCGCCTCTTTGCCGTTGCTTAGAACCACCGGCCCGCGCAGGCCCTTTGCATCCAGCGTGTCAATCGGCCCCATGTATCCGGGCTCTTTAGGCCGCCCGTAATGCGCGGTCAGCACGGCGAGAGAACTGGTTCCAGCGGGCAGCGTCACGGCGACGCCTTCTTTGATGGAAGCGCTTGCGCCGTGTTGTCCGTTGACAAACACCGACGCCCAGTCGCCGCCGCCGGTGAACTTGAGCGTGTAAGTCCCCGCCTTCGGCACATTTGCCGTCGTCCGGTACCACGCATACGCGCTGTCGTCCCCGTCCGCGCCCATCGCCAGCGGGTCCGCGCTTGCCGTCCATGCCGCGTCTGAGTAGGACGGCACGGCCTCTCCATCCCCCGGCAGCGTCTGCCAGGCGCTGAGGCCAGGAGCATCAGGCATCATAGATTGTGCAGCAGCCGGGTTCAGGATGGTTTCGGCGCTGCCTGTTCCAAACACGAACGCCATACCGGCAGCCGTGCCGGTCTTGGACGCTGTCGTTACGCGCAGCTTGCCGTTGACTGTGGCGACATCGCCGACATATTCGGGTTCTACAATGATGTTGTTGTCCACGAACCAGGTGCGGTCGGATAACTCGGTCGGCATGGTCAAAACGCGGATCGTCTGTCCGCCGGCCTTGAAGCTGGATTGAACCGTGCTTCCGGCAGTAGTTTGCTCCTGCACCGTCAGCAGGTTTCCGTTCAGAGTGCCGCCGTGGTTTTCTGTGACCGGCGCGGTCAAGCGGAAGCGCAGCTCGGCCATATCGCCCGGAGCGTTGGCGGCACTTGGAGAAGCGTAAGCGACAATTGTCGTGATATTGCCGCTGTGCTGGATGCCGAGCAGAGGCGTGGAACGCTCCAAAGTGACGCCCGGCAGGAGCGGGAAGTCACGAACAATCGGGGCAATCTGACCTGGCGCGAGTGTCAGCGGCCCGGCTGACGGAAACAGCGTCCCGTCTGTATCCCGAACCTGCGTCTTGACGGCATTCGCAGTGGGGTTATCCAGAAACAAAATCGTTCCCGATGGCGATTTACGGGCGGTGACATGGACACCGGCGTCCGTAGCGACGGACTTGTAGGTGTCGCTGGCGTTGTCGCTGTCTTCTAAAATGGACGCAAAACTTTGGGCGAATAGCGCCGCTCGCTTAAAGCAGTAATAGGTCGGGCGCAGGTCGCCTGCCTGCCCGATGGCTGCGCCGTAGTCGTAGGAAGCAGAGTCTTCGTCATCGTTCGTGTACCCGAAGTTCGTGCCGCCATGGAACATATAAAAGTTCAGGCCGTTGCCGCCGTAGGCCAGCACTTTCCAAATGCGGCGCTCGTAAGTGTCGGCGTCCGCCTGCGTCTGCCCGTAGCGGTCGTACCAGATGCTCCAAAACTCAGTGGACATCCACGGGCTTGTCCGGCCCGCGCTGCTCCACGGCGCGTCCTCGGCAGGATCGCTGCCGTGGTGCAGGCCGCTGAAGAAATAAGGGACTTGCAGGCCGAGCGAAACGGCTTTACTTTGCAGGCGCGTGAAGTACGAGTTCGGCAGCACCCGTCCCCAGCCCTGCGGATCTTCGTTTTCCAATTGAACCAAAATAACCGAGCCGCCGTGGTTGATCTGGTTTGCCGCGACAATCGGCAGAAGATGGTCCCAGAAGCGGTCCACGGCGGCGATAAACTGCGGATTGTCTTCGCGGACACGCAGGCCAGGCACGAACCGGAGCCAGACCGGGTAGCCGCCGCTGTCCCACTCGGCGCAGTAATAGGGGCCAACACGGCAAATGGCGTACAGGCCAAGCGAGTGGGCTAGCTTCAGAAAAGCGCCTAAATCATGGTCGCCGGAAAAGTCAAACTGGCCGGGATGCGGCTCGTGAAAGTCCCAAAACGTGTAAACTTCCACGCAGTTGAACCCGGCCCGCTTGAGCTGCAGCAGGCGCTCGCGCCAGAGCTGATGGGGAATGCGGGCATATTCCATGCCGCCGGAGAGAAGGAACGTGCGCTTGCCGTGAACAAGAAATCCGCGTCCGTCAAAGCTGATGGACGACGCGGCGGCGGGCGCAGGCGGGAAGATGTTGTCGTCGGCAACGGCGGCCTTGCCAAGTGTACCGAGCAGCAGGGAAGCAGCAAGCCAATTCTTAATTGTGTTTTTCATAGTTTCGATGTGTTGCGGAAGTCATTCGTGTCTGGTAAAAAGCCGGGCGGAAGAAAACTTCCGCCCGGCAAGGAAGCTGGCACGATAGAGGTTAAAGTCTATCTCGCGATCACATAGAACCTTTGATTGGTCCCGCCGTTCGCGCCCCATTGATCGAGCTGCACGGTTTTCGTTGGCGTCGTCACACCGGGGCTGTCCAGAAGCGAGCCGCTGCTGCGGTTGTAAAACACATACGAGCCGTCGGACTGCCGCACCGGAAGCCATTGATCATTCCCCTGGGTGCCGAACTGCCATTGAACGATTCCTGCTCCGTTGGTCGTCGAAGCGCCGACCACATTCAGGTCCAGAGCGCTGTAAGCGTTCTTGATCTGGTAGTAGCCATTGCTGGTCGGGATGAAGTTCCACAACTGGTTCGCGCCGCCGCCGTAAGGCCACTGGATGATAGGCGCGTTGTTAGTGGTAGAGCCGCCGGACACGTCTAATACCTGACCGCAGGAGACGGACTGAATTTCGAATTTGCCGGCAAAGTCAATGGGCGCGACCCACCCCGCGGCAATGACTTGTTTGATGCCGGCGTCCCACACATCGGCCATCTTCTGATAGCCGCCGTCGTTGGGATGCAGCCCGTCGTTCAGGTCAGCCGTGGTGAGTGTGCTCATGCTGACCATGTAGACATGCTTGCCGGCATTCACCCGTGCCTGCACGATGGCAGGTATCTGGTTGTTGTAGGCAACGATGTCGGACTCGACCGACGCGGTCGAATTGGGAATGAGCTGCGCCACCAGCACGGTGACAGTGGGGTCATCGGCGATAATCTGGTCAATTAGGGATGCGAGACGGGCCGGCGCGGTGGAGACCTGGTAGTTTTGGCCCAGGTCGTTGGTACCGATATGCAGCAGAACGACGTTGGGCTGATAAAGGGCCAATTCACCGTTGATCAAGCCGGCGATTTGATCGATCCGGTAGCCATAGTAGCCTTCGTTATCCGGGTCGAACATCACGCCGCTGCGCTGGGAGCCGACGAAGTCCAGAGCGTCTCCCTGGCTGATCAGCTCACTGTATAACGGCCCCCGATAGCCATTGCCGGTGGAGCTTCGGTATCCGGCGGTGATCGAGTCACCAATCGGCATAAGCCTTAACCCGGCGCTCTGCGCGTGGGCTGACGGCCCGATGAATGTCAGCAGCGTACCCAGGAGCATTGCTGCAAGCGAACTAGCGATACTTGTTCGAGTGAATGAAATCATTTACGTCTCCTCAAAGCTGAATATTCCGCCGGGCCTTCGCCCTTGCGGCAGAGACTGCCCAAAAAACAGCCTCTGCCGCACGGATTTACTGAAGCCGCCAGCGCTGCTGGGGCTGGTTGCTCCAGCCCCATTCGATCAGCGACTGTCCGTTGGTGGTGGTGCTGGAGCTGTCCAGCGCCAGACCGCTCGCCTGGTTCCATATCTTGTAGGAGCCGTCCGGCTGCACGTCCACCCACCATCGCTGGTTGCTGTCGCGGCTCTGAGTCCACTGAATCATCTTCGTTCCGTTTGTGGTATTGCCGCCGGGATCATCCAGGCCCAGCCAGCTGGACTCGCTGACGATGTTCCAGGAGTTGTCCGAGTTCTGGGTGAAGTTCCATGTTTGGCTTTGATTGTAGCTTAAACCCCAGAGCCCAACAATGCTGTTGGTGCTCGAAGTGGTTAAGCCGAGCGTGTCGATCGCCATGTTGTTCAACCCGACGATGGCGTGCCGGCCCCAGATGTTGTTTGGCATCGTGACGGGAGTGTACTGCAGCCACGCCACGGAGTCGTCATACCCATTCGTGATGATCGTATTATCGTTCGGTGTTTGCTGGCTGAAGTTCCCCCAGCAGACGTTGTAGTCCGTGCGGCGGTGGCTCATGATGGCGTTGGCGTTGAGCACCATCCAGTTGTAGTACGTGCCCCACTGGCGGTTGTCCCGGCAGAAGTGTCCCAGTCCCCGAGCGTACTCGTCCGACCAAGTGTTGGTGCCGCCGCCGGTGATGACGCCGCCGTTATACATGGTGTTCTTGACATAGTCGAGCGCCTTCTGGGCGTCGTTGTAGTAGTTGACGTTTCCGGTGATCTGGTACAGGTAATTCGCGTAATCGGCGAACGTGCCCTGGTTGTAGACAGCCCTGCTCGTATCGACATTGCCGTTGCGGTCAACACCGGTGTAGACCTGCCCGGTGCTGTTGTTGTAAAGGTTGTGCCAAACCCAATCGTAGATCTGCGTGGCCCGGTCCAGATACCACTGGTCGTGGTTACCCATGTAGATCAGGCAGGCCGTCTTGCCTATGCTGTCATTGGACAGAGCTTCCTTGCTGATCGTTTGGCCTGCCGGCGTCATGTTGGGCTGCTGCTCCCAGATCCCGCCGCCGTTGTACTGGGTGTCCCATCCGCGCGACCATACCATGTCGAAGCAGGCCGTTCGAGCCTGGGTGAGCAGGTTGGCGTTGCCGGTGATCAGGTAACCGCGGGCAAGCATTGCGCCTATCCACCCTTCGTCGTCGTTGTAGCCGTCCCAGGTGTATCCAGGCGGGAATTTCTGCAGGAAGGTAGTGCAGAGGGTGTTGACCAGGGCCTTGTGCGCGCTGCTGCCGGTGCGCTCATAGGCGTCCTCCGCCACCATGATATCCAGAGCGCCGGTCCAGCCGGCGTCAAAGACAATGGTCTGGGTTTTCGAATCGTAAGTCTGGTAATAGCTGCCGTTCACCAAAAAAGCGTTGTTGTAGCCGTTGAACATCGTATCGGCGTCGCCCGATCCGATGGCCGAGGCTCGCTGCGACAAGCCGCAGCCCAAAACGACGAGCAGGGCCATCAGGCCGGTGAGGGTCGCAAGCTTTGCTTTCAGTGGGGTGTCTGTCTTGATTCGGGTGTCTGTCTTCATTGGGAAGTTCTCCTTGCTTACATTGCAATTGTTGCTGCTAAGACTGTAAACTCGTTTCGCGGACGCTGAACCTCCTTTCATCGCATGACATGAACTGTTTCTTCAGAGGTAAAAGAAATCAGCCTCGCGTTCCGAAAACAAAACGCGAGGCTGGCAAACTCCGAATGGGGCCGAGACTTGGCTTTCGCCGAGTGTCTACGACGGTTGTTAGTGATTGGGGTCGAACATGAATGTCAGCGCTTCCTGACCAGTCAACTTGTCCGGCGGAACTAGGAGCGGAGCAGCGCCTGGAACTGGTGGGTTGCCTCTATTGAAATCCCAGCAAACAGACGATACCTTCAGGTACTTCGCATGACCGTCCGACGCCAGGTAATTGTTTGCCCGATCAGTGGATTGGTCATGCCAATTGGCGAGCGGAGCGGCGGTTGAAAGATCCCAGTCGGCACCGCCGGTCCAGCCTTTGTTGGAAAGCGGGGCCGCATAGCTGAAGGGAACGGAAGGGTCTTCCGGCGTGTTTGCGTCCCATCTAGTGGCTGGGTCAGTTTGATTCGGAGCATCGCACTCATAAAGCAGGACGGTAGAAGCAGGGTTAGTGAACCGCGCAAGTTTGAGTCCATGAGAAGCATCACCAAAGTCGCCGTTCCAAACCGCATAGTTCATGGTATAGGAAACCTTTGGGGCAGTGTGGCTGTCATCAGGACAGGCATAAACGGCCGTAGACTTGACGTAGGGATAGATCATGTTGGCCCAGCCGCCGACGTAAGTGGGATTCGGAAGGGCACGCACGCCCGGATAGCGCTCGTTACTGTCCTGCGTGTATTGGACGAAGGCGAGACCAAGCTGCTTCATGTTGGACAGACAGGACGTGCGGCGGGCGTTCTCGCGCACCTTTTGGAACACGGGGAACAAAATCGCGGCGAGAATGGCGATAATGGCGATGACGACGAGCAGCTCAATGAGCGTGAAGCCTTTGGATTTGTTAAGGCGTTGCATAATTCAGACCCTTTCTTTCAATAATGATGACTTCAGAGGCCAGAGGGTGTCTCCATCTGGCCGCTTGATGGTTTCGACCGCAAAAACACTTGTTTATTTGACGCTGAACGTGACCACGTAGTTACCATAGGTGCCAGTGGATCTGGCGGTGCCGGCGGCGGTTGAATTTACTGCGGGGACAGATTGATCGTTGTTGGGGTCGGTCGCGTTTAGGCCCGGTGAAACTGATGAGCCGCGCAGCCATTTAACATGCCCATCGGACATGAGGTAGTTGGCGTTGTCGGTATGGCGTGCGTCCGAGTTTCCATTGGGGTCGGGGTTGCCGGCAAGAGTTCCCAGCGCATAGTTTGTGCCAATCTTCACCGCGCCTTTGTTTACAGCTTTATTGGCATTTTCGTTGTACGACAATCCATCAACCACCGGCGAATTAATTTCAGCGGTTCCCAGCGAAGGCAGCTTGTATTGGTCGCTAAAGCAGCTCATTTCACCCAGCAACACTGTCTGCGTCGGGGCGTTGAAATCCGCCAGGGTGGCCGGTGTTCCCGGTGTGACTCCCGTTCCCCCGGTTGGGATATTTTGGTTGAGGCCGTAGCTGATGACCTCGTAGCTGTCGTCCGGGCAAAGGAACACGCCGTTGCTTTTGACGAAAGGATAAATCTGACCGGCCCACCCGGTTCCCTGCCCATAATTCTGGTCGCCGACGGGCGCTGAGCCGCCGGGAAATTTTTCATCGGCGTCCTGATTGTACTGGATAAATGCCAGGCCGAGCTGCTTGAGATTGGACTGGCAGGAGGCGCGGCGGGCGTTCTCGCGGACCTTCTGGAACACGGGGAACAAAATCGCGGCGAGAATGGCGATAATGGCGATGACGACGAGAAGCTCGATGAGCGTAAAGCCTCTAGGCTTACTAGAGCGAGACATAATTCAAACCCTCTCTTTCAATGATGGCTATATAAGGACATTCTTTGACACCAGCGGCGAAGGCATGTCCCATTTGTATTTATTGCCGTCTGAAGTATATCACCATTTGGAACCTTTGTCAATCATTCTGGTACCTTAAAATAAGAATAATTTCATCATAATTGGTTTGGTATCCTCTTGACTCTTTATTTGGTATCATACAAAATCTTTTTTGGTATCAAATTCCTTGACAAAGGTCCGCGCGTGTGATATAGTAAGAGTATCTTCGTGAGCAAAGCTCTGCTTCTTCGATCCCCTTCCCATGAGCGCAAAGGATAAATTATGACACTTCGACATCCTGCATTTCTCTTGCCGCCCCTTCTCGCTGCACTTGCCGCGCCGGGGCTTGCCCAGGACATTGGGCGTGTTTCGCCGGCGTCGCTGCCGCTGCCGCTGCCGACAGCCGCCCCTCTGCCGCCGGACCAGCTTCGCGCCCATAATCCGTGGAACCTGCCGATGACCGGCATTTGGCGGTTCAAGTTGACGCACGGGGAGATTAAAGCCGGCCAGTTCCAGCCGTCCACCGGGGAAACGAGCGGAGTGACTGCCTCGAATTATCAGGCCGAAAACCCCCCGATAAACGCCTTCGACGGCTCGGTTGACACGCGCTGGTGTGCCACCGGCGGCGCCTTCCCGCAGTGGCTTCAAGCCGATCTCGGAAAAACGCGCCGCGTTTCCAGCGTGTCTCTTGTTTGGGAGTTCCCCGGCGATACTTACGAGTGCCGTATTGAAGGACGCGCCACAACGAAAGGCAAGTGGAGCACTTTGGCGGACAAAACCGCCGCGCCGGGGATCGGCAGCGGCCCCGTCCCGGTGACGCCTGCCACTGTCCGCTTCGTCCGCGTCTCCGTCCTCGGCACCTCCGGCGCGCACTGGGCGTCGCTGCGGGAAGTTCAGATCAAAACGACCGAGAACGGGCAGGAAGTCGCCTGGCATCCGCCGGTTCCGAAGAATCTCACCATGTCGGCGGCGGCGCGGGATGCGTTCGCCGCGCCGGGCTTCAATGATGCCGCCTGGGACAAGCAGCCCGTGCCGTCCAACTGGGAGATGGCCGGCTACTCGCTGCCGACCTATGACTCGGTAGACAATACCGTGGGCCTGTACCGCCGCTATGTTGTCGTCCCAGCCGCCTGGGCGGGCAGGCGCGTTGTCTGGCACTTCGACGGCGCACTCGACGGCGCGGAGGTGTTCGTCAACGGGCAAAAGGCCGGCTACCATGAAAGCGGCTATACGGCGTTTGATGTGGACTTGACCGGCCTGGTTCATCCCGGCCAGCGGAATCTGTTCGCCGTGCGCGTCTCGAAAACCACGCCGTCCGATGACTGCGAAACCGGCGACTTCCAGGCGATGGGCGGCATATACCGGGACACGTCGCTGATCGCCGTCCCGCAGACCCATATTGACGACATTGTTGTTCGCACGCCGCTGGCCGCAAACTATAAAGACGCCACGCTGCTGACGCAGCTCCGCGTCAAAGGAACGCCGGGTCAGGCCGTGGCGATCACCGGAACGCTGGTAAAAGCCGGCGGGCAGCCGACCGGGGTTCACGTCTCCGGCACGGGCCGCATTGGGGCAGGCGGCACAACGCTGGTCGCCATGAGCGCCCCGGTGAAAGCGCCTGCCCTCTGGTCGGCGGAGAAGCCGAACTTGTACTATGTCGTCTTTCAGATGACCAGCGGCAACAAGCCCGTGGAACGGGTCGAAGAGCGGTTCGGCTTCAAGCAGATCGAGATCAAGAACAACATTGTTTTGTGGAACGGAATGCCCATTAAATGCACCGGCGTCTGCCGGCATGACTTCTGGGCGGATCGCGGCTTCGCGCTGACCGAGGCCAACTGGGTCAAAGATTTAACGATGATGAAGGCGGCCAACATCAACGCGATTCGTACCAGCCACTACAACCATGCCCAGCGGTTCTTGGAGCTGTGCGATGAAAAGGGCATGTATATCTTAGATGAAGTTCCCTACTGCTGGATCAATGACAAGGTCAAAGACCCGGCCTATGCGCCTTATCTCTTGCAGCGCGGCCAGGAGACGGTCGCGCGGGATAAGAACCGGCCCTGCGTCCTCGCCTGGAGCCTCGGCAACGAGAACCCCAACGGCATCGACTCGCAGCAGGTCACGGACCTTGTCCGCACAATGGACCCGACCCGCCCGCGTTTCGTTTCCGGGCAAACCCCTAACGACATCAAAGGGCAGTCCTGGGAAGATAACCATTACCCTGGGCCGGAATCAGTAGACCGTTTCGCCGCCAACACGAAGTGGGGCGCGAACCTGTCGGAGCATCCGCATACGTTCTATGAGAAGGAAGTCCAGGATTACGACCCCGGCATGTCCGATCTCTGGTCGGAAGCCTTGATCAAGACCTGGGACAAGCTGTGGAAAGCGCCGAACATTCTCGGCTCGTTTATCTGGGAATGGCAGAGCCAGGGCATCGCCGACAAGAATGACGACACGACGACCGACTTCTATTACGGCCCAGACCATCTGCGCCAGGAGAACAATAAGGGCATCGTGTCCGCTTACCGCGTGCCGAAACCCGAATGGTGGATCGTCAAGAGTGTCTACACCCCGGTCGTGGTCTCGGTCCGCACCGTCAGCCCAATTGATGGAAACGTAAGCGTGCCGATCACGAACCACTATTCGTTCACCGATCTTAAAGAGCTGACCTGCCGCTGGACGGCGTTCAGCGCCGGGACTGCGCTGAAAAGCGGCGTCGTCCATGTCGCCTGTACGCCGATGCAGTCCACCACGGCATCGTTCCCGGCTCCGGCCGGCATGACGGCGCTGCGGCTGGAGTTTGACCATGCGGGCGGTTCCGTGATCGCCTACAATCTGGCGGTGGACGGCGCTGCTCTCCCTGCCGCGCCGGCAGCGCTGGCTTCGGGCGGCGCTCTCGCAGCGCAGGATGGCCCGGACACGCTCACGGTCCGCAACTCCGTTCAACAGATCGCGTTTAATAAGCGCACCGGGACCCTTCAGTCCTGGCAGGTCAATGGCCAGAACCGGCTGCTCGGCGGGCCGACGCTTAATCTGGGCGAAGCGAAAAAAGCGAACGGCGACGACGACATCTACCACGCCGGTCAGCCGCCGGTGACGGAGAATGCCGCTGTGACGGCGACGCCGGGGGCGGACGGCAGCCTGCATGTCGCCGTGACCAGCACGGTTCTTTCCGGGGCAGGCGGGTCCACGCTCGGCACGCTTGCGACGGCTTACGACATCACGCCCAATGCTGAGATGACCGTGAATTGGACCTTGAACTGGACCGCGCCCAATATAAACCTTTGGGAAGAAGGCTTGAAATTCGCGGTTCCGGCGGGCATGACCCGAATGGCCTGGCAGCGCGATTCGTTCTTTACCGACTACCCCGCCGGACATCTGGGCGAGCCGTCGGGAACCACGCAGGCCGGCAGCGTCCTGTTCCGGTCCTCCAAGCGCGGCCTGCACTGGCTCACGCTTTCCGGCAGTACGGGCGCGGGCCTCGCGCTGCTGGCGACGGATGCGCCCTTGATTGGCCGGGGCAACGCGACTGCGGACGGCACGACGCTGTTTGCCAGCCGCGAAGCGGCCGGCGATTATGGCCTCAGCAGCGCCTGGGTGAGAGACCACGCGATCCATGCCGTCAAGGGCAAAGCGCTTTCCGGTGCTTTCCTGCTCCGCGCTTTTGATGCCCGCGGCCTCACGGCCTCCGCGCGGAAGTAGGAAACAACGGTGGTAAGAGGCTCCAAAAAACCGTATCTTGCCTGAAGAACCTTACCCCGTCTCGTTCCTCGTCGACCCTCTCCTTGTTAAGGAGAGGGTAAGAAAAGAAAGTTCAGAGAAGAAAAGCCGCCGTCAACGACCTTTGCATTGGCTTAATTGTCTTTGTTATCCTTACCCTCTCCTTAACAAGGAGAGGGTCGACGAGGAACGAGACGGGATGAGGTTCTTCGGGTGCATGGGGTGAAGTTTCTGGGCGATGGCATTTTGTTAGAACTTCTAAGGGAAATCCTACCTCGGCAGAGTCAAAACGGCCACGAGAGACAATCGTCTCTCGTGGCCGTTTTTCTGTGGCTTAAATAAGCTCACGCCTCGCTGCTTCCCCGCACGATCAGCCGCGCCGGCAGCTCCACCGACATCAGCGGCGCATGGTGGTCTTTGATACGGCGCATCAGCAGCTCCACGGCCTTCATGCCGATCTCCTCGTAGGGCTGCGCCACCGTCGTCAGCCCCATGCCGTTGGGAAGAGTCGGGACGATGTTGTCAAACCCTGTGAGCGCCACATCTGTCGGGACGGAAAGACCGAGGTATTCAAGACGTTCCGCAAAACCGACCGCCGTGTAGTCGGTGAGGCAGGCAGCCGCCGTCGGGCGCTGCTCTTTCGGCAGGCAGAAGACGGCATCTATGACGGTCCAGTAACGGTCGTCGTGGTAGGGGGGAACATTCAGAACCATTTCCGTCCTCTCGGAGCCGCCCGCACCACGCATCGCGTCGAGGTACCCCTGAACCCGGTCCTGGACGGACTGAATCGGCTCGCTGCGCGTAATGTGCGCGATCCGGCGGTGTCCCTGCGCGATGAGATGCTCGGTCATCTCGAACATCGCCCCCTGGTTCTCGATCCCGACGAAATCGACATCAGCGCCGGAGATTTTCCGGTCGAGCAGGACAAGCGGAACAGTGCGGCTGACTTCCCGCACGAGATCGCGGTTATGGCGGTAGGCATAGGGGTAGAACAGCGCCCCGCCGAAGCCCTGGTCCCGGATATAGCGCAGATGCACGGCCTCCCGCACCGCATTATCTTCTTCCGACCCAATCTGTCCGCCTAGGTCCAGAAAGACCGCATGGTAGCCGAGCTTCATCAAAGCCTGGTTCATCCCCCAAAAAATGCGCTGCTGCGACGTGCCGGCGTGCTCCAGCGGCCCGCCGCCGTGCCACATGATCAGGGCGATCAGGTTAGAGGCCGATATTTGGGCGACTGCTCTGTGACCGTCCGCCGCCGCGCTCGGAACCGCCTCCTGAGACGGCGGCCCGACCGTCGGGCGGCAGTTTGGGCGTCGGGAAACGAGGCCGTCCTGGACCAGCTGGTCAATGGCCAGCCGCACTGAGCGCCGATGCACCCCCAGGTCTGCCGCCAGGGTCCTTTCGGTGGGGAGCGGGTCTCCCCTGCCGTACATGCGCGAGCGGATTCGTTCGGCAAGGATGCCGGCCACGCGCTCTGAAACGCGCGAAGATGAGGTCTGCGCTAATGAAGCCTGCGCTAATGAAGCCTGCGCTGATGAGGCCATAAAAGTAGACTCCTGACGGCGGCCATATCCTGTGACTCCCATTTTCACTTGAATGATGAGGTGTTCTATTGTACCAGAAAATAGCTCAAGATAGGTTTGGTGCAATCGGAAGGAACACAATGAGCGGCGACTGTCAAGCAGAGAGGGAGCCGCCGTTGTGGAACGAGGGGAAAGTGCAAGGAGGAAAAAGGGGCGGGCGGGGTTTATCCCGCCCATTAACGGGCGGCCAAAAACAAGCGCGGGCGCGGTTAAGCGGCGGGCAGGGCGGCACGCTTCATCAGGCGAGACTTGCGGCGGGCGGCGGCGTTCTTGTGGATGATGCCGCGCTTCCAGGCTTTGTCAATGACGCTGACGGTTTTTGCGACGCTGGCGGCGACTTCTTCGGGCTGGGCGGCTCCGGCGGAGATCAGGGCGCGAGACTTCTTCATGTAGGTCTTGATCTGCGACTTGGTGGCCTGATTGCGAAGCTGCCGCTGGCGCGAACGCTTGACATCTTTGATGACGGACTTGATATTGGGCATGGCGTTAGTTGAAGCTCCTCGGGTCTGTATCGCTCTCAGTTTGTATCGCTGAGGCGAATGCGCGTTATTGTACCCGAATCCGGCGTAACAATACAACGCTTGCCGATGCCGTTTTGCGGCGGGTACGAAAAAATATTTTTCTTTATTCGCCTGCGGGAATTACTTGGCATGGTTTGTGCATTTGGGAGAGCTGAAAGACAGCGAACTAAAAGACAGCGAACTTCAAGAAAGCAAGGAGGTGAGAAGCACGATGATCAGCGGCAAAGTCAAATGGTTTAACGCGGCCAAAGGCTACGGATTTATCCAGCTGGCCCAGGGCAGCGATGTTTTTGTCCATTATTCGGTGATCGAAACCGACGGCTACCGCTCCCTGCGCGAAGGCCAGGAAGTGACGTTCGAGCTGGGCTGCGGTCCCAAAGGGGACCATGCGACCAAAGTGGTCACGGCAGCGGCGCTGGAAACGATACAGGCAGAACCTGCCTGCGCTTGCTAGTGGTTCTGAATATCTATTGCTTAATTTTTGTGCTTAATACTTGTTCTTTTCCGGCACTTATTTGTTCACGGCGGCGCGGCCTCTTTCACAGGCCGTGCCGCTTTTTTGATTACTTGTTTGATTACTTGCCGTTCAGCAGGCTGCTGTAATGCAGCGGCGTCAGGGGCGGGAAGGTGTGACCGCTTTGCAGGGAAGCAATCCGCTCTTTGGCGTGCTTGATCCGGTCCGAGGTGAGCGGGTGGTCCGATAAAAAGTCGCCGCCGACACCGCCGCCGTTGCCGCTGACTTTTTCCAGCGCCTCAAACAGCTCAATCATGCCCTGTGGGTTGAAGCCGGCCGCCACCATGTTTTGCAGGCCGCCCTGGTCGGCCTGATCTTCCTCACTGCGCGAGAACTTGTTGCCGATGGCGCTGTCTGCCAGCCCAGCGATGGACTGCGCCGCCCGGCCGGCATGGAAGATGCCCAGCAGCAGGCCGAGGCCGGCCTGGCGCTCCTGCTGCTTTTCGTTGGCTTTGGCCCAGTGCTGGAGCCGAACATGGGTCATCTCGTGGCCGGTCACGGCGGCGAGCGCGTCATCGGTCGGCAAGATTTGATAGAGGCCGGTAAACATGAACATGTTGCCGCCGGGCAGGGCGAACGCATTGACGGTCTTGGAATCCAGCACATGAAACTTAAAGTTCCAGGTGCTGCGGTCGGATTCCGGCAGGGCGTGAACCAGCCGCTGCCCAATCCGGTTGAAGTGGCTGGCGCGTCTGTCAAAAACCTCGTGGTACTGGGTCAGCACCTGCGCGGCCGCCTGGTCCCCGATTTTCTTCTGGTCGTCGGGGCTTGCCGCCGAGAACAGCCCGCCCGCCTGCGCCGCCGCCGGCAGCAGCAGCGGCAGGGCAGCCATTCCGAGGCCGGCGAGGCCGGCCTCCCGCAAAAACCGCCGCCGTCCAATTTGTTTCTCCGAGTATTCTTCGTGTGCCATTACGTGTTCCTCTGCTGTATAATTGCGTGTGATACCAACAGCGACTTTATACCCACACTAAAGGTTCCAAGATACCTGCGAATTGTTGTCGTTTTCTGGGGGACACGCGAAAATACTTATTGCTTCATAGTCACGACGGCAGGAAAATTGGAGGGCAATCACGAAAGAAGCACCTCGAAAGGGACGTATTCAGATGTCCGACAGGCGCATGGAAGAACTTGCTCTGCTTTATGAAGCAGCCGGACTGCTGGGCCGCACGCTTGACCCTGCCGTCATTTACAGTACGCTTCAGGCACTGGTCGCGCGGGGCATGGACTGTGCCAGCCTGCTTGTTTCGATTTATACCCCCGAAGACGGCCTGATTCGCTGCGTCTATGCGCACTCCGGCGGCCTGACACTTGACCCGGACCAGTTTCCGCCGCTGCCACTGGACGAGGAAGGGCACGGGATGCAGAGCCGGGTCATCCGCTCCGGCCTGCCGCTCCTGGTCGCGGATGCCCTGGCCGCGGAAGCCACGCAAAGCACCCGCTTTTATGCCCACGGCGACGGCACGGTCAGCGCGTCCCCGGACCCAAGCAAGCCGCCTGTCCGGTCGCTGGTCATCGTTCCCATTCAGTTGGAAGGCAAAGTTCTCGGCACCGCCCAGGTGATGAGCTGCCGCCTGAATGCCTACACCGAGGACCATCTGCGGCTGCTGGAAGCGCTGCTGATTCAAGTGGCGGCGGCGACGCGCAGCGCCTATCTGTTCCAGAAAATGAGTGCGGAGCTGTCCGAGCGCAGCCGCGTGGAAGCGGAAAATCTTCGGCTGCTGGCGGACGCCGAGGAAAATGTCCAGCGGCAGCGGGCGTTTCTGCGCGATGTTCTGGCAAGTGTCACCGATGGACGCTTGCAGCTTTGCGATGCTCCCGCCGATCTGCCTGCCGCCCTGCCGGACTGCTCAGGGCCGGTTCTTCTCACCTCCACCCACGGGCTGTCGCAGCTTCGCCATGAGGCGCAGGCGGCGGCGGAAGCGGTCGGCCTGTCCGAGGAGCGCGGCTTCGACCTGGTGCTGGCAGTCGGCGAGGCCGGGATGAACGCCGTCGTTCACGCCGGCATGGGAACCGGCCAGGTTTTCTGGGACAAGGAGCGCCGGCTGGTGCATGTTCGCGTGGAAGACCAGGGCGAGGGCATTGCCGTTGAGAACCTGCCCCGCGCCACGCTGAAGCGCGGGTACAGCACAAAAGCGACGCTAGGGCATGGCATGAAAATGATCCTGCAAACCGCCGGCTGCCTCTGGCTCTTGACCGGGTCGACCGGAACCACCGTGGTTCTGGAACAAGGCCCGCTGCCGCCCGATGACGACGCTTCCGGCTGGCTTTAAGAGGCTCTAACAAAAATACCATTGTTAGAGACCTCACCCCAGCGCAAGCGCTGACCCTCTCCTTGTTAAGGAGAGGGTATGCCTGCGGCATTACTGCGTATCGGAACGCAGTTCCGGGGCGAGGTATGGTTTTTGTTAGAGGCTTTAAGCGTTTGCCTGTGCATGGTTTTGGGTAATTTTGTCTTAACCGACACGGAACGGAAAGGGAAATCACAATGGCAAACGAAGACGTGATCGAAGGCAAGCTCAAGCAGGCGGAAGGCAAAACGCAGGACGCCGCCGGTGATGTGACCGGCAACACCCACGACGATGTGGACGGCAAAGCCAAGCAGGTGGAGGGCAAGGCCCAGGAACTGTTCGGCAAGGCCAAAGAAGCCGTTCACGACGCGACCAAATAATCACATATGATAGTCGCAGAGGAGGCGGCCCGGCAGCACTGCCGGGCCGCTTTTTTTGTGCCGGGCCGCTTTTTTTGTGCCGGGCCGCTTTTTTTGTGCGCCGTGCTATAATCAACGGCATGAACATAATTACCGAGTTCAAAGAGTTTATACTGCGCGGCAATGTCGTTGACCTCGCGGTCGCGGTCGTCATCGGCGGCGCGTTTGGCGGCATCGTCAAAGCGTTCGTTTCCGACCTCATCACGCCGCTGATTGGCCTGCCGGGAAAAATTGACCTCAGCAGCCTCAACACGACAATCCACGGCGCGAAGTTCGGCTTCGGCGACTTCCTGAACACGGTGCTGAGCTTTGTTATTGTGGCTGCCGTCGTCTTCTTCTTTGTTGTGAAGCCGGTGAACTACTTGATGTCGCTGCGTAAGACGGAAACGCCGGTCACGGCGGCGACGCGCGAATGCCCGGAGTGCCTGAGCAGCATTCCCGCCAAAGCGACCCGCTGCGCGTTCTGCACTGCCGAAGTGTCCGCCGTTTGACGGAGCAGACGCTTTCTTCCTGGAACCTGCTCAAAGTTTGGCTGGCGCTGAGCGTGCAGTCGTTCGGCGGCGGAACGGCGACTCTCGCGCTGATCCGCCGGGCGGCAGTGGACGAGCAGAAGTGGCTGTCGGACGCGGAGTTCGGACGCTTCTGGGGGTTGGTTCAGCTTGCGCCGGGGATCAATCTGCTGGCGCTCACCATCCTGATTGGCCGCCGGGTGGCCGGGACGCGGGGAATCGCGCTGTCTCTGGTTGGCCTGCTGCTGCCGAGCGTTTCGCTGACGGTGCTGCTGACGGCCGGCTATGTCCGTGTCCAGCACAGTCTTTGGGTTCAGGCGGCGCTGCGGGGGATTGTCCCGGCGGTCGTCGGTCTTGGGCTGGTGACAGCCGGACAGATTGCCCTGCCGCTCCTTCAAAGCAGCCGCCGCAAAGGAGCGGGAGCGATGGTACTCAGCCTGCTGGTTCTGCTGGGCGCGGCGGCTGCGGCCTGGCTGGGACATTTGCCGGTGCTGGTCATTCTGCTGTCCGGCGGCCTGCTTTGCGCTGCCGGGAACGGGCGGCGCACTCCATGACCTTTCCCCCTCTCGCCCATGCCTGGTTCTGGCTTCTCTACTTCTGGCTTTTTCTCAAAGCGTCGCTGTTTTCGACCGGCGGTTTAGGCAATCTGCCGAGCCTGCACGCCGATCTTGTGGCCCGCCGCTTGGCGTCTGACCGGCAGTTTGCGGAGTCGCTGACAATTGGGCAGCTGTCGCCCGGTCCGAACGGCCTTTGGGTCATCAGCCTCGGATACCTCACGGCGGGTCTGCCCGGCAGTCTGCTCGCGCTGCTGGCGATCTGCCTGCCGCCCCTGCTCATTTTGGCGGTGGAGCGCGGCTACCGGCGTGTCCAGCATCATCCTGCCGCCGAAGGCTTCGTATCGGGCCTCAGCCTTGCGGTCGCCGGGGTATTCGCCGTCGCCCTTAGCGGCATCCTGCACAGCGCCGGTTTCAGCCTCCGCACCGGCATAATCGCGCTGACGGCGGCGGTTCTTTCCCTGACCCGCCGCGTCCCTCTGTTCGGCATTATCGGCCTTGCGGGTCTCGCCGGAATGCTGTGGCGCTGAAAAATCTTTTGGCAAATATTTTGGCAAATCTTTTGAAAACGCTTGACATTCCAGGAAACCCTGTGCTAGACTAAGCGCCGTACCATGATTACTTGCACTCACAACTTGATCGCGGCAGTTCCCGGCAGCCTGGCACAAATGTCCTGGTCGCCCATTGCCGCGTCTCTCGTATGTCACGCCCTGAGTTATCAAAACGATGATCGCACCAATGATTACAAACATGACAGCTCTCTCGCGCCGCCGATTGCGCCCGCTTTTCTTTACAGGAGGATTGGTCTTTAACAGACCCATTTGACACCACGAAAAAGCAGCAATCGGCTCCAAGCATTCCGCTTGGAGCCTTTTTCTTTGTCAGGTAGCTTGGGAGTATGTCCATAATGGTCAACGGTTCTGGCTTTTAACCAGAGTATCGGAGTTCGAGTCTCCGTGCTCCCATTGCTTTCTTGACGCTGCAAAGCGCCGCGCCTTTGATAAAAGCAATAATTGCAAGACAAAACACAATGAAAGGATGACGCGAAAATAGTAGGGTAGTTGGCCGAGTGGTTGATGGCGCTGGGTTGTAGCCCCAGTCTTTTAAAAAGCGCGGGAGTTCAAATCTCTCACTGCCCATTTTTGTTTGCACGTTCCAAGAAGGAGAAAACAATGTCTAACTTTATTCGCTATTACCGGCAGTGCTGGCTGGTGCGGGGTCAAGCCCGGCAAATGGCCTGGATACCGGAAAAGTTTGCCGTCGCCGGCCGCTTCCTGCGGCTGACGAAGGCAAGCGTTTCGGAAGACGGCTGGCAGGTCGCAGGCGTCGGCACGCGGCTGACGGAAGAGTATGTGCGGGAACGCAGCCAGGATTACAAGCACACGCGCCAGGCGTCTGATATTTAGCAGGCGTCGGATATTCCGTGTGAGAGGCCTGGTTTGGGAACGCAGGAAACAGCCTGCGTTCCCATTTTCAAGCAATTTTGGGACTGTGATATAACTTTTGGGACTGTGGTGTAGCGGTCAACATCTCTGACTGTCGCTCAGAGGACACGGGTTCGATTCCCGTCAGTCTCGTTTGGATGATGTAAGGGAGGGTGAATCTCCGAGGCGGGGAGTTCGCTTGGAAGGCGAAGCGGCGCGGGAGCGCTGGCGTTCGAGTCGTCCGCCCTCCGCTTCAAACAGGAGAATAATGTGGAAGTAAGTATTATGGAAGGTAAGCGTGTCCGGGTGACACGGCTCGCCCGCTAAGCGATGCGCTCCGTTTGGAGTGGCGTTCGAAGCGTCTGCCTTCCGATGGAGAAAACTATGACCAAAGACTCACTTGGGGACCGCATGAAAGCGGACTACGAAAGGCGTACCCGCTTTCTGCTGCCGCGCCGCACCTACACGCTCATTCGTGTGGACGGCAAATCGTTCCACAGCTACACGCGCGGCTGCCGCCGGCCCTACGACAGCGAACTCATGGCAGACATGGACGCGGCGGCGCGGGCGCTCTGCGAAAATATAACAGGCGCACAGCTTGCCTTCGTGCAGTCCGATGAAATCAGCATCCTGCTGACCGACTTCGCCGCCATGCAGACAGAATCTTGGTTTGACGGAAATGTCCAAAAGCTCGCTTCCATCAGCGCGTCGGTTGCGACGGCACACTTCAACCAGGCGCGAATGCGGCGGGCGGCGGAAACCGAAACACTGGCTTATTTCGACAGCCGCGCCTTTACGATTCCTGACCCGGTGGAAGTCGAGAACTATCTAATCTGGAGACAGCAGGACACGGCCCGCAACTCGATTTCAATGACGGCGCAGGCGCATTTCCCGCACGCAGCACTTCAAGGCAAAAGCTCCGACGAGATGCAGGAAATGCTTTGGCAGGAGAAAGGCATCAACTGGAACGACATGCCGGGCGGCTTCAAGCGAGGCCGCTGCATTGTCCGAAACAGCATTGTGAAAGACGCCGAGTATTTGGACAAGCGCACCGGCGAGAAACGAGCAGTGGCGGGCGTGGAACGTCGGGTCTGGGAATGTATCATTCCGCCCATCTTCACGCAGGGCCGGGACTGGCTGCGGGCGCGGGTTCCACGGCATGACGAATAAAGAACCGAAAGAGAGATACTATGAACGCAGAAGACATCAAGATTTTTGGCGACCATGACGAGAACACGCTGGCGCAGATGCGGACGGTCGTGCAGCATGAAGCCTGCGTGGGGGCGGTCCTCTGTGGAGACGGGCACTTAGGTTACGCAGTGCCGATTGGCGGTGTTGTGGCTTACCAGGACCATATCAGCCCGTCCGGCGTAGGATATGATATTTCTTGCGGAGTGCGGGCGTCGCGCCTGGACATTCCGGCAAAGGATGTCCGGGCGCGGATCAAGCCGATTATGGACGATATTTGGAACACGGTTTCGTTTGGCATGGGACGCCGGAACAAAATCGAGGTCGAGCATCCGCTGTTTGATTCCGACACCTGGCATCTGCCCGCCATCGCTCCGCTGAAAGACGAAGCCCGGCGTCAGCTTGGCACGGTTGGCGGGGGAAACCACTATGTTGACCTGATGGCCGATGAAAACGGCAATACTTGGGCGGTGACACATTTCGGCTCGCGTGGCCTGGGGCACAAGACGGCAACATATTTCTTGCAGGCTGGCGGGGCGAAAGACGGCATGATGGTCGAGCCGCTGGTGATCGGCGCAAGCACGGCGCTGGGACACGACTACATCCGCTGCATGGAGCTTGCGGGGCAGTATGCCTACGCCGGACGCGACTGGGTCATTGAAACCGTCGCCGGGCTGCTTGGGGCGCATATCCTGGAAACGGTCCACTCGCACCACAACTTCGCTTGGCTGGAGACGCATGGCGGGCGGGAGCTGTGGGTCGTCCGCAAAGGCGCGACGCCTGCTTTTCCAGGGCAGAGGGGATTTGTCGGCGGGAGCATGGGAGATGACGGCTACATTCTGGAAGGCGTCGCGACGCCCGAATCGAAGGCCGCGTTGTACTCCACGGTTCACGGCGCAGGCCGGGTGATGAGCCGCACCCAAGCGGCGGGCAAACGCGATTTCCGCACCGGCGCACGCAAGTCCGAAGGGGCAATCTCAAAGCACATGATGATGGACTGGCTCAAAGAGCGCGGCGTCGAGCTGCGCGGCGCGGACACGGACGAAGCGCCGCAAGCGTACAAGCGCCTGGCCGAAGTCGTCAAAACTCATGGGAACACGGTGCGGATCGTCCACACCCTGTCTCCGATGGGCGTTGCGATGGCAGGCCCGGAAATTCGGGACCCATACAAAGACTGACAAGGAAAAAATGGAAAAATTGCTGTTGCGCGACGAGTTCCGCGAAGGCGTCTTCAGGCGCGACAACTATAAATGCGTCTGCTGCGGCGCGGACGCGCAGGACACGCATCACCTGGTTGAGCGCCGATTGTGGCCGGATGGCGGCTATTACTTGGACAATGGGGCGAGCCTTTGTGGTCTTTGCCATCTTCGGGCCGAGGAAACGGTGCTGACGTGCGACACGCTGCGGGCGGCGGCAGGCATTACCCGTGTCCTGCTGCCGCCGCATCTCTACGATGACTCGGCTTACGATAAATGGGGCAATCTCCTACTGGCGAACGGGACGCGGCTTCAAGGCGAGTTGTTCGGCGACGAGTCAGTGCAGAAGATACTGGCCCAGGGCGGCGTTTTGAGCCAGTTCGTTCCCCATGTCCGCTACCCGCGCACGCATCATCTGCCGTGGAGCAATCCCACGAAAGACGACCGCACTTTGGAAAGTTTGAGCGGGTTGCGGGACAGGAAGTGGTGGTCACAGTGAAGATGGACGGCGAGAATACCAGTCTGTACCGGGACCACATTCATGCCCGCTCTCTCGACTTCTTGACGGGGACTGAGCGGAGTATGATCAAAAGCCTGCACGCCTGCATCGCGCATGACATCCCGGAAGGCTGGCGTTTGTGCGGCGAGAATTTGTACGCCCAGCATTCCATTCACTACACGGGGCTGCCGGATTATTTTCTGCTGTTCTCGGTCTGGAACGAGCGCAACGAATGCTTGTCCTGGGAGGAGACAGAAGAATGGGCGGAACTACTCGGCCTGAAGATGGTGCCAATTCTGTACCGGGGGCTTTGGAACGAAAAACTGGTTCGCGATTTATATCAGCCTGCGTATGACGGCAACCCGATGGAAGGCTATGTCGTGCGCGTCGCCCGGCGCTTCTCCTACGGCGAGTTCCGCCGGGTGATGGGAAAATATGTCAAGCCGAACTTCGTGGCCGGGCGGCACAACTACCACCGCCAGTTTATTGCGAATGAGCTGCTATGATTTAGCCCGGCGATAAATAAGAACTAAGCCATTGACGCCTTGATGATCGTTCAGAGTGTTGACCTGCCACAGCTCCCAGCCGGCGGCGATGCGGGAGGCGGCCTCTTCGCCATTGAGAACGTCTCCAAGCCGCTCGCCCATTCGCTCCAAGTTGTCAAAAGACGAGCCGCCCTCGGTTTGTACGTCGTATTCGTAGACCATGCTTTTTCTCCTGCTTCAATTGATAACTTGCGACTTTAATGAGACTTCAAAGTTGCGTTCTCGGCAAATTGACTTCGTTTGAGGCTGCCAAATGCAGAAGCTGATCAGCATCGCGGGAACGATTTGCCGGTAACGGCAGGCATCTGCCGCAAAATATTCGGCTTGACATCGCTTCGCTTCTGTGATATACTGTATTCACGTTCGCAAAAACGAGCGTCGGCGAGAGGCAATAGCCTCCCGCTTTTTTTGTTGCCTGCCTTCTTAAACCGGCCAAACCGAGACGCCGAACTCTCCCAGCATCCGGCACAGAAGAAACAGCGGAAGGCCGACGACGTTGAAGTAGTCGCCGTGGATTTGCGGGATAAAAGACAGGGCTTTGCCTTGAATGCCGTAAGCGCCGGCTTTGTCCAATGGCTCGCCGGTGGCGACATATGCAGCGATAACCTCGTCGCTCAAAGCATCAAACACGACTTCGGTTCGGGCAAAATCGGTAATCAGCGTGCCGCCGCGAATGAGGCAGAGGCCGGTGTAGACCTCATGGGTGCGGCCGTTGAGCGCCCGGAGCATCCGGCGGGCGTCGGCGGCATCGGCAGGCTTGTTCAAAAATTGGTCGTCCAGCACGACCGTCGTGTCCGCGCCGATGACAAGCGCGTCGCCGTCCATGCGCCCGGCGACTTCCTCCGCTTTGCCGCGTGCAAGCTGCATCACATACTCCGGCGGGGCCATGCCGGACGGGTCAATTAACGCCTCGTCGTAGCGGCTGCCAATAACTTCAAACGGCAGCCCTAAGAGGCTGAGCAGCTCCCGGCGGCGCGGGGACGTGGAAGCCAGGATTAAACGCGGCGTCATGCGCTGGCCTGCACTTTCGGCTCCGTTCCGGCCCTCAGACGCGCGATATTGGGGCGATGCTTCAGCACAACAAACAGCGTGACCAAAACGGCAAACAGGACATGGGGCAGGTCATGGTGGAAGAAGATCAAAACGCCCGACGTGATGACCGCCGCAATCATGGACGACACGGAGATATAGCGGGTGACAAACAGGCACACGCCCCAAACCGCGAAACCAATCGCGGCGGCAGTCGGGGATAGGCCAAAGACGACGCCGAGCGACGTGGCGACTCCTTTGCCCCCCTTGAAGCGCAGAAACGGGCTGAAGTTGTGGCCCATAATCGCCGCCAAGCCCACCACCACAGATAGCCAGGGCGTGATGTCGGGATGATGTTCGGCAATCCGCGTCGTCAGCACCGTCGGGAAGTAGCCTTTGCAGAAGTCAAACAAAAAGACGGCGGTTCCCCAGAGCGGCCCCATGATGCGCCAGACATTCGACGCCCCGATGTTGCCGCTGCCGTAATCACGCACGTCAATGCCCTTGACCATCCGCCCTACCAAGAGTCCAATAGGCAGCGAGCCGAACAAATACGCCAGCAAAATCAGTACAAGTGAATGGGTAAAGGTCATAGTCTTTGTCCGCAGCGATGCAGGGTTTCAGGCTGGCTTTATTATACCAGCCTTTTGCACAAAGTCACGGCGGGCGATACTTGGTTCAGGGATTAGCGGCATGACCTGATGCACTCTCCGCTTTGCGATGATCCTGCTCACGGCTTCGCTGTTGGCTTGCTGCTCTAACGCAGTCCATTGCCGGCTTCCAATGCGACGGTCGGCGGCACGAAGGATATTAACAATGCCCCACAAGTCATTTTCAAATGGCTTGGAAAGCAGTTCAGGACGCGGGGTATCCAGATATTCGCGGATAAGGCAAGAAATCTCGCTGATGTCCGTCGCGTAGGGCCACGGGAGAGGAAGATGCCTGTCCAAGTAGCCGAGGCTGACAAACTGCTTGGGATAATCCCAAATGATTTCTTTGCCAAGTGTAATCCAGTATCGCGGGATGCCGGTGTCTCCATAGACAGCGTTCATTGGGTAAACGCGGCATTGAATTTGCAGCGGTAGACCGGGAGCGACTACAAGATACACGGCTCGTTGTAGTTTACTCCATGGCGGTTGGTGGTATTTCGTGTGTCCGCCATAGCGTGCTTTCTTTGAAGGTGTCATAAGGTTATTCTTCCTGTTCAGTAGCTATCATAAAGTCATGTAGCGCAGGATGCCCAAAATCTTGTCAACGTCTTCAATAAAATACTCCTCCGAGTCTACTTCGGCGTGGAGTTCGCGCAGGCGCAGGAAGCGCCAGACCGTGCCGCTGGTTACGGCCCCGTAAATTGTCTCGCGCGTCTCGCCGTCGCGGGCGTTAAAGAGGCCAGCGGCGTACATCTCGGCGATGCACTGGGGAATGCCTGCGGTCAGGTCTTCGCGCTTTGCTTCTACTACCGTCAGCACCGGCGCGGTCACAGTCAGCATTGTTGGGGAGCGTGAGACGAGAAAATTACAAAAGCCGCACAAGCCCTGCACGGCGTCTACGCTCAACTCCGCCCCGGAAAAAACGGCGATTTGCTGGCCGCTCTGTTCGCGCACTTCGACCAAAAGCGGCGCGATAATCATTTCGGAGCGGGCTTTTTCCGTTCCCATGCCGCGCACAATCGGCAGGTGACGCACAAGCAGCGTGCGAAAGAAGTCGGTGGCGGGCAAGGGTGGCACGTCCTGAAACAAATCTTCGGCGTCGGTGGCAGTGATGCCGAACCGCTCTTTCAGAAGACGCAGGGTAAATTCGCTGTAAGCCATCAAAACCTCCCGTTATTTGGCGTTGATCGGCATCTCTAAAGCGAACTTGGAGACGCGGACATGGGGGGGGATTTCGATAGGGTACTGGCCGTCGAAGCAGGCGCGGCAGAACTTGTCGCCTTCGATGCCGATGGCTTTGGCGACGCCGCCGAGGCTCAGGTAGCCGAGAGAAGTCGCGCCGATCATCTGGCGTATCTCTTCGACGCTGTGCCTCGCGGCAACCAAGTCTTCCTGGTTTGCCATGTCAATGCCGTAAAAGCAGGGGAACCGAACCGGCGGCGCTGTGATCCGCACATGCACCTCGGCGGCCCCGGCGTCAAACAGCAGCTTGACCACCTGGCCCGTGGTGGTGCCGCGCACGATGCTGTCGTCCACCATGACCACCCGCTTGCCGCCCAGCGCTTCCTTGATCGGCATCAGCTTCATGCGGACGCCGGCCTCGCGCATTCGCTGGTCGGGCTGGATAAACGTGCGCTGGATGTAGCGGTTCTTGACGACGCCTTCGCCGTAAGGGATGCCCGACGCTTCCGCGAAACCGATGGCGGCGGGGGTGCCGGTGTCCGGGATCGGCATGACCATGTCGGCGTCCGGGATCGGATGCTCCCGCGCCAGCTCCTGGCCCATGCGCCGGCGGCAGTCGTGGAGACCGCGCCCGTAGAGGGTGCTGTCCGGGCGGGCGAAGTAGATGAACTCCAGCATGCAAGTGGCCCGGCGCTCGATGGGAATGACCTGCCGCTCGCGCATTCCGTTCTTATCAATGACGATCATCTCGCCCGGCTCGACTTCGCGGAGATACTGTGCGCCGACCGTGTTGAGGGCGCAGGTTTCCGATGCCAGCACATAGTTCTTGTTGTTGTGGATGCCGAGGCAGAGCGGGCGGTTGCCAACGGAGTCTCGGATGCCGATCAGTTTGTCTTCGGTGAGAATGACGACCGAATAGGCCCCGTGCAGGCGGGTCATGGTGTGCGCGACCGCCTCTTCCAGCGTTTTGTCCTGCTGGGTGGCGATCATGCGGGCAATGACCTCGCTGTCGTTGGTCGTGCCGAACGGAACGCCGTCCGCTTCCAGCTCGGCCCGCAGCTCTTCCGTATTGACCAGGTTGCCATTGTGGGCGATGGCGACGGTTCCGTCGCCCCAGGCGCAGTGCAGCGGCTGGGCGTTGCGAAGGACGCTCGACCCGGTGGTAGAATAGCGGGTATGGCCGATGGCAAGATCGCCTTGAAGCTGGGACAGCGTGCGCTCGTCGAAAATCTGGGTGACGAGGCCCATTTCCTTGTACCACTTGATCTGCCGGCCGTCGGAAACCATAATGCCCGCCGACTCCTGGCCCCGGTGCTGAAGCGCGAATAGACCGAAATAGGTCAGGCGCGCGACATCCTCGCCGGGTGCAAAGATGCCGAAAACGCCGCATTCCTCGCGCGGCGCGTCATCCTCCTCGGAAGTCCATTCCGCTGCGACCCGCTGTGCTTCTTCGTTGAACATAATGCGCGTTTATGATACTTTCAAATAATCAGGGCGCAATTATTATACCTGGGTTACGCCCGGAATGTATGATGCGCTCGCGGAACGCGCTCAGTAAAATTCGCTTGACAGTCTGGATTTCCTATGTTATAAGTAGTCGTTCTAAATTATTAGGAGTTACGCAGTTGCGTCTTTTCGGTAGTAGGTCTTGTGTGTTTGAGGCCAAACATTACAAGATGTCGTAGCAAAATGGCTCAACTGCGTAACTCCTAAACTTGTTCGCCTCGCAACAGCAAAAGAGCCGCGCTGTTTTATTTGGTGTTAATCGGCATCTCTAGGGCAAACTTGGAGACGCGGACGTGGGGCCGGGTCAATCTGTGTTTCTCCTTTGAGCTTACGGCTCTTTGGATACCAGATTCCCCGGCGCAATTTCCGGCCGAGGTTCAGTCTGTGAAGGAGAAGTTCATCTGCAAGTTTCGGAAACGCGCGATATGCTCCTGGGTCATTTGCCGGTTCAAGTACTCCTGCGCTTCGGCGGCATCCACTTGGCCCATCGTGTGGACCGTATAGCCGGCTTCCCAAAGCCGCTCCCGGCGGACAAAGCGGCCGTGAAACATTTCGGATTGGTGGGCGATTGCCGCGCTCCCGGCATCCTGGGCGATGCGGGCCACATCGGAGATGGACAGCGAGGGAGGAAACTTGGCGATGAGATGCACCCGGCCGGCGTTGCCGCCGATGGCGAGGATATGGCAAAACTGCGTGCGGGTGCGGGTAGTGATGGCGTGGTAAGCCGCCTGCCGGATGTCATCGCAGCTGAGGGCGGGGTCGTCTTTGCGTGTTCCCCACGCGAGGTAAACAAAAAGTGCGGAGTCTTTGCTCGGCAAATAAGACATGACGAAAAGCGCCTCCCTGCAATGTTGTATGGTTGTAGGATAAGAACCGACTGGTAAGAGTAGTCATTAAGACAGCCTCCTGACACTACTCCACACTGCAAATATCATGCCAACAAGCGTATTTTCGCACAGATTTCATAAACATATTTTGCAAAGCAAGCAATAATACTATTGTAATGTAAGCAAAGAAGCATAAGACAGCGCTTGCGTGTGTCTGCGCCTCATTTTGGTCAGGTCCTAGCGACTAAGAACCATGTGTTGAAACACATGGCTAAGGCTTTAGTGGGGTAGGGTTTTATTAGGGTATTCAGCGAAGACGCTGCAAAACACCGCTTCTGCACTGGCAGACCTGGAAGGCGCGGGGTTAGGACAAAATCATTCAGATTTATCTGTTCCGAGTGCCGCGAAGCGGTATCTTCTGAGCGTCCGCGCTGATTAGAGACTGTCTAGAAAGCCTTCACGGGGCTGAACCCCCGTGCTTCAGCAAAGCAATTCCCCGCCTTCGCGGGCAGAAGAAGTTCGCAATCTTCGCCCGCGCCCCTCCGGGCCTGCCCTCCGGGTAGCCAGTGCTGACCAGTGCAGAGGCGGGGGCTTGCACTCTTAAAGCCCTGCCGTTCAGGGCAGGCTGTGCTTTCTATACAGTCTCTTAGCCGTGCCCTTCAGGGCATGGTCTCCTGCGCTGCCCCTGCCATCGCCGCCGGGATTGCGCCTTCGTAGGCGGCGCGTAGGTCAGCCACGGAAGATGACATCACGTTGTGCGCGTCAACCGTGACTGTAAGCGTCTGCCCGTCCACTTTGCCAAGATTCGCGTAACTCAGTCCATGCTTGTCACGGAGAGCGCGTACTTGCGGCTTATCATCCTGAGCAAAGCTGACGACCACTGAGGAACACCGCTCCCCAAAAAGGTGAACCGCCTTGACAGAGCCAAATAACTCAATGGTACTCCCTCTGTCCCCGGCGATGCAGCATTCCGCCAGACAAACTGCTAAACCGCCGTCGGAAATGTCATGCGCGGATTGCAGCAGACCTTGATCTATCGCTCCGCGCAGAAACGCTTGCAGCTTCTTTTCGGCTTCTATATCCAGTGCCGGTGGCGTACCGACTTCCAGCCCATGAACGACAGATAAATACTCAGAGCCGCCGAGGGTTGGTGTTCCGCCACCGATGAGGTAAATCACGTCGCCTTCGTTCTTGAAGCCCATTGTGACGCGCTTGGAAGCGTCAGGTAGCAAGCCGACCATACCGACAGTTGGGGTAGGGTAAATCGCCTGTTCGGGGGTCTCGTTGTAGAATGACACGTTGCCGGAGATGACCGGGGTGCCGAACGCTTCGCAGGCGTCCGCCAACCCCGCGACGGCCTGCTTGAACTGCCAGAAGCCTTCGGGCTTTTCGGGGGACGCGAAGTTCAGGCAGTCGGTGACGGCAAGCGGAGTCGCGCCGACGCAGCTTAGATTGCGGGCGGCTTCGGCGACGGCAATCTGTGCGCCAAGATAGGGGTCCAGGTAGCAGTAGCGCGGGTTGCAGTCGGTCGTCAGCGCGAGGCCCTTGCCGCCGGAGTCCCGCAGGCGCAGGACGGCGGCGTCGGCAGCGCCGGGCAGAACAGTCGTCTGGGTCTGGACCATCGAATCATACTGGTCATACACCCAGCGCTTGGACGCGATAGACGGCGACGCCAGCAGCTTTAAGAGAACGGCGTTGTAGTCGTCCGGCTCCGGCAGATGGGACAAGTCAGCCGATTGGACTTCCTGAATGTACGCCGGTTCCGACGCGGCCAGCGAATAGGTCGGGCAGTCGTCGGTCAGGGACTTTGCGGGCAGGTCGGCGACGACAACGCCGTTGTCTTTGAGTACCACCCGGCCCGTGTCCGTCACCGTGCCGATGACCACCGCGTTTAGGCCCCACTTATGGAACACCGCCGCGACTTCGTCTTCATGGCCCTTCGCAATCACGGCCAGCATCCGCTCCTGTGATTCGGACAGCATGATCTCATAGGGGGTCATGCCCGCCTCGCGCTGCGGCACCGCCCGCACGTTTACGTCCATGCCGACGCTGCCTTTGGCGGACATCTCGCAGGTCGAGCAGGTCAGCCCCGCCGCGCCCATGTCCTGAATGCCGACCACATGCCCCGTCGCCAGCGCTTCGAGCGTCGCTTCAATCAGCAGCTTTTCGGCAAACGGGTCGCCCATCTGGACATTAGGCCGCTTGCTTTCCGAATCCGGCCCCAGCTCCACCGACGCAAACGTCGCCCCATGAATGCCGTCCTTCCCCGTCGCCGACCCGACATACAGCACCGGGTTTCCAATCCCCTTCGACTCCGCCGACGCGATTTTATCTAATGGCACCACGCCCACCGCCATTGCGTTGACCAGCGGATTACCTGCATACGACGGATGAAAATAAATCTCGCCCCCCACCGTCGGCACCCCGACGCAGTTATGGGTGATAATTCCCCAGCTTGTCGCAAAAAGATGTGTGTCGTCCACTTCGACATCATAAACATCGCACTCGGCTGAAAGCCTCTCAACACTTACTATTTTTGTGCCGGAAATGTCGCCGGTCTTGAAGGGAAGGTAACTATCATCAAGCGGTGCTCCTCCTCCAATAACATAGCTTGACGGATCGCGAAGACACGGCAGCAGTTCTCCGGGGCAAAGTGATCCCGCGAGTTTAACCTGCATTTTTATGCCGCCGTCCAAACTCCCAGGGCTTGAGTCAACAACAAGCATTGGATGGTCAGGAGTAACTGTCACCCCACCGTTCAGAGTCTCGTTTGGATCACCGGCGTGCGTCTGGATATGAACCAATTCTTTCGCTTGTCGCTTGAAAACGCGGCGAACCGGACGCCAGCAGCTTGTGAGTGTGTTTGGGTCAAGTGATAAGGTTTTAACATCTAAACTTGGGTCTAGATCGGCAGACGCTTGACCGGGCTTCAAATGAGCTTCGACAAACTCGCCAATGGTCTCCATGCGCGGCCGATGGCTGGCGTCGCGCCAGCTAAACACTTCATTCCCAACCAAACAGTTGCCGTAGTGCGAAATTCCGCCGACGACATGCTCGAACAAGTACCGCGTGTGCGCGTTTTCCGCCCCCTCAATCGGCCCAAAACGCAGGCTGTTCAGGATGGCAATTGGACGCGCCCCCATCGTGAAGATGTCTCTTAAAATGCCTCCAACGCCCGTCGCCGCGCCCTGAAACGGCTCCACGGCGGACGGATGGTTATGTGACTCCATCTTCATCACCACACCGAGATTGCCGCCGATGTCAATGACGCCCGCGTTCTCGACCTCGCCCGAATCCATCGCTTCCTTGTATTTTTTAAACAGCCGCAGCACGGGCCGGGAATACTTGTAGCCGCAATGCTCCGACCACATGACGGCATACATTCCTAATTCCGTAATACTCGGCTCGCGCCCAAGCGCCTCTAAAATCAGGGCATATTCCGAATCGTTGAGGCCCATCTCGCGGTACATCTGAGGGTCAATCATGTTAAATTAACCATCCTCTCTCGATGCCATTTTCTACCCCGCCTAACCAATCTGACGTCAGATAGTCTCGAACAGCTGTATAAAGGTGCCAAACGACTTCGGCATCTATCGGGTTCTTCACATAACCTGGAAGGTATCCTTTGTCACGGTCTGTGTTTTTCTGTCGTCGTAAAACATAAATCTGATCAACCTTGTACTTCTTTAGATTTACTGCATCGGCAAGTTTGATCCATTCCATGACGACCATGTATAACCCGCTAGGATTTCGCGCTTTTAGTTCTTCCGCCGCCCGTGAGGAACCTTCAAGCATATTTTTGTCTAAGTAGGTTTTGCACTCAATCGCAATCGCCGGCACATCAAACAAATGTGTTTCAGTATTTTGTGTCACTGTAACTTCGGCATAATCCGCAGGCTCTTCAGCCACAATCTCTACTTTTTCGCTAGGTTGATCGGTTTGTTCCGGCGGAGTGGTTGAACGGAAAGAGGCTTCTATCGTAGCGCCAATGACAAAATCATGGTCTTTCTGTTCCACTCTAGCATAGGGGCGCTTTAACATGTCTGAATACTTCGGCGGTGTAAAAAATATGTCCTTAAAAGCGCGTGACTTCCCTATCAGAGCGTGTGTTCCGAACTCAGCAACTAAGTCGTTGAACAAGTAGTGCATGAACTCTTCCAGAACGCTGGAATGAAGATTTGATCTGGAATCGAAATGCTCTGCATAATGTTGTTGGTCGAGAAAGTCCTTGTAGTCAGCAAATAGCTTAACTCTGGCATCAACAATCTTGCGATCGCCTTCGTCCATAGCCGAGCCGGGGCCGACTAAGGCTATGTTGCTTTCATGCCACTCATCATATTTCGCCCGAATCTCAGCAAGGTATGTTTTGCTGTTCAGCGTCCCAGACTTAGAGCGATCAAGTTCCTTCTCTATGAGATTAGCTCCATGAACTAGAGGCATCTTACCTTGTTGTTTTCTTGTCACAGTTCCAATTTCTTTCTGAGGTGAAGTGCAACCGCCCGTGCCAGTAGGGGGGGGACGGCGTTGCCAATCTGGTTGTACTGACACAAAAATTTTTCGCTCAACCGTTCCTCACGCTGTAACAACTTGTGAGAAACTACAGTCTTTTTCCCCTGGAACCTGTAACGATCTGGGAAGGATTGGAGACGTGCCCCTTCACGAGCTGTCAAATTCCGATGCTGAAATGGGTGAACGAAGTTTGCGTAGAACGATGCGGCGATTGTATGAGATGGTTTGCCTGGGTGGAGTCTGCGGTTATTCTGATCGTACTTAGTTCCAGATAACGCACCTTGTCCATTGCGGCTTCTTGCTCCATGTTCTTCTGGAACATCCGCGCTGGATTCACCACAGCGTATATGTTCAAAACGGGCGACAAGCCGCTTGGAATGGCTCATCGCAACGTGGTTAAAGAGCATCTCGCTGCCTTCACGCGCCCATTCCTGATACGGTGTTAGCGGCATAATTTGGTAATTTTGCTCTTCTGTGCCTTCGCCGCCTCCAAGTTCAGGTAAATCCGAGATAGCCTCCCAAAGCGTCGGCGCGGGACAGAGAGAGCTTTGAAAGAGAGAGGGGTAATTTTCCTGCCATTCCGTGTCTGGGACCTTGCTGATTTTGTCTGGTTCCCCAATTGCCGAAGGCTGATGATGGCCGACAATGAATATTCGTTCTCGTGTTTGGGGTACTCCATGCTCCGCCGCGTTCAGAAGCCATACTTCCACGAAATAGCCTAGTTCTGAAAAAGTCTGTGTGATGATATCAACAACAGGCTCGCCCTCACTGTTGCGACGCGCAAGTAGCCCCTTAACATTTTCCATGACGAATGCCGCAGGTTGCAGGGCTTCAATCCATTGAGCGAAATTTGTAAAAAGTGAGTTTCGCGGATCGGTTGGGTCTTTTATTGCAGGCCCAGCAATGCTAAAGCCCTGACAAGGAGGACCACCGATTAAAAGATCAGGTCGGAATAGTGTTGCACCCTTAATTGTCGACTGGTACTTAAAGTCTCTAATATCTGTTTGCAGCACTCTGGTTCCGGTATGGTTATGCCGCAGTGTGTCACAAGCCCAAGCGTCAATTTCTAATGCTACAGGAACTTCAAACCCCGCCATTTCAAAGCCGCAACTGAACCCGCCAGCTCCTGCAAACAAATCAACAACAGTAGGTATTTTGTTTGGCATACTAGCAATGCTCCGATGCTTCTGTGGTTACAGCGGCAGTAACGGCGAGGTCGGCATTTCGTTTCGCTCGTCGAGCCAGGACCTTCACACGAAGTTCTTCCAGGGTCATACTGCGCCCAGCGGCATGGTCTTCCACGCTTGCGCGTAGCTCTGCCACAAGTTCATCTTCCACCTTCGCAAGACGTGCCTGTCGCCGCGCCGGAAGCTGTGCTTCATAATCTTCCAGCGAAATCCAGCGTCCGGCGGCGAAATCATCCATGCTACGCTGAATGCCTGCGACGGCTTGTTGGAAATCTGTGTCTGCCTCAGCCAATAAAACATCTATCGTCTGTTCGGGTGGCAGGCCGCGCTGGGCGGCAACGGAGCGCAGCCGCGCTTCCGTGTCAGGAGTTAAAGTGAGTGTCATTGGTTTATGTCTCCACGGCGATGCAGCCATTATACCTCATTCGTGATTGCGGGGCTTTGTCAGCAGTTGCAGGGCTTTTGTTGACGGCGGCTTCTGCCGACAATGGGAACGAGCGGCGAGGGCGTTTCAGTCTGCTCAACAGTATTATGCAAGTTTCTTCTCCATTTTCTGCGTCTTTGTTCCCCGCGTCTTTTGGACAGCCGGCGGCGGCGGCGCTTGGCCTCTTGGGACGGCTGGCGCAGGCGGTGCAGATGCCGGGCGCAGAAACCAGCGCGGTACCTTCAGCCGGGGGGACGCTGACGGGAGAGATGGTCCGGGCGGCGCTTTTGGAAATGGGCGCGGCAGCGGGGGAAGGGGATGTCGCGCTGGCGCTCGCACTGACGCAGGCGGGGCTGCCGCTGACGCTGCACACGCTCGCCCAAGCGAACGCGGCGCTGGCGTCTGCGCCGGGCGTGTCTCCTGCCGCGTATGCGCTGGCGAAGTCGCTGGCGCTGCCGGTGACGCCCGATGCGCTGCGGGCGGTGACGGCGGTGCTGAACGCGCCGCAAGACGGCCTGCCCGGCGTGGCGCTGCCGGAGCGGGTGACGGCCTGGCTAGGACTCGCGTTAGAAGCAGGAACGGCCCCAGAGGCTCTCGCGCGGGGGCTGCGCGAGATGCTGCTGCAAGTTGGGCGCAGCACGGAGAACCGCGTGCTTCGAATGCAGGAAGGGCCGCTGCCGGTGGCGGACCTGCGGACAGCGCTTTTGCGGCTGGCGGAGGCGTCAGGCGACCGCGCAATGCGGCACGGCGCGGACGGGTTGGCGTCGCTTTTGGAAGGCCAGCAGCTACTTAATCAAGCGTCGCTGACCGCCCATCTGCATCAGGCAAATGTCCCGCTGTATTTTGCCCTGCCGCTGTCGTTTGACGGCCTGCCGGGGATCGCGGAGACGCATCTCTGGCTGCGCCAAGAGAGCGCCGTGGATGAAGAATTAGAAGAAGACGAAGTCTTGCGAGTGACGCTGCGCTTGACGCCGCCGAAGCTTGGCCGGGTGCAGGCGGATTTGATCGGTTTGCTGTCCGGCACGTTAAGCTGCCGGCTGGGCGCGGAGAAAGCCGCGTCTTATCGCTTGCTTTCCAAACACGCCGGGAATTTAGCCGAAGCGCTGGCGGGCGCTGGATGGGAGACCTGCGATGTCACCTGCCGGGTGCAGACTGACTGGCCGCCGCTCTATCATGGCGGCGCGGCGCTTGTCTCGCCCCGCACCTGCGTAGACCATCATATTTAACGCAAGCCAATCTAATGCAAGATCTCACTCCTCAAAACACCGTTGCTGACGAAATCCTGCGGCTTGCCCGCGAGAACAATATTCCCCTGCGCCATGACCCCGCGCTGGCAGGCGCACTGGCGACGCTGGATGCAGGCCGGCAAATCCCGCCTGAGCTGCTCCGAGCCGTCTCCGAAGTGCTGGCATTTGTTTACGGCATCAACCGGAAGGCGTAAGGACGGAATTCTTGTCCGAAAAGAACGGGCTGCTGTCGCGAATGACAAGATGGTTCGGCAGATCGATATGGATCGGGGCTGACGCCGGATTTTCGATGCGTCGCAGAAAGAGATCGGCCGCCGTTCGGCCAACGTCTTCAAACGGCTGCGCGACTGACGTCAGACCTATTCCATTTGAAAGCGTTCGCGCGATGTCGTCGAAGCCGACTAAGGCGACATCGCGCGGAACACTCAGATGCAGTTGATGGAGACGCCGCATTGTGCGCTCCGCCTCGTAGTCATTGAACCCGATTGCCGCCGTCGGGCGTTCCCCTTCCGGTAAACGAAACACGGTGTCGAACAAAGGCCATTCCTCCCCATTGAAGGAGGGCGCCAGCAGCACCAGTTCATCCCGATCTGTGTGAAATGCCGCATAGAGGGCATGCTGGTAGCCACGCAAACGGTCTTGTACGGGGTTGATGGACTCACTCTTGGTCAAGTAAGCGATCCGGCGGTGGCCCTGCTGGATAAGATGCGTGGTCGCGTCGAACATTCCCTGGTAGTTCTCCGTCCCCACGAAATCCGCCTGCACCCCCGGCAGCATTCTGTCAATCAAACACAGAGACAGGCGCTGGCTCACCTCTTGAATTAATTCACGGTTGCTTTGATAAGCGTAAGGATAGAAAACAGCGCCGCCGAAGCCTTGATCCAATATGTAGCGGAGGTGGGCAGCCTCACGCACCGCATTCTCCTGCTCCGTGCCGATCTCATCACCCAAATTCAGAAACACGGCATGGAAGCCGGCTTTTTCCAGTGCTTGATTCATTCCCCAAAAGATGCGCTGCTGGACCGTTCTGCCTCTTTCCAGCGGACCGCCATGCCAGATGATGAGGGCAACGAAGCGCGACGCCGAAGATTTTGGCATTCGCGCCGAGGAAACTTGCTGAGGGAACCGCTGAGGGGAGCGCATTGGCGGGGCTTGAACGACAGGACTGCAATAGGGCCGGCGTGAGACAAGCCCTTCTTGAATGAGCTGGGCGATGGCAGACCGGATGACCCGGCGGTGAACCCCCATCTTTTCAGAGAGTTCCCGTTCCGAGGGAAGACGTTCCCCATCGCTGTAGCGGCCTGCCCGGATGTCTTCTTGCAGAGTCGCTACGGCGGCATCAAGTGAAGTCATTGAGGATAAAGAACTGCGGGCGGTATCTGAAAGCATGATTTTCTATTATTGCATAATTTTCTCCGTAGGGACAACTTAATCTTCCAACTATAAATGGTACCAAAAAATAGGTACCACTTTAGAAAAATAATACTTGACAATTGTATCAAACATAATTATAATGAGACTCAAGATTGTTCCTGTATTGCCCTGACGCTTTGTGCGCGGCGATGTGCAGCCCGCCGAAGCCGGGTTTCTATTAGGCGACAAGCAGAACTGAAACTCAAATTTCAGGAGGCACATCAAGAAGTGCCTCAATCAATTATTTTGGTATGACAAGGTCAACCATTTCGGCATGAGTTGATTTATATCGTGTACCAATTTTCGCAAATGCCACAAATGCCGGCCAATTAAGAAAGGAGACTCTTGTGTTGAAAAAGATCAATTCTCGTGGTTTTACGCTGATCGAACTGCTCGTCGTCATCGCCATTATCGCAATTCTCGCCGCCATTCTTTTCCCCGTCTTCCAGAAGGTGCGCGAGAACGCCCGCCGCGCCTCCTGCCAGTCCAATCTCAAGCAGCTCGGCCTCGCCTTTGTCCAGTACACGCAGGACGCCGATGAGAGATATCCCCGTGGATATGATCACGGCTTCTTTCAAGGGAATGGATGGGCGGGTGAGGTCTATCCCTACGTCAAAAGCAACGGTGTTTATGTCTGCCCGGACGACTCGCTGGACACTAACGACTATGTCAGCTATGGCTACAACCAGAATATCCCGACAGGCGGACAAGGTACCACGGCAGCCCCAGCGGGGGCAGCTTTGGGCGATTTCAATGCTTCCACCCAGACGGTTTTGCTGAGTGAAGTTCACGGTTGCGGTGGCGGTTTCCCTCTTCCCTCGACGACGTCAGTCGTTTACAATGGCACTACTTACAACGAAGAGCTTACTTCTCCCGTCGCGGATGGACTTGATTACAATGTCGGTGGTGGTGGGGCCGTCAACATTGGCGCTCCAGGCATCTGCACCCATTATGCGACCGGAAATCTGGCAGGTTCTGTACCTGGGGCCATTTTCCAGCAGGCACGCCACACGGACAATTCCAACTATTTGATGTGTGATGGGCACGTCAAATGGCTTCGTGGCGCGGTAGTTTCACCGGGGATCAACGCCCCTACCCCCACCTCGGACCAGACCCAAACTAGCAATGTTTATCCCGGCACGACTGCGGGAACCGCTGCCGGTACCGGCGTTTCCAGCGGCACATACGGCAATTATGTGGTGACGTTTAGCGTCAAGTAAGCAAAATCACGACCACGGAGAATGTGCCGACAGACTGCCCTTGCCGGTATAGGCGGGGGCAGTTCTGTGACTGATAATCCTTTCTGTGACTGATAATCCTCCATGTTTAGCCACGCGGTTTAGGACATGGAATTGAGGAACTGACCCCCTATGCGCTTTCGACACTTTCTTGCCGCTTCTGCTTTTCTGCTGCTGCTTCCCGGCTGCGCCGCCCATGCCGCCGGGCCGGTCATCTGGCTGGACTCGCTGGATGTGGACACTATGACTCAGGACTTTGGAAATCCACATCCGAAAGCGTCCGTGGATGGACACCCGATTACCCTTGGCTCCAAAGTGTACGCTCACGGCGTCGGCACCCATGCCAACAGCGTGTACCGCGTTCGCCTCGATGGGAAGGCAGAGCGTTTTGAGGCGACGGTGGGAGTGGATGACGAGACAAAAGGGCGCGGCTCCGTCACGTTCAGCGTCCTCGTGGACGGCAAAGTCGCCGCCCAGACCGGTGTTCTGCATGGGGGGGACGCGCCGCAGCGGCTGTCCATCTCGCTCGCCGGCGCGAAAAGCCTTACTCTTCTCGTAGGTGAAACAAACGGAAGTATAAGCTTTGATCACGCCGATTGGGCCGATGCCGCGATCACGCTCGCCGATGGCGCAACAGCCCTGCCTCCTCTGCCGGTACACCCGCGCACCCTGGACGCCCCCGCCCGCATCCGTCTGGTCCCGACCAGCGCCGTGCCGGCCATTCACGGGCCGCGTTTGGTCGGGGCGACGCCCGGCAAGCCGTTTCTCTTTTTGATCCCCGCCACCGGCGACGAGCCGCTCACCTACAGCGCCAAGCCGCTGCCCGCCGGGCTGAGGCTGGACGCCAAAACAGGCATTATTTCGGGCGCACTCGCCCACGCCGGAACAACGCGGGTGGCGCTGACAGTGCGCGGGCCGCAAGGCACAGCAACCCGCACGCTCACGATTGTCGGCGGGGCGCATGAACTGGCGCTGACCCCGCCGCTGGGGTGGAACTCGTGGAACGTGTGGGCGGGCCGTGTAGACGCCGGCAAAGTCAAAGACGCCGCCGACGAGATGATCGCCGCCGGGCTGGCTCGGCACGGCTTCCAGTATGTCAACATTGACGACACCTGGGAACTTGGACGCACGGGAGACACCGGGCGGGACGCGCAGGGGAACATTGAGACCAACGACAAGTTCCCGGACATGCCGGGGCTGGCGGCCTATATTCATTCCAAAGGGCTGAAGATCGGCATTTACTCTTCTCCCGGCCCGACCACTTGCGGCGGCTACACGGCCTCTTATCAGCATGAGGCGCAGGACGCGGCCACCTACGCCAAGTGGGGCTTCGATTATCTAAAATACGACTGGTGTTCCTACGATCAAGTTGTCCACGGCGACCATTCGCTGCCGGTCTTAGAAAAGCCTTACGATGTCATGGGCGCGGCGCTTGCCGCCCAGCCGCGCGACATTGTTTACAGCTTGTGCCAGTACGGCATGGGCGATGTCTGGAAATGGGGCGCGACCACTGGCGGCAACTCGTGGCGTACCACCGATGACATCCAGGACAACTGGGGCAGCATGCATGCCATCTATGAGGCCCAAGCCGGCCATTCCGCCTACGCCGGACCGGGCCACTGGAATGACCCAGACATGCTGATGGTGGGGATTGTCGGCAAAGGCAATGTTCACCCGACGCATCTAACCCCGAACGAGCAGATTTTGCATATCTCGATGTGGTGCCTGCTGTCGTCGCCGCTTTTGATCGGCTGTGACATGACCAAGCTCGACCCGCTGACGCTGGCGCTTTTGACCAACGACGAAGCCATAGACATCAACCAGGACCCGCTCGGCAAGCCCGCCGCGTTAGTGTCTAAAGACGCTGGAGACGGCGGCGAAGTCTGGGCGAGGCCGCTGTCCGACGGCACCCGCGCCGTCGGTTTAGTGAATCCTAATCCCTGGGTCAGTACCCTCACCGTGCAATGGGCTGACTTGGGGCTGCAAGGCCCTCAGCCCGTTCGTGACCTCTGGCTGCACCAGAATGTCGGCATATCACAGGGACACTATTCGGTCGAGGTTCCGGCGCATGGCTGCGTGCTTCTGAAGATCGGGCGGCCAGCCGCTCGGCAATGACATAAGCTACTTTATCCTGTGTACCGATCCACCGTCATCACCTCGAACGCTTCGCCGATTTGCCGGGTCGCAAGCGCCGTGTGCAGGGCGCGGGCGGTGTCAAGCGACGTCAGGCAGGGGATGGAGTTCTCGACAGAGGCGCGGCGAATCAGCGCGGCTTCTTTCTCAATTTGCTTGTCTTTGGACACTGTGTTAATCAAGAGCGAGACGCGGCCCCCGCGTATCAAGTCCAGCAGGTTCGGCGTTCCCTCGCTGATCTTTTTCGCGGTGCTGACGGTCAGCCCATTTGCTTCTAAAAACTTGGCCGTGCCGGCAGTCGCATGAAGCGTGAAGCCGAGCGCGGCGAAGTTTTGGATAATCGGCAGGGCTTCGGCCTTGTCCGGATCGGCCAGTGTCACCAGCAGGGCCGCGCCTTTGCCGCCGGCAGGAACGTCAATGCCCGATGCCACCATGGCTTTATACAAGGCCCGCGAAAAGTCCGTGTCTATGCCGAGTATCTCGCCGGTAGACTTCATTTCCGGGCCTAAGTTGATGTCTACGTCGGTCAGCTTGGAGAACGAGAAGACCGGCGCTTTGACTGCGATGTTCGGCTGGTCCGGGTGCAGGCCATTTGCGTAGCCCTGCTCCGCAAGCGTTCTGCCGAGCGACGCCCATGTCGCGGCTTTGACCATCGGAATGCCGGTGATTTTGCTGAGATACGGAACCGTGCGCGAGGCGCGTGGATTGACTTCAATCACATACGCCTGGTCGTCTTCAATCACAAACTGAATGTTCATCAGGCCGACGACTTTGAGCGCCAGCGCAAGCTGGGTGGCATACGATACCATCTGCTCAATCGTAGACTGCTTGATGGTTTGGGGCGGATAAACCGCCATCGAGTCGCCGGAATGGACGCCCGCCCGCTCGATATGCTCCATGATGCCCGGCAGCAGGCAGCCGCCCTGCCTGTCGGCAATCACGTCCACTTCGGCCTCTTTGCCGACAATGTAGCGGTCTACGAGAATAGGCGCACCGTCCGCAATATCCGACGCATAGCGCATATACTCGCGCAGGTCGTCGTCGTTGTAGACAATCTCCATCGCCCGCCCGCCCAGAACGTAAGAAGGCCGGACCAGCACCGGGTAGCCGACTTCCCCCGCCACTTCCAGCGCGGCTTCGGTAGATTGGATCGCCCGCCCGGCAGGCTTCGGAATGCCCAGCTCCCGCAGCAGTGTTTCAAACCGATCCCGGTCTTCCGCCAAATCGATTGAGTCAAACGACGATCCCAAAATCGGAACGCCTGCCTCCGACAATGGCCGGGCTAGGTTAATCGCCGTCTGCCCGCCGAACTGACAAATCACGCCTTCAATCGGCGCTTCCCGCTCAATGACGTTCAGCACGTCTTCCGGCGTCAGCGGCTCAAAATACAATCGGTCCGACGTATCAAAGTCGGTAGACACCGTTTCCGGGTTGTTGTTAATGATAATCGCCTCGTACCCCGCCTCCCGCAGTGCGCGGACAGCATGGACACTCGCGTAATCAAACTCAATCCCCTGCCCGATGCGAATGGGGCCACTCCCCAGCACGATCACTTTTTTCTTCACGGCTTCTGTTTCTGTGTTTGTCATAGTTACTCAACGGGAGGCAGCAGATCGGCAACGGCAATGGCTTTTGTCGGTAGGCTGATTGGGATGACAATTTCACCTGGTAGATAGATATGGAAGTCGGTGTAAGTCCCAGACGGGATCGGATTTCGGTAAACTTCAAGCTGACGGCTCACAAGATTGACAATCCAGTATTCTGTAATCCAAGCCTGGGCGTAAGAGACTAGTTTCAGGCCCCGGTCTTTGGTCAGCGAACTGTCCGAAACTTCCACTGTCAGAAGCAATTCTTCCGGGGCGGGATGATGCTTTAAGTAGTCTAACGGGGTGCCGACCGCCACGGCAATATCAGGTTCAGGCTTCATCCCATTCGGCAGAGCGATGGACATCTGAACGCGGACTTCAAACTGGCCTTGAAATGCCTCTTCTAACGCGATTTGAGTCAGGCGCACGCCAGTTGTATGCAGGGTCAGTTGTGAAGCCATATCCCAGATTAGCCCTCCCAGCAGCTCGACCCGCCCGTCCTCAAAAAACCCCGCCTCAATAAGTCGGTCATACTGTTCCGGCACCCAGCGGTAGTAATCGGAAGCATGAACCTGCCAAATATCCCCGTCCAGCAGTTCCACACGCGCTCCGTCAAACAAGTCCATATCGCCCATCCGATGATATTCGTCAATATCCCAGCGCCGCAGGCCGTTCGGCTCGTCCACGAGTGTCCGAGGTACTGGCACAGGCTGATTTTGTTGAGGAGTGATGGCAACAGTCATGTTCTTACTCCGTTTTTGCGATGCCGGTTTCTGCCGGAAATGCGCCGGCGAGCAAAAGCAAACAAAACTCATCAAATGAGTTGGCTACTGTAGATGTTTCATTAACCCCGTACTCCAACAGGCCATGAACCACTTGACCACTCTTCTCCAATCCTACGCAGAGAGCGAAAAACGCATAGCCCGTACTCACGGATAACAGAATAGGGAGATGCGTATCCCAAAACCGAGTTATCTCGACCCTCTCCTGCTCCGCCTCAGCCCATTCCAATAGCATCAACTCAAACTCATTCCAGCGCCATGCTGAGGCGGCTTGACCCTCGAAATCAGACTGACACAAGAACCACGCGGTTTGTTCAGCGTTGCTGCACACCACCAAACCACTCAGAAACGTAGTCAACTCAATTGGTAAGACAGGATAACGGATTTTCAAGTGTCCCGGCAGGTTGAATGTCGCTGTATCGTTTTCTTCAACGATCCAGCCTTGCCGCCTCAAATCTCCGAGGATAGACTGTCTTGCTGAGTGCATTGTATTATACCTGCGCTGCGCTGGAAACTGCGCGGCGATGCTGCTCTAAATGAACGCTCAAAATGGCGATGTCGGCGGGGGTGACGCCGGGGACGCGGGCGGCTTGGCCCAGCGAAACCGGCTCGACGCGGGTGAGGTTGTCGCGGCTTTCGTTCGACAGGTTGCGGATAGATTTGAAGTCGAACTTGGCGGGGATGGGGACTTCTTCGCGGCGGCCTGCGGACTCGACCTGGGCGGACTGGCGATCAATGTAGCCTTCGTACTTGCAGGTGATTTCGACTTGCTCGGCGACGGCGCGGGGTAGGGGGTCTGGCGTCGGCGCGAGGGCGGCGACGGTATCATAGGCGATGCCGGTGCGCTTCAGTAAGTCGGACAGGGGGACGCGCTGGCTCACGGGCAGGAGGCCGAGCGTTGACAGGCGCGGGTTGTCGGAGCCGCTAACATAGGTGGTCTCGAGGCGGCGCGTTTCGGCGGCGATGGAGTCGCGCTTTGCCTCAAACATCTGCCAGCGAATGTCGGGGACCAAACCGGCGGCGCGGCCCAACTCGGTGAGGCGCAGGTCGGCGTTGTCCTGGCGCAGCAGCAGGCGGTACTCGGCGCGGGAAGTCAAGAGGCGGTACGGCTCGTCCGCGCCTTTGGTGACCAAATCGTCGATCATCACGCCGAGATAAGCGTCGGAGCGCTTCAAGACGAACGGGCTTTGGCCCTGCGCGTAGAGCGCAGCGTTTGCGCCGGCCATCAGGCCCTGGCCGGCGGCTTCCTCGTAGCCGGACGTGCCGTTGATCTGGCCCGCCAGAAACAGGCCGGGCAGGCGCTTGGTCATCAGGGCATGGGTCAGCTCTGTCGGCGGCACGGCGTCGTACTCGACCGCGTAGCCGGCTTTGAGCATGACGCAGTTCTCTAAGCCCGGTATGGTGTGCAGAAATTCTAATTGGACATCGGCGGGAAGCGATGTGCTTGTTCCCTGCACGTACAGCGAGTTTGTGTTCCAGCCTTCCTGCTCTAAAAAGACTTGATGCGTGTCGCGGCTGTTAAACCGCACGATCTTGTCTTCAATGGACGGACAGTAGCGCGGGCCGAGGCCCTCAATCGAGCCGCCGTACATGGCGGACTTGTGCAGATTGGCCTCAATGACCACTTTCGTGCGCTCATTGGTATAGGTCAGCCACGACGGGAGCAGGCCCGCAATGCCGAGCGTGTCATGCAGGAACGAGAAAGGCGGCGTGTCCGGCTCCGACTCAATCGCCTGCGTCTTGGTAAAATCAACCGAAGTTTTGTCAATACGCGGCGTCGTGCCGGTCTTGAGGCGCAGGGTCGGAAAGCCAAGACCGCGCAGCGTGTCGGACAATGCCAGGGCTGGCTTTTCGTCCAATCGCCCGCCTGCCGTGCGCTCGTCGCCCCGGTGCATGACGCCGCGCAGGAACGTCCCGGTCGTGATGACCACTGACTTTGCCGTATATGCCGCGCCGCCTGCCGTCCGCAGGCCAACGACCGTGCCGTTCTCGACAATCAAGCTCTCGACCATGCCTTCGGCCAGAGTCAAATTGGGCGCGGCTTCCAGCGTCGCCCGCATCGTGCGTGAATACAGGTCTTTGTCGCACTGCGCCCGGATGGCCTGCACGGCAGGACCTTTGCCGGTGTTCAGCATCCGAACATGGGTGATCGTCGCGTCGGCATTGACGCCCATCTGTCCGCCGAGCGCGTCAATCTCGCGCACGAGATGGCCTTTGGCGGGGCCGCCGACGGAGCAATTGCAGGGCATCAGCGCCACTTTGTCCAAAGCCAGCGTAAGGCACAGCGTCTTTGCGCCGAGACGCGCCGACGCAAGCGCCGCTTCCGCGCCGGCATGGCCCGCGCCCACAATGATTGCGTCATAGTCCATACAATTGGCCTCAAAAAATTTAGTCAAAAAATAATTATCGACACTTCGCAAAAGCAAGCAAACTTGCTGTATAATAGTTATGTCAGGCCGGTTCCACTGTAGTTATCTTGGAGTGATCGTCTGGACATACGGCTCTTGCAGCCTATGAAGACATTGCTCTCCGCTTGGTAATCCTGCGGAAAGGAGACATCGCTCAATGCTGCACGTTCACATCATTCTTCACATTCTCCGCGCTGTATGGGGTACCTAGTTCCACCCGCCGCGTCTCCCCTGATGCTCACGCATCAGGGGAAGCGCACTTCTTTTTCAGGGGAAGCGCACTTCTTTTTCAGGGGAGACGCGTTTCTTTTGGCAGCGGCTCATTACCCCACAGCGGCCCGCCGCCCAGCTCACGCCGCCAGCTATCACGCCATTTGTGTATCTCGACCGGCCCAATCGGCGGCATCGGCTGACGCGCCTCTTTCGGCAAAATCGGTATGAACGAACGGTGCGGCTCGGTTTGATACCAGTACGCCACGGTTGCTAAATCCAGCGTCAAACTGTTCGCGTGGCCGTGTTCAATAGATGCCCGCAGGGACTTCTCAAAGTAAATTGGGTCTTCTAAGTGGAACCTGTAGCAGTGGGTCCGGCCTAGAAACCCCGTCTCGCCATTGACCCGCGCGTAGCCGAAATACGGATGCGCGTACAGCTCTTTCGGACACCACGAGGAGTTGAAATAGTCTTCCGTTCCCGTGCCGTGCAGTGACCCCGGCCAGGGTTCGCCGTCTATCAAAAACATATCATCGCCCTCGCCGTACCAGAGCGGGGTAGGGGAGTCCACAAAGTAGTTGACCCCGACATAATGCCCTGCACCCTCGGCATGAACGAGAACGTGATTGCGCTCATCCGATGGGTTCTTCGGCTGCACTCCCAACGTCTCCCATTCGTTCTCCCGGTCTCCCTGCCCGGCTTCCGGCCCCGGCATCTGCCGGTTCCACCAGGCATGAAACCGGCCCATCTCCGGCCCGACAGATGGGTGCTGCTCAAAATCTACATAATAATAGAAACTTGTAATCTTATATTCTGACTGGTTCTCGATTTCTATCCGCGCCCCGCTGCCAAACGGCATCGGGAAGTAGCAGTTCAGCGCGTTGCCCCCGGCAGGCGCGGCAGCCAGCGGCAGGGACGCATAGTTGTAGCGTTCGCCCCAGCCCTGCCCGAAGAAGTCTCCGAGCGGCGCTTCCACCGACGGATTTGTCTCGCCGTCCCAGAACATCCGCAAAATCGCATTGCGGCGGATCATCGGGTCCGCGCAGGCAATCGTCATCCAGATATGCTTGATGATGCCTGCCCCACTAATCTCGGCAAGCGTTTTTGTTTCAGCCGCGCCAATCGGCACAAAGTCATTGTTGCCGCCGGAACGGTCATACGAGGAAATGCGTTTGGCGCGAATGCCAGGCCGGAGCAGAGGTAGGTTGTTAAGCGGAGTAGTCATGTTGGCCGTTTGAGGAAGCCGATACGGTCCTCCCAATCCTCGTTGTAATGCTGGTCCCACAAAAAGAGTAATGCCCGCGTCAGCATCCCAAAGTTGCTGCTGGAGATAGTTCAGTCATTTACGAAAATAATCCCGCCGTGGCTTTCACCATTACTGCTCATCTCCGATAACAAAGGCGGAATTGTCTTCTGATCATAAGTCACCAGAGTCAGTGCTTCAGCACATGCCGCTTGTAGTAATGCCTCATCTGCGCGACCCTCGAAAGCGCCATCCTGCCAGTCGTGAACGCTCTCAACTATCCGATTGGGCCGATGGCTCCGAAGCTGAACGGCAACTACCTGACTCATGTTTTCGTCCAGCAGAAGTTGGAGGCTCATACTAGGGAGCCGTTCAGCTTAACACTGGCTAAGTCTTCATCAGTAACAGTGATAAGCTCGATCTGTGGCAAAATGCGTTTTAGGTACTCAAAACCTCGTTCCTCATCTTCGATGGGTGCAGGCTCTGGGACGACTTCGTTGATGATGAGGCGGGCAATCGCCATCTTTTCCTCTTTAGAAAGCGGCTTGATTGCCTGTTCGTAGACTTGGTATGCATTCATCTTTTTCTGCTTCTCCTATGCTACTTCTTCGCGCCTGCCGGCAGGAGCTTTTTGAGGCGAGATAGTTCATCGCGCAGCTCGGCGGCACGCTCAAACTCCAATGAACGGGCGGCCTGCTTCATTTCTTTCTCAATGTCGGCCAGCGCGGACATGATCTGGTCCAATGGCAGCGTTTCCGGGTTGCGGGTGCGCGAGACATTGTAGTAGGACTTCTGCTCGGCGATTTTCTTGGACTCAAGGACTTCGCGGACGGCTTTGTTGACCGTGTACGGCGTGATGCCATGCTCGACGTTGTACGCTTCCTGAATGGCCCGGCGGCGCGTCGTCTCGCCCATCGCCCGCTCCATCGAGCCGGTGATGCGGTCGGCGTACATGATCACCTGACCGCCCAGATTACGCGCGGCGCGTCCGATGGTCTGAATGAGCGACGTTTCCGAGCGCAGGAAACCTTCCTTGTCGGCGTCCAAGATGGCGACTAAAGAGACTTCCGGCAGGTCCAGGCCTTCGCGCAGGAGGTTGATGCCGATAATCACGTCGTAGATGCCGAGGCGCAAATCGCGCAGGATTTCGGTGCGCTCCAGCGTATGCACGTCCGAGTGCAGATAGTTGACTTTGACGTTCAAATCTAATAAGAATTCGGTCAAGTCTTCGGCCATCTTCTTGGTCAGCGTCGTGACCAGAACACGCTCGCCTTTCGCGGTTCGCATCTGAATTTCGTGCAGCAGGTCGTCCACCTGGCCTTTGATCGGCTTGATGATGATCTCCGGGTCAATTAGCCCCGTGGGGCGGATAATCTGCTGGACAATCTGCTCGGAATGCTCGCGCTCAAAGGCCGCAGGCGTTGCGGACACGAAGACGCACTGGCCGACGCGCTCTTGAAACTCCTCAAATTTCAACGGCCGGTTATCGCCCGCCGACGGCAATCTAAATCCGTACTCAATCAGCGTGTCTTTGCGGGCCTTGTCGCCGTTGTACATCGCCCGCAATTGGGGCAGCGTCTGGTGGGATTCGTCAATCACCAGCAAATAGTCATCCGGGAAATAATCTAAAAGCGTGGACGGCGCGGAGCCTGGCTCGCGCCCGTCAAACCAGCGCGAGTAGTTTTCAATGCCGTTGCAGTAGCCGACTTCGCGGATCATTTCGAGATCAAAGCGCGTGCGCTGCTCGATGCGCTGGGCTTCCAATAATTTGCCCTGCTGCTTAAACAGCGCGACCCGCTGGATCATCTCTTCTTCAATGCCGATCACCGCCCGCTCCTGCCGCTCCGGGCTGGACACAAAGTGCGACGCCGGGAAGATGGTGATTTCGTCTTTGGACGACTGCACTTCGCCCGTGAGTGGGTCCACGGTCGTGATTTTCTCCACTTCATCGCCGAAGAACTCGACGCGCACGACAATCTCTTCGTCTGCCGGCTGAAGCTCTAAAACATCGCCGCGCACCCGAAACGTCGAGCGAGTCAGCACCAAATCGTTGCGCGTGAACTGCATATCAATTAAACGGCGCAGCATATCGTCGCGGTCGTATTCCTTGCCGCGCTCAAATTTGAGAATGATGCGGGCGTATTCTTCCGGTGCGCCGAGGCCATAGATGCACGAGACCGAGGCGACAATCACCACATCGCGCCGCTCCAGAACGGCCTGGGTGGCTGAGTGCCGCAATCGGTCTATTTCGTCGTTGATGGCCGAGTCTTTTTCAATAAACGTGTCCGTCTGCGGGATGTACGCTTCCGGCTGGTAGTAGTCGTAGTACGAGACAAAATACTCCACGGCGTTCTGCCCGAAGAAGTCCCGGAACTCCGAGCAAAGCTGCGCCGCCAGCGTTTTATTGTGCGCGATGACAAGCGTTGGACGCTGCACCCGCTCAATCAAATTCGCGGCTGTAAAGGTTTTTCCCGTGCCGGTCGCTCCCAGAAGCGTCTGGTATTTGTCGCGGTTTCTGATCCCTGCCGCCAGCTTGTCAATGGCCGCCGGCTGATCGCCCGACGGCTTGTAATTGGAAATAACTTTGAAGTCCATATTTTGTTCCTAAATCGTTGGGTTCGCCGCCAGCCAGTCAGCAGGCGTCACTACCGTGATTGCCGCCGCGCCTCGCGTCAGCAGCTCTTGATCCCAAATAATCAGCGTTGCCCCATATTCCTGCGCCACGGCCACATACACTGCGTCCGCCCCGCGCAGGCGGCACCAGGTTTTTGACCCCACATGGTCAACCCTACTTCGGCCCAAGCTTCAGGGAAGCGCATTTCCCAATACCTTAAGCGGCTACATGGCGTTTCTCAACGTGGCAGGTCTCTCGCTGTCCTTTAGCCGTACCAGTTGCTCGGAATCGCTCCAGAGCTTGACTGCCCTCTCTTCTTCATAGGACACAACGGAAGATCGGGCTTCGCTGAGCACGCCATTTTTCGAGTGGAAATACTTGCCCGAGCTATTGGCATAGGCCGCGTCCTCGTCGAGCATTCCAAGAGCTTCTCCGGAGAGCGGCATCTGTCCCATCGTCATCCCCAGCTTCCGCAGGAGGAACTTGACGATAGAGCTACGGAAGATTGCCGGCGCCCCCAGGCCCATGCCAGTGTCCGGGAGGAACCCGGGATCATAAGCGATGGAGGCGACCGGCGTTCCTGCCCGTCGCAGCCGCCTGTCCAACTCGTAGGCATACAGGATGATGCACAGCTTGGATGTGGCATATCGGCGTCCCCCGGAGATCGGCTTGCCGTCTCGTCCCTGCTGCGCCAGCGCATTCGCATCAGGTTTTACTGCTTTGCCGACCGACTTTCCATCCATCAAAGCAGGATCGTGTGTCCCGCTCGCCGTCCAAACGATACGCCCGTCTGACGCAACCGAATCCAGCAACAGGTTCACGAGAAGAAAGTGCCCCAAGCAATTGCCCGCGAACGTTTCCTCATAGCCATCTGCGCTATAGGTCACTGGCCTGTTAAATTGGGCGCCGGCATTGCAGACGATGCCCTGCAGCTTTGCATCGCCCGGTCCTCTGGCTTGCAGCATCGTCTTGCATTTCTCCGCGCCCTCGCGCACCGAGGTGAGCGAGTTCAGGTCCATGTCCAACACCTCAACCCGCGCACCCGTCTCCGCTCGCAACTGTTGCGCGCCTTTTTCCACACGCTCACGGCTGCGCCCGGCAAGGATCAGATCGCATCCGTAGCGCTTTATCAGTGTCTGTGCTCCCACAAGCCCGAGGCCTGCGTGGCCTCCTGTCATCAATACTGTTGGCATAGTTACTCCCGCTATTTTTGGTCTGGAACAGGATGAGTCGTCACTCTGTTCAGCATTCAGTTGGATCATTTATTCCGACAGTGATGGCGGCGTCAGCCGCTAAACCGGCTCTAAGTTCATCAAGCTCAACCAGAACTATGTCTGGCAGGCGTAGGATTCCGGCAACTGTTCGTGCCGCAAAGCCAGCTCTGCCGGTAGGTCTTACGATCCCAGCGGCAACCTCCGGCAGCAGAATGGTCGGACAGTACAAAGTTGCGGAAAGTGCTGACACACGTCCGAGAAACGCCCGGCTGACTTGGTGTTGGGCTTCAGTGGCCGAAGCGGCAGAAACGAAGACGTTGGCATCAATAGTAAGCATCAGCGGCGCTGCTCGGCGACAGCGTCAACTGCCGAGAGGCCTGCCGGCCAAACCTTGCCGATTTCTTCTGACAACTCCCGCCACTGCTTTTCCCATTCTTCATAGGCTTGCCGCCGTTGTTCTGCTGCCGGTTCCGGTTCCACGACCAGCTTCGTTCCAAGAGTTTCTACTTTGTAACGGGTATGCGGCTGAGCACTGCCGAGCAGTTCCGCTGTAATTACTAATTGCCCTTGTTCATCTGTTTCTATGACTTGTCCCATTTTAGTTTCCTCCGCCGAGAAAAAAGCGGCCTTTAGATGCTTCCAGATGTGCTTCCAAAGACCGCCGCAAACTGATGTTCTATTATACCTAATTTGGGCGTATCTTTGCGTGAACGCAGGAGGAAAAACTGCTGGCGAGCGCGAAACAACGGCTACTCGCCGCTGCTGACTTCAAGCTGACTGTTGACAACCTTGCCGGGACCAAGCGTGTCGCGGGCGATCCGAACTGCCCGCTCTTCTTGGGCCGCTGAGTTTACTATCCCGTGCAGGCTGACGCCGTTGGTGTCGGCATCCACGCGGACACCGTGGACATTGGCGGCGGCAAGCGCTGCCGTAACACGCGACCCAAGTTCCAGTTTGGCGATTTGGGGCTTGGCGTTTGCGATATTGCGCTGCGTGTCTTGCTTTGCACTGTTTAGCGTCTGCTGCGAACAGCCGGAAAGCGCGGTCGTCAGGCCGATGAAGGCCACTACTGCCGATGCCGGCTTGGTTCTCATGTTATCCATAAGCAATTCACTCCAAAATTGAAAGAGATGCCGAACGGTGACTTATTTAAAGACGACGGTTTTGCCTGATATTACCCAAACTTTGCTGGCCGCGAAAAAGGCCAGGAAGTTAAGCTTCGCGGATTTAGAGCCGATTGTCGGCCTGGACGAAGTCTGCATCGCCGCGATTATCTACCGCCAGGCCACGGCGGCTTCGGACGAAGCCCAAAAGCTGACCGAAGCGCTGGGGCTGGGGCCGGAAGCCGCGAGCGAGCTGACGGAATACAATGTCAAAGGCTTCGGCCCCGTCGTGCCGACCGACCCGTTCGGGTACCGCTTTTACGAGATCATGCAGGTCTATGGCCTGCCGCTGAAGTCGGTTATTCAGGAGAAGTTCGGCGACGGCATTATGAGCGCCATTGATTTCACGATGCGCGTTGAAAAAGAAGCCGACCCTAAAGCGACCGGGTGAAGCTGATTATGAACGGCAAGTTCCTGCCGTACAAGAAATGGTGAATTGATGCAAAATCAACTGGCGGGCAAACAAGAAAGGGTCGCTGCTCAGGCTCTTGTCTACATTATTTTGAGCCTTGTCGTGGCTTACATAGTCATGCTTTTGCCTTTGTCCCAAATCGCCGCAAGCATTAGTCATCGGCCTCAGCCGCTTGTTCCGCCGTCACACAGCCTGTTCAGCCTTTTCGCCGTAGCAGGTCCGCTTTTTCTGCTGGGTTCGGTGCTTTGGCTGCGCCGGCAGGTAGGTCAACCGCTGTCACTTCCGGCACAAGAGTTTCAAAGGCAAGTATTCATCAGCATCGCGCTGGCGAACGTCAATCTCTATCTCGGCTTCTTCTGGGTGGTGCGCGGCGGCGTGTTCCTGTGGTCAATTCCTTTTTTCGCTGGTCCTGCTCTTGTCGCCCTGCTGTTTATTCTTCCGATGGTGTCCAAGCGGGCGCGGCTGCTTAAACAGCGTTCTGATGATTTCCAATGAGTTAGAACCGCAGGTGATGCGCCGACAGCCAGGCGATGCGAATGACGCCCGTGAGCAGCACGACCAGGCAGGCGGCAAAGCTGAGGCGGCTTGCAGTGCGGTGCGGCAGCGGCAGAAGTGTCACCCCGCGCAGCCAGTACACGCCGCAGCGGAGCCAGAGCAGCAGGAAGACTGCATAAATTCCCAGGCCAAGCGGGTGCCAGTGCAGAGAGTCGCGCCAGTGGCCGTGGCCGATGCAGACAAACGACCGGGTGAGGCCGCAGCCGGGGCAGGGCAGGCCGGTCAACTGGTAAAACAGGCAGACCGACGGCAGATGGGCGATCCGGCCACCGGACGCGGGCAGGGGCAGCAGCACGCTGGCGGCAAAAACTGCGGACAATAAAGCCCAAACTAGGCCGGCATTGGTGCGTCTTGCGGAGTCGTTTTTCATGTTCCGGAATTATTTCGTTATGCGCCGTCAATGTTCCTTTGTTTGCATAAAAGCAGAGACGGGTAACTTTGGGGAAGATGAAAACACTATGCCGTAAGAATTCAATGCGGAGGAGGAACAAGCGATGGGTCAGTTGAAATCGCCGCCGCAGCTGGAGTTCTGGCTGCCGGCACAACTTGAGGCGGTGCCGCAGGCGCGGCATCAGGCAATGCAGGCCTGCGCCGAGGCAGGGCTGACGGACGACGATTGTTTTGCGCTGGACCTGGCGCTGGGCGAAGCGCTGGCAAATGCGGTGATTCATGGAGCCGCCGGCAGTGCTGCCGAGATGGTGGAAAGGCCGCAAATTTGCCTCAGCTTATGGAATTACCAAAAACGCCTTATCATACAAGTTCGGGATTTCGGCTGCGGGTTCCATCCGCCCGCTCCGCCGTATCCCATGCCGAATGCGGCTTTGGAAGACACGCATGGGCGCGGCCTGCCGCTGATGGAGCTGCTGACGGATGCGATGGCGGTTTGCAGCGGCTGCATCAAAGAAGGCGGGTCGTCGGTGTTTCTGATCAAGCGGGTGCCGAACTGAATACTGAATAAGAAAAGGGCAGATACGGTAAGAAAAGGGCAGACACGGGGGGCTGCCCCTACGCCGGGTTCGTATCCCCGTAGGGGCGAACCCCCGTGTTCGCCCCTATTTTGCTGCAAGAAAAGTCACGCTGAAAAAAGCGTGGCTTTTTTTCGTTTCTTTTTTGCTGCACCGGTTCTTTTTCGCGCCCATCTGTGTCTACTCCTCAGCGGGAACTTAACCGGCCCGCCGGGGCGTTTGAAAAGTATCCCACTTGATACGACATCGAGTTTAGGCAGGAGACTTTTCGTGGCCACGACAAATGACCCGCCTGTCCGTGCGGCGGCGACGGCATTGACATCAACTCAGGCTTTGACCCGCGCCCGGCGCGGTGATCGCCGGGCCTTTAGCCGTCTGACGGAGCCGTACCGCCGGGAGCTGATCGCGTATTGTTACCGCCTGACCGGAACGCTGACCGAAGCCGAAGACATGGTGCAGGAAGCGTTTCTGCGGGCGTTTAAAGCATTAGAGACGTTTGAAGGCCGAGCCAGTCTGCGTGCCTGGCTCTATAAAATCGCGCACAATCTATGCTTGAACCATGTGCAGCGCCGACCGCCGGGCTGGGAGTCGCTGGACGAGGTCGGCAAGGTCAATCTGCGCGACCCTACTTCGGATACCGAAGACACGGAACTGGGACGCGAGAATGTCCGGCTTGGCTTTGCGGCATTGGTGCAGAGCCTGCCGCCGCGCCAAAGAGCGGCGCTGGTCCTGCGCGATGTGCTGGGCTGGAGCGCGGAGGAAACGGCGCGAATACTGGAAACGACAGTGCCGGCAGTCAAGAACGCCCTCGGACGAGCTAGGCAAACACTGGCCCAGCATCCCTCCGGCGGCGATCCTGCCGATGTGCGCGATCTGGCCGCGTCCGACCCACAAGCGCGGGAAACCGTCGCTGAGTGGGTAGACGCTTTCGAGAAGGGCAACACCGTCCGCATGGTCGAGCTTCTGACCGGAGAGTGGCCCCCGCAATCGGGGTATGATGCTCCTAAGAGCGATACTTTTAATAAGGCAAGAGCGAAAGTGAATGGCGAACAAGAGCGAAAAGAAAAGCGAGAGGAAAGAACGCATGGCGAGCGACAAAGAGCGTAACGAACGGCGCAGCTCAGGACGCCGAGACAACAATAGCGATACCGGGAACGTCCCGCGCAATCAGGAAACGGCGGTCCGCGCGATTTTCGTGCTGGACGAGATTTTAAAAAGCACCGATCCGATTGATCCGAACTACCAATACCTGCTGCTGCTGCGGCACCAGCTGGAAGTGGATGAGCAGCAGTCCGCCGAAGCGCAGGAGCTGATTCAAAAATACGACGATGCGTACAACAAGCTGACCGCGCCGGCAAACCGCGTGGCCGTTTTTCTGTCCAAAAACGAGGACGGCACAGCGAATATCGCCATGGGCGACAACGATTTCTACACCAATGTTGACCCAAACATTGATCTGGAAACCCTTCAGCCTGGAACCCGCGTCAAAGTCAATGAGGCCTACGCAGTAGTCGGCGACCTCGGCCCGGCCCAAAACGGCCAGGTCGTCAAAGTCAGCGAAGCCTTAGACGATGGACGCCTGCGGATCGGTGGCGACCAGCAGGGCCTGAACACGCGCATTGTCGTGCGCGGCGCAGGTCTGGAGAATGCGACCATTAAGTCGGGTTCGGAAGTCCGCATGGAGCCGAATTTCCGGGTCGCTTTGGAAGCGTTCGCGGCCAAAGAGAATCAAGACTTCTTTTTGGACAAGGTCACCGAAATCCCGTGGGACAAAATCGGCGGTCAGCAGGAAGCGATTGGGGTCATCAAAGACGCCATTGAGCTGCCTCTGCTTTACCCCGAATTGTACGAGCGCTTCGGCAAGCGCCCGCTGAAAGGCATTCTGCTCTACGGCCCTCCCGGCTGCGGCAAGACTTTGATCGGCAAGGCGACGGCGTACAATATCACGCAGGAATACAAGGCCCGGACCAAGCGGGACGTCAAAGAATACTTTATGTATATCAATGGCCCCAAAATCCTGAACATGTGGCTCGGCGAGTCCGAGCGGCAGGTGCGCGAGATTTTCTCGACGGCCCGCGAGAAGGCCAAAGAAGGTTACTTGGTCTTCATCTTCATTGATGAAGCGGAGAGCATCCTGCGGACCCGTTCGTCAGGACGCTTTACGAATATCTCCAATACCGTCGTCCCGCAGTTCTGCGCTGAAATGGATGGTCTGGTCTCTTTAGAGAACGTCGTCGTGATGCTGACATCGAACCGCCCTGACTATATTGACCCGGCGATTCTGCGCCCGGAGCGCATTGACCGCAAGGTGAAAGTGGTGCGTCCCGACAAGAAAAGCACGTCCGACATTCTAGGCATCTACCTGAACCCCGGCCTGCCGCTGGACTACCGCTTGGTGGAAGAGCAGGGCGGCGAGGAAAAAGCGCGTCAGCTCTTAGTCGAAAAGACGACAGACCTCATCTGGTCCAAGACGCACGAGACCGAGTTCCTGGAAGTTTATCTCAAGAACGGCTCGGTGGACACGCTTTACTGGAAAGATTTAGTTTCCGGGGCGCTTTTGACTTCGGTGGTCGAGCGGGCGAAAGACTTTGCCATCAAGCGCTCGATTGATGTCAAGTCCACCAAAGAAGGCGTCTCGATGGACGACCTGGAGCGGGCGGTCCGCACCGAGTTCAAGGAAAACGAGATTTTCCCAAAGACCGACAACATCGAGGACTGGCTCAAGCTCCTGGACTACGAGCCGGACAACGTCGTGCGCCTGAACCCGGTCAGCCCCAAAAAGGGCACGCAGGTGACGCGCCGGAACGTGATTTAGGAACGCAGTCCCCATGGAAGAAAGTGAGGCACGGATGCCTGAAACGCCTAAAACAAACCCAGCCAAAGCAGACCCGGCACGGCGTGTCGGAACCTATTGTTGTAGATGAGATAGGCTTTGCTGGATAAATCAAGAACCATGTGTTGAAACACACGGCTATTCAGCGAAGACGCTAAGAAGTACCGCTTCGCGGCACTGGGAACAGAAATTATCTTAACCCCGCGAAGCGGTGTTTGTTAGCGTCTTCGCTGAATAGCCGTGTGTTTCAACACATGGTCCCGAATGGCTTATGACAGGGTTTTGGGACGAACGTATTTATACAACAATGCTGATGAAATACAAAGTATGGGATGATGAAACCATCCGCTCCGGCACGGCACAGGAAATCCTTCAGGAAATCGTGAGCAAGCCGACCATAAACACTGAAATAAAACGCATGAGTGTTGACCAATATGCGAAGGCGCTCATCAAAGAAGCCCCCTATTACCTGCCGACAATTGTTCTGCAGGAACTAGGCGAACGAGATTACAGCACAGTGTACGACAAAGCGCTGTCTTTGCTCAGCGTCATGCCCGCAAGCAATGCGCGTATTTTGACGGTTGAGCCGAATTGAGCGAACTGGATTAGGAGACTGACTTTTGCCATTATTCGGCACTGAAACAGAATACGGCATTGCGGTGGAAGGCAAAGGCGCAAGCGACCTGCTTGCTGAATCCCGCGCCGTCGTAAAAGCCTACCGGGGCAAGATTGCCTGCCCGTGGTACTACAAAGGCGAAGACCCGCGCAACGACATGCGCGGCTTCCATGTAGACAAACTAACTGTGGACCCGGAAGACGCGAAGCTTGACGCGCCGAACCAAAAGATGCTGCCGGTCGAAGAAGAGCGGGCGGACCGGGTTCTTATCAACGGCGCACGGCTCTACAATGACCACGGCCACCCGGAATACGCGACGCCCGAATGCGCGTCACTTTTAGACCTTGTCGCGCATGACAAAGCGGGCGAAAAAATCGTCCTGGCGGCGGCGCGGGCGCGGATGGAAACAGCGGGCGTCGGCCAGGTTCATATCTTCAAGAACAACACGGACTTTCACGGCTCGGCCTACGGCACGCATGAGAATTATCTGATTCCCCGTGCCACGCCGTTTGCGGAGCTGCTGTCGGGTCTGCTGCCGTTCTTTGCGACCCGCATTCTGTACGCGGGCGCGGGCAAAGTCGGGATCGAACCGCGCGGCGACAGCGGCCTGTACCAGTTGTCGCAGCGGGCGGACTTTTTTACCGAAGACGCTTCGGTGGACACGCTGCACCGACGGCCTCTGGTCAATACGCGCGATGAGCCGCACGCCGATCCCCGCCTTTGGCGGCGTCTGCATGTGATCTGCGGCGACGCCAACATGTCCGAGTATGCGACCGCGCTCAAGATCGGCACGACCTACCTGGTCACTTCGCTTTTGGAACAGAGCTGGCAGCCCTGGGTCAAGTTGAAGCAGCCGACTGAAGCCATCAAGCATATTTCGCGGGATCAATCCTACAAATGGCAGGTGGAAGCGGAAACCGGCACGATTTCGGGAATAGACATTCAGCGGGTTTATCTTGCCGCCGCAAAGGAAAAACTATCTGGGCGCGGCT
>JAABUZ0100000963.1_pt1 | contig 60076 bp, 49 predicted proteins | sample 5562091 | NCBI WGS metagenome assembly JAABUZ01 (sample SAMN12813069, study PRJNA571459) | rock metagenome | isolation source: Antarctica rocks | place: Antarctica: Victoria Land, Linnaeus Terrace sud | collected 2015-12-21 | reverse complement strand
AGCCAAAGGCGGGTGAACTGCTGGTGCGTGTGGGCGCTTCGGGCATTTGTGCCAGCGATATGAAGTGCTTCGTCGGGGGGCCGCTCTTCTGGGGCGAAGACGGCAAAGGCGGCTACTGCGAAGCACCGGTCATCGCAGGACACGAGTTTGCCGGACATGTCGTTGCGCTGGGCGATGGAGCCGCCGAACGGCACGGCGTAATGGTGGGCGACCATGTGGTGGCCGAGCAGATCATTCCATGTGGCACCTGCCGGTTCTGCAAGAGCGGTCACTACTGGATGTGCGAGCCACACGTGATTTTTGGCTTCAAGGGGGGCCGCGCCGAGGGTGGTATGGCCGACTACATGGTTTTTCCCGCCAGCAGCAGGGTTCACACGATCGACCCCCGTGTATCGACCCGTGAGGCCGCATACATCGAACCACTGGCGTGTGCGATTCACGCAGTGCGGCGAGGGCAGATTCAGCCTGGCGACACGGTGGTGATGGCAGGTGTGGGGAACATCGGGCTCTGCATGCTCCAGGCAGCCAGGCAGTACAACCCGGGTCAGTTGATCGCCGTCGACACAAAGAACTACCGGCTTGAACTTGCGAAGCGGCTCGGCGCGGACGTGGTGCTCAATCCATTGGAAGAAGACGCCGTCGCCGCCGTGAAGCGACTGACGGGCGGCTATGGTGCCGACGTGTACATTGAAGCGGCTGGCCATCCATCCGCGGCACAGCAGGGCCTTGACATGCTCCGTCGCCTGGGCACGTTCGTGGCGTTCAGCGTGCTGAACGAGCCCGCGCAGATCAACTGGAATCTCGTGGGCGATCAAAAAGAACTGACGATCCACGGGAGTCACCTGGGGCCCTACTGCTATCCCGCCGCCATCGACGGGATTGCCAATGGAACGATCGACGTGCGCAGCCTTATCAGCGCCGAGTTCCCACTGGATCGGTTCGACGAGGCGATGGAGGCGGCACGCGGCGGTGCCAACCTGAAGACGCTGCTCATTCCATAAGCTGAGGTCATCCACACATCCGCCGAGTGGCTGGTTCATCGTCGCTGATGGCCGTGGCACCCAGGGCCGAGAGCGGGTGGCGCGGCGTGTATGTTCGTTGTGGCACATGGCGCTGCGGATGCCGCAGCATCATTGGGTGGAACCGCGTTCCCGCTAGAGAAGGGCGACCATCTGTCGCATAGACGGGAATGTACGGCCAGATCCATCTAGCAATGCAACATCCGCTAGGGAAGGAGCAGCGTCTGTCCCACTTTGAGCCGGTTCCTGTCGGTCAACTGATTCGCTTTGACGATAGCATCGATTGACACGTCGGCCTGTTTTGCGATGGAGTACAGGGTGTCTCCCTGCTTGACCCGGTACAGAGTAGAAGCTGGTGTTGGGGTGGACTTGACCGCTGCCGCTTTTGTCGTGGGGACGGTCGAGACAACGGCGGCTGCTTCACGAGGTGCAACCGGTCCGGCCACCGACGCCTGTTGTTGGACGGCAACTGGTTTCTGTGTCGCTGCGGCAGCTGGCACGGCGGCTTCCGTTGCGGGCGCCACTATTGGTGCGGCAGCCTCCGCCGCTGGCGCTGCGGCCGGTACGGCGGCTTCTGTTGCGGGTACCGCTGTTGGTACGGCGGGGACGGGCGTGTTTTCAATGACGGCCGTTGGAGCAGCGGGCGTTGCGGCAGGAGCTACGGGAGATGCCGCCACCTGTATCGTGGGCGCTGTATTCGCGCGGGTGCTGACCGCCGTTGGCCGTGCAGTGGGCGCGGAACTTGGTGTGGCCAGGACCGCGACGATGCCACCACCCGAAGGGGGCGTGCTGACACGGTACGCGAAGTACCCGAGACCAAGACCCAGCACGACAACCATTCCGTTCAGCGCGTACCGCATATGTGTCTCTGTCTCCCGTCTTTAATGCGTGTGAAGGATGCCCTGCATCCCCCTGCACTCCGTTCTCCCACTGGACAGTGCGTGTGCATATCGTGAAACGCAGGGAGACAGCAAATGCTACGGCGCATGGGAACGTTTCCCGAGGAATGGTATCGCAGGCACGATAGCTGGAGTTGCCGTGAGGAGATGGTGCGGTCGGCACAGCTGCGTGTAGCGCATGCGGACACCTGACGGGAGTTAGTGGCCGACAGGAATGTAGACCGCCTGATCCTGAACGCGCGTGTCGGCGCCTGCCTGTACGGTGATCCGTTCACCTGTGACTTGATCGTACAGACCAACTTCATACGTGGTGATGGGACGGTCATTCCTGATCATGTGCGGATCGCGCACCGTTTCTCCCGTAAACCAGTGTGACGTCGGTGCGGCGCCCATCACCGGCTCACTGTCGCCTGTAGCGACAACCTGCCCCCGGGCATCGAGGGCGTGGACGAAGACCTTGAGGTTGGTCGTCGATGGAGACATGCTGTGCCAGAACAGGGTCAGCGTTGTGTTGGTGCCGTTGACGCTTTCCTGGCAGCCAGCGAGCGTGGCTAAAGCGCCGAACCGAGCATCCAGCGGATGGGCGTGAGTGGGCAACGCGGCGAAAGACACCGCAGCCTGCTGCCTCGTGGGATACGTCAGCGTCACTGGCATGAACTCGCTCGTGTTCGCGCTGCCCGATGGCCCAACGCGCAGCAACTCGCCAGTGGTCGGATTATACACCTGCACCTGTATACGGTAGTCGCCGGGAGCTGTCCACGGCAGGAGTGGCAGATGCACAACGGTATGGAAGTGATCTCCCGCATGCCAGCTGGAGGTGGGGAGGTGGCCCCCCGCTGGCTGCGCGTCGTCGCGACCGTAGATGCTGCCCGCACTGTCCAGGACGTGGGTCACGAGGGAATAGTTGGTGGTGATGTTGGTCAAAGACTTCCAGTACAGGTCGAGGGTGAGTTCGGACTCGTTGTTCGCGCCCTGCGTTACCGAGGTCGTAGAACCAACGAGTTGCAACGCATCCCCGAAGACCGCCCCTGACGCGCGCAGTCCGGTATCTGGCAGGCGATCAAAGCGAAGCACCTTGAAGTCATCATTGACGTTGACCCAATCTGCGGCATAGTTGTGTTGCAACAGCCACGTCCAGACCAGTCGATTTGGGTCGGCATAATAGTCGTGCCACAGAACCAACCAGACCTGCGATCGCCCCGAGGTGAACGCGGTAAGTGATCGCTCGGTTGCGATTGGATCAACGGGTACGGTCGCTGGCAGATTGACGGTGGGCCATGTCCCCTGTGCGTAATACTGGAAAGCGGGTGTAAATCCCGCATCCAGAATCACCGCCGAGTCTGGCCGCGCATGTGTCGCTAGAAACTGGACAACTTGCCGATTGTCATCACGCGCATACGCCGGGTCAGTGTACATCCGCGACAGCGAGAAGGTGGAGATTGTGAGCAGGGTCATCGTGAGGATCAGCGCGCCTGGCTTCGTGTGGCGCCAGCACCACACCAGTCCCGCCGCCAGTGCCACAAAGAAAATGGGAGTGGCTTCGATGAGGTAGCGCGCATCGAAGCCATGGTGCAAGGTGGCTAGTGTCGTAATACCGCCAATGGGGATCAGTAACCACGTGGCTACGAGCAGCCGCTGGCCGCGAAGTGCCACCAGTCCCGCCGCGAAGGCGCAGAGGAAGGGAATAAGCAACCAACGCGCAACCGCATCCTGTGCGGCGAATGACGGATCTTGTGGTGCTACGTCCAGACCTACCACGGTATGACCGAGACTGAAGACGATGGCCGTTTGCTCCAGCATCCACACGATCGGCCCGCCATGTACCGGGCTGCTATAGCTCGCCAACCGGCGACCCGCGATGAGGAGCCAGGGGATGAAGAGCAGGACAACGCCTACCTGTGCGAACAACCAGGGACGGAACACGTCTCTCCTAGACATGAGACTCCCGCCGCTGCTTCTCTTCATGTCGCTTGCGCGGTGTGTCCTCTGCTGAACGATGAAAGAGACGAGCCACCAGACGTTGAGCGCCGCGAACAGAAATGTGCCCGCGAGATGCGTCCAGAACACGCCCTCCATGGCACCGAGATAGATATACCACCACCGCCTGGGCCCTCTGCTTGCGCGGATGAAGGCATAGCCACTCAGGGTGGAGAGGCACGCAAGGAGCGCATACATCCGCGTCTCCTGGCCGTAGTAGATGAGGAGCGGACTACAGCAGGCAAGAACACCCGTGACGATGCCAACACGCCGTCCGGCTATCCGCGTGCCGAGTGCCATCAAGAGCGGTACCGCGAGTGTGCTCGACCACGCCGAGAGCGACCGAAGTGCAAGTTCACTGGTCCCCGCACCGTGTATCCAACCATGGAGGAGGAGAAAGTAGAGTGGCGGATGGACATCGTCGCGCGACAGCTGATCCACAAGCGAACGATACGGTTCAGTCGCCAGGCTCGCGCTGAGTGCTTCGTCGTACCAGAGGCTCTGGTGCCCGATCCAGAAGAGACGCAATGCCCAGGCACACGCACAGATGGTAAGCGCAAGCACGTGAAAGAACAGGGTGCGGGTCAACGCGCTGGCAACTGGCTGGACAGAGCCACGTGTCGCCACGCTCGACTGGGAACGACCAGGCGCATAGATGGTTGGCGAATGAGTTGCCAATGGGGTCGCTCACCGCCTTCATCGTACGCACAGGCGCTGGTTTGTGGTCTGCACCGGTGGCCATCGATCCTCATTGTTTCAGAAGATCGTTGCCTTTGCGTCAAGAATGTGTAAGGGAAAGGTAAAGGCAGCGCGTACTCTCCGGTTTGGCGAGGAAACGTATCGATAGGAACGGCCAGCATTACCCGTTGCTCAGACGACATCCGATTGATGTCCGGGTGAGTGAAACATCGAAGGGCGTGATTCGGTGAGGGAGATGTGGCCAAAAAACAGGCATAAACGCGGATAGGTAGTCCGGCTCCGAATTCTATTTGTGGTTGGTTGAATGGAAGATCCACCACAGTGGGCGCAGTTCTTGCGCTGCACCTGTACCGCTGGACCCAGCGCGTAGCTTCGGTTCCGTACGGACTGTTGGTTCGTCACGTCGGCTTGGTAGCCGAGGTCACGAACGAAGGAGATGCACCGATGCCACAATGCCCGAATTGTGGTGCTGAGTATCAGGCCGGGGTATCTCGGTGTCCGCGGTGTGGCTTCCTTGTCCCAACGGTGCCGATAGAGGCGCCAGCACGCGATGCGCCAGCACGTTCTGAACTCTGGATACCTCCCACCGCTCCCACTACTCCTGGTGACTCTGGGTCAGCGGCGAGCGGGGATGGTCAGACCGAGAGCGAACCAGCACACGGTACACAGCCGGGGGGTATCGTCCCGTCAATCGCACCCGTGCCGAGCGTGGGCGCAGCGGCGTCAGAGACCGTAGCAGGAGCGAGTCTACCGCCCGGCAACACACGGCATCAGGTCGTCACCACAGTGCTTCCATCTGTCTTACCTGCGCGGCCCGTGAGGCGTATGCAGCCACTTCTCTTCCTGCTCCCGCTGTTGCTGCTGGTGCCCTTGCTGGTCGCACTCGCCCTCCGGGTTCCGCGTGGAACACAGACAGCGAGTAGGGTCGCCCCGACCGATGCATCAACAGCACGTCCGGCTGTGTCCACGGGAACCTCGATTCCCGTGGCGCCTGTGGTGGCTGTGGCAAACGATGCGGCGCCGACTCGCGGGGATGCCACGGTCCTCGTCCCTGGGGCGGGCGTGGCTAGCCCGGCTACGGTCACCCCTGATAGTACCGGTGTCGTCACCCCCGCACCGGGTAGGGCGACGGCGTTGGCGGTTGTTGCTGTTCCATCGGCATCGTCACCGGTCGCCGCCGACACTGCCGTACCTGTTGCTCCCACCGTCGCTCCCACACCCGTGTCAACGATTGCTCCGACTGCTGTTCCGCCCGTTGCTCCGACGACGGTGCCAACGCTGGCTCCCACTGTCGTTCCAACGGTTGCACCGCCTGTGGCTCCTACCGCTGTGCCGCCTGCCCCGACCGCGGCTGCCGCTGGAGGCCCCGGTTCGCTCGCTCCCGGTGCGGTATTCACCAGTCAGGGCCTGTCCGTGCTGGAGGGTACCCGGGTTTTTGACCAGCGTGGGACCGCGTCAGTCCTGGGATGGTTTCGAAATGACACCGATGCTCCTATCACCTCCACCGTGTCGGTACTTTTTGTTGACGACAGTGGGAAGATCATCGGCACGGCGACAGGCAGCGTGCCCGATCTCCAACCGAACCAGCCACGACTGGTCCGGATCCCCTCGCAAGTCCCCATGCAAGGCGTGCCTCGTTTTGGATTCCACCTGGATTCGATCCAACCGGGAACGAACGCGCCTACCTACATCAAACTATCGAATCCAACGCGGGGAAACGGGACGGGCCAGACGGTCACCGTTAACTTGCTGAACACCGATACGAGGGCTCATAGCGGGGAGGTCAGCGTCCTACTTGTCGGCGGCAATAACGCACTCGTCGGCTACGCCTCCGGGACATTCACAAAAGTCGGGCCGGGGCAGAGCACGACCGTATCGTGTGCCGTACTCACCGGTCCCGTTCCCGCAAACGTGCGCGCACTGCCACAGGTCGAGCGCGTAGAATAACGCCGGATGCTCCTCTTATGGCAGGGCGCGTCCGGCGTGTAGCGTTTCCGTCTGGTTACTCGCCGCCCACGTGTGCCGCGGCAGGCTGACCCGTCGGTCGAGCCACGCCTTTGCTCTTGAGCATACAGGCGGGGATCACCCCTACGATACAGATGACGGCGGCGATCAGAAAACAGTCGTCAAAGCTGAGCACGGCGGCGCGCAACGCGACCTGGCGCGAGAGCATCATTACGCCGATGGCGTGGGCCTGGGCGGTGGAGGCCCCAGTGTGCGCGACCATGCGTTGCGCGCTGAAGAGCGCGGTACGGACAGCGGGGTTTTCCGGGGTCACGGTTTGCGCCAGCATGGCCTGATGGAATGCCTGTCGGCTGCTCAGCAGGCTGGCAAAGATGGCCGTGCCGAATGCGCCAAACAACTGGCGTAGGACATTCGTCAGAGACGAACCACGGGCGACAAGCGGTCCAGCCAGGGTGTTCATTGCTGTCGTCATGGCTGGCATCATCACCAGTCCCATCGAGAAGCCGCGCAACATCAGGATGTTGCGGATGGTGCTATCTGCCGTGGTGGTATCAAGCTGCACCAGTTGCCACGTCGAGAAGCCGAGGAGCAGCAGTCCCGTAGTGATGAGCGGGCGGGGGCCAATCCTGTCAAAGAGACGGCCCGAAATAGGCATCATGATGCCGGATGCCAGCGCCTGTGGAAACATCAGCAGCCCCGACTCCATAGCCCCCAGGCCGCGGAAGTTCTGCAAGAACAGCGGTAGGAGGAACATCGAGGAAAACATGCCAGCGGTGATCACAAAGCTGACGGCCGTGGCCAGCGAGAAGACGCGGTTGTTGAAGACGCGGAGTTCGAGCAGCGGCTGGGGCTCGACGAGTTCCACGAAGATCCAGGCGATGATGATGAGCGTGCCACCGCCCAGCAGCACGACGCTGCTGAGAGCTGTCCAACCATCCGGGGGCGCACGCGCAAGTCCGTAGAGCAAGGCGGAAAAGCCAGTACCAGAGAGAAAAAAGCCCCTCCAGTCGAATCGCAGGTTCGGACGGGTATCGGTCTCGCGGAGGAGCGCCGAGCATAACACGAGGCCGAGGATGCCCACCGGGATGTTCAACGTGAAGATGACACGCCAGTCGACATATTCCACTAGATAACCGCCCAGCGTTGGTCCGAGCACCGGGGCAAGCAGCATCGGCAGCCCGAACAGCCCCATCACGGACCCACGCTCACGCGGCGGCACAACTTTGAAGATGATAGTGGTGCCAAGGGGCATCAGCATGCCGCCTCCCAACCCCTGCATCACGCGAAACAGGATGAGGCTGGGCACGCCCCAGGCAAGACCGCACAACGCTGACCCAAGCGTGAAGAAGAGCATGGAGATCAGGTAGATGCGTTTGGTACCGAAGGTGTCCGTCAGGTAACCCGTCGCGGGCATAATCACCGCCAGGGCGAGCATGTAGCCCGTAAGCACGAACTGGGCATCGTCTACGGAAGCGCCAAATACCGTGATAATGCGGGGCAGAGCAATGTTTACTATCGTCGTATCGAGCATCACCATAAAGGTGCCGATGATAACTACCGAAAGAGCTTGCCACTTATAGGGGATGCGGGCGATGTGAGCGGCTGGCCTGGCCTGTGGTATGGGATAGGGGATTGCCGCCATGGCCGCTCCTTACTCTTGCACGTGAATCTTCACTTCAACCGAACTGCCTAATACCAGAGGCTCGCGACCGTAGTTCACCGCGATCTTGACGGGTACCAACTGCGTCACCTTGGTATAGCTGCCGGAACTGTTGCTCTGTGGGAGCAGTGAAAATGTGGCAGCGCTTGCGCGATCCACCGCCATCACCCGGCCGGGTAGCGTCTGACCGAGGGCATCAACTTTCACATCAACTGCCTGTCCGGTATGCACGCGGCGGATCTTCGTCTCCTGGATCTGCGCCTGCACCCACAGTGCTGATGGATCGACGACGGTGACGATAGGCTGACCGACTGGCACGGTGTCACCAGGATTGCCCAATCGCTGGACGACAATACCATCGATGGGTGAGCGGACGGGAACCTGCTGGTCATCGGTCCCCCGGAAGGCGAGGCGCGCCGTGCCGTCTGCCGTCTGGCCCATCGAACTCGGTAGCACAATGGTTGCTACGATCTGGTCGCGTGACACCTGAGCACCGAGGTCAGCGGTCACGCTTGAGATGCGGCCGGCGTTGAGGCCGCCAACCTGTATCAGTGCGCCCGCGACCTAGGCGTTATCGGTAGAGACATACAGGGTCGCATCCTGCCAGTAGCGGTAGCCAAGGATGCCACCGATCATGAGCGCGAGCAGCACAGCACCGAGAATGATTGGTTTTCGCCGACTCCTGCCACGGAGTTCGGGGGGAACAGCGGCGATCATACCACGTGACGATGCCATGGCGGCCACGCCACTGGAGGCACTTCCTGAGGGGGGCGCCGCTGGACCCGACTGCTCGCGCGGTTTCCCATCACCTGCGTGATGCGTGCCGGATGCGGCGCTCTGGTCAGGCCGCGTTTCGGCGCTCGTTCCTAGGCTTTGCGCCATGCTGGTGCTCCCGTTCGCTTGCTGGCAACGACCGGAAGACACCGCGCGTTTCGCGTTTTGCTCCCAGGTGCGCGGTCATTATAAAGTATTTTTCATCGTGACGAGACGCCGCCGGTAGCGGTCGTCCGCATACCTGACCAACCAGACGCAGAGCACCAGCAACACCAATTTAATGCACCATGCGTATCCGGGCGCCATGGAGCGTCGAAGAAGGGAGGAGGGCGCCCACTGCTGGCTCCGCACCTGCTGGACCTGACAACACGACTTCATATGGTCCCTCGCCGAATTGCTTGATGTGACGGGCGATATCGTCATCTGGAGTTGCAGGTTGGACAATTTCAAGCCACTGCTCACCCAGGGGGAAGCGGAGACCTGTTGGCGCGTCGGTGTTACCGCGTCGCGACTGCTGCCCGTCGATACCCAGGAGCGCGTGAAACCTCTCCTGGCCCGTCACCAGCTGACGGACGGCCAGGGTCAAACCAGCGACCCGGGTGACCCCCAGTGGGTGGCGCGTGGCGGCTCCGGATGGCACGCGAAGGTCACGCGGCGTGATGTCCTCGATGATGAACGGAAGGGCTCCGTCTCCCGCACGCTGCTGTAGCCGGAGGACACGCCAGTCGAGTCGTTGGCCATCAGGGCGGAGGCGTCCTTGCTCACGCGGCTGTCCCGTGAAACCGTGGGCATGCAACGCCTCGGACTCCGCACGCAGGTCCGATGATGCCAGAGCGTAGTCGATGAGGCCCTCGCCAAGGGCAAGACGGGAACCCCAGGGGTGGTCCTGAGGCGGGTCGGGCTGACGGAAGGCGATGAGCTCAACGTAGGTGCCATCGGAGAAGGAGATGAGGGAGTTGTGGGTCGCGCCGCCCGCATGGACACCACCGGGCGTCACGGTGAAGCCCGCACGTGCGTAACTTGCTGATGCTTCGTCGAGGTCACGCACGAGTATGACGATATGGTCGATCATTTGTGGCATCGAGGTCTCCTTTAAGTTCGTCGGCGAACGCGGATCTCTACAGTCGTTTGATCGTGCTCAGTCGTACCGTAGCGCGAGGAGTGGTGTTTCCATCTCCTGCGCGCTGCAACCGCCATGGTGGCCGAAGTAGGGCTGGTTGAACCGGCCTTCTTCGTACCACCAGATCGTCTCGTGGGGGTGCGGCAGAATCACCAGGTTGCCGATACGATCCAGCAGACGTTTCGAAGGTGGCGCGGAACCAAAGAAGCCATCGCTGATGAGATCGACGACCCGGTGGACATCGGCGTACGGGCGGAGTACGTTGCTCAGTGCATCCCAGGCAGTATCGAGCAGTTCCGGGCGGATCGAGAGAAACATATCGCGGCACGAACCCGTAGGGACGAGGGATTTCCCCTGGCGGTTGGTCTTGATCCATCGCGTGCAGTCCGGAAGGAGCCGATTGAGATAGATCGTCGTTGCGGGATCGCCTTCGATCTGACCGTGGTCGGCTGTAAGCAAGAGCAGTGTATTGTGGAGTTTCCCTTGTGCCATCTGGTGGAAGATGTACTCGAGGACCGTGAAGCAGTACTCGACTTCTGCGGCGAAGTGGGGAGAACCCGGACCAAACTTGTGGCCTGCGGTATCGATGCTGCCCATATAGATGAACGTATACAGAGGATCGGTACTGCCTCGATGGAGTTCCAGGAGGGTCGTCAATCCGTCGGCGAACGTGTCATACGGCACGAGGCGCGCACCGCCCGTCACGGCAAGACTATACGGCGACGGCGTGTACTCCTTCGGAGAGACGACGTACGGGGTGACGCCATGTGCCTGGAGCGTCGGATACAGGGTGCTGGCGGGGAAGAGTTGTGATGCGGAGATGCCTGTGGCGTGGAGCGTCTCCCTGTCTTTGTCTCCAGCGAACGAGAAGAGCAACGGCGCCATAACAGCATCAACCAGAGGCTCGTAGTAGAACCACTCGTAGACACCGCTTTGTCCTACCGGCAGACCCGTGTGGATGGTGGTGATGTGTGCCGCCGTCGTGGATGGAAACTGCGATGTTAGCTTGGTGACGACGCCCTCCCGCGCAAAGCGACGCAAAAAGGGATAACGCTCCTGATACTGTTCCAGAAAACGCCATCCGAAGGCATCGACGAGCACAACGATCACGCTGCCATACGTTCCAGCAAGCGGACCAAGAAGACGACCGGTCGTATCATCGGCGGGCATGCCGGGGAAGAGCGACGTGATGAGCCGAGGTAGCTGCGCGAAACAGTAGCTGTCGTACAGCGGCTTGACGGCGTCTTTCGTCCAGTGGGAGGCATTCACCGTTTCGACCGATGCTACGTTTATCAAGGCTGTGTACTACTCGAACGGCTGGAGGTACTGGCGCTCCGCTTCCCACATCTCGTCAAAGAGCGCACTGATCTCATCTGGAGAACAGACAGCCGCGCTCAGCGGATCCAGCATCAGGGCGTAGCGTGCCGCTTCTTTATCCCGATTGAGCAGGGCATCGACCATGAGAGTATGCACCGCCATATGGCTGCGGTTGAGGGCCGCAAGCTGCTCTGGCAAAGCGCCGAAATGGCATGGCTGAATGCCGTTACGGTCAACCAGACACGCCACCTCGATGCAACCATCGGGCAAGTTGTCAATAAGGCCGGTGTTGCGCACATTGCCGTAGATCACCTTCGGACGATGGTACGTTACGGCTTCGACAATGTACGACGCGTATTCGTGGCTGCGCCGTAAGGGCAGTTCGCGTTCACCACTCAGCATCTCATTAAGCCGCGCATCATTCTCCTGACGCCATCGTGGCCAGTTGTTCGCATAGAAGCCTGTTTCACCGCGATACCCGGCCCGGCAATACCGCTCGATCAGTTCCGGGCGTTTGCGGAAGTACGGCACGTATTCTGAAAAGTGGCCGCTACTCTCCGTGACAAAGGCGCCAAAGTTCAGCATCATCGTAAAGCGCACCGGGTCTTGCTCGTACACCTCGCTCACCTTCGCACGCTCGCGCAGCTTCGGGTACAAATCCTCACCGTTCAGACGGAGCTCAGTGAACCAGGCGTTGTGGTTGATGCCAGCACAGCGCCACTGCATCTCGTCGTATGGCACGTCCAGGAACTTGGCCAACAGACGGGATGTGCCCTGTACGCTGTGACAGAGTCCCACAACTGGCATGTTCGCGCTTTTGAGTGCGGCAAGGGTCAGGATCGACATGGGATTGGTGTAGTTGAGGATCAGCGCATCAGGGCAGAGACGCTCCGCGTCGCGCACGATGTCCAGCCAGACGGGGCCGGTACGGAGGGCCTTGAAGATTCCGCCGGGGCCGATCGTGTCGCCAATGCATTGGTCGATCCCGTACTTCATGGGCAGTTCGAAATCGTGACGGACGTTTGCAAGCCCGGCGACCTCAACGGTGTTCACGATGAAATTGCTGCCAGCCAGTACATCGTTGCGGTTGGTGGACGCGGTGACCTGCCAGGCCTTGCCGGTGGCCTGGATGATCTTTTCCGCAATGCGGCGGGCGAGGTCAAGGCGTGCACGGTCAATGTCGACGAGAGCGAAGGTACCTTCGTCGAGCCCTTCGATGTGCAGGATGTCAGTCATCACCTGGCGCGCGAACACGGCGCTCCCCGCGCCAATGAAGGTAACTTTGGGCATCGTGCGGTTGTTCTCCTTGTGCCTGTGCATCTTCCGCCGTGACGATGTTTCAGACTAGCATATTGAGGAGTGTCTGCCTCAGCCGGGTGGCCGAGCGATGGTGGTTGTCCATCTGTCCCAATCGCCATCTCCCACTCATGGCACGATGCGTTACAATCGCAGACGTACGTTCACCGGTGACGGTGGAGAGTTCAGGATCGTACGACAGGCCGGGTGGGAGGCACGGGCAGGCTATGCGGCGGACGAGCAGGAGTGTTGCGGTAAGCGCACGCACATCACGAGTGGGGCTGCTGATCGTTCCACGTGCCGCGTCCGGCAGATCCTGTGGTTACGAGGTGGACTGTATGTCGTGCATGGTGCCCGGTGGGAGCAACAAAGGACGTCTGGACCATGACTGAGCGTCCTGCCCGCTATGTGATCATTGGGAACGGTGCCGCCGGTACCAACTGCGCCGAGATGCTACGGAAGAATGACGCTGACTGTACGATCACGATGCTGGCCAGCGAGCCGTACGCCCTGTATAACCGCGTATCGCTGCCGCCGTTTCTCAAGGGGCAGGCAACAGAACAAAAGGTGATGATGCGCACGCCAGAAGCGCATCAGCGTTTGAAGATCGACCTGAGGCTGAATACCTGTGCCACGGCGGTCGATACGCATGCTCACACGGTCATAATTGACAACGGCCAAACGCTCCCATATGACAAACTGCTCATCGCTACGGGAGGACGACCCACCCCACTTGACGTGCCTGGCGCTGACAGTTTTCCCTTTATTTACGGCTTTCAGACACTGGACGACACCAAGGCAATTATCGCGCGTTCCGAGCAGGCCAGGACCGCGGTGACCGTTGGCGGCAGTTACATCTCCTACGAATTGACCGACGGCTTTGCTATGCGAAAACTGGATACGACGTGGCTGGTGCGCGGCCCCTGGTTCCTTCGACGTGTGCTCGACGAAGATGGCGGGGCACACGTGGACGCTATTGCCAGGCGCCATGGGGTGCATACGGTGTACGGGGAGCAGGTCGAGCGCGTGCTGCCCGGTGGGAATGGCATCTGCCAGATCATGACTACAGCTGGACGTGTCGTTGACGCCGAGATGGTGGCGTGCGGACTCGGATTGCAGTTTAATACCGACTTTTTGCGTGGGACGCCGGTCGAGATAAATAAGGCGATTGTCACGAACGAGTACCTGGAAACGACCGTGCCCGACGTTTTCGCGGCGGGTGATGTCGCGGAGTTCTATGACGTGGCTATCGAGCGGCATCACACGCTGGGTACCTGGGCAAACGCGATTGCCCATGGAAGGCTCGCCGCGGTGAATATGCTGGGTGGCCACAATGCCTACCACGATGTACCGGTCTATACCAGTACGATGTTCCACACGCGGATGACAGCATTCGGTCTCACGCCGGATCTGCACCCTGGATTGTCAAGCATACGCAAGGCCGGCCCCGAAGAGGATGACTATCGCCAACTGTTCCTGCTGGATGGGCGCCTGGTAGGGGGCATTATGATCGGTAGCGCCAAGGGCAAGGCCAAGCTCCTGCAGTTGATCCGTGGACGCCAGCCTATTGAAGGTCCGGTAGAGGACCTTCTGGAGATCGTGTAGGCTCGTCCGGCGGCCCGCCCAGTTTGTGATGGGCCTGCCTGTGATGGTCCGGAACCAGCATTAGCGGCGGACGTCGACCTCTTTGCCCGTAAGTGCAGATTCCTGAATTGCCAGAATCACGCCAATCGCGTGTCGCGCTTCTTCGCCGGGGATTAACGGCGTGCGGTTATGACGGATGCACTCCACCATATCCTCAATTTCTACCGTGTGGCCATCGAAGCCCACGGCCATAGGGTCGGCGGAGGCGCTGGTGCGGCTGCCAGGATACAGGGCTCGCATCTCCTGTTCCTCGGCCTCTTCACGTTCGCCCTGGATACGCCAGGTGACGACTTCGCTGTCGTTGCGCAGCACAATGCTGCCGCGCTCGCCAAGGAGATGGAAGTCGTTGGTGAGGCCGGGGTAGGCCGAGGTCGTACACATAATGTTGCCAAGCGCACCGTTGGCGAAGGTGACGACGGCGACGCCGACATCTTCACATTCGATGGCGTGGGTAAAGGTGCCCGTCTTCGCGAATACGCTCTTGATGGGGCCGGTGATCCACTGGATGAAATCGACGCTGTGGATCCCCTGGTTCATGATTGCGCCACCACCATCCAGTGCCCAGGTTCCGTGCCACCCCGCGGGCCAGCCGCCGGTATAGTAGGACTCGGCGCGCCACCAGTACAGGTGGATGTCGGCGTAGATGATTTTGCCCAGCCTGCCCGCTTCGACCACCTGCTTCACCCGCTTACTGAGTGGTTCGAGGCGGCGCTGGAAAATGCCGGCGAGCTTTACGCCGTTTTCATGACAGGCGCGAATCAACGCATCGGCCTTTTCGAGGTTGACGTCGAGCGGCTTCTCACAGATGACATGTTTGCCAGCCCGTGCCGCGGCAATGCCCACCTCCGCGTGCAGTCCCGTGGGGACGGCCACGTTGACAACCTGCACGGCGGGGTCTAACAGCATCTCCTCAACGCTCGTGTATGCCTTGCAGCCGTACTGCTCGGCGACCTGTTCAGCGAGGTCCCTGCGGACATCGCAGACTGCGACAAGTTGCGCGCCTGCCGCTCTGGTGACGCTTCGGCAGTGATGCTTGCCCATACCGAGACCGACGACGGCAAATCCAAGGGGTTGATCGACATTCATGGTAACACTGGTCCTTTCCGATGTTCTGGTGGGCACGTCGCCGCGAGGTGCTCCGCATGTTGCCATATTCTCTATGGATCACACAGTACGGGTTTCATCAACCTCCACCATTCCTGTGTCACCGTCCACGATAATCCAGTCGCCTTCTTTGATACGTCGCGTGGCGTTATTCGTGCGGAAGACAGCGGGCACGCCGTATTCGCGGGCTGTAGTGCCCGCATGCTGGGTCACGACGCCTTGATCGAGCACAATCCCACCCAGGATGGGGAAAATCGGAGTCCAGGAGGGACCCGCGTTCTCGGCGACCAGGATATCGCCCGGTGACACCGTGGGGACAATGGTTGCCGTGGAGATAACGCGGGCACGGCCACGACGACGGCCACGGCTCGCCGCATGGCCCTTGACGACTTCACCTCCGTCGGCAGGGCCCGTGGTCACCTCATCGCTGTACTCCTTCCGTGTCGTGATCTTGTATGGTGGAGTGCCCAGGACGGGCGGGGGATCGAGACGCGTTTGCTCAATATGCGTGTCTTTGCGTGCCGCAAGGGTGTCCGATGCGCTGGCAGGCGACTCAGCACGAAGCGCCGTGCCAATCTCGTCCCTCCTGAGCCAGAACACGTCTTCAACGGTAGGAATGACACCTCTGTCCACCAGCACACGGCCAGCCATAAGGATGGCCGCACGGAGCTGTCCATAGCTCATCTGATCGATATAGTGATTGTGATCTTCGAGCACGGTGGCCTCTCGACGGGCCACAGCGAGGCAACGGCGGAACTCGGTTATTTTGTCTTCATCGTTACAGGCGGCACAGATTTCGTGGACGCGAGCATCACGGGCACGTCTGGCGCGCGCGCGAGCATCCCGAGGTGATTCGAGTCCCGCGCCAAGATAGGGGGCCATGAGACGGAAGAGATCTGTGGGATCTTCACGCCAGGTCGGTTGGCCGATGGACGCCTCCGAACCGAATCCAATGCCCATCCGGTCCCCATAGATCGTCAGGAAGTCCACCAACTGCTCCCGGAAGGCGGCGGCCTCAGTGAGCGTGGCAAGCTGTTCCATGGTCGTCTGCCTAGGATGTTCGAGCATCGACGCAACGGCAGGCTCCTGGCTCGCCGTTCGGGCAAGGTCGTAGAGACCATCGATGAGGCGCGTCAGCACGGTGTCCTCGCCGTCGATCAGATCGGCCATGGCTGCTTCGGCCTGGTCTTTGGGCATGCCTGTGATCGCCAGAAAGGAAACGTGGAAGGGATTCTGGTCGCCTTCCCACGCCCACATGTTCCAGTGAGCGAACCAATGGCGTCGCATGAGCCCGAATGCATCTTCGAGGTGGTCCGCGATCGCGCCATGGCCGACGGACGCGGAGTCAAACGCGGACATGCGTCTGGTAGCCGCGATGATGGGTGCAGACCAGGCGTCCCAGAGGGTCTGGCCCTGCGCCCGTAGGGCGTGGAGTTGGTCGAGCTGGGCTGCCTCGCGCACACGCTGATCGCATGCTTTATAGTCCGTTTCGCGCTCGGTGATGTAGCCTCGACCATTGATCTCCGCGATGCGACCGTAGCGTGGCGACCCGCGAAAATGCGCGGTGTCGGCGAACGATGCCCACCACATGGCAAGGACATCGTGTTCGAGTGGTCGCGGGACGGATCTGCGAGATCCCCCATCCAGGCTCCATCCCCTGTGCCGGTCCTCGTCATCGGACCACGTCACGGGGAAGTTCCATGTTGTGAGCCATGCTTCGGGGATGCCGGTAACCGGTCTGCTTTGGAGTATCCAGAACTGATTGCTGTCGATTGCCCATTCCACATCCTGTGGACAACCAAGCAGCATTTCCGCCGTCAGGCTCCACTCGGTGACGCGGCAGAGAGCCTCGTGCGTCAGGCAGGCGGCTCGTCGCCGATCTTCAGGTACGGGGGTGCGATAGACGCCGCCGTCAGGATTGAGCTGGATCTGCGCTGTCTTTTCGACGATGCGCCGATCTTCGTAACTCTGCGGCTCAGCACGGCGTACCCATACCGTATCAGTTGCCACGGTACCATCAACTGTACCAGCACCCAACCCCCAGGAAGCGTCAATGATCATGCGGTCACGACGGCCATGCGCCGGATCGACAGTCATACAGACACCAGCACAGTCAGCGTCCACCATACGCTGGATGAGCACCGCCATGGCTTCATTCCCGCTGGCAGCGCCAGCGGTTGCCCTGGCAAGCAGAGCGTGAGGGCTATAGAAGGACTTCCAACAGGTGACCACCGCTTCGAGCACCGATGCGGACGTGCGGAGTCCCAGAACCGTGTCGTACTGACCGGCAAAACTGGTGCCGGGACGATCTTCCGCCGTTGCCGAGGACCGGACGGACACCGACGGTCCGGTAGCGAACAGTGCGGGGAGAGCGTCGTTCAACTCGGACGCGATGGACGGCGGAACCGCTAATGACGCGAACAGCTCGTGGATAGCGGCGGCGGCTTCTTCAGCAGCAGTGGGGGATAGCAGGTCATGGTGCTTCAGGACCGCGGCGATATCCTCCCGCAGCGGCGCAACCGCCATATCGAAGGCGCGTGTGGACACGCAGATACCACCGGGGATGGGCGCTCCCGCCGCGAGAAGGCCACTGAGTACGGCGGCTTTCTGCCCTACGACGGTGGCATCACTGGCATCAGCGGCAGTGAGCGGGAGCAGGTACATAGACATAACCATCTGCCTCTCGTATCGATGATAGCGTGATCTGGTGTTGGCCGTCTTCCATCAAGGAAGCACTGTAGCATCCGAAGGGCGTGTTGCATATACCCCGGGGTATGTCGTCACCTCAAATGGACACGCGGGTTCCAACGGTACACTGCAGGAACGCATCGGGGCATTGAGCCGCCAGCGCGGCTGTGGCGGGCCAACCGGTGCAGTTGTCTGGCAACGGGTAGGTGACCTGATTGTCCACCAGGACGGTTATAGACGCGGCGTCCACGGGTTGCAGGGCGATGTTGCTCATGGACATCTCCCGGTGCGCCTACGACACGCCTCACACGGCATAGATGCAGAGAAGCATGCTGTGCGGTCACGGTCTACGCGGTGTGAACCGAGCCAAGATACCACACCAGTACGCTGCTGGCAGGCAACGGCTCACTGGTGGCGTGAGTGCTACACTGCGAGCGTAGGCAGCGACAGGAGACGGACGAAAGAGCAGGTTCACATGCGTGCCATAACCGCCGACGATCTGACGAAGATTCAGTTCGTGAGCGATCCTCAACTGTCGCCTGATGGACGACTGGTTGCATGTGTGGTAACAACGCTATCCATGGAGAAAGATGCCTACCTGTCATCGGTGTGGCTGGTGGAGACAGCAGGAGGCGAACCGCGGCGTTTCACTTCTGGCTCAAAGCGCGACACGGCTCCGCGGTGGTCACCTGATGGTACTCGCCTGGCCTTTCTATCGGATCGCGAGCCAAACAAGAAAACGCAACTGTACGTAATTCCCACGTCGGGAGGCGAACCTACCTGTGTCACCCATATGAAGCAGGGGGTGTCGCACCCCGTGTGGTCGCCTGACGGAAGGGAGCTTGCGTTTATTTCCCAAGTCGGTGGCTGGGAGGAGCCCGAGGATGAGGAAGAAAAAGGGAAGTCGAAGCCCGCTCGGGTGATCTCCACGCTGAAATACAAGTCGGATGGGGAGGGTTTTGTCTACGACCGACGTCCACACGTCTTTGTGGTGGCCGCCGATGGTGGAGAGCCGAAGCAACTTACCGATGGTGACTACGCCGATGCTGATCCTGTCTGGTCGCCTGATGGCGCATCCGTTGCTTTTGTCTCCGCACGCCACGAGGAACGCGACGAAGATAACGTAGCAGACATCTGGGTGGTTTCGAGGGACCGCGGCGAACCGACGCGCGTGACGGACAGTGCTGGTCCAGTGTCGCATCCGGCGTTTTCTCCTGACGGCGACACCGTGGTATATGCCGGGCATCGCTACCCGCGGGAGGCCGCGCGCAACATGCGTCTGTACACTACACCCGTCCGCGGCGGCGAGTCGGTCTGCCTGACCGCGTCGCTGGACCGGACGTGTACGCCATCAGGAGTTCCACCCGTCTGGACCGGTGAGCAGTGGATCATGTTTGGCGTGGAAGACCAGGGTGATGTTCCCCTCTACCGCGTACATGCGGAAGGTGGCGATCTGCAGCGGATCGTGTCGGGGAACCGCCAGGTGACCGGTTTCTCCGCCGCACCTGGTGGGGCATTGATCGCCTTCACTGCCACCGATCCGGTCTCACCCGCGGAACTATACGTTGCCGGCGCGGATGGAACTGGTGAACGACAACTCACCAACTTCAATCGTGCCTGGAAGGAAGAGGTGGTGCTCGCGCGACCGGAGCGACTGCGCTACACACGCAACGGCTTTGACCTCGACTGCTGGGTCGTCAAGCCGTTTGATTATCGAGTCGGCAGCCGGTACCCGGCGCTGCTCGTCGTGCATGGTGGTCCCGCGACACAATATGGACATAACTTTTTTGATGAGTTTCAGGTGTTCGCTGGCGCGGGGTATGCCGTGATCTACACCAATCCGCGCGGAAGCCAGGGATACGGCGAAGCCTTTACGCGTGCGGTGATCGGTGACTGGGGCGGCGAGGACTACGCGGACGTGATGGCGGGACTGGACGAAGCGCTGCGGCAGTGTGATTACATCGATCCTGACCGGCTTGGCATCCTGGGTGGGAGCTATGGTGGCTTCATGACAAGCTGGGCGGTCGGCCACACCGACCGTTTCAAGGCGGCGTGCTCGGAAAGGGCGGTGAATAATACCTTTACACTTTTCGGTACGAGTGACATCGGTCATAGCTTCGCTGAGGCGCAAAGCGGCCATCTCCCCTGGGAGAACCTGCAGTGGTACATCGACCACTCGCCCATCACCTATGTTGAACGCATCACGACGCCGCTCCTCATCATCCACTCGGAAGATGACCTGCGTTGTCGGATGGAGCAGGCCGAGCAACTCTTTGTGGCACTGAAGAAGCTCCATCGCGACGTGTTATTCGTCCGTTTCCCTGACGAGACCCACGAACTGTCGCGGTCCGGGAAGCCTCGTCACCGCCTCGAACGCTTCCACATCCTCCTGGATTGGTTTGCGAAGCATCTCCCGCCTGCACCCACACAGGCTTGATACGCGGCACAGCGGCCTGCCGGGAGGGTGATTGACATGCAGCGATTGCCAGGCTTCCACCCCATCAGCGATGTCGGGGCAAGCGGTGAAGCGCATGGTGCTTACCGTGGCTGGTAGAGTTCCGCGCATAACGGATATCCAGCCGATTCCCCTGTCGGTGCCACTCGAACGTCCGGTACGCATGGCTCTGGGGGAGTTGCGCAGCCGTAACGGTATGCTCGTCGTGGTCACGACAGACGTGGGACTGACGGGTATCGGGGAGAGTTGGGTGAACTTTCCCGCGTGGGCGGCATCAGAACGTGTGGCTACCATCACCGAAGGGGTGCGCCCGTTGCTGCTGGGCCAGACTGTCGATGACCCAAGACGTCTGTGGCGCCTCTGCCGCGACACCTTGCATCGCCTCGCATTGCAGTGGGGTGCAATCGGGCCGATGTATCAGGCCATCAGTGGCGTCGATATCGCTCTCTGGGACCTGGCCGGAAAAATCGCGGGTGTGCCCATTTGGCAACTTCTCGGTGCCCCCCGGCAGGACACGGTCTGCGCGTATGCAAGCGGACTTGGCCCCGAGCACGTGGCCGCGCAGGCTACAGCGGCGGTCGGGGAGGGGTTCGGCGCCGTGAAGTTGAAGGTCGGATTTGACCGGGCACGCGATGAACGTAACCTGGACGAAGCGCGAGCGGCGATCGGGAAGACGCCGCTCTTCACTGATGCCAACCAGGGCTGGGCGGTTGACCATGCGCGGGATATGGCGTCAGCCTTATCGGCGGCACACGCCGAATGGATTGAAGAGCCACTGGCGGTGGACGACCCCAACTGGGATAGCGTGCGGACGCTGTTTGCTCTACCCGTAGCAGGCGGTGAGAATCTCTACGGGATCGACGAATTCAGGCGCTGGCGCCATGCACGGCGGCTGGACGTCGTCCAGCCGGACGTCTGCAAGTGCGGGGGCATCACCGCGGCCCACGAGATTCTGGTGCAGGCGGGGGAGTCTGGCCTCAGGCTGGCGCCACATTACTTCGGCGGCGCTGTGGGACTCGCGGCTACGATCCATCTCTTTGCCGCGCTGCCCGCAGCACAGCGCATGCTCGTGGAGTACGACATCAATCCGAATCCGTTGCGCGAATCGCTGTTGATGGAGCCGCTGTATGTTGGCGGTGGCAACCTGCGCGTGCCTGATGGACCAGGATTGGGCATTGAATTGAATGCTGGTATCGTGGAGCGCTTTGGCAGGCTGTGAAAATGGTGGATGTGCATTATGAGCACATTGAGGGTGCCCGGATGGATACCCTGTTCCCCACTGTTCTACAGCCCCGCGGCTGAGAACTCTTCCCAGATCCCGGCGGGTAAGGGAGCTGTCACTGCCGCGATATTCTGCTCAAGTTCGCGGACGTTCTGGTTGCCCAGCGGATTCCCATGGATGCGGTGCTCACGCAGGCAGTACTGGAGGGCGAGGGCAAGGAGGCTGACGCCACGCTCCATCGCCCACGCACGCATGGCACGGGCCCGGCGAATGTCGTCCTGGTTGCTCCATCCGCCGCGCTTCGCCGCTTCATCGACATCGGCACCGGTGAGAATACCGCGTACGATCGAGAAGCCGTTGAGCACCCCCACGTCGTGCCGGGCAGCCTCATCAAGGATGCCACCTGGTTCGGCCGCACTCTGGCGGAGCAGATTGTAGTCGCTGAACGTGAGCATAACATCGACATTTCCGGTTGCCAGCGCCTGACGATGGAAGTCGTGGGGGCGCATACCGAAACCGACGTTCCGGACGCTGCCCCGAGCTTTAAGTTGCAGCAGTCCTTCGAGAGTGCCACCGGCGGCCAGCACGGGCTCCATCTGCTGAGGGTCGTGGATGAGCATAGCGTCGAAATAGCCGATTCCCAGCATCGAGAGTTGATCCTCGACGTCACGGATGGCATCCTCGGCCGTCGGCTCGAGCGGCTTCTGGAGGCTGGAGCGATTGACGTGCAGGCACAGTCGCCCGGAGACGATGTACTGCTCTCGGGGCACTCCTTGAAGGGCGATACCGAGTTTACGCAGGGAGTCGCCATAACAACGGGCGCAGTCGAAGTGGTTGACGCCAAGGCGGATGGCGGTGCGCACCAGCGTCGTGGCGTCGTCGTCGGCGACGGCGCCGAAGTTGTTGCCGAACCCCTGGGTGCCGAACGGGATGACGGGAATGGAGATATCGCTTTTCCCCCATCGACGTCGGGGAACTCCTGGGGCTGTCAGTACGGTGTCAGTCATCATGCCTATCCCTTCACGCGGTCGGCGGGCTCTTCGTTGCCCCTACCCTGTCGTCGAGGAGATTGTACGTGTGTCCCCGGATGGCGCGCACAAGCGCGAGGCGGAGTAGGTTGCCGGTGATGCGTATGAACCTGCGGATCGACTGGCGGGATGTGCTATTCTTTATCACGGTTGAACTGGCACCCCGGAGCATGCTGGTGGATGAAAGCGCTGAGGAGTGCCGCAAGTCGTGGGTCTGACAGGCGACGTGGTGCGTACGCCGCACGTGACCATGCTATACTGCTCGTCGCCGGGGGCGATGTAAGACGTGCCTGATACTGACGGTGCAGACTTTTCTGCCTGGGGCTTGCTGGGGCAGGTCGGGTTTATCGTCATTATTGCGCTCGGAATCGGCCTTGCGGTCGGGCTTGGTCTGGATCGGGTCTTTGGCACCAAGCCGGTCCTGACCCTGGTGGGCGTGACGATTGGCTTCGCGCTAGGCATTGCGACGGTCTATCGGGTGGCAACCCAGGCGGCGGAACGGGCTCAGGCCGTCTACCAGCGGTCGCGGAAAGGCAAGCCCGCGAGTCGTCCGGTGGGACAGGACGATGATGACGACTGAGATGCGTACCCCGGGTACGCCGACAGGAATGGGAGTGATGCGTGCAGCCAGAAGTTAGCCTGGCCCCCGAGGTTCTCTTTCACCTGGCGGGCATACCTATAACGAACACGATGCTGACGGCATGGCTGGTGGTGCTGGTGCTTATTCTGCTGGCCCGAGCCGCCATGGCGAATCCAAAACTGACGCCACGGGGCCTTCAGAACTTCGTGGAGTGGGTTGCCATTGGTATGCTCAACGTCTGTGAGTCGGTAGCCGGACGGGAACGGGGTCGCCGTTTCTTCCCGTTTGTTTGCACATTTTTTCTGTTTATTATCGTGGCGAACTGGATTGAGCAAATCCCGCTTCTCGTTGATAATCTGGGTCTTATGATTTCGGAGGGCGGGAAAGAGGCGCACCGCGTGCCGATCTTGCGTCCACCGGCGAGTGATCTGAATATGACGCTGGCTCTTGCACTCATCAGCTGGGTCACGACACAGGCCGTCGGCATACGCGCTCACGGCATCGGTTATGTCGGGCGCTTTCTTAATGTTACCCATGGGCCAATGGGTTTTATTGTTGGTCTCCTTGAACTGATCAGTGAACTGGCCAAGATCATCAGCTTCAGTTTCCGGTTGCTCGGAAACATCTTCGCCGGTTCGGTGGTGCTGATCGTAATTTCATTCCTGGTTCCTATCCTGATTCCTGTGCCCTTTTTTGGACTGGAGCTCTTTGTGGGCTTCATTCAGGCGTTCGTCTTTGCGATGTTGACGTTGGTCTTTATGACCATTGCTGAACAGGAGACGGCGCACTAAGGGGTGTGTGAGGTGGTGGATCGGTTGCCCGCCGTGGGCAGCCGACAGGAACGCCCTGCTACGTGGCGAGGGCAGAAAAGCAGCAGGAGGCTGTAAGCGACCTATGACTGATGCAGGAATTAAGCTCCTAGCGTTCGGCCTGGCTATCGGTTTCGGGGCCATCGGTCCTGGCATTGGAATCGGCCTGGCGGCCTCGGGCGCGTTGCAGGCCATGGGTCGTAACCCGGATGCCGTGCCCATCGTGCAGACGAATATGATCCTCAGCTTCGCCTTCTGTGAATCCATCGCTATTTACGCGCTGGTAGTGGCGTTCATCATTCGCTACGCGTCCTAGTCGGGTCCCCTTTAGAAAGGAGCCGACGATGGAAGGTCTTGGGCTGGACGTCCGGTATCTCATATCTCAGGCACTAAGCTTTCTCATTCTGTTTTTCGTGTTGCGTAAATTTCTCTATCCGCCGTTGCTTCGCATCCTGAATGAGCGCTCCGAGCGCATCAACACCAGCTTGCGGCAGGCGGAGGAGATTCAGCAACAGCTCGCGCGAACGCAGGCAGATTATCAGGAGAAGATGGAAGAGGCTCGCCGCGAGAGCCAGGCAATCCTGACACAATCGACTCAGATGGGCGAGAAGTTGAAAAACGATATCGTGGCTGACGCGCGTCGGGAAGCTGAGACAGTCCTCATCCGTGCTCGCGCTGAGATCACGACGGAACGTGAACGAGCCGTGGCCGAACTGCGAGGCCAGGTTGCCGACCTTGCATTGCTCGCTGCCGGGCAGGTGATCGGCCGGTCTGTTGATGACTCCGCGAATCGCCGCATGGTCGATGACTTCATCGCTCAGTCGAAGGAAGTCGCGTGAGGCCATGCACATGGTGACCGGGCACGTCCCACGACGTGTGGCCGATGCGATCCTGTCACTAGCAGGTGAGCATCAGGACTACGACGCGTGGTTGCAGGATCTGCAGACGATGAGCACGGTGCTGGGCCAGGAACAGTCGCTACATGTCCTCGATCATCCGGACATTCCCGTCGAGGAAAAGGTCGTGCTGGTTGATGGGTTGATCGGGTCGTCGGTCCGCCCGGAGAGCCGCAACATCGTATACTACCTGTTACGGAAACGACGAGTGCATCTGTTGCCCGCCATTCAGCGTGAATTACAGGGATTGGTCAATCAACAACGGAATGTCCGCGTTGCCGACGTGACGACGGCTCAACCGCTGACGAAGGAGCAGCAGGACGCGCTCGGGCAAAATCTGGCCGATCGCTTCGGTGGCACCATCACGTTTGAGGAGCATGTTGACCCTGCCATCATCGGCGGGATCGTTGTACGGGTTGGCGACATTTTACTGGATGGCAGCGTCAATGGCCGCTTGCGCGCCCTGCGTGAGCAGATCGTTCGGGCAGTTCGTTAGCAAGCAGTTCGATTTGTGTTATCCCTCTCCGTTCTGTGGATGAGGGGCCAGGAATGAGGGAGGTACACGGTGGCTCTCAGCGCTGATGAGATCACCTCTATTATTCGCCAGCAGATTCAGTCATTCCAGCAGCCGGTGGACGCGGTCAGTGTCGGTTCGGTGGTGTCGGTGGGTGACGGTATCGCACAGATTTACGGCCTTTCCGGGGCCATGTCGACCGAGTTGCTGGAGTTCCCCGCGAGCAAGCAGCTGGGGATGGCGCTGAATCTGACCGAGGACACGGTCGGTGCCGTCATTCTGGGTCGTGCTGAGGCGATTAAAGAGGGTGACGAGGTTCGTACTACGGGCCGGATCGCGCAGGTGCCCGTCGGTCCGGGCCTGGTGGGCCGCGTGGTGAATGCCCTCGGCGAACCACTTGATGGCAAGGGGCCCATTGAAGCCAAGGAGTTCTCGCCCATCGAGAAAATTGCCCCTGGCGTCATCACGCGGCAGGCGGTCAACACACCGGTGCAGACAGGGATCAAGGCGATCGATGCCATGATCCCGATTGGCCGTGGCCAACGTGAACTGCTGATCGGTGACCGTCAGACTGGCAAGACGGCCATCGTCATTGATACCATCATCAATCAGCGCGGTGGCGACTTGATCTGCATTTATGTTGCGATTGGTCAGAAGACGTCGAAAGTGGCGCAACTGGTGGCCCTGCTAGACCAGTATGGGGCGATGGAGCACACCATCATTGTCTCGTCCACCGCCGAAGACCCGGCGTCGCTCAACTACATCGCCCCATACTCGGGCTGCGCCATGGGCGAGTGGTTCCGTGATAACGGCAAAGATGCGCTCATCATCTATGATGACCTGTCGAAGCACGCGTGGGCCTACCGACAGGTGTCGCTGCTGCTGCGTCGGCCACCGGGACGTGAAGCATACCCCGGGGATGTCTTCTATCTGCATTCCCGGCTCCTTGAACGGGCCGCCCGCATGAGCGATGAATACGGTGGTGGATCGTTGACGGCCCTGCCAATCATCGAGACACAGCTGGGCGACGTGTCGGCCTACATTCCGACAAACGTCATCTCGATCACCGACGGGCAGATCTACCTGGAGAACGACCTGTTCTATGCGGGGCAACGGCCCGCCGTGAATGTCGGCCTTTCGGTGTCGCGCGTGGGAGGGAAGGCGCAGATCCGTGCGATGCGCGATGTCGCCGGTCGCCTGCGACTCGACATGGCGCAGTTCCGCGAACTGGCCGCGTTTGCCCAGTTCGGGTCTGATCTTGATCCGAGCACTCTGGCGCGCATCAACCGTGGACAGCGGATCAATGAGGTGCTGAAGCAGCCACAGTATGTGCCGATGCCCGTGGAGAACCAGGTGGCGATCCTGTATGCCGCCACCAATGGGTACCTCGACGATGTGCCGGTGGAGCGCGTGGCCGTGTGGGAGGAGAACTTCTACCGGTACCTCTCCGCCAACGCTGAAGCAATGCTGACCGCCATCCGCGATCAAAAGCGGCTGACACCCGAGGTCGAAGCACAGATGAAGCAGGCGATTCTCGACTACAAAAAGGTAGCCTGACCGCTATGCCTTCTCAGCGTGATATTCGACGCCGCATCCGGTCGGCTAAGAACACCGGGCAACTCACCAAAGCGATGCAGCTGGTGGCCGCCAGCCGCATGCGGCGCGCTCAGATGCGTGTGCAGGAGAGCCGTCCCTACGCCGACGCAATTCGTGATGTCCTCGCGAATCTGGGCGACATCAGCGGCACCGACCGCGATCGTCTCCAGCAGGTGCGCGAGCGGCAGAACGTCGGGATTGTCCTGGTGACTCCCGACCGCGGCTTATGCGGGGCGCTTCCCGGTAATCTGAACCGCGCTGTGGCCCGGTTTGCCACCGGCCAATCGACCACCATGAAGTTTGTGACGGTCGGGAAGAAGGGGCGTGATTTCGCCGTGCGGACACGCCAGGCGGTGGTGGCGGATCATTCGGGCTATGGGGACTACCCTGATATCGGCCTTGCGGAGAATATCGCGACGGTCGTCATCGAGGCGTTTCGCTCCGGTGAAGTTGACGCCGTGTACCTTGCGTACGCCAGGCTCGTCAGTACGTTGAAGCAGGAGCCCACCATTATCCAACTCCTGCCGGTCGAAGACGCAGCCCCCGCGGACGGACGCGCGCGTGATGATGGTCACGCGAAGCCAAAGGCGCTGGTCGAGTTTGAGCCCAGTGCTCCGGACGTGCTGTCGGAATTGCTGCCTCGCTATGTCGAGGTGCAGATCTATCAGGCGTTGCTCGAGAGCAAGGCAAGTGAACAGTCCGCCCGTATGGTCGCGATGCAAGCCGCCGCGGAGAACGCGAAAGACCTGGTGAACTCGCTCACGCTCACCTACAACAAGGTGCGCCAGGCGAATATCACGCGTGAAATCGCGGAAATTACCGGTGGATCGGTGGCACTGAGCGGGTAGCGCATTACGATGGCACAAGGCCACGCGGCTTCAGTGCCCGCGTGGCTTCTTTGTTTTAACTGACGAAGTTTATCGTGGCAAAACTGCTGCCCAGCACCTGCGCAGGGTCGGCTTCGAGCCAGTCGTGCAGGATGGTCGCGTAGACCGACCGGAAGTCGATGCTGTACTTCAGGTCACCGTGGTCGAGGTCGGTGAGGCTTGGGTGGCTGCCGTAGATTCCGCCTTTGATGCCACCGCCGAGGACGAACATAGGAGCGGCCGTACCGTGATCGGTGCCGCGTCCGCCGTTTTCGTGTACCCTGCGGCCAAATTCGGAGAACACCATGACCATGACATCACCCATGCGCTCGCTGGCTTCGAGCTCCTGGAGAAAAGCGTTCAGGCTGGCGCCGAAGGTCTTCAGTAAGGTGTCCTGCGCTTTCTTCTGGTTGGCGTGGGTGTCGAATCCGCCCATAGAGACATAATACACGCGCGTGCCGAGGTCGGCGTTGATGAGCTGGGCAACGGTTTTCAGCGAGTTCGCCAGCGGGTTTGTGGGGAACAGTACGCGAGGCTGGTAGGCGGCGGTCGCTTTGTGCAGTGTTTCGGATGCATCAAGTGCGGTCACCCCCGCGTGGTTGAGGAGCGCTTCGTAGGCCTCACTCCCCGGCTTCTTGCTGTAGATGGCTCGGAACGCCGCGAGTTCCGCATCTCGCTGGTCGGCGTGGTGACTATCGGTCTGATAGGTAAAGCGATCCAGGTTATCGAGTGCGGGCACCAGTGCGTGCTGTGTCCAGAAGGCCGGCGACAGTGACGGCTGGACATCGAGTGCTAGGAAGTCGTTGGTGGGCGGCGTCGGCTGGCCGGACTTCGGATCGGTGCCACAGCATTGCGCGTCCACGTAGCGACCAAGCCAGCCGGAATGCTCGTCCTTTTCTGGGACCGCGGATGTCCAGATGTCGGTCGAGCGGAAGTGTGACCGGTTCGGGTTGGGGTAGCCCACGCCCTGGATGATCGCCACGTGGCCCTGGTCGTACATGCCCTTGAGGTCGGTCAGGTTTGGATTGAGGCCGACCTCGGCGCTCAGGTGCAGTACGTCGGTCTGCGAGACGGAAATGGTTGGTCGGTTCTGATAGTAGAGGTCGTTGCTGTACGGCACAACGGTGTTCATGCCGTCGTTGCCGCCACCAAGCTGGATGACCACAAGCGAACGGGTGCGGCCGGGAGTTGTGGCGGCTATGGGGGCTGCACCGAGGTGGTGGGCGGTGCGTGTGAGAAATGCGGGTGCCAGGGCGCCGAGGCCGAGGACGGCCGCGCCACCTATCACTGCTTTTCTCCGACTGATCCGTGTATTCACAGGGGGACTCTCCTTGTGGACGAGGACACGCCAGGCGTGGCGCTAGTTCAGTTGATGCACCGGTGTGGACAGCAGAAGATGGGCAGCGGCGCGGACACGCGTATCCACGACATCGGGAGTGAGGGCCAGCGGCTGTTTCGGGTCGGCTGGTTGAAGGTAGCCAATCAGTATCTTCCGGATGTCGTCGGTCAGGTCACCGTGGAGCACCGTTTTCGCCAGGTAGTCCACAATGTTGGGAGCGGTGACCGATGTCCCGGCCACCTTTTTCAGCGACGCAATCCATTGGTCTGTGGCCGGGGTCCGGCCCCGGCTCACCGTATTGGCGAAGTTGAAGCGGTCGAGCATCGTGCTGGTGGAGATCCAGCCTGCTCCTTCCTCCCACCCTTTGACGGTGGGAGGATTGAACGGTTCCTGTCCCAGGCGGCGGAGTATCAGGGGAGTTTCTTTTGGAACCTGGTCAATGCCGAATTTCTTGTAGGTGCCAAGCACCAGTTCGATCGGGCTTTTGATCCGTGCTCGGTACGACGACTTGCCCGTAAACTCCGGCGAACGGAGAATGGCGAAGACCAGCGGTTTGATTTCATAGTTACTGCCGGTGTAGACCTGTGCCAGGCCATCGATCGTCGTCTGCGATGGATGGTCGTTGGCGAAGTAGGTGAACAGGCGTCGGGCAAGAAAGGTGGCATGGGCAGGCTGCGCGAGGATGGCATCGACCACGTCATTCAGCGTGAAGTTCCCGGTGCGGCCCAGAAAGGTCTTCGAACCACCGTCATGGAGGTTGGAGTTATAGGCAACGACTCCGGTAGGGCTCACCTGCCAGCCGGTCAAGGCGCGAGCCACTTCCTTAATGTCTTGCTCGGTGTAGTTCCCGATACCGAGCGTGAAGAGTTCCATGACTTCGCGGGCAAAGTTTTCGTTGGGACGGCCCTTGCGGTTCTGATCGCCATCGAGCCATTTCAGCATCGCGGCATCCTGCGCCACTTCCATCAAGATTGTCCGGAAGTTGCTTAACGCATGGATGCGGAACAGCTGGTTCTGCTTCCACATCAGGTCCGGGCTGTTCACTTTATAGTTGGCTGTGGCGAAGAGTCCGTGCCAGAAGAGTGTCATTTTCTCCTGCAGGGGGCGCTTCGTGGTGAGCATACGGTTGAGCCACAGGAGCTGGATCGTTGCCAGGTCCTTGCGCTCGTAGTGGTCACTCGCGTGCTGTTGCTCGAAGTCGTCGGTCACCTGCTCGTAATTGACCAGCCTGTCGAGCGTAGCGTCGAAGCTGAGCTTCTGGTAGCTGTCGTATTCGTCCGGTGTTGTATCAAAGCCCGCTCGTCGTAGCACATGTGCGATAAGGTCGGCCATATGCGTACCTCCACGTCGTACCACAGCGCGGTGGCGGGACGGTCTACACGAGGTCACCAGGGTCAGTGCCCTGCGTCTCTTTGCAGTCTACGGCTCGTAATGGGAGGAGGTATCAAGTAATGGTAAAGACGGGCCGTTCTCAGGTGAAGAAATTGACGGCTGTGTCCAACAGAGCACATTCAGCCACCGCGAGCAACCATGCGCCCGTCCCCCATGGATAGGTACCGCGCGGGATCGACATGTAGTGGATGGCATCTCCCGGATCGGTGCCCGCTGACACGCCTGTGACCGCGCCATCCGCGGCCACGTACGCCTGTAGCGCTGTGCGGCATCGTACGGCGGCGCGACGTGCCACGGTGTCGAGGAGGCCGAGTCGGATGGCACGCGCGATAGCAAATGTGAACATTGCCGACGCCGAGGTCTCCTCGTAGCTATCTGCACGGTCAAGGACGGTACGCCAGAGCCCACCAGGAGTCTGCAGAGGAAGCAGTGCCTGTACGAGCCGCTCCAGGAAGGCGCGCATGGCCGCACGGTCAGGGTGGTTCGCAGGGGCGACCGTCAGCCATTCAGCAAGGGTCATCGCGACCCAGCCGTTGCCCCGCGCCCACAACGCCGACGATGTCCACGATGCGGGCTCGTTCCATGCGTGATAGAAGAGCCCGGTTTTTGTGTCCTGGAGGCGGTGCGCGTGGAGCGTGACCTGCCGAGCACCGTCAGTGATCGTGCTGGTGTCACGGTGCCGGGCGCCCCAGTGAGCGAGACCAGGAACGGAGAAATAGAGGGTGTCGAGGCAGTACGTCTCGCGACCACCGCCGTGACGCAGACCGCCTTCTCCCGTGCGGTCGGCGGTCGTTGTGATATACGAGATGATCTGCTGCTGGAGTGCCTGCAGTGCAGGCCGCGGGTTCTGCAGCGCAGGTACCACGAGATCGCAGCCCCAGCTACCGCAATAGCCGGTGATGTGCATCTGCGGGCCAGTGTAGTACCGGTTCCAGTCGATGGGACTGGTGGGAGGAGTCAGCGTCACACCGGCGGCCACCCGTTCTGTTGCCCATCGGGTAACGTACTCCACCGATGCTGGTGAGTGGAGCACCTGGCCAGCGTGAGCGAGACCGTACATCTGCACCGTCTCGCCCCAGTCGTTGTTCCACGAACGGGAGGGGCGAGCGCGGACCCAGGCTGCGACACGTTCGACAATGTCGGCATTGCTGACGGCAACCGATGTGGTGGAAGCTATCCTGGGACCCGGGTTGGGTGCGGCGCTTCCCTGACAGGCGGTAAGGGCGAGCACACTGGTGGCGAGCAGGAGATGGCGGACTGCAGCCCGACGTGAGAGTCGTGGTTGCGGATCGGCCAGGGGTGCGGCACCGCGTATGTGCGCTTGCACGCTGCCTTCATCCAGGCCCATCACCATAGCTGCCGCAGGTAATGAACAGCGAACAGGATGCATTGGCGGCGATGGCCGCTCAAAATGTGCGGCCGAGGGCCTGATCCCACGGTTGTGGTGCTGCGACTTTCAGCACAATGTCTTCGCGGTCGCGAACGTACAGATAGAGGTGGGCAAAGAACTCCTCTTCCGGGAGCGGGTAGGTGGGGTTGATGCACAGGAAAGAATGGCGCCAGGGTGATCGGACGCCGGGCGGACAGAGCACCTCGATGCGTCGTCCGACGCGAAGACGGTAGGTCATACCGGGGACACGGCGTGATGCGACGTCGAGAAAGCCCTGCCGCTGCAATGCGTCCCACGCTTCCTGCCCGAGGGTGGTCTGTGCGACCTCACGTGCCCGCACACGTGCCGAAGCGTAATCATCGCGCGAAAAATCGTGTCCGGCGCTTCGCTTGGGAAGCTGATCCCAGCGGCGGCGCCAGGGGCGCTCGATGTTCAGGTCTGCTGGTTGCTCATCTGGCGCCAGACTTCCGAACAGCCAGCGTGACCACGAGAGGGTAACGGGCGGGCCGTGTGGCAGCTGGTCACCCTCTGGGTGGCCGAGCATCTGGCGCCACCAGAGCGCGAGTTTAGCCCCCGGCGATAGGAGCAACGATCTGATACTCCTCTGCCCTGGGATCGAATGGAGCACGGTCGATCACGTGCTTGCCATCAACCTTTTTCGAGACCATACAGCCGTGTTCCCGTGCTTCGCGGAGAATGCGTTCGGCTTCAACAATTTGCTGGCGGGCCTCTTCCGTGTCTGTCTCGGTGTTATTCCATTCGACGACCTGGTGTCCGCGTCGGTTTGCTACGATGATGCGTCCCAACGATCCCTCCTGCCGCTACTGGCCCGGGCGGGCCTGCTCAGGTGCGTGGCCGCCCCGGGCAATGTGGATTGAATTCATAGTACAGCCTGTGTCAAGAGGTAGCGATGGGATGGCCCCACAGATCTGATTTTTGATGAGGTGGAGGTGTCGAACTTCTGTGGGCCCTTTGAAGTGCTCGCGTCGGCGCGGGTTGCGGGAGTGGCGCCGCACGGGGCATGGAGTATCGGTGGGAACCTGTGCCAACGCTGGTCGTGTCCTCACTACCGCGTGGTGCCGATCACCTTACGTAGGATAGCTCCAACTTTGCGTGGAAGTGTTGTGAGATCTTCGTAGAGCGTGAAATGGCTGAAGAGCGCGCCCGCGGCTTTTGCGTCGGCGGCGATGCCAAGGCCGATGATCGAGACACCACGGCTTTCGGCGGCGCGGAGTGCGCGGCGAGCGCCGTCCGCATCGTCGGGATGACCATCGGTCACAACGATCATGAGCCGTTGCCGGGCGTGTCCTTCGGACAGCATTGCTTCCGCGGCGCCGGCGACCGCTTCCGCCAGGGGGGTTGCTTCCCGGCTGCTGATGGCGCCGAGGCGCTCGGGCTGGAGGAGGTCGGCACGGTTGGGACTGAGGTAGCGGTAGAGGGCGATGCCGCTGCCGTAGCCGCTGAAGCCAAAGACCCAGTGGTGGACGCCGGGCATGTCTTTGAGGGCATGGTGGAAGAGGACTACGGTCGCACGCACGTGTTGCTGTCCGCGTCCCATACTGGCCGACTCATCGAGGAGGATGCAGAGGTCCTGATCCGGCGCCGACTCGATGGAGCGTCGCATAAAGATCTGCGCGTCGTTGGCAGCGACGCGATAGAGCGCCTGTTCGTCGATCTGGCCACTGGTCTGCGCCCGAATTGCGTGGCGGCGGTCGGCCAGTCTGAACTTGAGTACCTGGCGAAGGGCGTCGATTTGTGGGCGCATGCGGGTGAATGCAGCGTCGTAGCGCATGCGGGCCGACGCGTTGATCGGCGGTGTGATGAGCTTCATCGGGCGGACGCCAGGAAACCGCACATGCCGATGGGTCACATAGTCCGGTGTCTCGTCGTCATCGTCGCCCCCTGTTCCTGCCGCACGGCGGTGGCCCGCGCCGGAATTGAGGCCGTCGACCACGGTCATCTGTTCGGGGTCGAGTCCGTCCCGCACCGCACCGGGATCAAGGCCATTATCGGCGATGGCCGTCATCGCTTCGAGTGCAGCCATGCGCCCTTCGATGTCGTCGTTCGCGAGATGCGGCTGCTCGTCGGGTGGCTCGATGGGAGGATTGTCGGGGTCTCCTTCGTTGGGCTGCGTGCCGGGGCCGCCTGGCGCAGGCTGTGGTTGCGACTCTTCAGGATTGAAGAGGTCTCGCAGCATGCGGTACAGGCTGATGGCCATTGCGTAGCGACGCTCCGGGGGATCGTCGGGGCCGATCTGCCGGATAGCCGTCTCCATGGTCGCCAGCAGGGGCCGTGCCTTTGGCGGGATCATGGCTCCGTTTGTGCGGTTTGCCAGGAGCGTGATTGATGCTTCCATGACCGCACGGAACGTCACGTTGCCTCGGAGGGACTGGATGCGGCGTTCGACCTCCGATTGCGGAATCCACCACGTCCAGACGGTGTCGAGATAGCGGCGGAAGCCGGGGAACTGGTCACCGAGCCAGGTGTCGATGTGGTGCGCCTCCACAAGCAGGAAGATGGCAATGAGTGGCTCGGCGCCGGGCAGAGAAGCTGGCGGAGCGGGAGTCGCGGGCCAGGGTGTTCCGACGCGTACCCGGCCAGACGTCGCCTGTGAAACGGGCACGGGCAGGTGCTGCGTCTCGAGTGGAGGCTGATCGAGGATGCCTGCGACGCGTGCTCGGTCGATGAGTTCCGTCCGAAAGGTTGCGGGAGTGCGGACGGCGTATGCCGCGTCGCGCAAGGTCATACCCATCAGGGCGTCCACGCGGTGGGGGAGGTCCCAGCCCCGGCGCGGGGCAAGCAGCCGGGCATCGAGCACAACCTGCCCCGGTTGCGACGTACGCGTGTTCCCACCTGCCCACCGTACATGCAATCGCGGGTGTGCAATGCGCCCAATGCTCGCCGCAAGTCGCTCGGCGTAGGCGTAGATCAGGGCATCGGATTCGAGGCGGGCCGGCCGTCTCGGAGGTAGTGGCAACTGGGGGAAGGCGCGACGCAGCAGCCCTGGCGATGAAGCGCCTGCGATGTCGTGTGATCCCGCGAGCGATCCGAGGCCCCCGAGTGGCTCTGCCCAGGCGACGCAGCGCGCTGTCTGAGCCAGGAGTTCGCGATCTGATCGTGGCATCGCGCTACCCGAGCTTCGCCTGAAGGATGCGCAGGAACTCGGCGCGTGGACTTGACAATGCGCCCTCGGTGGGGAGCCGCAGTGTGACCGTCATTTCAAACGCGTCGTGAGGGTCGAGGCCCGCCTGCACCAGTTCAGCCGTACGTATGAGTGACCGCGTGCTGACCTGCCAGGGGAGCGTCGCGTCGTCGCCCACGGCCTGACGGCGTGCGAGCGTGGCGACCTCCACGAGGGCTCGGGCCGTGCGCTGCGGCACACTGGTACGTTTCACCAGCATCTCAGCCTCGCGGTCGGGGGGCAGAAACGTCGCTTCGATGCGCACAAAGCGTTCCATCAAGGCGGCATCCTGGAGGAAGACGCCGATATTCTGGCTTCCTTCGTTCATGGCGGCGATGACGATGGTGCCCGCGTGGAGGTGCAGGTGGCGGCCGAGTTGATCGATGTACACCTGATTGGTGTCGTCAAGGAGTCCGTAGAGTGGACCCCAGAGAGAGGTGTGCAGTCGGTTCAGTTCGTCAAAAAAGACGACGCAATGGCCATGCTCGATGGCATGGGCGAGCGCGGTGGGCTGAAAGCTTGTGGTGCCCTCCCGGACAGTCATCCAGCCAAACCAGTCGCGCGGGTCCTGAATAGCAGGACAGTTCACCTTGAGCCACGGGAGATGGTGGGTCGCCGCGAGCCAGCGGGCCATCTCGGTCTTCCCGCACCCCTGCGGACCGACCATCAGAACCTTAACGGGGTGTTTGAGCGAGAGTGTATGGATGGCGTCCAGCTGTTTCGCGACACGGGGATCAATGTAAAACAGAGAATCAAGGGCGGGCACAACGAGTGCGTCGGCCACCGAGAGAAGGTCTTGCGTCATCGGGATATTCTTCCTAGGGACGGTGCGGGTGATCGTACAGCGAATCGTTTGTTCACCTTTTAAGAGTAACGCATGGAGATATCAATCCCCGCTCACGTTGTCGATTTTCACCTGTGCGGTAGGTTGATAATCTCGCCTCGGTGGTCAGGCACGGCCAGCGACTGAAGTCGCGCCTGCCATGGCGAAGTCCGCCTTCGCGGACTCCCCGGGTGGTTCCACGGGGATGGCATGCTTTTCATGCTCGGTGGTGGCCCGCAGGGACGTGGATACTGCGGTCGGATGGCAGAGTTACGGCGACTGCCTGCCCAGAGGGTACCCGAAAAAGTGGTGTGACCATTGTTATCGTCCGTGGTGGCCCGCAGCGCCGTGGATCGGGCGGTGGGAAGGTGGGTCTGGATACTGCGGACCATTACCGAGGGTCAGTCCCAGTCGAAATCTCGGGCGGGGGTCATCATGCCGGTCATCGTGGTCGGCTGGTACGGGTAGTGGGCGAAGACTGTTTCGTCGATGTCGATGCCGAGTCCGGGGCGGTCGGGCGCGATGAAGTAGCCGTCAACGAGCTGAATGGATTCTTTTTGGATCTTCGACCGCAACGGCTCGTCGCTCGTGACGAACTCTTGAATAAGAAAATTGGGCGTGCAGACATCGACCTGCACCGATGCAGCCGTCGAGATCGGCCCGTTGGGGTTGTGAGGGGCGAGGCCAATGTAGTAGACCTGCGCCATCGCGGCGATCTTGCGTGTTTCGAGGATGCCGCCATCGTGGCAGATATCGGGCTGGATGACGGCTGCTGCCTGCTTCTCCAGTACGTCTTTGAACCCCCACTTGGTGAAGAGCCGTTCGCCCGTGGCGACGGGGATGGAGATGGCGCGGGTCACCATCGCGAGCGCGTCGATATTCTCGGGTGGCACGGGCTCCTCATAAAAGAAGGGGCGGAACTCGTCGAGACGGTGGGCCACGCGGATGGCGTTGGAGGGGCTGAGGCGTCCATGGACTTCTATGAGTAGATCGACGCGGGGACCGACAGCGTTGCGCACTTCGCGAACAATCGCAACTGCCAGTTCTTCCTGATCATAGGTGATGAAGAGGCCTGCACCTCCAAAGGGATCCCACTTCAACGCGGTAAAGCCCTGCTCCACCGTTGCCACGGCTGCGGCGGCAAACTGTTTGGGAGTGTTGCAGCCACGGAACCAGCCATTGGCGTAGGCGCGGACCTTCTCGTGGACCTTGCCGCCGAGCAGTTGCCAGACGGGTACACCGAACGCCTTGCCTTTGATGTCCCAGAGTGCGTGCTCGATGCCAGAGATGGCAGAGTTTAGGATCGGACCACCGACCCAGAAGGCATTGCGATACATCTCTTGCCAGAGCAGTTCTATCTGAAACGGATCGCGCCCGATGAGCTGGCGTTCGAGGTCGTTGATGGCCTGGGCAACGGTCAACTCCTTGCCCTCGACGCCTGCCTCGCCCCAGCCGTGGATGCCTTCGTCGGTCATCACTTTTACGAAGAGCCAGTTGCGGGTGGGTCCAGTATTGGCGATGTGGGTCGTGATGCTCTGAATTTTCATCGTGTTTTCTCCTTCGTGAACGGGTGGAGTGTAGCACGAGGGGCACGTGGCGCCGAAGTAAGGGCCGTCCTGTGGATTGGGGAGTGCAAACGGTAGGGCCAGCGCAAAAGTACGACTGACTGTACTGAAAAAGGGGCATCACGGGTTGGTTGATGATGCCACGCTTCCGCGGGCGGACGCGGCCAGCGACTCAAGTCGCGCTGGATGTTCTAAAGCATTCTTCATCCTTATACTGGAATTTACACGCTTTTGTGAGAGACTTCGTAGCGCAGGAGGACGCTGTCGGAGTCTTCCCACCTGTGGGTGTCGATGAGCCGAAGCGATGTGGGAGTCTTGCCCACGAAAACAGGGACACCTTGCCCTAAGATGAGGTTGCCAATCAGCAAATGGATCTCATCAACCAGATCATGTGCCAGCAGATCGTTCCAGAGGGTCCTGCTGCCGGTTATCAAAATACCTTTGCCCTCTTGGCGTTTAAGTTCCCCAAGCTTCTGATATGCGTCCCGGCGCTTGATGATGCAGACATCCTGCCAGTTTCCCTTCAGCGTATCTGAGACGACGATGCCCTTGACGGACTTGCCCGCTTGGGAGAGATCGCGTTGTGAGTCTGTCCACTCATCCGAGGTAGGATTGTCGGCGACCTTGGGCCAGAAACCTTGGAACAGCTCGAAGGAAACACGGCCCATAAGATGCACGTCGGCTGTACGCAGCAGCTCGGCATTATAGGAATCGAAGACTTTGCCCATCATTGGGAACATGACCGAAACATCATTCCCTGAACCTGTATGATACCCATCCAGTGACATAACGTTGTAGACAATGATTTTCCGCATAAGTGTTCTCCTTTGATTCGTTAGTCAATGGCTATCGCAGATGTGTGTAAAGTCCAGCCTATATCTCTGCCTGATTTTCCATATTTTACCTCTTTCCGTTTGCTTTCGTCTCGTGTTTCCATCTACCCGCGTGGTTGAACGAACAGTGTTTTGGCCACGTTTGCCGCTTTCGTGATGGTCTGTCAGTCTGAACGTGATAATTGGCGCTTTTGCGATGCCCTGTCGAGTATGTGCGTGCGGAGGTCTCCGACCGGGTGACGGTTGCTTACTGCCAAGGTGGAAGTCCGCACATCTGGCGTGGGTGCATGTTGGATAGCATGGGTAGGAAGGTATGGCGGTGGTGACGATTGTGCGGGGTAACCTGTTTGCGTCGAAGGCGGACGTTGTTGATACAACCAATGTGTGAGAACGACTCGGTTTAGAGCGGTTGATCGCAGGGCAGGTCGGGAGTCGTGAACACGTGGCAGTTACTCCGTGCGAGGTTTTGCCGGGATCTGACGGCGATTGCGCACGCGTGCGGCGAGGTCTTCGGCGGAGACGCTGAAGGTGTCGAAGGCATCTCGCAGGTGTGCGACTTCGTAGTGCGCGTAGATCTTTTTGGTGGTCTCGGGAGATGCGTGGCCAAGAAGGTCCTGTACCTCGGAGAGTTTGGCACCGGCGTTGAGCATCGTGGACGCTTTAGTGTGACGGAAGTCGTGCGGGCTGACGTCGACGCCGACGGCCTTCGCGTATGTTTTGACCGTCATGAAGATGCTCTGCGTCGAGAGACGGTAGTTGGCTCCGCTGGCGCGGGCGGCGCCACGTGCACGATCATGGCGGATGAAGAGTGGGATATATGTGTCACTGCGTTCGGTGAGATAGGCACGGATTGCTTCAAGCGAGGGGTCGTCGAAAAAGACGATGCGCTCTTTCTCTCCCTTGCCCGTGATGATGGCACGGTCGGCCCAGCCGTTGTCGAGATCCTTACGATTTAGCGACGCGAGTTCCGCACGTCGGAGTCCGCTGCCATAGAGTGTGCGGATGAGTGCGCGGTCGCGGAGCAGGTCAAGACGGCGGGTGCGTGTGGTGGCGTCATTCCCTGCCGGAACTTCCAGGCTATCGACGTAGGTGACCAGCAGTGGGAGCCCGGCGTCGATGCGAGGAGTGCGGTAGCTTCCGCGTCCCATCACCTCACGCACGCCTCCTTTGATTTGCTCGTAGGTGGCGCTGGTGGGGCCCTGACGGTGGCGTTCGAGGTAGCGGAAGAACGCGCGCACGCCGCTGATATACGTCTGTGCTGTTGCGCGTGACTCCCGTCCGTACACGGTGACGAGCCAGCCATAAAAACTTTCGACTACATCAGCGGGTAGGTCTGCGCAAGGGGTCTCGGTGGTGATGCCCCGTTCGGCCAGGTACTCCAGAAAGCGGTCGATGCCCGTGCTGTAGGTCCGCAGGGTTGCAGGCGATTTGCCTCGGAGGGAGGTGTGGAAGCCGGCGATGGCGTCGGTGAGTGACCGGGAGGCGGATGGTGGAGGCTCCGTGGTCGTGTCCTTTCGGGCTGGGCGTGGGCGGGCTGTTTAGGTAGAGAACGGGTGTTGGGGGGATCGGTTGCAGCACGCAGGGTGGACACCAGGACTGAGCTACCCATATAGATTTTATATCACGATACACTCGCACCAATCCCACGATAGGCGGTGCCGTCGTCACCGCTGGCTGCTGCAAGGGTGGTGAGCGGGGTAGGGAGTAGGGCCGGATTGATCCATGTCTGCGTGGCCGACTTTACATGTCCCCACCGGTCCCAAAGCGGCAATGCGGTGTTGACGGGCATCAGCACGCCACGGGAGGATGCCGCAAGGCGGGGGTGCGGAGCAATGTCGACAAAAAAGGCATTTTTGCCATCCCTGCAGCGGTCAAGTATCCTGAGTCGAGATGGGTAGGGCAACCGCCACGCGCTGAGCGATAAATAGGTGAGCAATGCATACAGGAGCAGGGCGACTGATGAAGACGATGACACAGGTGCAGACGTTGAGCGAGCACGACCAGGATGTGCTGGCCGAACTCGATGCGTTGATGCGCAGTACCTTCCAGTTGTGGGATCAGGAGTGGGTCGGTTTTTCCTGGCGCAACTATACCTATGACCACGTCCGCCGCGTGCGAAACCTCGCGATTAATCTGGGCCAGACCGAAGGGGCAGACATCCGCGTGATCGAGTTCGCCGCTGTCCTACATGACATAACTAAATCATATGACGGCGAGATCATCATGAAGGACGGGAAGCGGGTCCTGGACGCCAACGGCTTCTGGCAGAACGAGTTCCTCGAGCCACAGCGCCGCAATGCGGTTACCGAACTGTACGACCGCCTTGGCTTGAAGGGGCAGTTGCACAATGTCTCCGGCGCAGAGATCGCCAATGCGCTGCTGGAGGAACGTGGCTATCCGCAGGAATTCCGCGAGCACGTCCATGAGGTGATCCGCACCCACCTGATGGTGAAGGACTTCTCAAGCCTGGAAGGGCGCTGTATCTACGACGCTGATACGATCGACGCCAACATCGGGCACCCGGCCTTCTTCCGCAACATCCACATTGGCATGCGCAATATGGAACGGCAGTACCACCAGCGAGGGGAATCGCTCGATGACTTCCTCCATCAGAGCTTGCGAAGCCACCTCGAACAGTATGTCAGTGAGAAGCTGCCGCCCTGGATCGAGGGGAAGCAGCGCGACTTTGTGCAAAAGATGACAACCGAGGCGGGTAGGCTGCGGTCGCTCGACCGCATCGAGCGGCTGCGCGAGACGGTGGAGGGGATGCGGGAGGAGTTCGCCCGCTACGACGAGGAGATTGAGCACGGCCGGCTGGCGGTGGTGGTCTATTTCATCCGCAACCGGAAGAATCCGGCGCTGTCCGACCAGTTTCCAGAACTCGAAGCGCGGTGGCCTAAGGGTCTAGACACGGGAGCGGCCATGTTCCTCACCACGTTGCAGCGTGAGATTGACGGCGCCTGGTAACGACCGACGCCTTTGGCAGGAGGAGCGCAGTGTTGAAGTATCGCTACGAAGAGCTGAGTTGGCCAGAGGTGCGGGAGGTCGTGAAGAGCGACCCGGTGGCTGTGCTCCCGGTGGGCACGACCGAGCAACATGGGCCTCACCTTCCAGTGATGGTGGACTATGCCTGCGCGTCGGGAGTGGCGGAAGGGGCGGTGCGGCACGTCGTTGCGTCGCAGCCACAGGATGAGGGACCACACGCGGTGGTGCTGCATCCGGTGCCCTATTCGTTCAATGAGCACCACATGGACTATCCCGGCACGATCGACATTGATCCCCATACGATCATCGACTACATTTTCTGCATCGGCAAGAGCCTTGCTCACCACGGCTTCAAGCGGATCATCATCCTGAATGGTCACGGCAGCAACGTGCCGTTCCTCGATATCGCGGCACGCATGATTACCAACCGCACGGAGAGTATCGCGGCGATGGTGTCATGGTGGGCCATTCTGGAGCAGGAGGACTTCGCGTGGCGAGAGGCACCGTATCCGGGTGGATTTTCACACGGGTGTGAAGCGGAGACGTCGCTGATGCTCCAGGTGCGGCCCGATCTCGTGGATATGAAGCAGGCGCCACGCACGATGGACGAGGTGCAGCGGTCCAAGCACATCTACTGGGACCTTCAGGGCGGCAGTAAGGTGAACTTCCAGGAGTTCTTCAGCCGGAACAGCGAGACGGGCGTACAGGGTGACGCGACGCTGGCGAATGCTGAGAAGGGACAGAAGCTGTACACGGCTGCGATTTCCCGGATGGCAGAGTTCATTGAGGAGTTCCGCATGCGTGAGATCCGTCCCCGGCGCGACTTTCACTGACCGTGAAGGTTCGTCAAGCGGTACGGGCTCGATAGGGTGTCGCGGCGCGTTTCTGTGTGCCGTGGTTACACTTTCAGGCCGAAGAGCACCCAGCCGGGACGGGTGGGATCGGTGCCGGTCTGGCCCGGTTCGAAGCCGGGCAGGCCGGAGAGTGCCTTGTTGATGGCAAACTTGCTGAGCCCCTGGACACGGTCGTTGGCGGCAATCTCGTCGAGCGAAAAGTAGTCGGCACCGGTGATCTCATCGCCGTCACCGTGTGGTTCGCCGCTGATGGGCTCGAGTCTGAACATAATGTAGACATTGGAAGTAGGGCCACCGATCGATCCCTTGCCGCCGACGGAATGCCGGAGGCCGAGGACGTCGACGACCCGTGCTGTGACACCTGCCTCCTCGAGTACTTCGCGTTCCACAGCGTCGGTGACGACTTCGTCGTGCTCGACATAACCGCCAGGGATTTGCCACCAGCCGCGTCCTGGTTCGTGCCCACGGCGGATCAACAGTGCCTTGCCGTCGCGGATGACCACGCCGCCACAGCCGATACTGAAGTCGCCGAAGGAGATGAAGGAACAGGACGGGCAGGCAGGGCGATCCCTGCCGCCTTCCATCTTCAAGACAAGCTCGGCGGCGCAACGGGGACAGAACTTCATTGGGCGCTCTCCGTGTGCTGTTGTGGCGGCAACCGTTATCCCGTGGCGGGGGGAAGGATACGGGCAGGTGCAGATCTGTTTGAGAAGTATGCTACTGGTGGGAGCGGGGTGCGGTCAACAGGACATGCTTATGATAATGAGTATTATCATAAGCATGTGTACCACGGGCAGTGCAAGGAGAGAGGCAAACATGAACTTGTCCTTGCTGCACGCGTGCATACCGGGGTTATGTTAAAATAGTCGGTCACGAATTGGTAGGCAGCGCGGGAAAAGGACAACACGTTCGCTATGCAAGCTATCGATCTCGTGTCGCTTGTGCTCCTGGCTGCCATCTGGGGTTCGTCGTACCTCTTCATTCGTGTTGCCTCTCCGGAGTTTGGCCCGCTTGCATTGATGGATGGCCGTGTGGTCCTGGCCGGGGTGGTGTTGCTGATCGTGGCAGTTACGGTGCGCAGGCCGCCGCAGTTTCGGGGGGAGTGGGGACGGTACCTTGCGCTGGGTGCCGTGAATGGCGCGGCTCCTTTTACGCTCATCGCGGTGGCGGAACTCCAGCTCACGGCGTCGCTCACCTCCATAATTATGGCGACCGCGCCGCTGTGGACTGCGCTGGTGGCGGCTGTCTGGGGGAATGAGCCGCTGACGGCGGCAAAGATCGCTGGCTTGCTTCTGGGTCTCGGCGGTGTGGCCGTCCTCGTGGGGTGGAGCCCGGTACCGGTGACGGCGACGGTGCTTGTGGCAGTAGTCGCGTTATTACTCGCGGCTCTGGCGTACGCGGTTGGTGGAACGGTTGTCAAGAAATATTTTGGTGGCCGGACGCCACTGACGCTGACGATCGGTCAGCAACTGGGTGCGGGTGCCGTCCTGTTGCCATTGGCGCTGTGGTCACCTCCACGTCATGATCCGTCGAGCGGCGCGTGGTTCGCCCTGGTTGCCCTCGCAATCGTCTGCACTGCGGTGGCGTACCTGCTCTATTTCCGGCTCATCGCCCGGGTTGGACCCACCAGTACTTTGAGTGTCGGTTTCTTGATTCCGGTCTTCGGTGTCATCTGGGGCGCGCTATTTCTGCACGAGGTGATTGTTGCAGGGACCGTCGTGGGCTTGCTGATGATTCTGACGAGCGTGACGCTGGTGACGGGGATGCGCATGCCAGGCCGCGCGGGGATGCGTGTTGGGATGCCGCGTCGGTCGTAATCGCAGGCATGCCTTCACTGACGACGTGTGCCGGCCCCTTCTCTGCCACCCGGAAGCCGGTCGGTCGCAAGCTATTATGTGAAGTTGTGTATCCTACATGATGTCATTGTTTACCTCTGGGGCACGGTGGGAGGATGCTCGCCCGCGTGTCGGGTGTGCGCTGGCGCTTGAACGACGACGGACAGAGTGGTGGCTTGGAACGGGTGTGGGAAGGAAAGAGACCGATGGTCACGAGCAACAGCATATATCTGGACCATGCGGCTACGACTCCAGTACATCCAAATGTGTTGCAGGCGATGCTGCCGTATTTCACGGAACAGTTTGGCAATCCATCGACCATCGCCTCCTTCGGGCAGGATGCGCGGCGCGGACTCGAGAAGGCACGTACCTCCATCGCTCGCGTGCTCGGCTGCCTTCCAACCGAGATTGTCTTTACCAGTTGCGGAACCGAAAGCGACAACCTGGCGATCAAAGGCGTTGCACAGGCGAGCAGGGGACGCGGCAACCATATCGTGACGTCGGTGATAGAGCACGAGGCGGTACTCCACTCCTGCCAGGCACTTGAACGGCAAGACTACCAGGTCACGTATGTTCCTGTAGACCGCTATGGCGTCGTCGATCCCGCAGCCGTTGAAGCGGCGATCACCGAGCGGACCGTGCTCATCTCTATTATGTCCGCGAATAACGAAGTGGGGACGATACAGCCAGTAACTGAGATTGGAGCGGTCGCACGCCGTTACAAGATTCCGTTCCACACCGATGCGGTGCAGGCGGCGGGAGTTCTGGATCTCAACGTGGATCGGCTTGGTGTCGACCTGCTGGCCCTGAGCGCGCATAAGTTTTCTGCGCCAAAAGGTGTGGGGCTGCTGTACGTGCGCAGCGGCACGCCACTCGAGCCTCAGCAACACGGCGGATCGCAGGAACGGCGGCGGCGGGCGGGAACGGAGAATGTGCCGTACATCGTGGGTATGGCGACCGCGCTTGAGCGTGCGCAATCACATCGCGACGACTACCGAGCGCATACCATGTCGCTTCGTGATGAGTTGATCGCGGGCGTGCTTGAACAGGTGCCGGGGAGTGTGCTCACCGGCCACCCGACCCAGCGCCTTCCGAACAACAGTTCATTCTGCATTCCGGGGGTCGAAAGCGGGATGGTCCTGCGTGCTCTGGATATGCAGGGCATCGCGGTGTCGAGTGGCTCGGCGTGTACGTCGGCCTCGATGACGCCAAGCCACGTCCTGCTGGCGATGGGCGTGCCGCCTGCTCTCGCCCACGGTGCACTGCGGATGACGCTGGGGATTGACACGTCAGCCGAGCAGATCGCACGGGTGATGGAGGTGTTGCCAGCAGCTGTCGAGCGGGCTCGCACGCTGAGCGCAGCCTTCTGAGGGACCACGTGACATGGGGCCGCGCGATGCGGCATGCTATGGGCGAATAGAGCGGCACCTGAGTGAATTATTATGTCGAGAGGAGCGGTACCCTGGTTCTTGAAACGCTGCGCGCCCCTGCCACTGCCCCATCGCCGTCAGCTCAACAACGATCTCCCTCGCTGCTTGCAATGGGGAGCGGATCTCTTGGCACCCTCGCAATCGGCGTCTTCGCGATGAGTTTTGCCCTCGGCATCAATATGTCGGGGATCAATAACTATCTTGCCGGGGGGGCGGCGGGACAGTTCCGCGTGACGCCCAATCAGTTAGGCGTGCTCGAAGCGGTCCGTGAGACGTCGGGGTTGCTGACCGTCTTTTTCGCCGCCATGGCCGCGTCGCTGGCGGCGCCACGCCTGGCGGCCTTCGCACTGATCGTGATGGGGGTCGGACTCGCCGCACTGGCGCCCGCATCGAACCTGTATGTCGTTGGCATCGCTGGCTTCTTCTGGGGGGTCGGATTTCACCTGTTCGGTCCGGTGAGCGACGGTACCGTGCTGTCGCTTGCGTCTGAAGGGAAGGAGGGGCACGCGCTCGGCCGTATGGCGGCCGTGTCGGCCCTCGGGCAACCGGCAGGTATGGCGGCAGTCGCGCTCCTGGCGGGCGTTCTGAATGTGCGCGGATTGTTCGTCATTGCTGGCCTCGTCGCCATTATCGGGGGCGTGGTGCTGTTGCGGCTGCCGAAGGATGTAGGCGGCATCAAGCGAATGCGGCTGCTGCTTCGTGCCCGGTACGTTCGCTACTATATGCTGATGATGCTTGATGGAGGCCGCAAGCAGGTCTTTATTACCTTTGCGGTGTTCTTACTGGTGCGGAATTACCAGTACGGCGTGCAAGCGATTGCCGCACTTATGGTGGTCAATACCCTGGTGATCGCGGCACTTGCCCCGGCTGCAGGGCGCTGGATCGACCGCGTGGGCGAGCGACGAGTGCTTGTGACGCGCTACGCCGCGCTTTTCTTTATCTTCCTCGGGTACGCGTTCATCCCTAATCCCTGGATCATGGCCCTGCTCTACGCGCTCGACAACCTCTTTCTCGCCACCAATCCGGCGACCACCGTTTATTTGCGCCGCCTTGCTCCGGATGATGAAGTCCGGCCAAGCCTATCGATGGGCGTCACCTTCAACCATCTCTTTTCTGTCGGGGTGCCGCTGGTGGGTGGCCTCGCCTGGCAGACGTTTGGCTACCAGACGGTGTTCGTCGGCGGCGCGGTCCTCGTGGCGATTTCGCTGTTCGTCGCGGCGGGTATCCAGCCTCGGGCGCGTGTACTCGCGTAGGGCACCGCCGTGCCCCTCAGGGCTCTGATCCGTCGAACCAGCGTTGTTCCGCCCTGTCTTCACCTCCCGGTTGGAGTGACACGTCAGCCGGGACCGGAATCGTGGGAATGACCGGAGAGTATCAGGCGTACGCCAGGATCGTCCAAACCCGCGAGGATGCGGTAGAGGGCGGCGTGCCGCAGCGCGATCGTTTCCCAGCCGAACTGCCGGGCTGCTTCCCGTGCCCCTTTGTGCAGACTGGCGCGCAACAATGGGTCGGTGACGAGACGGCGCAGGGATGGCACGAGGCTTTCCGGATCAGAGGATGGCGCAAGGAGGACGGACTCGCCGTCGCGTAGACCTGGCACCGGATACCGGGGCGCGGTACTCAGGAGAGGCACGCCGTGTTCAAGCGTCGCCATCAGCGTGCCTCGGCGGGTGGATAGGCCATCCTGATATGGCAGCGCGGCCACATCGGCAGCGAGAAGATGGGCGGAGACGTGCTCTGGAGGTTGATAGCCGGTCCAGATGATCACCTGTTCAAGACCCAGGTCCGTGACGCGCTGGTACACGGCACGTTCGTAGTCGCTGTTGCTCGGATCACTCACACCCGTTCCACCACCGAGCACCAGGAGACGCAGGGGGAAGCCTTCCTGCCGGAGCGTATGGACGGCATCGAGCAGTTCGAGAAAGCCTTTTGAGCGATTCAGAAATCCGAAGAACACGACCAGGCAATCAGTATCGTGGACACCTAACCGTTTGCGCCAGGTCTCTCGGTGGTAGTCCAATGGCGGCTGATTAGGAACGTTGCTGCCGATGACGATAGGATGGACAGTGCGGACTCCCCATCCTGTGATGGCGGCGAGATCCCCGGGATTGGTGACGATTGCGGCATCGGCCATCTTTGCCATGACGCGGAGCGCCTGCAGGCGGAGGTGGCCTGCTTTGGGGAACAGGTAGGGAACGCGCAGGTCGTGGAATGTCACCGCAACAAGCGGCCGGATTGCCCACGACCGTATGAGCGCGGGTGCGACGTGGATGAACGGTCGCATCCCGTACGAAGCGGCCTGATACTGGAAGTGGACGACATCGGGTCGTTCGGCTTGAATCCGTTGTTTGAGTAACGGCCACGCTCGCCACCCCCAGTGGGGCACGGCGTACCAGATCCGCTGTCCCTGTGGAAATCGCCAGCTTGCTTCGGTGCGTGCGATGCGGGTATCCAGCGGGTCGCGTTCGGTGGATGTGAGCACGCTCATGTCTTCACCCAGCGCAGACAGTTCTTCGACCAGACGGCAACTGTAGTCACCAACCCCGCCTGGGACGGGCGGATACTCGGCGGTAACGACGAGCACTTTCACGCGGGCCACCCTACATGCCACGCCACTATGCGGGCGATCATTCCCAGCCGTGCCCGTCGGAGGGCTGGTTTTTGCCGCAACAGGTACTTCAGGCCCTCCTCCCATCCCTGGAAGAGATAGGTCAGGAGAATGAACCAGCGGAGGAACAGTGCCTCCGGGCGGCTACGGTGGAGGCGGGCATAGTAGTACTTGCTTTCGTGGAAGCGGAGATGGCGGGCGAGCACATCTTGCGCGCTGCTTTGGCCGCCGTAGTGGAGCACGCGGGCCGCTGGCTCATACCGTACCTTCCAACCCGCCAGTTTGATCCGATAGAGCCACTCGACCTCTTCGGAGTACATGTGGATGCGTGTATCGAGCAGTCCCACGCGTTCCCACGCTGCACGCCGCACCAGAAAGCAGGCGCCGTGAACCCAGTCCACCTCCAGCGGTTCGGTGTCGGGCTGGTCGAGGACGTAGTAGCGGCGAAGCGATGGAGCATGGGGAGCGTAGCGTTGCACCACCGTACTTTCAAATAGCCCTATCCTCAGCGTGGGGAAGCGCCGTCGCGACGATTGCACTGTCCCATCGGGATTGAGGAGGGTAGGACCGACGGCACCCGTATCGGGGTGATGCTGGAGCACGCGGACGAGCGCCGCGAGCGCGCCGGGCAGTACGACCGTGTCGGGATTGAGCAGGAGCGCCGTAGCGCCGACACAGCGTCGGAGTGCCTGATTATTTCCCTCAGGGAACCCGACGTTGGTGCGGTTGGCAATGATATGGACGGAGGGAAACCGTTGCTGGACAGCCTCGACGCTGCCATCGGTTGAGGCGTTGTCCACCACCCAGACCTCACCGCGTAGCCGCGTGCCGCCGTGCCCCTGATCCTCTGATCCGGTGCTGGCATCAAGTCCAGCCAGCACTGATTCCAGGCAACCAAGGAGCAGGTTACGCACATTCCAGTTTACGATGATGATGGAGATGTCTACAGGTTCTGACATTGCAGTGGTGCGACCATCGCGAAGAGCCAGCAGAGTAGGTGGCGTCATCGCGCACAGCCGTGTTGCATGGCACGAGCCAGTCGGACGGCGTGGAGGCGGGCGTAAGCCAGGAGCAGACTGAACAGCAAGCCGCGCCAGCCATCACGGTACCCCTGGAGGTGTAGGTACCGTCGGACGAACTCGCGGAGCGGCTGCCCGACCAGTGCCCGCTGACGCACGGCGCCCGCACGACGCATCTGTTCGGCCTCGTAGGATGCGAATACCCGCTGTTTCTGAATAAACTCGCGTACCGACCGGTAGTTGACGTGGATGAGATGCGCGTGCAGCGTGCCGGTTGTGCCGTTAACTTCTGCCACCTCGTGGACCGAACGCCTGGGATCGTAGCGCACTGCGTCCCGCCGGAGGAGGCGAAGTTGCGCGTCGGGATACCAGCCCGTGTGGCGCATCCAGCGGCCAAGCAACTCATTCCGTCGGGGAATCCAGTAGGCATCGGCGTCAGGCTGGCGCAGCACGACGGCAATCTCTGCTTCCAGGTCCGGCGTGAGTTGCTCGTCGGCGTCGAGAAAGAGCAACCACGGTGTGCGCACGAGGTCGATGGCCACATTCCGCTGGGTGGAGTAGTTGCCGAAGGGATGTGTCTCGACCCGAAGGGGGATCAGTGGAGGAGCCGCTGTTGCGGCGGCAATCGTGCCGTCGCTGCTTCCACTATCCAGCAGCAGCAACTCGGCCCCGCGTGTCACCGAGCGAACGGAGTTGGTGATGTCCGCCTCTTCATTTTTGGTCAGCACCACGACGGTAAGTATGTTCCCGACGTCGCATTCCATGGGTGCTTCGGAATGCGAGGGAGGAGACTGCGTCATGAGGGCGGTGCGGGCATGAGGATGACCTGTCGGAACGTCCGCAGCCGTTGCACGAACATGCCAGGGGGCAGGCGGCGTCGGGCCATCTCTTTCATGGCCCATAGGAGTTGATAGTACAGGCCCGCGCGGGTGATCAGGCGCAGAAGGCGGGCGGTACCCGGGCTCATATGCTTCGCGTACAGATGAAATCTACTGCGGTGTAACGCCACAAACATACGGCCGTATACCGTTGAGGTGATGGCTCCCGCCAGATGGACCGCGCGGGCAGCAGGCTCGTACCAGAGTTGCCAGCCCGCATGACGCAGACGGAGGCACCAATCGACCTCTTCGCAGTACATAAAAAAGCTGTCGTCGAACAAGCCAACCTGCCGTGCCGCCTCCCCGCGCACGAGCAGACAGGCACCGAGGATGCCGTCTACCGGGTGCGCATGACCGTACTCCGACGCGCTGTACCTGCCTGCGAGCCGATGATTGGGGAAGCGGTGGTCGAGCAAAAAGTATTCCCACAGGAGCGTGGCGGGCGTGACGTCTCGAAACGTCGAATACTGAAGCGTACCGTCTTCATAGGTTAAGCAAGGTCCCACGGCTCCCGCCTTGGGACGCATGGACAGCGCGTGTACAAGGATGGCAATGGTGTCGGGTTTGACAAAGCAGTCGGGGTTGAGCACGAGCAGATGACGTCCCGACGCGTCCTGGAGGGCCAGATTGTTGGCACCCGCAAAGCCCAGGTTGCGGTCACTGCGGAGGAAGCGCACGGTGGGGAAGTCGTGATGGAGCGCATCGGTGCGTTCGGTCGAGGCATTGTCGACGACCGTGATGTCAAGTTCGACACCGCGAGAGGTGATCAGGCAGCGGAGGCAGCGTTCCACAAGGTAACGGCCGTTCCACGCCACGATGGCAACGCTGACTTCGGGGGGCGTTGCCTCGTGGTGAACGTGCATCATTGGCTGCGCTATCGTCACCATCTGCTCATTATGTCACGATAGCGGGTTGTGGCGTGATCGTACCACCTCGACCATTTATGCTCCGTAGCAAACGGAAGTCCTCCCGCGTAACCCCACCCGTGATTCCGAGCGCGACACTATAGCTCAGCATGCCCACAGGCAACGCAAGAGCCAGCACGCCGTGACAGCGTGACACGGCAACCGCCATGATGAGCGCAGCAAGGGCGGGCCGCACAAAGATCGTGCCCCAGGGCAATGCGCCAAGATCGCGTCGGAGGAGCCAGGTGAAGGGGACGAGCAGCACCAGTTCAGAGGCGACGGTCACTCCAGCGGCGCCAAGATAGCTCCAGTAGTGGATCGCCAGCAGATTGGCTGCCACGTTGAACATACAGGCGATGATATACCCGACGGAAATTAGCCGTTGCCGCCCGAGTGCGATGAGCACATACTGGAGCAGTCCGTTCAGGAAGCTGAACGGCAGAAACAGGACGAGAACCTGCAATGCAGGAATGGCGGGCGCCATCTCGGGCCGGTAGAACAGTCGGACAATCGGACCTGCAAGGATCACAGTGCCTGCGGCGATTGGTAGGGCGAGCAGCATCAGGACCCGCAGGCCAAACACGGTGGCTTGTTTCGTCACCTCGCGGCTGTCACGCGCCGAACGCGCCAGCATGGGAAAGAGTGCCTGGGTAAGATACGACGAAATGAAGCCGAGTCCATCGATGAACTTGTAGGCAATCCCGTAGTAACCGACCACGAGGTCGCTGGTGAGCGGCTTGAGCAGGAGGACATCGACGCGGAAAAAAAAGATATTCAGTAATTGATTCACCATGAGCGGGGTTGCTTCGGTGATGGCCCAGCGGCAAAAGGCCAGGTCAATGCGAAGCGCGCGCCACGGCACCAGACGGTAAACGAAGACCGTGTAGATGACGCCATTGAACACATTGACGATCAGTGCGGCGATAGCTAAACCCACGATGCCCCAATCGGCCAGCAGCAGCGCGACGCTGAGAGCCACCCGGAGCAGATTGGCGGCGACATCAATAAACGCCACATACTCCATCCGTTCGTACGCCTTGATGACGGCACTCGCCGTGGCAGCAGTCGCTCCTGGGAAGAACGAGACAATGAGCAACCAGAGAGCCGTGGAGGTGTCGTGCGTGAGCTGGAGTGGTGCGGCCAGCGGACCGGTGATGCCCCAGATCACCCCGAGGAGTGCGACGGTGATGCACGTCCTGATGAGCAGCAGATTTGCGTAGTAGCGACCCGTGCGGGTCGTGTCGGCGGAGACATCGCGTAAGAGGAGCGTGCCCAGACCGTAGTCGCCGATGGTGCCGAGAAAACCGATGACGGCCACGGCGAAATAGTAGCGTCCGATCCCCTCGGGGCCAATGACCGTTGTTGCCCAGATGATGAGGCCGAAGTCCATGACCTTGTTACAGAGGCTGCCTGCCATCAGTGCCAGCGAGTTCTTCGCGATACGGCGCGTTGCCGCGTGCTCCCCCTGGCCAAATCGTGTCGTGCGGTTCGTGACGGAAGTCCACAGGGCAGCTACCAGCGCGAGCATGAGCATGAGCGCGGCACAGCTACTGATGAGGAGTCCTGTGCGGAACGAACGGGGTCGGTACCGAAAGAGGATGGTGTGGTCGCCAGATGAGACGGGCACCGCACGAAACGCGGCGTCGGCCTGGACAATAGGCGTGTCTAAGCCGTCTACGGTCGCTATCCACCCAGGGAAGTTGACATCCGACACGACTACGTAGCCGGGAGCGGTGAGATGGACGCGCACTTCACTGCTTTGCGGCGACGAGCGCGTGATGGCGACCTGCTCCGGGGCCGGTGATGGTGGTGCGGCCATGGTCGGAGCATCGCTAGTTTCAAGGATCACCGTCTGGCGGGGATCGAAGCCAGGTTCCTTGAGTGATGCGAGCGCGTCGTTGGGGGACATCACCGACCGGTACGCATGCACAACAAAGGCGCGTGACAGCACGGCCGTGTTTTCGTAGACGCGGGTGCCTCCCTGGTCCTCGAAGCGCTGGACATACTGTGGTCCCGGCAGCGTCTCCTTCGTCAGGATGTAGCGCGCATTGAGGAGGTTGAGCAGGGGGTTCTGCAGGGATGCAGGTTGATCGAGACCTTTCACGCGACTGTAGGGAAGGAGCATCGTCTGCGGCTCGATGAGGTTCATGTATGCTGCGTACCGCTTGAGGACGATGGTGTCGTAGCCGCGCGCGTCCTCGATGCGCCAGATCATCCCGGTGTCGGCAGTGAGGAGGCTGTCGTTCTTGTACGAGATGATCCGAAACGGCCCTGGCTGTAGCCGCAGAAACGCCACCACAGGTGGCGTGTACTGGAGGAGGCGGGCGGGGGTGTAGGCATGAAAACCGGCGCTGGCAAGAAAGAGGTCGATGGCGACCAGCACGGCACAGGCCCCGCCGAACAGCGGGGCCGCCCGTGGCACAACTGAACGGTGCGCAGGGAGCCAGGACATGCCTGCCCACAGCAGTACGCAACTGATCGCGAAGAGTATGGCGCCGCGGGCTATGTGCGCGTACAGAAAGGCAAACAACTCGTGTCCGTCGGTGAAGTTTCGGGCCAGTGCTTCATTGCGTGCAAGAGACGACTGGAGGCGTTGTGCCGCCGCTGAACGAACGAGGTACCCGCCCGCCAGCGCGAGCATGGCGCCCGTTGCCCCCGCGAGGCACAGCCAGCCGATGCTTCGTGTCACAGTGCGTCCGGGTTGCGACAGCCTTTGGCCAGGCTGGTCCGTCGGTGGTGACGGAAGTCGGTCGAGGATGGCGTCGAGGCCGATGGCGGCGAGGATCGACACCGCGAGCCCGTAGATGTAGACCCAGCGAAATGCGCTGTGTACCTGTGAGAAGCCCGGCACATAGAGGAACAGGGGGCGGTAGAGGGGGCTGCCGGTGGCCAGGAGTAGCGCGAGGATACCGATGGCGCCAAAGATCACCACCCATCGTGACCGCCAACGTGTACAGACGGCGATGACCGCGAGAAGCAGCGGCAGGATGCCCACATAGCTCGCGCCTTCCACGTAGTCTTTGGCGCCCCAGCTCACCGTCTGGGGAGGGTCTGTGGGGCGACCCTGCGCGTCTGGCCCCAGGGGACGCCATTGCCACGAAAAAATGTCGAAGTAAGCGTGCTGGGACGGGTTTCCGTAGAAATCGGGGACCACGAAGGCGATGAACTGCCGGGTGGGCATGGCCCAGCTTTTCACTTCGTCATACGTGACGGAGCCTTCGCGGAAGTTCTGGCCGATAGCCTCGGAAAACGGGAGAAGTTGCGCGGCTGACAGGGCAAGGCCTCCGCCGCCGAGCAGGGCCAGCAGCGCGATCTGTGCGATCGCTGTACGCACGACTCGGCTGACGCTGGCGTGGCGATAGGCGCTGAACATGTCAGATCCGACACGGAGCAGCCCGTAGACAATGGCGGTGAACAGGACATAGAAACTAATTTCAAGGTGGCCAGCAAGGATCTCCATGGCAACCGCCACTGCTCCCAGGCACGCCGCCAGGACACCGCGATTCCAGTGGGTGGGAGGAACGCCGTGGTGGGAGGGGGCTGATGTGTTTGGAACCACGCCCCGGAGTGCCAGCTCCATCGCGAGGAGGATCCAGCCAATCCACGACATGGCGCTCAGCATCTGCGGCCACACTGCGCTGGTGATGAGACGCTGGGCAAACATAAAGGTGAATGCGGCGACCAGAGATGAGGAGCGGCGGCAGCTCAGGAGCCGCGCCAACCAGAAGATGCCGCTGCCCGCGATAAACAGGTGGAGGGCGGCGAAGTAGCCGTAGGCGCGTTCGACCGGGAGCACGACGAATAGCAGTCCCAGAGGATACAGCACGCCGTACTGCCCCGACGCCAGAAAGGGCGTGCCACCCTGAAGGTACGGGTTCCACAGCGGCACCTCACCATGCCGCAGGCTGTCGGCCAGGTAGCGTTTCCACCCGTAGTTTTGGAGGATCAGGTCGCTGATCAGCCGGTTGTGGGGGGTGACAAAGCCGGGATCAAGTTGCTGTGCGGCATCTTTCCAGGGAGGGAGCAAGAGCAGGTTGTCGGTCGGCAACATGATCTGTCCGCCGAAGACCGCTGGCGCGAAAAACAGGCAGGCCAGCGCCAGCAATAGCAGCATGCACAGCATGTCGGCTCGCAAGACGCCGGAGGGGACGTGGGGCACCATCGTGGCGCCTGGGGATGACGCGGCAGCGGTTCTTGGGAGTGTCTGTCTCACCCGGCGTGTCGGCGCAGATACTCCAGGGCGGGTCGCGCCTGGGCCGCGAAGTCATCCCACCGGCATTCGATTGAGACGCGGCCGTTGTAGCGCGCCTGGTGGAGTGCCTGGAAGAAGCGGGCAAGTTCGTCGCCGTCTTTGAGAGGCGCCGTCCGGTCGATCGCGGCCACGTGTGCGTGCCAGAGCCTGTTGCCTGGAATGTCCACTTCCGAGAATGCTTCGCCGTCGTACGCCATGTGGAACATGTCGGCCAGGACGCCCACGGCGGGGTGCGCCACGGCGTTTGCCAGATCGGTGGCCTCAGCCACACTGTTGATGAGATTTGTCTCTCTCGTGTTGAGCGGTTCGATGGCAATGCGGAGACCGCGCTTGGCGGCTGCCTCACCAAGGAACCGGGTGTAGTCCACAAGTTGTTGCCACGCCGTCTCACGGGGAAAGCCCTCAGGGATGCGCCGTGCCCCGCCGCTTCCAAAGACGACGACATCACCGCTAAGGGCACGCACGGTGTCGAGTGCCTGATGTGTAAAGGTTTCCAGGTCCGGCAAGCCTGCTGGTGGTTCGCTCGGAACGTCGTCTCCGACGACCATGTAGCCACGTGGTAGGAACACATTGAACGCTTCAACGGGAAGGGGACCGTGGCGTAGAGTCGCGATGACGCTCGCACGCGTGTCATCCGGGAGCGACATCAACCGCCCGATGGCCGGCTCGATATAGTCGAAACCTGCCTCCGCAGCCAGCGTGGCCTGGTCGGGTGTGGCACAGCAGCCAAAACGCATCATGATCCTTTCTCCGGGTAGCACCAGTATAAAACGTGGGAGCGATGGTGTCAGATCTGGAGTGGGTGATCCCCCGCATGGGAGGCCCTACGGGGAGTGGTCAGCGGTTGCAGTGTATTGGGAGAGCCCCCTCTGGATTCGCCTTTGCTTCGTGCGCAGAGTGCGCCGATGTCAGCGGCTGGTGGTGATGGAGACAGCGGACGTTTGCTATGCGTCGTGTGATGGGAGGACCCGCATTGGCGCGCTATATGATGAAACGACGCACTGCTGTGCTGGTAGGCACCGTCCATGTGGTTCGTGGCGTCCGTACCGCGAGTGGGAGGGCGATGCGCCGCCAGATGTACCGATAGTACGAGGGAGGATGCTACGCATGTCGATGAGATCACCGATGAATCTGGAGAAGCGTCCGCTGGGGAGCACCGGCCTGATGGTACATCCGCTCTGCGTCGGTTGCGCCCCGCTGGGGGACATGCCCGACACCTTTGCCTACTCCGTTCAGGAGGAGCAGGCGCTCTCGACGGTGCGGGCCTTTTTTAATGGCCCAATCAACTTCCTGGATACCGCCGCGTCGTACGGCGATGGCGAGAGCGAGCGGCGGATTGGCATCATCATCCGGGAGCGCGGGGGGGTACCGGCAGGCTTTGTGGTCGATACCAAAGCTGACCGCGATCTCCAGACGGGAGAGTTCAGCGGCGACCAGATGCGCCGGAGTGTCGAACGGAGCCTCAGGCTCCTGGGGCTAGATCGTTTGCAGCTGGTTTATCTGCACGACCCGGAGCATACGACCTTTGCCCAGTGCATGGCGCCGGGAGGCCCCGTTGAAGTGCTGCACCGCTGCAAGGAGGAGGGGCTGATCGAGCATCTGGGCGTCGCGGGTGGACCTATCGCCATGGAGATTCAGTATGTTGAGACGGGTGCGTTTGAGGTGTGCATTTCCCACAACCGATATACACTGCTGAACATCTCAGCCGACCCCCTGTGGGATGTCTGTGTGCAACGTGGCGTGGCCGCTGTGAATGCCGCACCCTATGGTAGCGGCATACTTGCCAAGGGACCGAGCGCCTATCCCCGCTATGCCTATCAGGAAGCGCCGCAGGAGATGGTCGAGCGTGCTCGTGAACTCGAAGCGATCTGCCAGCGTCATCATGTTCCCCTGCCGGCGGCGGCGCTCCAGTTCTCGCTTCGCGACCCACGAATCGTCTCGACCGTTGTCGGCATGACGCGGCCCGAGCGGATGAAGCAGACGGTCGAACTCGCACAGTACCCTGTACCTGATGACCTGTGGGCAGAACTCGATACGGTGAAGCGCGACACCGAGGACCCGGAGGTGGCGCGGTACAAGAAGTAACGGTACCACGCTGGTCGGCGATAGGCGTGGAGCGTAGGCCGGGGAGGGGCGCGTGCCGGAACGCTGCCCGGGCTTCCCGCATGGTTGCTGGACGCAGGGACATGGAACGCGGTAGTATGCGCGAGGGTGCGACAGAGCACCACGTGATGAGGAGGCGAGCACGCTCGCCGCAACGTCTAGGCAAAGGAGCAACCTGGAATGGTAAGCACGAGTACCAGCACGAGCTGGCGCCAGGCGATTGAACGTGACGGCTATGTCGTCGTCCCTGGTGCGCTGCCAAAAGAAAGCCTGGAACCGGTGCTGCAGGATATGTGGGAACACACCGGGGCGCGGCCCGACGACCGGGAGTCGTGGTACAAGAAAGGGATCGTCCGTGCGAACGGGATGGTGGAGATGTACCACTACCAGTCTATGTGGAATAACCGTCAGGACCCCCGCCTCTATGAGGTTTTTTCAGACATCCTCGGCACGCATAAGCTGTGGGTCAGCCTCGACCGGGTGAACCTGAAGCCACCGGCGGACGATGAGCGCTACCCTGAACACAGCCAGAAGGGGTTTATTCACTGGGATACCGATACGTCGGTCTATCCAAACATTCCGTTCCGCGTGCAGGCTGTCCTCGCGCTTACGGACACCGATGACTCCATGGGTGGTTTCCAATGTGTGCCGGAACTGTACCGGGATCTGGCTGACTGGTTTCCGCGCCAGCCCGCCGACCGCAACCCCAGGGTCCCCGACATGACCGGGTACTCCATTACGAAGGTGCCCATGAAGGGGGGGGATCTGGTGGTGTGGAGCACGCTGATGCCGCACGGCAACGGCCACAACGTCTCTGGCCGACCGCGTCTGGCGCAATACATCACGATGCACGTGGCAAACGAGGCCGATGATGAGTTACGGCAGACTCGCATCAACTGCTGGCAGAAAAACCTGCCGCCTCCTGGCACCGCCTTCCCTGGCGACCCACGAGAGACCGAACAGAAGCGGGGTAAGGTGGCAGACCTGACGCCGCTGGGCCGCAAGCTGCTTGGTGCCGATCGCTGGGAGTAGCGAGGATCTCGCTGAGCCAGTTCTAGCAACCCAAGGTAATACGAGTGCGGTGTCCATGCCGCACTCGTATTACCTTGGCGGTGCCCGGGTTCGTGGTTGCCCACGAGCCCGGCGTGAGGCATCCGATGCTCACATCCATGCCTCACGCCGGGCTGGACGTGTGATTATCCTTTGAGGCCGCTCAGGGCTACTCCCTGGATAATGTGGCGCTGCAGGACCAGGAAGACGATGATGACCGGGAGCATCGCCAACGTGGACGCGGCCATCTGCAGCTCCACGAGTTCGCCGAACTGGGCGCGGAGATTGGTGATGGTGATGGGAAGCGTCCACATCTCGCGCTTGGTCAAGATGATGCTCCCCCAGAGGAGGTCATCCCAGACGGCCTCGAAGGTAAAGATCGCGAGGACCGCCACGACGGGCATGCACAGCGGGAGCATGATTTTCCAGTAGATCCCGAGGGCGGACGCGCCGTCTACTCGGGCGGCATCCATGAGTTCGTCCGGAATCCCCAGCATGTACTGTCTGACGAGAAAAATGCCAAAAGCCCCGGCGAGAAACGGCACGATCATACCCTGGTAGCTATTGAGCATGTGGAGCTTTGAGACGATCAGGTAGCGCGGAATTAACGTGAGAAAGCCGGGAATCATCAGTGTCGACAAAAGCACCAGAAAGATCTTGTCGCGTCCGGGCCAGCGGAGTTTGCCGAACGTAAAGCCGCCCCATGTGGACGTGAAGACATTGGCGACAGTGACCGCCACGGTGATGATAATGCTGTTACGGAAGGCCGTCCCAAAGTGTGCGGCATCGATGGCCGTACTGTAGTTCACCCACTGAAAGGCTCGTGGGAAGAGGGTGAGAGGCACGGATACGATCTCGGCCCGAGTCTTGAGGCTACTCAGGATCATCCAGATGCCGGGGAGCACCATGAACACTAAACCCGCAAGGATAAAGGCCCAGACACCCGCCATGACCATTGCCTGTCGTATCGTCGCGGCCCGTTTGTCAGCGGCCGCGGTACGTGCGGCGGCATCAAGAGGGAGAGACTGGCCAACATGCGCTGCCATCCCCGTGTCCTTTCTATTTGTAATAGGACGTCGTCCCACCTTCGCGGAACAGGCGCATCTGAATTAACGTGATGAGCATAATCACCGCAAAGAGACCGACGGCCATCGATGTTGCATAGCTAAACCGGTTGAACTCAAAGGCCGTCATATACATCTGGTAGACCACCACGTTGCTCGAGTTTGCGGGGCCACCCTGGGTGAGAATGTAGATTGGATTAAAGACCTGGAGACTTCCGATGATTGCAACTACCAGCACAAACAGGAGCGTGGCCTTGAGCAACGGCATGGTCACGCTGATGAATCGCTGCCACGCCGTCGCCCCATCGATTTTGGCGGCGTCATAGAACTCTTCTGGTATTGCCTTCAGTCCTGCCAGGAAGATGACCATGTACCAGCCGACGGACTTCCAGACCACCATCAGGCAGATGGAGTAGAGGGCGGTATTGGGTCGTGCGAGCCA
>JAABUZ0100000962.1_pt1 | contig 60107 bp, 49 predicted proteins | sample 5562091 | NCBI WGS metagenome assembly JAABUZ01 (sample SAMN12813069, study PRJNA571459) | rock metagenome | isolation source: Antarctica rocks | place: Antarctica: Victoria Land, Linnaeus Terrace sud | collected 2015-12-21 | reverse complement strand
CGGTGAGGGAATCTCACCCTCTGGATGCATGCGGCTTCGTCTGGGCGCACACTCACGGCAGAATGGCACTTGACCAGGGGCCGTTGCCTCACCGGTGTTGACACTGTGGCGTCAGTCCGGCGGGTGGAGGATAGACCATCCGGAGGACGCCGAAGTCGTGGCGGGGGCGTGGGCATGTGGGCAATCCGCAGGGCGGGCAGGCTGCAATCTCAGGACGGTGCTCCCACGTCCTCGCCAATCAGCTCGGTGAGCAGAATCAGGGTGTCGCAGTCTGGACAGCTGCCGCCCAGCCCCAGCGCTCGGCAGAACAGCTGACATGTTGAACACCTTTGCTCGCCCATGGCGCGCTCGCCGCAGCTCGGGCACTCGTAGATCGTGTGCGCCGCGAGCAGCCGCTGGCGCTTGAGCCGCTGGCGAACCAGCGGCATGTCCGGGGCAGCCGATCGCTGACGGCGCAGCCGAAAGGCGAGTTGCTTGCAGGCGACCGAGCAGTACGTGGCACGCCTGCTCGGCAGCGGTGCCTCGCACATCGGGCAGGCCTCCATAATCGCAGCATGCTCCGACGGAGCGTAACGCGAACCGTAACGCACGGCGTCTGCGTTCTCAGACGGGCTCATGCCGAGCACTCTGCGGCATCGCCCGGCTCGTCGACCGCCACCCGCAGTGGCCGCGGCAGCGTCGGCTGGACGATGCCCTCCGCTTCCGTCCAGTCATCATCGAAGGCGAGGACCGTGTTGGCACGCCAGACGGCGATGTGGCGGTGCAGCGTTCGCAGTTGGCCTTGGGCGAACTGGCCTGGATACCGCTGCTGCAGCTCGTCAAAGACCGACCTTCCCGTTCGTTCGGGCTGTGCCGTCAGCCACCGGCAGACCTCATCCCAGACGGCTTCGAACGGGTCCTTGCGCGTGCGGTACAGCCGTGGTCCCTTCGGCTTCTCGCTCCGTCGATACCTGCGTTTGGGCGTGCCGTCCGGTCGCAGCCGTGCGATGGTCTCGGCGGTCGCCTCGTCACCAGCCTCGCCACACGCACGGAGATCGAAGCGAGCGACCAGATCACTGATCGGCGAGCTCCTGTGGGGACGGAAGATGGCGTTGCGCCAGAGCGCCTCCTGCAGCGTCTCCAGTTGATGGAGCAACCGCACCGGGTCCAGCGCCCGATAGACGGCTTTCAAGCGCCGCTCACTCTCGGCATCCAGCACGCCGCTGGCCAGCACGCGTTGGAACGGCGTCTGAGCTGGTCCGTAGATTCGACGGACCCGGCTGCCGGTGCGCGTCTTGGTGCGCAGCTTCATCGAGGGCTGGAAGAAGTTCACGTACAGCCGCACCGCCCGATACAGCTCGGCCAATTGGCGATAGGCGCGCTCGCCTTCGAACCGATCGTAGCCGACCAGCTGACGGACGACCGAGCCGTTCTTCTGCTCGACGAAGCATTGGTCGTTCTTGTTGGCCACCCGACCGCGGGTGAAGGTGAGCTGCTCGTTGGCGCAGTAGGCCATCAGCTCCTCATTGATGAACTCGCCACCGTTGTCGGTGTCGATCCCGAGCAGCGGGAACGGGAACATGCCGCGTGCTCGCTGCAGCGCGTGAACGACGCCATGCTGGGTGCGGTGCAGCAGCGGCAAGCACTCGGTCCAGGTGGTGGCCACGTCGGTCAAGGTCAGCGTGCACAGGAAGGCGCCGTCCGTACTGCCACCGCAGTGGGCCACCAGGTCAGCTTCGACGAAGCCGGGCTGGACATCGGTCCATTCGGTGAAGGTGCGTACCGGGATGTGCTGCTTGAGCAGCCGTCCCGGCTTGGTGGTCGTCAGCCCATGCGGCTGGCGCAGCGGACGCAGCAGGCGATCGGCCGTGGCTGGGCTGAGCGCCAGCAGTTGCTCACGGACATCATCAGCGATCGTCAGGTGACCGTGGCGCTCGAGCGTCGGGACCAACTCGGGCAGGAATGGCACCAGGCGTTTGCCGCAGATCCCGTTGGCTGCTGACCAGGCGCCGGCCAGGGCAGCTTGGACGGCAGGACCGTAGTGCGCCGCTCGCAGGCGCCTGATCGGTGCGGGCGGACGGATGGGACCCAGCAGCAGTCGGATGGCGTACTTGCGGTCGTAGCCGGTGACAGCGACGAACTCATCCAGGATGACCGAGCGCTGGCTGTGCCTGGCGGCGCAATAGCGCGGCGCGACCTGGACCAACAACTCGCGTTTGGCGCGGAAGCTCATGGTTGACCTCACGGTTCCCCCTCAGCTCACTCATCGGTGAACCCAGGGTGACATCTTTCATGAGGCAAACTCCCTTGGTAGGGTGACATCTTCTGCGAGTCAAGTCGTGGGGCGTCGCACTCGTCGCAGCGCCCGCCGAGCCCGATGGCACGGCATTATGTGGGTGATCCTGTCAAGAAGGCGTCTGGGGCTCACCAGAGGTTGCGGACGCCGCCGTGGGTTTGTAGCCGCGTAGCCACGCGGTCGGCGTCGCGATCGGCCTTGTGTTCGATGAGATCCAGCAGCAGTTGGTAGGCCGGGTGGATCGCCAGGGTACCGCGCTCCCAGCGCGCCCAAGTGTTGGGCGTCACGCCGACGGCCGCAGCCATGGCGGCTTGCGTGAGCCCGAGGGTCAGACGAATCGGTGCCGGATTGGGCGGACCGTACGGGAGTGGCAGGGCGGCATTGGACAAGGGTGTGGCGAGCATGGGGGCTCCTACACGTCGCGTATAGCTCTGCTGCCGGGTGCTGGTGGCACCGTGCCGTCGGCGCACGGCTGTCGATCGGCGGTCCTGTCGGCAACGGGTGGCGGGAGTCTGGGAAGACACGGAGTGCTGTAGAGTCGGCAGCCCATGCCGCCCTGTCCGTCGTGCCAGCATCCTCCCTCCAAACGCAACGGTCGCGACCGCCGCGGCCGGCAGAAGTACGCCTGCCATGCCTGCCGCAACACCTTCACCATGGACACGAGCTCGGCCTTCAACGGCTATCGCTGGCCCGCCGCCGTGATCCTCATGGCCGTGCGCTGGTACCTCTCGTACCCGCTGTCCAGCCGGCAGGTACGCGAGCTGCTCGCTGAGCGCGGCATCGACGTCTCGCACCGAACGGTTCTCAACTGGGTCCAGACGTTCGGACCGCAGCTGGCCGCGGAGGTCCGCCGTCGCCGACGCTCGGTCCGTAGGCGCTGGTTCGTGGACGAGGTGTTCCTGTTTCGCAAGAGCGAGAAGCGCTACCTGTACCGTGCGATCGACGAAGATGGCGTGGTCGTCGACGTCCTGCTCCGTGAGCACCGGGACACGGCCAGTGCTGAGGTCTTCTTTCGCCAGGCGATCGAGCGCACCGGTGTAACCCCGTGCGAAGTGGTGACCGATTATCATCAGCCGTACATCAAGGCCGTGGCGACAACGTGCCCGGGTGCTCGGCACATCCGGACAGGTCTGCACCGCGCACGTGGTCAGACGACTAAAGTCATCGAGCGCAGTCACGTGCCCACACGCGACCGACTGCGGAATAGCCGTGGCCTGAAACAGACTGCGACGGGTCAGCGCTTCCTGGAAGGTTTCGAACCGGTGCGCCACCTGCGGCGAGGCAGGACGCCCGGTGCCGGCCACCTGGTGCGTGGCCCAGCGCTCCACGCGCGCGTCCGGCAGGTCGTCGCTGTCATCGACGCGCTCGGACACGGTCTGCGCCGGCCCTGAGCGGGCGTCTCGTCTCAGCAAGCCGCCTTTCTCGGGCGAGCCGAACCGGCGCGTACGCTGGTCAGCACTCCACGAGTTGCCGAACTCCTGGCGAGGCGGTCGCCAGCACCGCTGAGCTTGGGCTCGTCGGCGACACGGTCGAGCCGCCGGCTATTCGAGCCCGGCAGGGCGGCGACCTGCGGATTGGCGGTCTGCGCCCCGCCCGACGGCGCCGAGGCGACGCGGGTCGGGTTCCAGCCGGCGGAAGGCGGCGGGCGGCTGGTGGAGCGCGACCACTCCCGTATGGACTGGAGGCTGACCGCGCCACCATGTCATCGGCGCTGCTGCTGGCCGCGGACGACACGGTGAGCTTGCATAGTTTCCCTTGACGCCGCGGTCGTCGAGGTCTTCGCCGACAGCCGCCCCGCGCTTGCCACGCGCATCTCCCGGGCGGGGGGAGATGCGCGTGGCTGGGCGTGTTCGCCGAGGGCGGCGGCTTGGCGCGGTCCGGACGCGGCGCTGGCGGGGAGCAGCTACGGTTGCAGAATAGCCCCGCATCTGGAGTGAGCCGGCGGATGGGCGCCAGCGGCCGGAGCCGGTGGTCGCGGATAGCTTCCATCCGCCACTCAGCGACGCATCCGAGCAGCATGGGACGTATCTGCTCATCCGTGCCGAAGCGAGTTGGCGGCTCTCGCGAACATCAGCCGTCGGTGCATCAGCCAGAACGTGCCACTCGTCGGGAAGGCGACTCGTTCGGCGTTACCTTGCCGACAGGTGGCGCAGCGTCATGCCCGTGTCAGCGCGGGCGCGGACGGCTGGGCAGCGAGGGCCCGCAGCGACTGCTGGTAAAGGTCGGTGGTTGTCACCCGCGGTTTGGTGCCAGGCTCGATCTCGTCCAGCGTCTGGCACAGCCGTCGCCAGTCGCGCTCCAGGGCGGCGCGGTCACCCATCTGCGTATGCAGCCGAAACAGGGCGCACCAGAGCCGTTCGTTGGTCGGATCGAGCCGAGTCAGCTCCTCGTACAGCTCCAGCGCACGCTCGGCGCGCCCTGGATCGTCGGTCGTGGCAGCGTAGCGCTCGGCCAGGACGCGAGTCGCATCCTGGTACAGCTGTCGATACTCCTGCGCCAGGCTCGTGCCGTCCGCTCGCGGCCCGACGGCCCACGGGTACGGTTGCGCCGCCGACCGCCCGAAGAGGTCGCCGACGTACAGCGCGCGCATGCCTTCGTAGGCGGCCTCGGGGTTGAGGCATGCCCTGGACTTCGCCCACCGTTCGAGCGCGAGAAAGCGCTGCACGTCGCTTCGGACGATCTCCGGGTTGAGACGGCAGATCCGCCCAGCGTCCTCGAACGGATCAGCGGGCAGGTCCGGCACGAGCCGTCCGAGGAACGAGCGGACACGATGCCGCCACTGGCGGAGGGTCGTGGCCGGGTCGACGCTCTCGTCCTCCGCCAGCAGCGCCACGGCAGCCCTGTCCCGGTCCACGCCATCGGCCGAGTGGGCAGCCAGGAATAGCAGCAGCTGGAACGGCTTCACCTCCCGGCCTGCCTCACGCGACGGCCAGAGCTCGTCGCCGCCCCGCAGCACGCGCGGTCCACCAAAGCACTGCACCTCCAGGAGCGCCGCTGATTCTGGCGGGAGAAGGTCGCCGCATCCGTCCACCTCCTCCGTCGACGCCACAACCTCTGCATCGACCGAGTCATCGGCCGTCGTGGTCACCGTCTCCTCACCTTCGTCCTCATTGGGTGCCTCTCCCGAGGACTCGTGATCGATGTGGGCGTCGCCCTGCTGGCTGTCAGTGGAGGTGATGACTGTTCTCGACGCCGGTTCGGACGGCGCGGGGCGGACGCCACGGTCGCCCGCGTTACCGTAGGCGGTGCGCATGACCTCGACCAGGCGATCGAGGTCGGCTGAGCCGACGCGGTAGGCATACAGCTCTACTGGCGCCCGGTGCTCGAAGCGAAACAGGAGACGGCCACCCCCGCCGAGGTAGGCGGCGTCCGCGGTCCCGAGCAGCGCCACACTCTCGTCTTCGTCGGCAGTCCGCTGCACCAGCCGGGTCGCGAAGTCGGTCAGCAGAGGGTGGCTGGCCACCTCGACGCCCGGACGAGTGCTTGCCGCCAGCAGCCGCACGCCGCAGGCGGCCCCTTGCTCGCCCAGCTGCCCCAGGAGCCCGATGTAGGGCACGAGTTCCATCAGCTCCGCTACCACGAGCACGAGGTCCGGCCAGTCAGCCGACGACTCGGCCAGGAGGCGGCGGTCGAGCTCGGCGCGCACCTCGGAGAGCACGGCGGCCACCGCCTCCTGATCGAGCGGGTCGACAGTGGGACCGTAGTGGTGCGGCAACGCCAGCAGCGCCCGAGGCAGATCTCGGGGCGAGGCGATGGTACGCACCTGGAGTTGGGCGGGGCGGCGGCGCGCGGCCAGGTGGGCCAGCAGGCTGGTCAGGACGACCGGCGCTCCGCCGCCGACGGGACTGCTGACCAGGACGTGCCCCAGCATGTCCCAGTTAGCCGAGAGCTCCTGGCGATCGGCCAGCACGCCGATCGGGACCATCGTTGGCAGCGCGGACTCGCCAGTTCCCATTCTGGCCGGCTGTAGGCCAGCGCGACGCAGCCCATGTAGCCGCAGCGCTACGTCGCCGTCCGGCGTGAGCTCAGTCTCCGCCTCGACCGCCCGTCCGAGGGGGCTCGCCACTCCGGGCGCGAGGGTCAGGAGTTGCTGTTGCTCGGCGATGGGGGCTGTGAGCTCGAGAGTGGTCGAGGAGCGCCCGTGTCGAGCCATCGCGACACGCGTGCCCCGGGCGAGGGCATCGCCGCCGTGCTCGTGGAGGATGCGCATCAGGTGCGCGACGAGCAGCATGACCGGGTCCTGTTCCGCCAGGCGCCGACCCGGCAGGTGGTCCGCCAGGCCCCGACCCGGGTCGGCGTCGGCGAAGCCTTCCTCGACCTTGATGTCGCTTTCCGGCAACACGGGTAGCGGCGGAAGCGACCGGCGACGGCGAGCCAGGCCGACTCCAACAAGACCACCTCCAACAACAAGCGCACCCAGCCCCTCGGCGACGGTCAGCGCTTCTGGCAATGGCCGCGGAGAGGATGTAGAGGGTGGCGCCACGGGTTCGAGCGCCACGGCGGGCGGCGGCGTAGCCTCCTCGACGGTGGGTGGCGGCGTCGTAAGCACCGCGGTAGCGTCGGCGGCCGCGGTCGGTTGCGGATCAGTGAGGGTCGCGGTTGGCGCGGCTGTTGCAACCGGGGCGGGAGGCACCCCGACGTCAGGAGCACGCGGCTCAGCCGTCTCGTCCCCACCGCCCGGCATGGGTAGGTTGGCGTCGTCTGGACTGTCCTGTTGAGCGGTGTCGCCAGTTGTATCAGGCGGCAGCTCGAGTACCAGGCCCGGCCAGATCAAGCTGGGGCTGGTTAGCTGGCGCCCGTCAGGGGTCGTCGCACCACGGTTCAGCTCGAACAGCTCTGGCCAGCGTGCGCTGTCCCCGAGTAGCCGATAAGCGATGCCTGATAGGCAGTCACCGTGTCGAACGACGTACATGCGGCGCCCGTTGTCGGCGTGCCCCACGTCCTGATTTGGCGGCGGCACGCTGAGCACCCAACCGGGGTGGATGACGCCGCGGTTATCGAACAGACGCCCATCGCTCATGCGGCGTCCGGAGTTGGCAGCGATCAACAGCGGATACTCGTGGCCAGAGCCATAGACCTGCTCGCTGATGGACCAGAGGCTGTCGCCGGCTCGCACCACGTACGTGTCGGCATCCTCGGCCGGCGCGGGCGTCTCCGCGGCCGCGGCCGGTACCGACGTCGCCTGTCTATCGACCGGGCTCGTGGTGGCCGCGTACGCCACCATCGGCGGGGCTAGCACCCCCAGCACCGGCCCCACGGCCCGCAGGCCCACCTGTACGCTGAGGCTTGCCGCAACGACGTGGCGAGCCAGGGGCAGCGCGGCACGGTCGGCCAGAGCGCGGACGGCCCTGACCCAGCGGGCACCGCGGGCCGGGCCGGTCTCGGCCACCGCCAGCAGTATCTCGATCAGCAGTGAGGTGGTCGCCCACGTCCAGACCAGCCACGCGGCATCGCGCGCCAGCGTGGCCGCGCCGTCCAGGGGCGCGCCGGAGCTCTGGAGCCAGACCTCGAAGGCGAACGCGCTGGGCGCATGGCTCGGGAACGTCACCGCCTGTGGCGGGCCTATCAGCAACAGCAGGGCCGCGAGGCTCACCGCCAGCACCAGGGCGTAGCCGGCAACGCCTGCCCAGCGCCGCGCTCCGCGAGCTACTCTCCCCGATGCCCCTGAACGAGTGTACCTCTGGATGCCCTCGCCCGGCATCGCCCTGGCGAGCCGGCGCCCCGACGTGACGCTCATCTCCTGACCCTCACTGTGCCCGAACAGGCTGGCCATCACACGCTCCTGCGCTCTCGAGCGCGGTGCCGCGGCCGTCAGTCTCGGCTATGGTGCGTGACAGCGCCGTGACACCAGGCGTGACACCGGCGTAGAACGGGTGTGACAGTCGTGCACGTTGCGCCATAGGCAGATGCAGGACTGACTGGTGTGACGATGCCATCGCGCTGTCCGATTAGTCCCTGGTGCGGGGACGGCAGCGACACAGCGTCCCCGTGCCAGGTGCCCTCGGCGCAAGGGATGGCGCGATGCCTAACAGCGGTCTGCTGAGCACCGAACTGCCTGTGCTTCGCGCACCGCGTAAGGCAAGGTGAAGGCCGTTTGGCGGCCGCTCAGCCCCCCCTGACCCTCTGCATCCCCCGACACACTCCAGTCGCCCACCCAGTCGATGTCCAGAGCGATCATGTACGCGTTCTGCGCCTGGCCCAGGCTGGTGTCCCTGAAGATGTGCTGGACATCCGATTCAGCCGGGTAGGGCTGCCCGAGCGAGCCTGTGTCGAGCCGGCTACGGTCGCCGAAGCTCCACACGTAGCGACCTGGACGGAAGCGCACCGTCAAGGAGAGGTGGTAGCTGCTGGCCTCATGATGATGCTCGCAGCTGTTCTCCTGCGTCGTCTCGTCCGTCGAGCAGGTATCCCAGTCGTGGCTCCAGGGTAGATCAACGCTGGCGACTCCTCTCACGGGTCCGCCGGTGTACTCGCCGCCATCCGCCCACAGCCACGTCGGCACACGCACCAGGCCGCGCTCCGGGTTAGCATGGAGAGCGAGCTCCGGTAGAGGCAGGCCAGCCCCGAGCCCAGCCGCCCGCGCTCGTGCCTCTCCACAGAGGTTGACGTACGCCCCAGGGAGTGCGCTGCAGGCGTCCCGCGGCGAACCCGGCGCCGTGAGCGGTGCGGTCGGCGGCAGCGTCGGCAAGGGTTGTGCGAGGAGCGGGGGATTGTCGAGCGTCGCGGCCGGCGTGCGGGACGGCGTTGGTCGTGGCGCCGTCTCTATCGGCGGCCCTGGCGTCGCGACGGGTGGCGGCTGCTCCACACAGGTGCCTTCGGGCATACGTGGCAGGCCGCCCGGACACAGGGGGCCGCCGATTGGAAACAGGTAGTCCTTCTGAAACGAGAAGTCGCCGGCGACCGTGAGCGTCCACGAGCCGTCGGGATTGAACTGCGGGGTGTAGTTGCGGTACAGCTCGTAGCCACCTGGCCGGGTTTCCTCGGTCGGTGGGTCGGTCGACAAGTCCTGCACTCCCACCGTGTAGGGGGTGTCCACGCCCGCTTTGGCGCGTGGAACAATCTGGTATTCATCGAGAACCAGTTGGGCGTCGGCCGGAAAAGGTCCCTGCTCAGGCGACCACCAAGACGCACGTGGATTAGATTGCGACTGATACACAGGCAGCAGGCTCGTTCTCGGCACCGCTATCCCGTCAGAGCCCGCGAGCCGAAACGCGGCCACCCTCTCTGCCGTTATGAGTTCCCCCCAGCTTGTCCTGCTTGTGAAAGGTCGGTACTCGGGCTGTGACCAATCGGGGTCAGGTCGTAGGTGCAGATACGAAGGCGCAGCTTCCACGAGGTCGGTCCACTCGTCAGCACCGCTGGTGTCTCCGACCAGTTGCACAAGAACGAACGTGCGGGACCAGGTAGCGGCAGCAGACTTACGGAGCCATGTGTCGCCATTACTGTCTACGTACGTTATGTCTTGAGTTGCAGTCGACTGATCAAGCGTCTTCCACCGCATACCTGGTGGAGGTGTGATCTTGATCCAGTCAGAAGTAGACTGTGCTGAGACCTGCGCTGGCACGAGGAGCGCGAGCACAATCATAAGGATTGCGATACGAAACGCTCTATTCATGGTCGCAGACTGCCATCTTGATTGATCCAAGGGTCGTAACCAACAACAGCAACTAGACTATTCTCATACTCCTGCGGCTGATAGGCAGCTACTGACCCCGGGGCGATCTGCTCCAATTGCGCCTTGTCCGAGTCCGGTAGAACCTGCGGTTGCTGATTATTTACGACACTTCCCGCGACACCGAGCAGACGGTAGCGGTCAAAACGCTGGCGTCGCCACTCCTGCACTTGCAGGTAGGCCTCGCGAGTGAAGAAAGGCTCATCAGGTCGCTCAAGCTGCCAGTCAAGCGGGATCCGGGCTTCGAAGGTATTGAGCCATGCCTGCCACAGACCGTCAGACACGGTCCAGAACTGCGGTTCAACGTGCACGGCACGATCACTCTGGGGACTTTGTGCTGCGGCGTTGGGCTTGCTAAGTCCATTGGGTAATGGCAAGGCAGGCTGGTTCAGATAGGTCCGTAGAGCGTTTTGAGCCTCCCAGTCCAAGTAGGGATCCCGGTTGGCAGTCGGTACTCCCCAGCGAGCTCGTTTCGTGTTCTGATCCTGGAACCATCGTCGGGCAACAGCTTGATCTGCGTCGGCACCCATGGTCGGCGCGGGCCCCCACTGCGTGATCACCGCCTGCGGATCCACGGCAGCTGTCGGCGTCGCATCCGCGGACGACGGAGGACTCTGGTCAGATGTCGTCCCCCCGCTGTCGTCCGACTGGTCCGTCACAACGGCTGCCGAACTGCTATCTGGCAATTCCTGCGCGGAGGCCGGGAGCACGGCGAGCAGCAGAGCGAGCGCCACGACCATCCTGCCCATCCACTGTCTCGTCAGCACGCGAGATCCTCCCACTTGCGTTTTATCGGTAGCTGACCGCGGCCACCACGACCAGGTCGGGCAGGTAGCCAGGTTCCATCCGTTGGGCCACGCCCACCGCGACTCCCACCGCCTGGGTGTCTTTCGGTAAGGACGTCAGGACAACCCCGTTCGTATGCGGGAGCGCCGCCACCAGCTCGACGCGAACGGTTGCGCCGTCACGCTGTACAACGTCTCCCTGGGGGTAGCCCCGCTCGCGCGCGCCGGCCAGTTGCTCCGTCAGCACGCGCCGGGCAAGGTCGTCGAGGACCCCCTCGTCGGAGAGTGGCCGTCCCGCTACCGTCCGCGCCCGCTGTGCCAATGCCTGGGCAAAGCGCACCGCACCCTGTGCCATCACGCCCTCGGGGCCAACGGGGATCAGCGAGCCTCCCAGGTTGGCGCTCACGGGCAAATGCGACGCGTGCTCAGGGGCCGTGGCAGCGGCCGTTAGCTCAGTCGGTGGTGGCAGCGCGCGCTCGCTATCGGGCTGGCGTGCCCCCAGATCCTCTGGCGCCTCTGCCTGTGTCGCGGTCCGCTCGGCGGCTCTCCGCTGGACGCCGCTCGGTCCTGTTTCCTCTCTGCCTGACATGGATGCGACCTCGGTCGCATCAGGGCTGGCTGCCAGACCTTGCTGCTCGGCAGGCGTCGCCACGTCCGCGGCAGGTGGCACGGTGCGCCGTGGCGTGTCACTGGTCTGAATAACAAGCGGCCCGCCAGTAGATGCCGGGGTGGGCTGCAGAACCGACGTCGGCGCCGAGACACTGGCCACCGCGGCGCCCGCTTCAGCGCTCGCCCCGGCGGCTCCGCCCCGCGCTCGGCTCAGCTGGCTCAGCAGCAGCCCGCCGACTCCCAGTAGGACCGCGAGGCCGACGACGAAAAGCGCCAGCGCACGGAGCGGCGAGAGCAGTGGTTCCTCGACCGCTCGCTCTCGCTCGCCGGGCAGCTTCTCGTCAGCCACCATATCGGCTCCCCGCCGGGAGCGTAGCACAAGGAATTCGCCTACTCCCGCGGACCTGCTCCTGAACGGTCACGCTACGGCTCCGGCCTGGCTACGCCAGCACGCGGCCGAGCAGCGCTACGCGCCTCGACCGGCATGCTGAAGACATGGACGATCCGCAGGAAGGATGTCGGCACGTCGCGCCGCACCCGGACCACGACGCGGCTGGCGTCAGCGCTGATCTGGTCGGGTACGATCCCCTGGTAGACCGCGTACGCGTAGGCTGCCTGCCGTGCCGCGTCCGGACGCAACACAACGCTGCTGTCGGCCCGCAGCTGGTCCAGGTCGATCTGGGCGGCACCCGCGCGGGCCGCGGCATCGGCGACATCCTGCAGGTCGCGGCGCGCGCTGAGCAGAAGCGCACCATCCAGCGCGACGCCGACGATCGAGAGTAAGAACGGCAACATCACCGCCAGCCAGACCACGGCCTGCGCTGGCTGGCGGAGTCCATGGCACCGTCGCTGGCTCATCTGCTGTCCACACTCGCGGCGAAGCCGCGGTACAGGTCGACAGGCTCTGCGTGCTGCCGCTGCACGGGCAGATGCGCCCAGCCAACCAGCGGTAGGTCGCCAAGCTCGACTGTGTAGGCGGCGCTCGCCCGGACAGTTCCACCTGGCCCAAAGTCGCGGGCGTCCACCGTCACGTGCACGCCGCGCAAGCCCAATCCGGCGGCCGTGTCCTGCCCATGCGCCACTCCTCGGCTACTGGCCGTCCCGGCATCGGGCGCGACGGCCGCCGCTCGGGCCGCCTCGCGGGCCACGGCACCCACTGCCATGGCTGTGCTGGCAACCCTGTAGCCGCCGAGCACGCCAACCGTCAGCATCAGCACCGTCGGCAGAGCCACCGCCACCTCGACCGCGGCCTGGCCCGGCTTTCGGCGCAGTTGGTTCGGCCGTCTCGCCTGACGTTGGGCTGGCTGCTCGCTTCCAGCGAGCACGGCCCTGACCGCTCGGTCAACGTCGCCGGGCCCCAGGTGGTGTGTCGTAGCCGCCCCGAGCACGCCGAGCACATCGCGCAGGCAGAAGGCCGGCACCCGGCTCCCGCTATCGTCGACCACCGCGTCCTCGCTGGCGAAGATGATTGCGCCGCTGGCCGCGAGATCACGGCAGCCGCCAGCGCGCAGCAGACCGTTGATGCGTCTCACCAGCCGCTCGGTCTGGGCCGTCGGATCGCCGATGTAGGCGTCGTACGCGCCGCCCCCTCGGCCGTATTTCGTCCGATGCCACGTGCCGTCCGCCCCGCATACCAGCTCGCCGCCGTGCGCTTTGGTCTCCAGCACGAAGATGCCCCTCGGCCCGACGACCAGGTGGTCGACGTCTCCGCCCCGCCGTAGCGGCAGGTTGTTGATCAAGACGTACCCTTTCGGTAGCCGCTCGGCGAGCGTGCGCGCTACTCGCTCCTCGGCCCGCAATCCGGCCTGAACACGCGCGCGCTCGTCAGGGTCCGGACCTCCCAGCCGGCGCGAGACGAGCCACACCAGCACCCCGAGGACCGCACCGATTGGCGCGACGGGCCGCAGCACCTCCAGGGTCGCCCGACCGACGGCCTGCGGGTTGCCAGCAGCGACGACGACCCACGTCAAGACGACACCGACAGTCATGAGCAGCGCCAGGAAGCGCAGCCCGGACCGCCGGTCCAGCGTGCGCAGTCGCTCGGCCTGATACCGCGGGAAGTCGACAACGCGCGCGCTCATGGCGCTACCGCCTCCCCGCGTGGTCGGAAGCCCTCTTTCGTCATACGGGCGAGCCCCTGGAGGGGCAGCGAGAGGAAGGCATCGCGCGGGTTCGCGCCCGCGCCGGGCAGCACCAGGGAGAACTGGCCGCTCGCCCGCACGACGACGACGTCCCGTCCTTCGACCGCTGCCCGCGTCGTCACCGCGCTGGCACCGGCGCCGAGCCCAGCCTGCAGCACCGCGTCGGCCCGATCCACACCGTCCTGGAGGGTCGCCCCATCCTCGGCCGCGACGCGAGCTCCATCCAGCACGGCGCCGACCACCACGCTCTCGGCGTGGACGTACAGCACGAACTCGACCAGGACGACCACGGCTGCCACCAGGAATGGGAAGGCCAGCGCCATCTCCAGGCTGGCCTGACCCCGCCCACGTCCGGGGCGCCACACCGCCGCGCGCCGCACACCTGCTAGCCCATGCCGACGAGGCGCCGGCCGAAGCGGTCGAACACGCCGGCCAGCTGAGGCCCGAAGACGGTGAGGGCCACGATCACCGCCACCCCGAGCAGGCCTGCCAGGACGGCGTACTCGATGAAGGCCTGCGCCCGCTGCTGTCGCGACGGTGATACCCACACTCGCGCCAGATCCAGCCGCGCCAGCCAGACTGTGCCGAGACACACATACCACCATGCGAGCCACTGCGCCGTCCGCGCACCTACCTGCCGTCCACGCTCCCCTAACCACTGCATGCGTCGAATACCTCCATGTGCAATCGCGTTCCGCACTCCGCTACCAGACCCGCCCATTGGCGGACCTAAAGACCAGCCACCCGCAGGAGCTGCGCGCCGGCGGGAACCAGCACCACCACGAACAACACCGGCAGGATGCAGACGGCGATCGGCAGCACCATGCGCACCATGGTCCGCCCACTCTCGGCGATCAGCCTCAAACGCTCCTGCTCCCGCAGCTCCTCGGCCGCTGCGTCCAGCACGGCGAGCACCCGATCGCCTTCCCGGTACGTGCCGCGCAGCTGGCCAACCAGGAGTACCAACTCATTCACGTCGTTTCGGTCCGCGAGATGCTCCAGGGCAACGATCAGGTCTGGCTCCTGGCCCAGGGCGACCGCCCGGAGGGCCAACCGCAGCTCCTCGGCGAGCACGCCTTCCGCGGTCCCAGCAACGTAGGCGAACGCCTGTTCCGGCGACGTACCCGCCGCCAGGGCAATCACGAGCAGATCGAGGACCGGCGCCAGTTCACCGACGACGCGCTCGCGACGGGTGCGCACGCGGCCGCGCAGATCGAGGCTGGGCCACAGGAAACCGGGTACGCACAGCGCGAGCCACAGCCCGGGCGGATACGGGAACGGGTGCAGCCCGAGGGCAGCCAGCGTGGGAAAGAAGAGGAACCCGCCCACGGCTAGCGCCGCTCGCTCGGCCTGAAACTGGGCCACCTGGACGCCAGGTCGAACCAGATCGAGCTGCTTCTGGAGCGCCGCGTCCTGAGCCAGCCCCAGGCGTGTGAGCACGACCTGCAGGCCGCGACCGAGACGATCGAGGCCCGGTCGACACACCTCCTCGAGCAGCGCCACCCGGAACAGCCGAGCCCGCGGCGCCCCGAAGCCAGCTCGTCGCTGCGTCTCGGCGTCCCGCAGCAGGGTCCGCACGTCCATCCGCCGCAGGCGCTCGGTCAGATCTGGCTTCGACCGCAGGACCAGCTGCTGCCCGGTGGCCACCAGGTAAACGCCGAGCGCAAGCAGCGTCGGCCAGACAAGCACGCTCGGGCCCCCGATGGCCAGAGCTCGGCGCAGAGCTCCCACGAAGGCGGTCAGCTCGGCGGTCACACCGGCAACTCGCCCACCAGCACCCGCGGCTCAGCCGCCAGGCGCCCCAGCCAGAGCATCCACCGGTAGCCGCCGACCACCAGCAGCGCGCAGCCAGCCAGCAGGACCTGGCCCACCAGATCGTCGAAGACGCTCAGGTAGCCCGGCGCGGCGGCGCGCAGCAGCACCAGGACGACCAGCGGGACCAGCGCAACGACGCGCGCCGACCAGACCAGGCGCGTCTGGGCCGCGGCTGCCTCCTGGCGACAGCGCAGCTTCCGCCGGCTCGCCGACGCCAGCTGCTCGAGCACCCGACCCAGGGCCTCACCGCCACCCAGGCGGTCGGTCAGTAACAGCGTTGCTACCAGCGCGTCGCCGACGGGGTCGGCCAGGCGCCCGCGCAGCGCCAGGAGCGCCGGCCGGACCCCGGCCAGGCTCGCCTCCTGCGCGAAGTGGCTGAAAGCGTCTCGCAGCAGGGGCGGCCCGTCCACGGCCAATCCGGCCAGCGCCTCCTGGACGGTACGGCGGGAGCCCAGGCTCGCCCGCAGCTGGTTGATGGCATCGACGAGCGCTGCCTGGGTGGCGGCCCGGCGACCCGCCTCATGCTCGGTCCAGTACACCAGCGGGGCGACCGAGCCGAGCGCGCCCAGCGCCGCTGTGACGGCTACCCAGCCGAGGACCAGGTGGGCAGCCAGGGCGGTCACCAGGCCTCCTACCAGGCACTGCGCTAGAAGCGACTCGGGCGTGATGGAAGCACCGACCCAGCCGGCGAGGGCCGCGGCCAGACCTCCGCGTGCGCCGGGTCGCGCCATCGTCGGTCGCGTCACGCCGTCGTACGCGAGCGCCACGCCCGCCGCGAACAGCACCGCCAGCGTCAGGATCATCGGTGCGCCGTCCCGTTCGGACCTGCACCGCCCTCGAAGGGAGGCAGAGCGTACGGCACGCCCCTGGGCAGGATCTTTCGTGTCCAGACACAGCGGGCGCAGTCCCGTCCAGCGCAGCGGACCGCCCGACGGATCGCGCTCCCATAGATCTTGCCCACGAATGGTGCTCTCATCCAGCCGCGGATCGACTTCGAAGATATGGGTGACGCGCCGCTCGCCCGTGGCCTTGTTCAGCGTGACCTGCACGACGAGCTCCACCGTCCGCATCACCATCGGCAGCACGGCCTCGTACGAGATGCGCTCCTCGGCCATGAGCGCCAGATTGGCCAGCCGCATCACCGCGTCGCGCGGCGAGTTGGCGTGGATCGAGCTCAGCGAGCCGTCGTGGCCGGTGTTCCACGCCAGGAGCATGTCAAAGGCTTCACCCCCACGAACCTCGCCCACGACAATCCTGGTAGGGCGCATACGCAAGCTTTCTTTCACGAGGTCGCGCATCGTGACCTCGCCCTGACCTTCGACGTTGCTCGTGCGCTGGACGAGCGGCACGCAGTCCGGGAGCTGGCGGTACAGCGCCAGCTCGGCGACCTCCTCGACGGTCACAACCCGCTCCGCGACGCCCAGCACAGAGGCCAGGCAGTTGAGGACGGTCGTCTTGCCGCTGCCCGTCGGGCCGCTGATGAGGATGTTGACGCCGGCAAGCACCGCGGCGCGCAGCAGCTCGGCAGCCGCCGCTGGCAGCGAGCCGAGACGGACCAGTTCGTCGAGGTCCTGGACCGCCAGCAGGAACTTGCGGATCGCCAGGCAGGGGAAGAGGCTGCTGGGTGGGATGACCACCGTCAGTCTAGAGCCGTCTGGAAGAGCAACTTCGGCCCACGGATGCGCGGCATCGAGGCGTTTGCCAGCCAGCAGATCGCGCCCTTCCAGCAGCGAGCCGAGCGCCTCGCGCACTTCCTCCGCGATCGCCCGTGCCGCGGCCCGATCCTGCCACGCGACGCCGGCCAGCCCCATCATGGGAGCCTCACCTGCGGACGGCTCGGCAGGCTACCGACAAGGCGACCAACCATGGCCGGCAGCGCCGCGGAGGACGGCCAGCGTCGGCGTCGCTCCCGCGCGGCACCTGGCTGCTCGTGCATGTGTAGCTGAGGAGGCTGTACTGGCGCTACCTGCTTGCCCTCAACCAGAACGCCGACCACTTCGGCAAACGCGCGCGCCGTGCGGCTGCGCGGCGTACCAGCGACCAGTGGCTGCTGGTCGCGGAGCGCCCGTTGCGCCGCCGCCCGGTCCTCCGGCACCAGCGCCGCCACGGGCACCTCCAGCACACGGCTGATCTCGACCCGGTCATGGTGATACCGCGCGTCGTGGCGGTTGGCGACCAGCAGCAGCCGCTGGTCGACTGCCTCATTCCCGCGAAGCTGCTCGAGACTGACCTGTGTCCGCTGCAGGCTCACCAGGTCGCAACCCGAGACAACCAGAAGCCGGTGTGCCGCGCCTAGCACGAGGCTTTCAGGGCCGGCCATGCCACCGTGGAGGGGGATGAGGCCGGCATCAACCACCACGAACGACCAGCGGCGCAGCGCCTCGCGCAGCAGGATGTCCACGAAGGGTCGACCCACGCGGAGCCCGGGCAGAGTTGTGGGCAGCCCTGCCAGCACGGAGGCCTGCGGGCTGCTTGGGTGCAGCGGCTGCGCTTCCAGGTCGAACGCCCGCTGCCAGCTGGCCGCATCCTGGGGGGCGGCGTACGCCAGCATGTACACGTTGCGGCGGGAGTCCAGGTCCAGGCAGGAGGCAACGCTCGCCGCGTCGACGCGCAGGTCGATGAGCAGCGTCGACGCCTGTCGACCAAGAAGGGCCGCCACGTTGACCGCGGTGGTTGTGACACCAGGGCCGCCGGGTGGACCCAGCACGCCGATGAGCCGACCATCCGAGGCTGGCTCGCCGGCAGGCGGCCTCGGCCGGGTTGACTCGTCGAAAGAAGGCTCCTTGAGCTCGGCAGCGTCAGGCCCCGTGAACGATGCGTCGGCGCCGGCCGGGGACCCGGTGGTCGAGGCCCTGAGTCGAGTGGCCAGGCGAGATCCCTGGCGTTCGTGGAGAGCTTCGGCCACGGCGCGCCGGACAAGAGCGGCGTCGAGAGTCCGTCCAACCGAGAGCAGCCGAGCCGCGGGCAGGCGTCCGCGCCACCAGCCCTCGCCGCCCGCGGGGACCAGCACGATGACGGGCATACCCAGGTCGCGCAGCGCGTCCGCGGCATCCGTGCCGAGGCCCTGCAGCCCTGTCCCCACCACGGCGGCGTCGGCATCGCCCTGCCTCAGGCACGCCAGCACCTCGCCGGCTGTCATGCAGCGCCGCGCGACGCTGACCTGCTCGTCTGCAGCAGCTGGCTCCGCGTCGAGGGCCGATAGGACCTGGCGTTCTAGGCCGGGGTCACCGAGTCCGACGGCCAGCGTAGCGGGCACGTGAGAGGACCAGATCACGGGCGCGACGCCCCCGCGCTCGGCAGCAGAACGATGTCGAGGTCGCCATTCCAGCGAGCGGCCGCCAGGGCCCTGGCTGGCTCGCCGCCTGGCACGACCAGCGTTACGGAGCTCAGCGGTCCGCCAGACACGCGACCCGGTGCGTCGGGGCCGCCACTGGCGCCGGTGACAGGAAGCGGGCTGGTATTGCTCTCGCCGCGGTCTACCAGGAAGACGACGGCGTCGGAAAGGACGAGCTCGGTATGCGCGCTGGGCTTGCCTTTATCGAGCGAGGCCAGCACCGCCACATGGTCACCCGGCCGGAGACTGCTGACAGCGCTGTCCGACCGGGCGGGAATCGTCATGGCCACCTGGCCGGGCGCCAGCGCCGGGTGGTCGGCCGGTTGGAGCTGCGCCCGCGCCAGCACCTGGCCAGAGTAGGCTGGCGTCGCGAGAACCTGGCCGGCGACGGTGTCCAGGGCGTCGCCCGGCATGGCGGCGTCGTAAACCGTGTCGTCGACTCCTATGCGACTTACGACGACGTCGCCAGCTCCGAGCCGCGTCCCGGTCGGGAGATCGCGCGCCACGACGAGCACCGTTCGACTCTCGGGGATCAGCCGGATGGCGAAGACGATGAAGCCGCTGAAGGCCACCAGCGTGAGGAGCAAGCCGGCCAGCACGCGGAGATTGAGCCGCCTGGCACGGGCGCCCCGAAACTGTTGAGCTGTCCCGAAATGCGCGGTTGCGTTGGCTACCACCGGTCTCCGATCCTCCAGATATCGGGCGACGAGACGACTGCGGTCCCACTGTAGGTTTGTCGCCGCGGCTCGCCACCGTACGAATCCCTCAATTCCGGAGAGCGAGCGTTAGGTAGTCCTACCTACGGGAAGCCTTTTTCGCCTACGACCGACTCTAAGAGCTGTGGCGTGACACTGGCGTGACAGCAACCGAGGTCCAGGTGTGGCGAAGGTGTGACACCCATGCCCGTGGTCCATGTTCGCTCCGTAGGCGTGACACAGGCGTGACAGAAGCGCCACATCGCACCGGGCTCTCGCAGCCCGGGCGCTGGCGCAGTGGCACGGAGCGCAGATCGCCCCGGTGTAGCAAGCGCACCCATGAGAGTCCGAGCGGGAGCGTGTCTTGCGCCGCGCGACGCGGCCACGTTAGCCTCGTCGTGGGAGCTGAGCTCCACTCCAGCCGCGGAGGTGCCCCCATGCTGTCCCTCATGACTTTTGACGGCCGCGCCTCCCGTCTGACTCGGGCCTGAATCGGCGCCTTGGCGTAGCTCTGCATCGATAGAGCTGCGCTGCCTTGCAGCGATCCCAGCTCGGCGTCTGCTCGTGACCGGCCGGCGGCGCGCCCTCGTGGTTGTCGCCTGGCGGGCAGGTCGAGGCCTGGCCGCCGCTCGTCGACGAGGACCCCTATCCCTATGGACTCCATCAGTGTCCGCATCCGGAAAAGCACTACCGTTGTGCGCCAACCCAGCGAGCGTTGGGCGACGCCATCGCGTCTGCGTGGGTCTCTCGCCCGGCTCCGCGCGTCCCTGGCCAGCGAGGGTAGCGCCCACCTGCCCGAGGCAGGGGCGTAGATCGTGCCCAGGACAAAGGAGGGAATGCGCGCGCCGCGCCGGTCACCGACGCGGCTCACAGGATTCCCCGTCACGCACTCCGTGCTCGCGGCGCGCGGTCTCGAGCGCGGTCTTCTGTCCGACTACGACCTGGGTCCGACCATCAACTGCAAGCTGCTCCAGCACAACCAGAACGACACCTACATCGTCCAGACACCCCGGAACCAGTACGTGCTGCGGATCTACCAGGCGCGCAGCTCGTACACGCCACGGCGACTGGCCGATGTGCAGTACGAGCTGCGGCTGCTGCTGCACCTGGAGCGGCGGGGCGTGCCTGTCAGCGCGCCAGTGGCGCGTCGCGACCGCGCCTATCTCCGCCTGCTGAGGACGCCCGAGGGTCGCCGGGCGGCGGTCCTGTTCAGCCACGCGGAGGGCGAACCGGTACCGCCGCAGACCTGGGACAAGGACTTCGCCGAGCAGTTCGGGCTGGCCATGGGCACCCTGCACGCGGCCGCGGCGGACTTCCAGTGCGAGTACCGCCGGCGGGGCCTCGACACCGCGTACCTCATCGATCGGCCGCTCCGACTCGCACGCCCCCTGCTCGCCCATCGGCCGGCCGACTGGGCCTTTCTGCGGGTCCTGGCGCGGTCGCTCAAGAGCCGCATTAGGCTACTGGGCGGGCAGGGGCTGAGTCGAGGGGTCTGCCACGGCGACCTCCTGGGCAAGACCAACATGCATCGGATGTCCGACGGGACGCTGACGTTCTTCGACTTCGAGACCTGCGGACCCGGCTGGCGCGCGTACGACGTCGCCGTCTTCCGGTGGGCGCTGGCTCAGCTGACACCGTCGGCCGAAGCCGAACGCCTCCTGGGTGTTTTCCTCGCTGGCTACCGCCAGCGGTGCCAGTTGAGCCCGGCCGACGTGGCGGCGATCCCTTTGTTCGTGGCGGTGCGCCAGCTCTGGTTTCTCGGACTACGGACGGGCAACTGGGAGAACTGGGGCCAGGGTGAGGTCAGCGACACGGCCCTCGACGAGCTCTTCGCGTTCTGGCAGGTGTGGCCAGGCGCTATCGGGGAGGAGCAGCGGCGGGCCCGCCGCCGGCCATGAGGATGGCCCAGCTGCGCTTGCTCACTCCCCTGCGGCGGCGCGACTTCGGCCTGCTCACCGCTGGCTCCGCGATCTCGCTGCTTGGCGACGGCGTCTTCTCGGTCGCCCTGGCCTGGCAGGTGTATCAGATCAGCAACACCCCGACGGCTCTGTCGCTGGTGTACATTGCCTGGACCCTGCCACTCGGCGTCTTCTTACTGTTCGGCGGCATCGTCGGGGACCGCGTGGACCGCCGACGTGTCATGATCGCCGCCGACCTGCTGCGCGCCGCTGCCGTCGGTCTCGCCGGCGTGCTTTCCGTCGGCCAGAGTCTCCAGCTGTGGCACCTGCTTGTCGTGGCGCCGTTGTACGGCATCGGCGATGCCTTCTTCATCCCCGCCGCGACCGCGATCGTCCCCGATCTGGTTCCGGACGACGATCTCGCGCAGGCCAACGCACTGCGCGGTGGGCTGCGGTCTCTCATGCTCAGCCTCCTTGGCCCCGCCCTCGGGGGCCTGGTGGTGGCGGTCTCCGGGCCGGGGACCGCATTCCTGATCGATGCCGCGTCATTCCTGGCGTCGGCGGCGACAACGGCGGCCATCACCACCCGCCGGCACCGGCAACCCGGGAGGGTGGGTGTCGAGGCGACCTTGCAGGGCATCGGCGAGGGCCTGCGCTTCGTGCGCGCGACGCCCTGGTGCTGGGCCACCCTGTGCGCCGTGGTACTTGGTGTGCTGGCATCGTCTGGGCCGAGGAGCGTCCTGCTGCCTTACCTGGTCAAGAACGAGCTGCACGCTGGCGCTGACGGGTTGGGTTTCATGTTCGCGGTTGGCGGTGTTGGCGCGATCCTGGCCGCGTTGGTCCTCGGCCAGGTAGGTCTGCCGCGGCGCCCGATCACCGCTCTGTTCTGCGCCTGGTCTGGTGGGGTTCTGGCGACCGCTGGCTACGGCCTCATGACTGCTCTCTGGCAAGGCGTTCTCGTCGCGGGCGCCACCGGAGCCCTGTACGCAGCGGCCGATGTCATCTGGGCAGCGCTGCTCCAGCGGCTGGTGCCGCGCGACCTGCTGGCGCGGGTCTCGAGCGTCGACTGGCTCATGACCGTCTCGCTGGCGCCGCTGTCGTTTGCGCTGACCGGCCCGGCGGCTCAGCGGTTCATCGGCCAGCCACGCGAGACGCTGGTGGCCGTCTTGCTCAAGCCGTGGTTCGAGCCGACGATCGTGCACCGCTTCCGCCGGACGGACTTTGCGCCAACCCCGCGGGTGGAGGTGGTCCTGCTGCGACTGCGCAAGCGCGGGCCCCCACTGGTGCCACTGAAGCACACGCAGTTCTATCGAGACTTCGTCACCCACGTGTTCACGGACCACCACCCCGCGATTCTGGACAGCCTCGGTCGCGTGTTGGGCGCGCACCGCGCGTGTCGGCTCGCCGCCCAGCTCCAGTTGGATCCGGCCGCCACACCGTCCGCATTGGCGTTCGAGCGCTGGCTCGATCTATTCAACGTCCTGGCGTGCGACGCAGCGCCCGGGGTAGGGCGGGCCGTCGCAGGCGCCGAGCTACGCCTTCGTCGGCAGCAGCGACGCCTGCGGAAAGTGCACCGCACCCGGACTCCCGGCCAACGTTGGCCGGCTGCCGAGCGGCCGCGGCGTGATCGATCGATTCACGGGTGTCGACCACCGCCCACGGTGGGTGCGCTCACGGCTCGGAACACATGTCGGCGCGGCTCATCGCGGGCTTCGCCCCGATCCACCGCCCCGGTCGCTGAGCGTGTGATGTTGAACATCCTGCAACGACCGCGGACGATTGCGTCATCTCTTAGCCGAGAACTGTCAGTGGTGCCTTCCACTCCGAGGTTGGACTCGGTCCAGCCACTGCGTGGTGGAGGCTTTGTGGCTCTACCGTGCAGATGACGAGCGATTCCAATGAGATGTGGCTCTTGGACGATGCTGTCACCCGCATCTGCTGGCTCAGCACCTGCCGGCCTTCGATCCCCGAGGACGCCGGCCTCCGAGTATTCGCCTACCCGGTTCCATGTCCTCACGTGTTAGCAGAAGTCAGCCTTCCTGTATGGCTGCATGTGGACCGCTGCCCGCGCCAGGCAGTGGTAGAGACACGCGGACTGTGCCAGGTCGGCTGGAAGACAGGCGTTGGAGGCATCGATGCCCCCTACCCCTGCCGCATGCCGAGGCCTGTTCCTGGAAGGAGCGAGCGCCGCGTGAATGGCCGGGTCTTCCTCCTCGACTGGGGCTGGGCCGAAGCCAACAGCGTGCCGTATTTCGACATCGGCAAGACCCTGCGCAGCGAGCTGAGGGCCGACAGCGCCGAGTTCACAGCCTTCCTTCAGGGCTCGGCATGACGCGAGCCGCGTTCGATGACCAGGCGCCGGACCGCACCGCAGTCATGGCTCTCTGCCGCACGGGTCTCCTGCGCTGGGCGATCGACCGTGCCCCAGAATCCATCCCGCACTACGCGAGCCAGCTCCGTCGAGCGCTCGACGAGGCGTGGCGGTACGCCTGGAAGTAGGTGGCCGATACGATCCTAGAGTGTGTTTGTGGTAGCTTTCGGCTGAACCCCGGCCCACCGCCCCCACTCGACTTCAAGCAGCATGTCGCCGCCGACTACGCCTCTCGCGTGCACCTCGGGACCGCGTCGAGGGTGGGTCAAATTGTGAGTACAGCGCTGACAACAACATGCCGTGTTTGTCTGAAGAGTTTTGACGACTGGATTGCTCAAATGGGCTCCTGCGTCCGATTCGCGAAGAGCGCGATGTAGTCGATGTAAAGTCCGGCCAGCATCGGGGTAGCTCGCATGAGAGTGCTGCGCTCGTCTTGAGACGGCATGGTTCCATGTGCCCGATCATTACGTTCCTGACGGAGATACCCGAGTATGGCAGTGTCCGTAATGAAGTGATTCTTTTCGGCGACCGTGACCATCTCGGCCAGTCTCCACTTGCTGGGATCCGATGCGGGCACCCACGTAAGCGTCCCCGCCGCGCGCGTCTCATTCAATAGGGTCTTCAAGGTTGCCTCGAACTCCTTGCTGAGAAGGAAAAGGCCGACGTCAACCTGCTCCTCGTTGAGGTACGTCAGTGCACGCTCAACTTTCTGCCGGAGACTCACTATATGGATTTGTTGCGCGCGCTCACTGAGCATCTCGGCCGTCTTGAACCGGCAGGTCTTTCCGTGCCCTCCGCCCGGAGACGCCACGCATTCTAGGAAGTCAAGTCCGGCAAGGTAACTGTAGAACGTCGCCTTCGGCCGCTGGAACTCCATGATGAGCCGATTGAGAAGCTCGCCCATGCTGATCTCATGGTTTGGCTGGGACTGAAGAATCACGCGTACACGGTCACTGGTTTGTTCGCGAAGCGTCTTGCTCCGCCTTGGCTTATGGGAGCGGGGTCCAGTCAGTTGCTTTTCGTAGTCGGGGTTGAAGACCGCGATGCGCTTCCTGTGGGCAGTCCGGTGTGTCCGCATGGCTGGGCTGTGGCCGAGAAGCCCACGGGTCTGCCGTTCCGTGAACCGCGTGGCAGTGATGAACGCTTCCTTCAGCGGTTCGAATGCGACCTCACGGACGCGCCGCTGGCGGAAGTATGCGGCAATCCAGTCCGCTATCTGTTGTCTGTCCCACGTGTCGGAGCCCCGAACGACTCTCCAGGATGCGAGTCCCCAGCAGCCTCGTTGAATTTCCGCGAACTTGTCTGGGCGGAAACTCAGATACATGGTTATTGATCCTCTACTGACGGGACGCTGCTCGCTGACGAAGGCAAACATCTCATCGGCAGAAGCGCACGAGTCGCGACCGATAAGGAAATGCTCCATCAAATCGACGATACTCTTGGCCCGCGCGCCATCTTCCGATTTTAAGCCCCAATATCCGCTTTTGCCGATCGGTTCGAACCGCCCATCACTAGAGAGTTGGTTCGAGAGATTGCGTGCATTGACCTTGGCTTGGCCCAACGGAACGCAGCGAGCATTGACGGTGCGTGCCAAGTCGGCCGTCAACATCGAGTGTCCTGCCTCACTGAGGAGACGGAATGCCTGATTGCCTCGTCCCTGTAGAAAAGAAAATTGTGACTGTACCCGTCCGTCAGGCGTCCACTCGAGTGAACTACATAGTGGGATAAGGGTTTGGAGTTCTGTCAGCGTCAGTCGATCATCCTTCTTCCGCCCCCGGTTCAGCACTACTAGAAGGTCAAAGATCTCCTCTGGAAGAACTAGTTGTTGCGTCAATACGGCGTGTAACTTCGCGACGGTCCGCCCAATATGACGCTGCCGTACCACGTCACCCGTTACCCAGATCGCCGCTAGCTGCTCGTCGGGTGGATCAATGTGATGGATGCCTGCGATCTGGAAGAGTAGCTCCAGAGTTCCCGCAACCCGCTGGTATTCATGCTCGAGTCCCAGTCGGGCGAGGAGAACGTCCTCTCGAATTGCCTGGCACGGCTCGCCCAGGACCATGTTGTACAGATCACGCACGCTCGGGGCACCGTGCACGGCGGCCGCCAAATGAGCTCCGTCCGAGTCGTCGGGAGCAAGCATCGTGGCCAGAGTGCGCAGCGTCTCCGACTGAATCTGACGGATCCGCTCTCGGCTCAACTGCAACGCATTGCCGAGTTCGTTCAGTGTAAGTCTGCGGGCGCCACCGAGGCCGAACCGTCGTTCGATGATTTGCCACGCATGCGGGTTCCGCATACCAAGCAGCGCTACTCTTATCAGGTTGGGCGCCCCGAGCACCACATCTCTGGCGGCCGCGTGGGCCGCCGATACGGAGCTCCACGTCCCGACGCTAGCCCCATCCTCGGGGACAGATTGCAAGCTCACCATTCTCCCCGCGCAATGATGGACCATCCGCCACGCCCGCGCTAGAGGCCTCTTCCAGGCTAGATCGGCGCATCACCTGCTCTCGCCGACATCGGTACGCACGGCTAACAGAGTCGGCTCGTGACTTTCAGCTCCGGAGAGCACCTCGGCCGTGGACGTGAGCGAGTGAGTGATCCCAATCCCCTTCCCCTACTGCTGTCCGTAGAAGTCCCCCATTCGGGTCATGTACTTGGGAACTGCGGACCCAGGCCGCCCAGGCAGCTGTTCAATGGGGTCGCACCCCACTTGGTGCCGCCGTGGTTGGCTCCATCTGGTGATCGGCTCTAGGGGCAGGCACGTCGGGAGTGAGTCCCACCCGATAGGCCCAGACAGCCAGCGCCGTCCGCGACCCGACACGGACCTTCGCCAGGATGCGGTGCACGTGGTTTTCGACCGTCCGCGGGGTGAGGCAGAGCGTGGCAGCGACTTCTCGGTTGGTGCAGCCCTGGCCGATCAAACGGACGACGTCTAGCTCACGGCGCGAGAGCAGACCGCCGCCGGACCGAACGCCTGGCTCGCCCGGATAGCCGTTATGTACCGCTCGAACGCCATGGACCGTTGGCCCGCGGTGCGCCCAGGGCACCACCGCGATCGAGCCCATAGGTACCGGTCGTTGGCTCGACTCGCTGTCCTGGGCGAGAATGTGACCGCGGCGCTCGGGCTGCGCTAGAGGCACCAGGCGTGGTATCCAGGCAGGGCGCGATGATGTCCCGCCGCGCCGGCGCCCGGGGTCGGCCGCTGTCGGGTCCCTCTCGCGTGTCATCCAGTCGAGCACAGCTCGGAGGTTCGGCCCGTCCCGTTCGCGCGTGTCCCGCGACAGAGGTGTGCCGCCCGTGGCGAGCTGCCCGGCCACTCGTTCGCTCAGGCCCGCGTAGTAAGCCGCGTGGTCCCGTCGCAGACGCCACAGCTGCCCGTCAGCAAGCAACTGCTCCTCTGCATACTCGGCCACGCTGCCCAGCAGACCGTACCGCGCGCTTCCGTCCACCTCCCGCCGCATCGTCCCCAGACTCTTGAGGATTAGCCCTTCCGTGGCGCGCGACACGCGCTCGGCCGGCAACCCGGACAGGGCTTCAAGGGCCTCGAGCGTGCTTCCGTCGCGGCACACCGCCAGACATCGCATCAGCGTCCGTTCGTCGCTCGTGAGCCGTCGCTCGCCCCACGCGATAGCCGCGCGCAGCGTCCGATGGCGGGCCGGTCTGTCCGGTCCACCGGTATCCAGAAGGTCCAGGGTGCTCGGGAAGCGCGCCAGCAGCGCCTCGACGGGCAGCACACGCAGCCAGGCAGTGGCCAGCTCGATCGCCAGCGGCAGCCCATCCAGCCGCACGCACAGCGCGGCGACCGCCGCCGCGTTGGCTGCTGTCAGCATCCAGCTCGGGTCGACGGCCTTCGCCCGCTCACCGAAGAGCGCGACCGCTGGTACCCGCCCGAGCTCCGTTGGCTCGTGCACCGAAGCCATCGTCGGCACCGCCAGCGGCGGGACGTGAAAACGCCGCTCGGCGGCCACCCCGAATGGAACGCGGCTGGTTGCCAGCATCCTGACGCCCGGCGCCGCGGCGAGAAGCATGGCCAGGAGAGGTCCTGCTGCCAGCGCCGTATCGGTGGTGTCGAGCAGAACCAGGGCGTGCCGGGACTGGAGATTGGCGGCCAGGGCGCTCGCCGTCGACGCCGCCGACGCCGGTTGCAGCGTCGCGGCGATCAGCACCGCGATGGCCTCAGCTGGGGCGTCGGCAACATCGACGTACCAGACGCCATCCGCAAAGGAAGAGGCGACCGCTGCCGCGGCCGAGAGCGCCAGGCGCGTCTTGCCGCTTCCGTGCGGCCCAACCAGCGTGACTAGCCGGGCGGCGGGGTCCTCGAGTAGACGGATGAGCTCACGGCGCTCCGGCCTGTCGACAAACGTCGTCGTTGCCCAGGGCAGATTGCCGACTCGCGTCGAACGTGGTGTTGCCCCCTGCCGCACGCCACCGTTCCACTCGGGCACCATTGCCGGCCGGGGCTCGGGCGCTCTCATGCTCAGTCCTCGTCCGCGGCCCGCGTTCGGGCGCCAGCGCCGCCCCGCAGGGTCCGAGCTACCAGAGCCGTTCGCGAGCGAACTCCCAGCTTGCGAAAGATCCGCGCCACATGGTTGTCGACGGTGCGCCTGCTCACGCCGAGACGCTTGCCCACCTCCTGATTGCTGAGTCCCTCGCTCACGAGCTCGACGACCTCACGTTCCCGCGCAGACAGCTCCGGGTCGGCGGACGACGGGCGTCCGGTGTGTGCGCCACGTCTGCCGATCGCCGACCAGGTGGCGGCCGCGCCGCCGAGCGCATAAGAGACAGCTGCCTGACGCGGAGCCTGCCGCCCTTCTCGCCACAGGTGCTGCAGGGCATCGGGACCGAGCGCCGCCCGAGCAGCAGTCACGGCGCGATCGTGCTCGAGCTGGCTGTAGTGCGGCAGGTTGTACCCGGCGTACTCGAGTAGCGATTCGGCCGCCCCGAACAGGCGGACCGCGCGCTCCGGCTGGCGGCGGACGACGGATAGGGCTGCTAGCGCCTCCATCGCGGCCGCCATGCTGCGAGCGTTGTCCAGCTCCTGGTTCAGCAACAGGCTCTCGCCGAGCGACGCCTCGGCCCGCGCCAGGTCCCCCAATGCCAACGCCTGCAGTCCCCAGCGGAACTGCAGGAAGCTCACTGCCCAGCCGTTGCCCACCGCCCGGGACACGCGGAGTGTTTCCTCCCAGCACGCTGTTGCGGTCGCGAGATCTCCGCGCATGGCCGCCACGTGCCCCTGCCCGTACAGCGTGAGCCCGATCGCCCAGATGTCTCCATGGTCGCGGGCCAGCGGCAGCGCCTCACCGAACACTGCCGACGCCCGCTCGTACTCGCGGGGTCCCAGCATGAGCGCCACCCCCAGGAAGGTCAGCGACCGGATCCTGCCCTCCGTGTTCTCCAGCATCTGTGCGGCCTGTACGCCCTTCTCGTGCAGCTCGATGGCTGTCGCATAGTCGTTCTGTACGCTGGCCAGCCACCCGGCCGCGTTCAAGGCGCCGATGCGCGCCGCGGTTGAGGTACTGTGGTCCGTCCGCTCCAGGACGCGCTGCAGCCAGCCACGTCCCTCGCGCACATAGCCACGCATATCCCAGAAAAACCACAGCGCGCCAGCCAGCCGTAGGGCCATCTCGACGTTGGTACCCGCGAGCGTCGAACCGAAGGCAGCGCGCACGTTGTCGTAGTCTCGGTCGAGTCGCGCGAGCCATGCTCGTTGCGCGGAGCCGACCATCTCACGTTCCGCCTGCTCCGCGAGGCCGACGAAGAAATCGGCGTGGCGCGCCCGCGCTGTCTCATCCTGGTCATGCTCCGCGAGACGCGCGGCCGCGAACGTCTGCAGCGTCACCAGCATGCCGAAGCGCGGCTCGCCTGCAGCGCTCTCCGCTGTGTAGACGAGATTCTTGTCCACGAGCCCCGCCACCAGCCCCAGCGCTTGACGCACCGTGAGCCCACCCACGGCCGCGGCCGCCTCGAGGGTCCAGCCACCGGCGAACACGGACAGCTGCTCGAACAGCTGCCGCTCTTCAGGGCCCAGTAGCTCGTAGCTCCAATTGATGGCGGCGGCAAGCGTCTGGTGGCGCGGCGGTCCATCTCGCGCTCCCGTCGCGAGCACGTCCAGCTCATCTCTGGCGATACGCTCGAGCAGCGCGTCCGGCCCCATCAGCCGCATCCCTGATGCGGCCAGCTCGATGGCGAGCGGAAGGCCGTCCAGACGCCTGCAAAGCTCCGCGACCGCCGCGGCATTACTGGTACCGAGCTGCCATCGCCGATTCACGGCGTGCGCGCGCAGCGCAAACAGGGCGACGGAGGGCACCTGGCGCAGACGCCTGAGGTCGGTGTGCTCGTCAGCACCGGGTACCGGCAGCGGTAGCACAGGGTACTGGTGCTCGGCCGCCAGACGCAGGGCAGCTCGACTGGTCGCCATGACGGTCAACCGTGGGGCACTGGCCAGGAGGCCGGCGACCACCGGGCTTGCTGCCACCACATGTTCGAAGTTGTCGATGACCAGGAGGAGGTCCAGGTCCCGGAGCACGGCCGTGATGCTGTCAAGGGTGGGCCGGTCCCCGCTGTCCTGTACACCCAGCGCCGTCGCGATGGCGGGGACGACCAGCTCCGGCGTCGGAATGGGGGCCAGATCGACGTAGGCTACGCCGTCCCGAAAGCTGTTGTGGAGAGACTGGGCCGCGGCGAGCGCCAGCCGCGTCTTCCCGGACCCAAGCGGACCCACGAGTGTCACCAGCGGTACCGCCCGATCGAGCAGAGCATCACGAATCTCGGCGACCTCGCGGTCGCGCGGGACGATAGGCGTGGCGGGCACTGGCAGGCGGCCTGGCCACGGTGAATCGGCGGTAGCGGACGGCTCAGCTACCGCCGGGCGCTTGGGCCGCTGCCGCCAGGCGCCCGGGCGCCGTGCGCCGTCAGACGGGGATGGTAGCTCCTCCATCCTGTCACACTGGACACGCCCTCACCTCTCGCTGTCAAGCGCGGGATCCGGCGGCTGCTCGGCCGTGCGATGGAGCTCCCTCCCCGCCGGTCAGGTGGACCGCCTGTGACACAATCGGTCCCGCTACGGGAGGCAGCGAGGGTGCAGTTCACAGGCAAAGTCGCGGTCGTGACGGGAGCATCGAGGGGCATCGGCCGAGCCATCGCCGTCCGATTGGGCCAGGGGGGCGCGAGCGTGGTTGTCAATTGCCGCTCTCACCCGGACGAGGCCGAGCAGGTCGTCCAGCAGATTCAGACAGCGGGCTCAAAAGCAGTGGCGGTTCAAGCGGACGTCGCTCGACCGGACGATGCCGATCGCCTGGTCAAGGCGGCGCTGGACACGTACGGGCGGCTGGACATCCTGGTCAACAACGCCGGCATCACGCGCGACCAGCTGCTGATGCGCCTCTCCGAGGCTGACTGGGACCTCGTGCTCGACACCAACCTCAAGGGGCCTTACCTCGTGGCCCGGGCCGCGCTGCGCCCGATGGTGCGCCAGCGGTACGGCCGGATCGTCAACATCTCGTCCGTCGGCGGCATCACGGGCAATGCTGGCCAGACGAACTACGCGGCATCGAAGGCCGGGCTCCTGGGCCTGACTCGCTCGATCGCCCGCGAGGTGGCCTCTCGCAACATCACCTGTAATGCGGTCGCGCCGGGCTTGATCGATACCGAGCTTCTAGGAGCAGCGCCCGGCGAGGCGCTGGCTGTTGTGGACGCAATGATCCCGGTCGGTCGCAGAGGAACGCCGGAGGAGGTCGCCGAGGCGGTGGCGTTCCTGGTGTCCGAAGCCGCGGGCTACATCACCGGCCAGGTGCTGAACGTCGACGGCGGCCTGGTAATGAGCTGACACCGGCGGGAGGTAAGCTGTGCGCAGTGCGCCCCCCGCGGCGATGCGGCAGACGTGGTGCCGGCCGGCTCATACCTGGCCCGGTGCCCCACGCATGTGTCCGGGAGAGCGTCGCTTCGTCGACGCCCTCGGCCGCAGCTTGCGTCGACGCTAGCCCCAGCGCAGATGCCATCTCCTCGGCCGCGTGCTCTGGCACCGGCCCACAAGCTTGCTCGGGTCTGGCACTCCCCGAGTTTGCGAACTCGGTCTGAGTTTGCTTCATCCGAGCCGCCACACGCTCGCGACTGGGGAGCGGTCCGCAGGCATCCGCCGCCGACGCGCCTATGAGCATTCTGATCACTGCCGCGACCGCGAGTGGCGACCGCGCATTCGGAGCTCCAGGCTTTGCGACCCTACGGCTACCTACCGGAGCGGTTGGCCCGCAACGCCTCGGTTGCGGGCAGGTCAACGGAGCCCGTCGTCTCATCAACAACCACGCCATACGCGGACCGAGCGGCGTGCGCTGAAATCTTGCCGTCGACGACGTCGGCGGCAACCCGCGCCGGGTCGCGCTCGAACGGATCGCCATGACCACCCGCGCCCGCGAGCGTGTGGCGCAGCAGGTCACCTTCACGCAAGACGAGGTACTCCTTGGACGCGAGCGGTCGCGACTCGTCCCCGCGGATAAGCACGTTCGACGACGGCGCTCCCGACCTGCCGCCAGCCAGACCCCAGGGTTGAAAGCGGTGCCGGTCCGTTCTGAGCTGGAGTGTGCCCTCGCGCTCCAGAAAGCGGTAGTCGCGGACCATCGCGAGACCACCTCGGTACTTGCCTGCGCCACCGCTGTCGGCCACGAAGCCGTATTGCTCGATCCGAAGGGGATACTCTCCCTCAAGCTGCTCGACCGGATTGTTCGAAAAGTTGGCAACCGCACTCGAGCAGGCGTCGATGCCGTCACGGTCGGGCCGTCCGCCCCAGGATCCGTGGAGGAACTCCAGGAAGACGAAGGGTCGGCGCTGGGCGTCGTAGCCGCCGATGGTGATGCCGGTGTCGCCGCCCGCCTCGCACGCCGGGACGCGATCCGGCACGGCCTGCGCCAGGGCGCCGAAAATCGCGTTGGCCATGCGAAACCCGGTCAGGCCACGGGCCGCCGTCGCCGCGGGCAGGTGCGGGTTGATCACCGTACCCTCCGGCACGTGCACCCGGATCGGCCGGAAGTAGCCGCCGTTGTTGGGTATGCCAGGGTCCATGAGACCCCGGACACACGCGTACACCGCCGATCTCGCGAATGAGCCGGTCGCGTTGATCGCGCCGCGGACCTGGGGCGCCGTGCCCGCGAAGTCGACCTCCAGCGTGTCGCCGCGTACCGTGACCCGCACGCGGATGGGGATCGGCTCGGGGTCGAGGCCGTCGTCATCGATGTAGTCGGTAAAACTGTACGCACCGTCCGGCCACGTACCGATCTCGGCGCGCGCCAGCCGCTCGGTGTACGCCAGCAGCTCGTCCAGCGCCGCGAACAGGCCGGCACGGCCCCAGCGCGCCGCCAGCTCGTCCAGACCCCGCTCGCCCATGTGAATGGCGGCCAGCTGTGCACGCAGATCCCCGAGCAGGTTGTCAGGCATTCGCACGTTGCGTGTGATGATGTCGAACACCGCCTGATTGGGCCGGCCGCCCTCATACAGCTTCAGCGGCGGCAACCGCAGCCCCTCCTGGTAGATCTCGGTCGAGTCCGAGGCGTTCCCACCCGCCACCCGGCCGCCGATGTCGGTGTGGTGGGCAATGGTGGTGCAGTAGGCGACGTGCTCGCCGTCGAGGAAGAGTGGCTTGATCAGGAAGATGTCGGGCAGATGCGTCCCGCCCTCGTACGGGTCGTTGAGGATCACACAGTCACCGGGATCAAGGCGACCGCGGAATTTCGCCAGGACTGCCGCCATCGCGTCCGGGATCGATCCCAGCTGCATGGGCAGGGTGAACCCCTGGGCCAGCAGCTCGCCGTCCAGCGAGCAGTAGGCGGTCGACAGATCATTCGAGCTCTTCAGGTTCATCGAGTACGCGGTGCGGATGATCGTCAGCGCCATCTCGTCGACGACGGACTCGACAGCGTTCTTCACCAGCTCGAGCGTGATGGGATCGGTCGTCACGTCGTCATTGTTGAAGCACGATCGTGTCGAGCGCATCGACGCGGGCGGTCCAGCCAGGCGGCACGACGGTCGTCGCGTCGTACTCCTCGATGATGAGCGGCCCGTGCTGCACCACCGAGCCGACCTGGTCGCGCCCGAGAACGGGCGTTTCGCGTGTGCCGTGCTGCTGCCCGAAGTAGGCCAGGCGGGTGCCCCTGGCGCTCGACGCCGCTCGGCTCACGCGCTCCAGGCGCTCAGGCAACGGATTGCGTACAGCTCGCGCTACCAGGCGCAGGTTGACAAGCTCGATGCGCTCGGCGTGGTCGCGGTGGCCATAGACGCGTTCGTGCTCGTCTTCGAAGCGCAGGGCGGCATCGGCCAGTACCGCCGGGGACGGCGCTTCGTGGAGCGGGATGCGCAATGCGGAGCTCTGGCCTCGATAGCACAGGTCGAGCACCGGCTCGAGCAGCACGTGATCCGACGGGTAGCCTTCATCCGCCAGCCGGGCGCGGGCGGCCTCTTCAAGGGCTGCCAGTCCGGCGAGGACGGTGTCCGCGGCGGCGCTGGCGAAGGGCGACCTGCAAGCCTGCACGAGCTCGTGGCGCGGCTCGGCGAACAGGAGTCCAAAGGCGCTGAACAGGCCCGGCCACGGCGGCACGATCACGGTCTGGATGCCAAGCTGGCGCGCAACTTCGGCCGCGTGCAACGGCCCGTTGCCGCCGAAGGCGACGAGGGTACAGCGGCGCGGGTCACGTCCGCGGTCGGTGGACACCGACCGCGCCACGCGCACCATGTTGGAGACGGCGACCAGGTGCACCCCGTACGCCGTCTCGAGCAGGTCCAGCCCCAGCGGTCGGGCGACGCGCTCGTCCAGCTGGCGGTGGGCCGCCTCGGCGTCGAGGCGCAGGCTGCCCCCGAGCAGGTAGCCCGGGTTCAGGTAACCGAGCACCAGGTTGGCGTCGCTCAGCGTCGGCTGCTCGTTACCGAGGCCGTAGCAGACCGGCCCGGGTACCGCCGCGGCGCTCTCGGGGCCGACCCGCAGGCCGCCTCCCGCGTCCACCCGCACCAGGCTTCCCCCGCCAGCGCCGACCTCGGCAATGTCGAGGGCCGGCACCCTGACGAGATGGCCCCCACCTTTGAACATGCGGCTGCCAGCGCTGATGCCAGCACCGACCTCGTATTCGGGTATCTGGAAGGCACGGCCCTCCTCCAGAATCGAGGCCTTGGCGGTCGTCCCCCCCATGTCCACCGTGATGACGTGCTGCCCAGGCGCACCGAGCTGATGGGCCAGTTCGAGCGCGGCCACCACGCCAGCCGCCGGCCCCGATTCCACAACCTCGACCGGGCGACGGCGGGCCGTGTCCGCTCGGACGACCCCACCGGTCGACTGCATCATCAGCAGAGGCGCGGAAAAGCCGGCCTCCCGCAGCCCGTCCTCCAGGGCTCCCAGGTAACGCTCCAGCACGGGCGCCACATAAGCGTTGATGACGGTAGTGGACGTCCGCTCATATTCGCCCATCTGGGGTAGAAGCTCGGACGAAAGGGAGCAGTGCAGGCCTGGCGCGAGCTCAGCAACCATGCGGCCGATGCGGCGCTCATGGCCACCATTGGCGTAGGCATGCAGCAGACACACCGCTACCGCCTCGACGCCCTCCACCAACAAGCCCTCGACCACAGTCTTTGCGCCCGGCTCGTCCAGGGGCGTCACGATGGCGCCGGTGTGGTCGAGCCGCTCGGTGACCTCGCGCCGTAGGCGGCGCGGCACGAGTGGCTCGGGCTTTTCCCAGGCGAGATCGTACAGCCGGCCAATGCGGAGGCGCCGGATCTCGAGCACGTCGCGGAAACCGCGGGTGGTGATAAGACCGGTGCGGGCGCCGCGGTACTGGAGGATCGCGTTGGTGGCCGCGGTCGTGGCGTGGACGACCGCTTCGGCCTCAGCGGCCCGCAGACCGTCGCGCTCCAGGAGCGTCCGCAGTCCATCGAGTAGCCGGGCGATCAACCCGTCTGGCGCCGACGACACCTTGAGCGTGCCGACGCCGCCGTCAGCCGCCACCACGACGAGATCACTGAACGTGCCGCCGATGTCGATGCCGACCCGGTAACGCACCCTTACTCCTACACCGCCAGGCGCGGGTCGAGAGCATCACGGATGCCGTCGCCTACGAGGTTGAAGCCGAGCACCGCCACGATGATGGCCAGGCCGGGGAACACCACCGGCCAGGGCGAGAGTTCGATCAGCCGTTGGCCGGTGTTGACCATCGTTCCCCAGGACGGGTCGGGCGGCTGCGTGCCGAGGCCCAGGAAGCTCAGCGAGGCCTCCGCCAGGATCGCCAGCGATAGGCTGAGGCTGGTTTGCACGATCAGTGGCGCGGCGATGTTGGGCAGGATATGGCTGCGAAGGATGCGGACGTCGCTCGCGCCGCTCAGCGTCGCCGCAGCGACAAACTCATGGGCGCGCATCGCCAGCGTCGCCCCCCGCGCCAGGCGGGCATAGACGGGAGTGTAAATGATGCCGATCGCGATCATCGTGTTCGTCAGGCCCGGCCCCAGCGCGCCGACGATGCCCAGGGCGAGCAGGATCGACGGGAACGCGAATACCACATCCAACACGCGTGCGATGGCGTCATCCAGTAGACCGCCATAGTAGCCTGAAATGAGTCCCAGACCGACTCCGACGACAAGGGCGATGGTGACCGCAATCCCGCCGACGTACAGCGAGATACGGGCGCCCCAGATCACGCGGCTCAGGAGGTCCCGGCCGAACTCGTCCGTGCCCAGCCAGTGCGTGCCGCTGGGAGGCTCGAGCAGATGCTGCGGGCTCATCTCCAGCGGGTCGTAGGGCGCGAGAAACTCCGCGAACACGGCCGCCACGACCACGAGCGCCAGCACCACGCCTCCGGCCAGCGCGAGCTCGTTATGCACCAGGCGCTGCCACGCACCCCGCGCCAGACGAGAACCCCGGGCAGCGGCGGGCACCAGCTTCTGGGCCACCGGCGGGACCTCTCCCGCGGCTCTAGCCATAGTGAATCCTGGGGTCGAGATACGCGTAAAGGATGTCCACGACCAGATTGACGATGACAAAGCTCGCGGCGATGAACAGGACACCCGCCTGCACGACCGGGTAGTCCCGTTGGGTGATGCCGTTCAGCACGAGGGTGCCGAGGCCCGGCAGGGCGAAGATCTGCTCGATGATGATCGCGCCACCCAGCAGGTAGCCGATCTGCATGCCGGCCACAGTGGCGAGCGGGATGAGCGCGTTGCGCAAGGCGTGGCGGTACAGCACGACGCGCTCGATCAGCCCTTTGGCGCGGGCGGTCAGCACGTACTCCTGACGCAGCACCTCCAGCATGCTCGAACGCGTCATGCGCATGAGGATGGCCATGTTGGCGGCGCCGAGCGCCAGGGCGGGCAGGACAAGCGAGCGGAAGCTGCCCAGTAGGTCCTGGTTCGGATAGACGTAGCCGGACGTCGGCAGTGCGCCGCGGAAGCGCTGCGAGACCAGCAGGGTCAACATCGCAGCCAGCCAGAAGTTCGGGACCGACAGGCCGAGCAACCCGATGAGCCGGATGACTGAATCGACGTGGGTGAAGCGCTTGATGGCCGACAACACGCCCAGGGGAACGGCCAGCACAAGCGACACCGCCATGGCCATAGCGGTGAGCTGGTAAGTCACCGGCACACGCGCCAGCACGTCCGGCAGGATCGGGCGGCTTGTTCGTATGGATCGCCCGAAGTCGCCCGTGAGCAGGCCGCCAATCCACTCGATGTACTGCTGGGGCAGGGGACGGTCCAGGCCAAAGAGCCGGTGGAGCTCGGCCACTCGCGCGGGACTCGCGGAGCCCTCGCTGCCGAGGATGACGTCCACGACATCGCCGGGGATGAGCCGCAGCATGAGGAACACGCCCAGCGACAGCCCGAACAGCACCGGCACGACGAGCAGGACGCGGCGGGCGACGTAGCGGGCCACAGCTAGGTGGAAAGGCGGCCTACTTCTGCAGCCACGTCTCCTTGAGCGCCAGCCGGTAGCCGCTGGCCATGGGCACGTAGCCACGGACGTAGCTGCGGGCCGGCTCGTAGTTCTTGATCACGTACAGGTAGAGGTTCGGCACCTCGGTCGCGAACAGCCGCTGGACGTCGTCGTAGATCTGCTTGCGCGTGGCCGGGTCAGTAGAGGTGCGCCCCTTCTGGATGAGGGCGTCCATCTGCGGGTTGTTGTACTTGCCGTAGTTCTGGGCGAAGCTGCTTTGCGCGACGCTGAGGTAGGTGTCCGGGTCGGGCCGGTTGGTGTTGAAGGTCAGATTCAGGTCGAAAGTGCCGTCCTGTTGCGCCTTCAGCACGGCAGCCCACTCCATCTGCTGCACCTGGAGGTCGATGCCCACCTTCTTCCACTGCGACTGGAGCACCTGCGCGGTCGGGATATCGGGCGCGTAGGCAGGCGCGGCCTGGATGCTGATCCTGACCCCGTCGGCGCCGGCTTCCTTGAGCAGCTGCCGAGCCCGATCCGGGTTGTACTGGTAGGTCGGGAAGTTGGCCGCGTCGATCGGCAGGGCCCAGCTCGTCTCGCCCGGCGGGATCGGACCGGTCGGCACTCCGTCGCCGAGCAGGACCGTGCTGATAATCTCCTGCCGGTCGGTCGCGTAGCTAAGCGCCTGGCGTACGCGGACATCGTCGAGGGGCTTGTGCTGCGTGTTGATGACCGGGGTCGACCGCCAGAAGCTCGGCACGTTGTTGAGGACGATGTCCTTCTCGTCACGCAGCACCGCCGCCGTCTTCGGATCTTTGAGCACCGTAAGGTCGACCTCGCCCGCGCGAATAGCCGCGATCCGAGCCTGCTCATCCGGGATGATGCGGAGCTCGATGCGGTCGAGGATGGGCAGATTCGGCTCGTAGTAGCCGCCATGTTTTTCGAGGACCACGCGCACGTCGGGGGTGTATTCAACGAGCTTGAAAGGCCCACTGCCAGCGTCGGCATTCTGGAGGTCGCCGTTCTTCTCGACGACATCACGATCGACGATGGCGGTCGGTCGCCGATCAGCGACGACGCTGAGCAAGGGTGCATACACCGGCTCATTCCTGAGCCGGACGGTGTACTTGTCGATGACTTGAGCCGCGGCCCCCGGCCCGACGTAGTTCCGGAGTGGCACCGTCAGCTTGGCGTTGCCGAGCCGTTCCCAGGTGTACTGCACGTCGTCGGCCGTGAGCTCGCGACCGCTATGGAACGTGACGCCCTGCCGAAGTTTGAACTCGACGGTGTTCGGATCGATCTGCCTCCAGGACTCAGCGAGATCGGGCTTGACCTTGTTGGTGCTGTACTCCAGCGTGAGCAAGCTGGAATAGAGTTGTTCGTAGATCGCAACCGAAGAGAAAGCTGTGGTTAGCGCCGGATCGAGGCCGACGGGATTGACGTCGGCGCCGATAACAAGCGTGCCGCCGCGCTTGATGGCCGCGGGCGCCACGGTCGGCGCGACAGCAGGCGCGGCCGGAGTCGGTGCTGCTGAGACAGACTGCGTGGGCGCGGGCACTGTGGTCGCAGCCGGTGCCGCGGCGGGCGCTGCATTGGTGCCCGCGGGCTGTGTCCGTGGCGGAGTCGGCGAGCAGGCCGCCAGGCCAAGGGCGATGCCACCACCGGAGAGCCACTTGATGGCGTCGCGGCGGCTGAGCCGGCCCACACCCGGGCCGTTGCCAGATCCAGTGTCGTTAGCCGTCCCAGCCATGGTGCCTGCCCCCGCTGAGTGAGAAGAGTCCATAGTACCATTACCCCTAGAGTTCGGGAACTCGGGGAGTGCTGGGTTTGGAGCAAGCCGACGGCCGAGCGGGTCGCTGTCAGCGACGACCTACCTGACACGCGCGCGGGGTGATGGGGCAGGCACCAGCTGGCGAGCGCCCGGCCTGCTGCCTCGCCGCAGGTCGTGCATCCCTTCCAAGCCTTCCCGGAATCGCTGCCCTGTCTCGGTCCGCGCCAGCTCTCGGCTGCACGTGGCGAGAGGTTGTCGGCTGACCTTCAAGAGGCTGAGCAAGGCGCCTCGGACGGCGGGTAGATCGCCTGCGAGGTGTCCCATTGTCCTCGCGTTCTCCTCAACTTGCCGGTGGCAGGTCGGACAGGCGAGAGCGCGTACCATCCCGGGCAGCGTCGCCGTGGTGCGGTGCATCTGGACAGTGTCGCTTTTCGATCCACGTCTTCAGCGATGCGATCGTTTCGAGGCCCGCTGGGAGTGTGCCCGTAGCAGTCGTGCGCTGGAATCTGCCACAGGATCGGACACCCTCGAACCTTCCTCTCGAGGAAGGAGGGGCTGGCCGCTCGTTCCTCTACTTCCATAGGAGGGTTTCATGGCATTCTCAGGAACTGTCCACGCGGTGGACGCTCACGCCGAGGGCGCTCACGGTCGCGTCGTGATTGGTGGCATTGGCACCCTCGCCGCGGCTGGTGAGACGATGTTCGACAAGATGAAGCACTTCGAACAGGAGGCCGATTGGTTTCGGAGACTTCTGCTCAAGGAGCCTCGTGGCTACCCATTCGCCTGCGTCAACGTCGTCCTGCCGCCAACGAACCCCGAGGCGCAAGCGGGCTACGTCATCATGGAGCAGCCCGACTACTATCCCGCGATGTCGGGCTCGAACACGATGATTGTGTCGACTGTACTGTTAGAGACAGGGGTTCTCACGATGCAGGAGCCGGTCACGCAGCTCACGCTAGAATCACCGGCTGGGCTCATCCGTGTGCGCGCCGATTGCTCCCATGGGAAGGTGAAGCGCGTCACCCTAACAAACGTCCCGGCGTTCGCGACTCACCTTGACACTCCACTCGAGGTGCCCGGCATCGGGACGATCTTCGTTGATGTCGCGTACGGCGGAATGGTGTACGTGATGGCCGACGCGGCGAAGCTTGGATTTCGGATAGAGCCGGACGAGGGGCAGGAGATTGTGCACCAGGCACTCGCACTTCTCGGCGCCGCCCGTGAACAGCTCTCGTTCGTCCACCCAGATAATCCCGACATCAACCTTATCGAGTCCGCGTTGCTGTACGGGCCCCCGAAGGCGCCCGAGAACAGCGGGCGCAACGCCGTGGTGTTGTCCAGCGGTGTGATCGACTGATGTCCGTGTGGGACCGGCACGTCAGCACGTATGGCCGCCTTACATGCGAAAGGACAGCTGCCGCTTGGACAGGAGTTCCGCCATGAGGGGATTCTGAGCACGGTCTTTGTCGGCCGGCTCTTGGGCGAGGACCATAGTGACGGTGTGGTAGCAGTGACGCCCGAGGTCAGTGGGCGGGTCTGGATCACCGCGCATGCGGACTACGTCGTGGACATGGACGACCCATTCCCCGAGGGGTTCACCGTGGGGGATATCTGGCCGGCGTCTTACCAATCGGTGCGCCCGTCTGCGCTGACGACGGCGACGCGTGCGAGCAAGGGATCCCAGACAGTGCCTTGAGATACGGATCATCTCGTCACGCGTCGCCGCGCTCGCGTTTGCCCGATTGGCGCGCGCGCACTGCACCGAGCGGGACGGGCTTGATGGGCGGACGAGGTGTGAAGGTGCCCACCTGTTCCAGAGGCATTGCTCTCTCATCGCTAATCAACTGGGCCACGAGAGGACTACACATCCGACCCTGGCACGGCCCCATACCGACGCGCACGTGGCCTTTCAGACCGTTCGCCGTCGTGACACCGTGCCTGATGGCTTCTCTTGCCTCACCGAAGCTGACCTCCTCACAACGGCAGAGAATCGTCTCTGGCTGCGGCAACTGATAGACGCCCGGGCGCAATCTAAAGAGGCGGCTGAGTGTGTCGGCGAAGTACTGAAGGGATGCTTGCTGCTTAAAGGCTGCCTCGAGCTCGTGCTGGCGCTCGGAGGTCAGACGCTGGCCAGTCTGACGAGCCGCCCCAAAGCCGGCTATCTGCCCTTCGACGTGGGCCAGGTCCGCGCCGCCAATACCCGTCGTCTCGCCGGCGACGAAGATCCCGGGTACGCTCGTCTGCATGTCCGCGCTGTGCCAGGGAAAGAACTGATCCTGATCCACGTCGTAGCGCAGGTCGCAACCGATGAGTCGGGACAGCTCGGTCGACGCCATGAACCCGAAGCCGACACCCACACAGTCGACGGCCAGGCCCCGGTATGTGCCAGCTTTTGGAAGCCACTGGCGGTCGACGGCCGCGATTGTCGCGCCCTCGACCGCATCGTGACCCTGCGCAGAGACGAGGATATGGCCGAAGTAGTACGGGATCTTCGCCCGCGCCAGAGACGCTTGAAACCCGATCGCGTCACGTAGCTGCGGGACGTACCGCCAGAGACGGGCGGCGTCCGCGAGCCACTGGCGTCGGGTGGTCGCTTCGACCACCGCCACGACTGTGGCTCCAGCCTCGGACAGAGCCATCGCCACGGGCATGAGAAAGGGGCCCGCCCCGGCGAGGAGCACGCGCCGCCCGGGCAGGACGTACTGGCTCTTGACCAGCGCTTGGAGCCCGCCAGCGGTGAAAACACCAGGCAGCGTCCACCCTGGGAAGGCAATAGGGCGATCGTAGCCACCTGTCGCGACCACGACCGCCCGAGCGCGAAGCTGGTCCGCGCCGACGCCATCTCGGTAGATACACAGCTCGTGTCCCCCTTCAACTCCGTATACCAGGGTGTCGCTCAGGACCTCGACCGAGGACTGGTGTAACTCGTGAAGGAGCCGTGCCGCCGGGCGTAGCGCTCCGCGCCGGAACTGTGACGGGGGCTGCCTGTGAATCTGTCCGCCGGGGAGCGGGCTTTCATCGACGAGCGTCACTCGCGCGCCCGTCCGAGCCGCGGCTAGCGCGGCGCTGATTCCCGCCGGCCCCCCGCCGACGACCGCGACGTCGGTTTCAGGCACCATCCTGGCTTGGCTCCGACTCCCTGGTTCCAAGGAGGTGGATCCGCATTCCCGGTTGAACAGAGGTGACGCAGCTGCGTGTAGTGCCCTTCCCCTCTACATGGACCAGGCAGTCGAAACAGACACCGATGCCACAGAAGAGGCCGCGGAGGGCACCCCCGCCCCGCGTCCGGCGGAACCCTCGTCTGTCCGCGGCCAGCAGCACCGCGGCGATCGTCTCTCCCGCGTACGCCACCATGTGTTCCCCGTTCACCTGAATGTCCGTGCTTTCGCCACGCTCGATGGCGATGCGTCGGCCCGACGATGTCTCCATGCGCGACTCTCTACCCGACATCTGGGCGCGCGCCGCGCCCGGCAGTGGTCCCCGTGAAGCGGTCTGGCCCAAAGATGGCGGCTGACTCGTGGGCTAGCCCACCCGTGAAATAGTGCGCGATCAGCTGGCCGGTCGCGGGCGCGAGGCAAACTCCCGCGCCTTCGTGCCCCGTGGCCAGGAACAGCCCCGGTGCTCCCCGCATTGGGCCAATCAGCGGAAGGTGGTCGGGGCTGTAAGGGCGCAGTCCGGCGTAGCTCCGCACCCAGCGCACCATCTCCAGCCCGGGGAAGAAGCGCAGCGCCCTGGCGACGATCGCACTAATGGTTCGCATGCTGACGGTCCGCTCGTAGCCGCCCAGCTCGCGACTGCTTCCCAGCAGGAGGCTGCCGCTGCGCGTTGACTCAGCCACCATGGCGACCTGGAGATGGTCCTGGCTGCTCTGGACCGTCGCTGTGTAGGCGGCTTCCATGAGCTTCCGGCGGAACAGGCCGGAGCTCTTCTCGGTGACCACGATGTGCCCTTTGCGGGGGAAGACCGGGACGTCGATGCCGGTGCTCGCCGCGATCTCGCGGGTCCACACTCCCGCGGCGAGCACAACCGCCCCGACTGCAATCTTTTCGGTCGGAGTCTGAATCGCCTGAACACGACCATCTGCGCCGCGGAGAATCGCAACGACGGGAGCGCCGAGTCGGATCTCCGCGCCATGGCGCTGCGCCCCCTCCACGAGGGCGACCGTGGCGAGACGAGGCTCGACTTGCACGTCGTCGGGAAAGAGAGCGCCGCCAGGCAGGTCGTCGGCGAGGGCCGGCTCTTCCACATGCAGCTCTTCGGCGTTCAGCACAGCCCCGCGCACACCCACCGCCTGAAGGTTACGAACGCTCTGAGCGGCGCCTTCGAGGCCGGCCTCGTCCTCGGCCACGAGGATACTTCCCTTCGGATCGAGCTCGAAGTCGCGGTCGAGCTCCTGGGACAGCTGCCGCCACAGATGGAGACTGTGTTGGGCAAAGGGCAGATCGTGACTTGGATCCTTGTCCCACAGGAGGACGTTGCCCTCGCATGCGCCCGATGTGCCTGAGGCAGGAAAGTCGCGGTCGAAGAGCTGTACCGTGGCACCGGCGTGCGCAAGGTAGTACGTGCAGGCAGCGCCCACAATGCCCGCGCCGACCACGGCCACGTCTGCGGATCGCGCGCCGTTATGCACCACGCATGTCTCTCTGGCTTGCGCCACGCCTACCATTGGAGTAGATTGTCGACAGTATCCGCTCCGAGTTTAGGCGCACCGTTCTCTCGGGTCAACTCCCCACGCATTTTACGGTCGCAGCGAGCCGGACGGGACTGATGGAGGGAATACGATGCGGCAACTCAGTGGCATGTTGTCGGCAATGGCCACACCGCTCACGTCCGATGGCAGTCAGATTGACGAAGACGCTCTGCGCGAGTTGGTAGAGGGGACAATCGCCGCCGGCGTCGCCGGTCTCATCCCGGCGGGAAGCACCGGCGAGTTCCCGAGCCTCAGCACCGAGGAGCGCAAGCGGTTGACGACCGTCGTCGCGAATCAGGCCCGCGGCCGCGTTACCCTGGTGCCCCAGACAGGTTCGACACGGACCGATGTCGCTATCGACCTCTCCAAGCACGCGGAAAGCGTCGGGGCTGACGCGGTCATGGTCGTGCAGCCGTACTACGAGCCCATGAGCCTCGACGAGGTCTTTGCCTATTTCGAGGACATCTCTAATGCTATCAGCATCCCCATCATGGTCTACAACATCCCCTCGTGCACAGGGGTCAATTTGAGCCCGGCATTCTTGGCGCGACTGGGGCGGGAGATCGAACGCGTGGAGTACGTCAAGGACTCCAGTGGTGACCTCTCCCAGCTGCAAGACCTTTTGTACAATTACAGCGACGATGTAACGACCTTCAACGGTTGGGACACGCTGACCTTTTCTGGCCTCGAGCTGGGCAGTAAAGGCTCCGTCTGGGGCGCTGTGAATCTGATGCCGCGCCAATGTGTCCAACTGTTTGACCTCGTGCAGAAAGGGCAGCTACAAGAGGCGCGTCTACTATGGGACAAGCTCTGGCCGGTTATGCACTTTCTGACCACTGAGGGGTACAACGCGAGCGTGAAGGCGGGGGCGGCCATAGCCGGCTTCCGGGTCGGTAACCCGCGGCGGCCGCAGCTACCGCTGTCCCCCGAGAAGGTCGACCGGCTGCGTCACCTCATGGTCGGCGCTGGCGCCGTCCGCGACCTCGTGCCGGCCTGATCGCATGGGAACGGTGGCGGCCACGGCCGTCGTCATGCGCGCGCCCCCAGACCTGAGCCCAGCTCGCTAGAAGAGGCGGCCAGTGTCGGAACCCATCGGCAATCCGTACTTCGAAGGTCTGAAGGCAGCCCACCGACGAACCATCTATAAAGGGGCAGGGCTCGACGACGTTGACCTCCGAAAGCCGCACATTGGTATTGTCAATGCATTCACGGAGGCTTCGCCGGCGTATATCCACCTGCGGACGCTGGCCGACGCCGTCAAGGCGGGGGTTTGGGAAGAGGGCGGTGTGCCGCTGGAGTTCGGCACATTCGCCACCTGCGGGAACATCGCTCTGGGCAGTGAGGACCTGAAGTACGAATTGGTGATCCGAGACTTTCTGGCTGGAAGCATCGAGATCATGAGCAAGGTGCATCACTTCGATGGCCTGGTCTTGCTGTCGTCTACCGACAGCATCATTCCTGGCCACATCCTTGGTGCGCTGCGCATGGGCGTTCCCACCGTCTTCGTCACTGGCGGTCCGATGCTGAGCGGAAAGTGGCACGGTCGCCAGGTGACGACTGCGGATGTGAACGAAGCCGTCTTCGGCGCTCTCGACGCCAACCTCGTCACGGAGGAGGAGGTCGTGGGCCTTGAGGAGAACGCCTGCCCAACGGTTGGTGCGTGCCCAATCATGGGGACAGCCAACACGATGCAGATCCTGGCGGAGGTGCTGGGACTCGCCTTGCCCGGCACGGCGACCATCCCGGCGGTCCTGAGCGACAAGGTGCGCTCGGCCCGTGCGAGCGGTCGGGCAATCGTGCGTCTCATCAAGAAGGGGCTCACGATTCGAGACATCGTGGACCACCGCGCTCTCCTCAACGCCGTAACGGCCGACATCGCTATCGGCGGCTCGACCAATGCTGTGCTTCACTTGATCAGCTTCGCCCGTGAGCTTGGATTGCCTCTGTCGCTGGACGACTTCGATCGTCTATCGACCGAGGTTCCGGTCCTGGCCGCTGTCGTGCCAAACGGCATATACACCGTCGATCAGTTCCATTTCGCCGGCGGTGTTCCCACACTCCTGGCGAACCTCGAGGATCTGATCGACACGAGCGCTATGACGGTCTCCGGCCATTGCTGGTCGGATCACCTCCGTGGTGTCCGTCCGGCCGGCTCCGACGTCATCGCCACGCGGGAGAAGCCGATCTTCGCTGACGGCGGCCTCGCCGTTCTCCGCGGCAGCCTCGCCCCCAACGGCGCAATCTGCCGCCAGAGCGCAGTCAAGCCATCGATGCTCGTTCACCGCGGACCGGCGCGGGTGTTCGATAGCGACCAGGTCGGTTACCAGGCGCTGCGCAGTGGGCAGATCCATAAGGGCGACGTGCTGGTCATTCGTTATGAAGGTGTCGTGGGCGCGCCGGGCATGAAGGAGATCATGCTGTGCGCCGACGCGATCTTCTCCATGAATCTGGACACCTCCGTCGGTCTGGTCACCGACGGGCGGTTCAGCGGATTCAACCGCGGGCCCGTTGTCGGTCACGTCTCACCCGAAGCCGCGGTCGGAGGACCACTGGCGGCGGTGGAGGACGGCGACATGATCGAGATCGACATTCCCGGTCGCCAGTTGAATCTGCTGGTTCCAGCAGAGGAGGTGGCCCGCCGCATGACAGGGTGGCGCCCTCCCGCCCCGAAAACGACTGTTGGCGTTCTGGCGCTGTACGCCGCAATGGCCGCTCCACCAGAGGACGGAGCGGCCATCCAGCCCTGGGCGGCTCAACGCCTCGCGGTGCGGTAGAGCCAGGGAGCGACCGTGGGCCGTCTCGCCACGATCCGGCGAGAGGTCCGCTACGAGCTGACACGCTCACATGTGTGTCAGGACGGCGTCGATGAAGTCCGCGGTTCGCCGCTCGCGCGGCTGGCGAAAGATCTGCTCGGGCGGCCCTGCTTCGACAACGGAGCCCTGGTCCATAAACATGACGCGGTCGGCCACCTTGCTCGCGAAGCCCATCTCGTGCGTCACAACGACCATGGTCATACCCTCAGTGGCGAGCTGACGCATTACACCCAGCACCTCGTGGATTAGCTCGGGGTCGAGCGCTGAGGTCACTTCATCGAACAGCATGAGCTTAGGCTGCATCATGAGCGCGCGCGCGATGCTCGCGCGCTGCTTTTGGCCACCCGACAGTTTGTCCGGGTACTGATGCAGCTTCTCTCCGAGGCCAACTTTTCCCAGCAGCGCTTGAGCGCGCGCCTCAGCGTCCGCCTTCGGCACATGGAGCACCTTGGTCGGCGCCAGAATGAGATTCTGCAGCACGGTCATATGCGGAAAGAGGCTGAATTGCTGGAAGACCATGCCCATGTCGCGACGCAGCTGCTTGAAACTTGGACCCCGCTGGAGCGACTTTCCCGGTCCATCACGCCGCAAGAACGGCTGCCTTTCCACCAGGATTTCGCCTTGATCCAACTCCTCGAGTCCGATGAGGAGACGTAGGAGCGTGCTCTTGCCGCTCCCACTCGGCCCGAGGATGACAAGGGTCTCCGATTGCTCTACCACCATGCTGACACCACGGAGCACGTGCAGCGCACCGAAACGTTTGTGGAGTTCGCGCACCTCGATCATGCAGCCGCTCGACGTGGGCATGTCACCCCTGTGCCCAGCACCCTACCGATTCACCCGTGCCATGCGCAGCTCCAGCCGCCTTGTCAGCGTTGACAGCGGGGTGGCGACCAGGAAATAGATGACGGCCGCGGCCGTGAAGATCTCGATGGGATGGTACGTCTCGGTCGACACGACGCGCGCCTGATACATCAGGTCGGCAACGCCCAGCGCCGACACCAGCGATGTGTCCTTGAACAGGCTCACTGTCAGCGACAAGAGCACCGGGACGACGATCCGCAACGCCTGCGGGATGACCACGTGGACCATCTTCTGAAAGTACGAGAGGCCGATGATATCCGCCGCCTCAGTCTGATCGCGCGGCAGTGCCTGGATGCCGCTGCGGAGGGCCTCGCCGTAGAAGGCACCGACGTTCAGGGTGAGCGCGACAATAACTGCGGTCAGCCCCGGAAGCCTGATTCCCAGGAAGATGGGGAGGCAGTAGTAGAACCAATACAGCTGGATGAGGGCGGGCGTGCCGCGGAACACCTCGACATACGCGGCGACAGGCTTGTTGATCCAGCCACGTCGTGCCAGGCGACCCGCGGCAACCAGGATCCCGAGCGCCAACCCGAGAATGGTGACCGCCACCGTTACCTGGAAGGTGAGCAGGAGGCCTTTGGCCAGGAGCGGCCAGTAGCGGAATGCGACACCCCAATCCATACGCGCCTTCCTCGCTTGCAAACCCCAGGGCTGCTCAGCGTCCTCCTGCGGTCCAGGCTACGGCGGCGGATTCACCGTGAGCCTTCGCAGCGCCCGCGGCTAGCGGTGCGTAAAAGGCTCCCAGTTGGGCAGGCCGTACTTCGCCTCAGCGCTCTGCAACAGCCCGTTGTTCACCCAGTTCTCCACCTGTATGTCCAGGGCCTGCATATCATCGTAGCTGTAGCCCTGCCTTATCGCGAACCCAACACCCTCCAGCTGCAGTGGTGGGTCCGGCACGATCAGCCGCACCCAGCTGTTCTCGTTGGCGTACTTCGCTTGGCCCGAAATGTCGTCGAAGAACGCCGTGGAGTTGCCACTCTGCAGGGAGAGCCGGCACTCGTTCTGGTCGCCCAGGCGCAGCATGGTGGCGCTTGTTCCAATGGTCGTGAGCGATTTGTCTTCGGCCGTCCCCTGGACCACACAGATAGTCTGGCTCTGGGCGTTCAGATCCGCCCATGAGTGCGCCTGCGACTTGTTCAGGTCGACGGTAAAGACACCGCGGTCGGCAATGTAGGGATTCGAGAAGGTCACCACCAGGGCGCGGGGTGGGCGGCGATTCAGCGCCGCCGCGACATCGTAGTTGCCCGCCTGGAGTCCCTGGACCATCGTGTCCCAGCTCGTGTCGACTGGTACGTGCTTGACGCCGAGTACCTGGGCCCAGTCCGCCATCATGTCGACCGCGATGCCCTTCCATTCACCAGTGGAGGGGTCTTTGAACTGGTGTGGATCGGCCACGGCGTATCCGACGCGCAGCTCGCCTTTGCTCTTGATATCAGCGATGAGAGACTTCTGGTCCGCCGCGCTGGAGACCCCGCCGTGCCACACCATCGCCGCCACGGCCAGGAGGATGGCCGCCAATAGGACCATCGTCCGTCTCATGAGCTCGCTCGGAGGCCGAATCATCGCCCTTGTCATTACTCCCACCCTTTGCCACGCTGTCGCTGCGCGGTCACGCAATAGTCAGCGAAGCCGACGCCGCGGAGACGGCTCGGCCGAAGGTCGACAATCTACCATGGGTGTCGGCGTTCGGCAATAGCGCCTCTGCGCAACAAGCCGCGGCTACTATGGATTGGGGGTACAGGTCCATCGACATGTGCGACAAGGCAGATCAAGTGCCGGTCCACGGAGGCCACAGCCGTTGACTGGCGACAGCGAGCGGTTCCCTCGGCTCACCCCGCGACCATTTCGGTTCGATGTCGTTGCCCTGATTCGCGCGGCGATCCTCAACGGGACGCTGCGGACTGGTGCCCCTCTTGTCGAGGCCCAGTTGGCTGAGCAGATGGGCGTGAGCCGCGCTCCGATCCGCGAAGCACTCCTCAAGCTTGAGGAGCAGGGGCTTGTGGTGAACATCCCGTACCGGGGTACGTACGTCACCGAGGTGACCCCGCGTAAGATCCAGGAGATCATCCCGCTCCGCGCGGTGCTTGAGTCGCTGGCAGTCGAGCGCGCGCTTCCAGTCGTCCGCAATGGGAAGATGGAGCAGCTCGAGCAGGCATTGCGACGGATGCGCGAGGCTGGCGACTCGGGCAACGCCTCGGCACTTGTTGATGCTCACCTCGGGTTTCACCGCGTGTTCTTCGAACTCGCCGACAACGCCATGCTGCTCCAATTCTGGACGATCATGGAGGAACAGCTTCGGTTGTACCTGCACGTTAACCATCAGTTGTACACTCACCCGGCGCATGTGGCTGACGCCCACACGGACCTCTTGGAAGCCGTCAGAGTGGGCGACCTGGATGTTCTGAGGCGATGCATCTCGCACCACATTGTTGACAGCGCCGCAGTCCTACTCTCCGGCGTGGACGCGCCCAAAGCCGGTGTCGCCAGCACGACATAGGAGTTCGGACAATCGTGGAGTACTGGGACAGATGGGGTTTCCAGGTGGCTGCGGCGCAACCGTGCCCAAGCGCACCGGGGGCAGCGACTATCTCCGGAACTCGTCCGCAGGGCGCTGGGCTGGACCAGCGGTCCGCCGCTAGCGCTCCGCGTTGCCGCACGGGCGCACTGCCTCAAACTGCCGGCAGACCGGTGGCGCGTTCCGGACCGCTCAGAGGCTTCCTTGTATTGTGCTCGGGAACCGGTGAAGGGGCGAGATTCCTGACATGTCGGCGCCGCTTCGAATCGTGGAGCCCAGAGCAGGTGAGGGAGCTGTACCGGTGGTGCGAGCGCGAATCACCGTGCCGCGGACACGAAGTGCCTCGAAATGGTGCGTCTGACGGCGCCGCCGGACGACTCTGGCTTTCCGCGTGCTTGGCGCACCAGGACGACGGGTCATCCCGCGTACCGTGTGCTCCATGTATGACCTCATCGTGGGCGGCGGCCGCGTTGTCGATCCGGCCCAAGATCTCGACGCGTCCATCGACATCGGCATCATCGGCCCGCGCATCGCCGCCGTCGGCGCCAACCTCGCGGCCCAGGGTGTGCGCGACGGCGTCATCGACGCCCACGGCCTGCTAGTCACGCCGGGCTGGGTCGACCTGCACACCCACGTGTACTGGGGTGTCGCGCCGCTGGGCGTCGACGCCGACGCGCACTGCCTGCGCCGCGGCGTGACCACCGCCGTCGACGCTGGCTCGGCCGGCGCCTCGACCTTCGCCGGCTTCCGGCGCTACGTGATCGACGTCTCGCTCACGCGCGTGGTGGCCATGCTCCACCTGTCGGCGATCGGCATGGCGCGCGACGACAACTTCGGCGCCGACGCCGTCGGCGAGCTCGAAGACATTCGCTGGGCCAACGTCGAGCGGGCGCTAGAGGTAGCCCGCGCCCACGCCGACGTCGTCACCGGCATCAAGATCCGCATCAGCGCCGAGCACGTCGGCCAGGATGCCGCGCGCACCCGCGAGGTGCTCCGCCGGGCGCGGCGCGTCGCCGACGCTATCGGCAAGCCCGTCATGGTCCACGCCGGCAATACGGCTGTCGGCCTGGACGAGATTTTGGGAAACCTGGTGCGCGGCGACGTGGTCACCCACGTCTACCACGGGCGCTCCGAGGGCGTGCTGAACGAGACGGGCCGGGTGCGGTCATCGGTCCGCGCGGCGGTGGAGCGCGGCGTCACCTTCGACGTGGGCCACGGCGCCGGCAGCTTCACCTGGCAGGTGGCGCACGCGGGGATGGAGCAAGGTCTGCTGCCCGGGACGATCAGCTCGGACATCCACGCCTGGAACATCGCCGGGCCCGTGTTCGACCTGGCCACGACGGCCAGCAAGCTGCTCCACCTGGGTCTCGGGCTGCCCGAGGTGATCCGGCGCGTCACCGCCACGCCGGCGGCGTGTATCGGTCGCGCCAACGAGCTCGGCACGCTAGCGCCAGGGGCTGCCGCGGATATCAGCCTGTTCCGGGTCGTCCAGGGCGAGTTCCATTTCCGCGACAGCGCAGGTGTCGAGGAGATCGGCGGCACGCGACTGGAGCCGGTCGCCGTGGTCCGCAATGGCCGCCGCTACGACTGCACGCTCACACCCTAGCCGGGCCTCGCCCGGGCAGTGCGCCGGTCCCGTATGCGCAATCCGACGCTGAGGGACGAGCTTAGCGCGGCTGCGCACTCCGTCCTCCTCTGGACGAGCGGGTCCTAGTACTAGTTCTCGGTGCAAAACCTGGTGGGAGGGGTCAGCGTGGGGCCGGGTGAGCGGAGAGGCCGGCGAGGCAGTAGCGGGCTGGCCTGCGCTTCCGGAGGTGCCTACGCGGCTGTGGCGCGGGCGATGGTGACTATATTGGCGGTCAGCACACCCCAGTCGACCCAGCGCTCGACGCCCGCAGCTGGCGCGTGGCGGTCAGTATTCATCAAGATATATGTCGCCGCGACCGGGTGGACGGGTGGAACGTCACCATTTGCCGCCACTGCCCAGCGTGCGGCCACCGACCCGGCATGGACCTACCGCGAGTGGGACACGCGGCACAACGTGATGCACGACGGCCCCCAGCGCGTGCTGGAGTTGCTGCTGCCTCTCACCTTCTGAGCCAGACCTGGATCCACCGAGCAAGCGGAGAGAACGGCGCATGGCGCGCTTCGCACATCACCGTCGGAGGGTCGCAGACGCGTCCGCGGATCACTGCTTCCGAGCTAAAGGCGCGTCTCGATGCGGGCGTGGACGGGGGTAGCCCCCCACCCACGCCCTGAGGTTCTGGCTGACCCGTACCCAACCTACCGACAGATGCAGGCTGACTACCCCGTGTACCGGGGCGGCGCTTGGGCTGGGTGCTGACCCGCTCCAGGGCGTCGCTGAGATGCTGCGTGCACCGCCGTTCCGCGCTTCCAGGAACCTCTGACGAGGGGGCCGAGACGTTCCCAACAAGTTCCTGCGGCGGATGAAGATGCTACTTCAGTGACACGGGCGTTCCCGCAAAATCGAGATGGGAACGCGGGGAAAGTGGGGATCCTATCTATGACAATACTCGTCAACCGGTCGTTCTTAAACGTCGTGCATGCCCGCGCCGTATCAGGTGTGGTCACGTGGATTTTGGACGTCATAAGAGTTCGCCTGTCGGTCAGCACAGGGCACGCCGCTGGGTCCGTAGGGATGCCGCGTCAACCAGTGTCCGCCGTTCGCCCCGGACAACGACGACGGCGAGACGATTGTGCCGGATTGACTGGCCCTGGTCGCGCCCATTGGGAACGTTCGTGTCGAGGCCGGCGGGACACGTGCAGGGTCCGGTGAGTGGCCAATCCTGTGGCTGGCTTTGATGTGCCGACGCTCGGCATGCGGTAGTGTGGTCACGCTACGACTGCCCGGCACAAGACACTGCCCGGATAGCGACGGAAGAAACCACTGTTGGGGGTACTGCGATACGGCCCGGCGACGCGCTACTTGTTCTGTACGGTGCCGCCAACCGCGATCCTGAGCGGTTCGCGAACCCAGACCGCCTGAACATCGCGCGGTGGGACCACAAACATCTCGCGTTCGCCAGCGGTCCGCATTTAAGTCTCGGCGCTCCGCTGGCGTGCCTGGAGATGCAGATCGTGCTGGACACACTGTTGCCCCGGCTCCGTGACCCGCAGCTGGCGACTGAACCTGTAGCGTGGCGGCCAAACGTGCTATTGCGCGGCCTGGAGACGCTCCCCCCTTCCGTTCACCCCGGTTCAGTAGACCGTCGTGGGGACATTCGGGTCCGTGGATAGCTCGGCGTGTCCATCCACCTATTGGGATGCTGGCCTCTCATCCCGCTCGTCCCCGCAGCAGCTGCCACACCGCTGAAGGGCGCAGCGGTGTCTCGTGCACCTGCGCACCCGTATGCGCCAGCGCGTCGTCAACCGCGTTGGCGACCGCGGCGTGGGCGCCGATGGCGCCACCTTCGCCAATGCCCTTCACCCCGAGCGGGTTGAGCGGGGAGGGCGACTCGAGGTGGCTGATCTCGACATTTGGGATATCCAGGCTGGTCGGCAACTGGTAGTCGAGCAGGCTCGTCGTCAGCAACTGCCCCTCGGAGTCGTAGACGAGCTCCTCCAACAACGCCCCTCCCAGGCCCTGGGCGATACCCCCGACGATCTGCCCCTCGACGATCGTCGGGTTGATCAGGTGGCCGGCGTCGTTGACCACCAGGTAGCGGCACACGTCCACCGCCCCGGTCTCCGGGTCGACCTCCACTTCGGCCAGGTGCACCCCGTATGAGAACGGGGCTTCGTGCTTCTCGAAGTAATGCCGCGCCTCCAGGCTCGGCTCCATGCCGGCCGGCCGCCGTCCACCCGGTCCGGCGGCCTGGGCGAGCTGGGCCAGCGTGTACCCCTTGTCCGGCACACCACGCAGTCGCGCCGTCCCATTGTCCCACTCGACGTCCGAGGGGCTGGCCTCGAACAGGTACGCAGCAAGCTGGCCCGCCTTGTCCCGGACCCGCCGCGCGGCCAGCATCGTCGCCGATCCGGCCATCACAGCGTTGCGGCTGGCGTACGTGCCCACGCCGAACGGGATGCGGGCCGTATCACCGAACACCACGCTGATCTGCTCCATCGGCACCGCGAGCTCGTCAGCCACGATCTGGGCCAGCGCCGTTCCCGTGCCCTGGCCTTGCGGCGCCGCGCCGGTCGCCACCGTTACGTTGCCGCCGCCGTCCACGCGCACGTCGGCACCCTCGTGCGGCCCGACGCCTGTCACCTGGATGTAGACGCAGATGCCCAGACCGCGCAGCCGCCCTTCCTGTCGCGCTTCCTTCTGCGCCTGCCGGAAGCCATCGTAGTCCACGCGCTCGAGCGCCTGCCGCAGAGCAGCCGGGAAGTCGCCCGAGTCGAACACGACTGACGATTCGACCGAGACCAGCCCGGTGTCGTAGGGCAGCGCCTCGGGCGGGAGCAGATTCTTTAGCCGCAGCTCGGCCGGGTCCATCCCGAGCTCCCGGGCGGCCAGATCGAGGAGCCGCTCCCGGGCGTAGGTAGCCTCCGGCCCGCCGGCGCCGCGGTACGGCGAGCACGGGCTCTTGTTCGTCAGCACGCACACCACTTCGGCCGAGTAGTTCTCGATCCGGTAAGGACCGGGCAGCCCCGTGATAGCCAGGGAGGCGTTGATCGTGCCGAGCGTCCGGAAGTAGGCGCCCTGGTCGCTGAAGATCTGCCCGCGCAGTCCCAGGATCGTGCCGTCCGACCGCAGCGCCAGCTCGAGCTCGAACGCCATCTCGCGCGCGTGGACGATGCCCAGGAGGTGTTCGCGCCGGTCCTCGATCCACTTCACCGGCCGTCCCACGCGGGTGGCCGCCAGTGGGATCAACAGGTCCTCGGGGTAGAACTCCGCCTTGACCCCGAACCCGCCGCCAACCTCGGGCTGGATCAACCGGACACGATGCTCGTCGAGCTTGAGCAGGGCCGCCGTGAGCGCGCGTACGGTATGCGGCCACTGCCCGGAGGACCAGATCGTCAGGTCGCCCGTGACGGCGTCCCGCGTCGCCAGGACCCCACGTGTCTCCATCGGCACCGCCGTGTAGCGCTGCATGCGAAACTTTTCGCGCACCACCCGGTCGGCGGTCTCGAAGGCGGCCGCCACATCGCCGATCTCGTGCGTCCAACGCGCCGCGACGTTGTCCGGTACGGCGTCGTGCAGGAGCTGCGCGCCGCGCTCTTGAGCCGAGTCGGCGTCCGCAAGTGCCGGCAACGGCTCGTAGTCCACCTGGGCCAGATCGAGCGCATCCTCGGCGTGGGCGCGGTCCTCGGCAACCACCACCGCGACCGGCTCGCCGACGTAGCGCACCCGGTCTCGGGCAAGGGGGTACTGGGGACAGGGTCGGAGCGCGGGGTGCCCGGCCAGCACGGGGATGGTCGGCGGGTCTGACCAGACGTCGCCCAGGCTGAAGGCATCCACCACACCAGGCGCGGCGCGCACCGCCGACAGGTCGATGCCGCGAATGCGGGCGTGGGCGTGCGGGCTGCGCAGGATCGCCGCGTGGAGCGTGCCCGGAAGCCGGAGGTCGTCCACGAAGCCGGCCTCGCCACGCAGAAGCCGCGGATCCTCAAGGCGCGGAACCCGCGCCCCCATCATCTTCGCACCCATGTCAGCGCTCCCACAGGCGGTCGGCTGTGACCACGGCCTTGACGACGTTCTGGTACCCGGTGCAGCGGCAAATGTTGCCGGCCAGCGCCTGGCGGATCTCCTGTTCCGAGGGGCTGGGTCTTTCGGCAACCTCGACAGACACCGCGCGGCCCTGGTCGACGTGAGTCACGATCTGGGGCTGAGATGACCCACCCCACTCGGACAGGAACTCGTGGACCGTCAGTAGAATGCCCGGCGTGCAGAAGCCGCACTGCAGGCCGTGCTCCTGGCGGAATGCCTCCTGGATGGGATGCAAGCCGTCGCCCGTGGCCAACCCTTCGACCGTCATGATCGTCGCGCCGTCGACCTGCACGGCGAAGAGCAGGCAGGAGCGCGCCGTGCTCCCATCGACGAGAATCGTGCAGGACCCACAGACCCCCTGTTCGCAGCCGACGTGGGTGCCGGTTAAGCCAAGATCTTCACGGATGAAGTCCGACAGTGACTTGCGGACCGGCACCGTTCGAGAATACCGATTGCCGTTGACAGTGACGGTGATAGCGCGTTCAGTGTCCATAGCTGTGCTGCTCCCCATCGCCTGTGCGGGCGCGCTCGGCCGCCTTCTGGAGCGCCCGACGGGTCAGAACGTTCGCCAGATGCTTGCGGTAATCGGCGGGGGCGCGGATGTCCGAGTCCGGCTGGACCGCGGCTCCGACCCGCTCGCCCACGGCTCGGAGTGCCGCCTCATCGGGCCGCTCGCCGCGAAGAACCTCTTCGACGAGGGCGGTGGCATTGAAAGGCATGCCGCCGACGCCTATCAGCGCGAGCCCGGCCCGCTCGACGCGGCCATCGTCGTCCAGCGCCAGAATCGCGGCCACGCCAACGGTGGCAAAGTCGCCGTGGCGGCTGAACTCCAGGAAGCACGAGCCTGCTTCGGCTGGCCAAGCTGGGAGCTCAACGGCAACCAGCAGCTCGTCAGGAGCCAGCGCCGTGGTGAGGTAGCCGAGGAAGAACTCATCTGCATTAAGGACGCGCTCGCCAGACGGGCCGCGAACGCGCAGATGTCCTGCTAACGCGGTAACGACAGCGGGTAGCTCGGCGGCGGGATCAGCGTGGGCCAGACTGCCACCGACGGTGCCCCGGTTGCGGATCTGGACATGACCGACGTGTTGGATGGCCTCGCGCAGGAGCGGGCACCGCTCGCGTACGAGCTCAGAGCGCTCCACGGCCCGCTGGCGAGCGAGGGCGCCGAGGGTGAGCCCACCATCGAGGGGGCGGATGTAGTCGAGTTCGGCCACGCGATTGATGTCCACGAGGTAGCGCGGCTGAGCCAGGCGGAAATTGAGCAGCGGCACGAGACTCTGGCCACCGGCCAGCACCTTCGCCTCATCGCCAAGCTCGGCCAGCAGGGCGACCGTGTCGGCTACCCCATCAGGGTCGGCGTACTGAAACGGCGGTGCCTTCACAGGAGGCCTCCTTCTCCATGCGCGAAGCGGCGCGGGGTTGCGCGTGCGTTTGCGAGCGCATGCGGCCGCCGTCCAACTCTACCCGACCGGACGGTCGGCATAACTCTGCGCCGCTGGCAGCACGCGGGGCATCGCTCAGGCTATGGTTGCCCATGGCTCACACAGTCGGTATCCCGCTATGGCTATAAGCAGCGTGATAGACGTGGCACCACCGCGACAGATCGACCTCCTGGTCGATGGTGGGACCCTGGTCACCGTCGATGGGGAGCGCCGCGTGATCGACGACGGCGCCATTGCCATCGACGGGGGCCGGATCATCGAGGTCGGCCCACGTGCGACTGTCGCACCCCGCTTCTCTGCACGTCGGCGCCTGGATACGCGGGGGAAGTACGTGTACCCCGGCCTCGTCAACACGCATACCCACCTTTTCCAGACGCTGTTGAAGGGGCTGGGCGACGATCGCGTGCTTGTGGAGTGGTTCCGCCAGATGACCGGTCCCAGCGCTGCCGAGCTGACCGAGGACGACTGCTACTGGGCCGCCCTGGCTGGCTGCTGGGAAGCGCTCCGCTCGGGAACCACGTGCATTGTCGACTTCATGTACGTGCACCCACGCCCGAATCTGTCGGACGCCGTCGTTCGAGCGATGGCCGAGTCCGGCATCCGCGGCGTCTTTGCCAGGGGCTTCTGCGACACGGGCGAGGAGCAGGGGGTGCCGCCGACACTGGTTCAGCCGCTGCCCGACATCCTGGACGACTGCGAGCGCGTCGCCAGGCGCTACCAGGGCTCCGCAGACGGTCGGCTGACCGTGCGCTTCGCCCCCTGCATGATCTGGTCGGTGACGCCAGGCGCTGTGCGCGAAGTGCGGGCGCTTGCCACCCGCTTAGGGGTGGGCCTCACGATGCACGTCGCCGAGACGCCATTCGAGATCGAGAACAGTCGGCAACGCTTCGGCAAGACGGACCTCCGGGTACTGGAGCAGCTTGGCGTTCTCGGTCCGGACTTCCTGGCGGTCCACTGTGTCTACCTCGACGCTGGCGATGTCCAGACGCTTGCGGCGAACGGTGTGGCGGTGTCCCACAATCCCACGAGCAACATGTACCTATCGTCCGGAGTCGCACCAGTCCCCGCCATGGTGCGCGCGGGCGTCCCCGTCGGGCTTGCCAGCGACGGGCCGGCAAGCAACAACACCCACAACATGATCCAGAGCCTCAAGTTTGCCGCTCTGTTGCACAAGGTCGCCACACGCGACCCAACTGTTATCACGGGAGAGACCGTGCTGGAGATGGCGACCATCGGCGGAGCCCGGGCGCTGGGGATGGACAGGGAGATCGGATCGCTTGAGAGCGGAAAACGCGCGGACCTTTTCGTGGCCGATCTTGGCGCGTCCCCCTTCTGCTCGCCGGTGCACCATCCCGTGTCGGCTCTTGTCTATTCGGCCGCCGGCCACGAGGTCGAGACGGTCGTGGTCGACGGCCGAGTGGTCCTTCACGAGGGCCACCTGACGACTGCGAGCGAAGAGCGCATTCGTGGGGCAGCACAAATGGCCGCGGATCGCCTGGTTACTCGGTCGGGTACAGACGCCCTCAGGAAGCGCCCGTGGCGCTCAACTCTCGTGTAGGCACGCTCGAGGCGCGGCGTAGATCGCCGGAATTGAGGCCAGGGCGAACTACAGCCACGTCTCACGGACTGGCCAGGATCTGACCATTGACCTCTCGGACGTTCACGACTAGAAACGGTATGAGAAAGCCGGGTCCGGGCTGTGCTGCAGTAGTGGAGCATGGCGCGGCTGCCCTACCCGTCCGACTTGTCTGATGACGAGTTCGCTCACATCGAGCCGTGGCTGCCTCCGCCAAGTGGTTGGGGCCGTCCGTGGGCTCACCCCCTGCGCGAGATTCTCGATGGCATCTTCTACGTCGTGCGCACCGGCTGCCAGTGGCGCCAGCTGCCCCACGAGTACCCGCCCTGGTCCACCGTGTACTGGTGGTTTCGGCGCTTCCGGTTGGACGGCACGTGGGCAGCACTCAATGCCGCTCTGCGTGAGCAGCTGCGCCGCGCTGTTGGCCGTCAGCCGCAGCCCAGTGCGGCCATCCTGGACAGCCAGTCGGTCAAGACCTACCAGCATCGGGGGTGTCCACGGCTACGACGGCGCCAAGAAGCTCAGTGGCCGCAAGCGGCACATTCTGGTGGAAACGCAGGGCCTGCTGTTGACCGTGACGGTGCACAGCGCCGAGGTCCACGATCGTGCCGCCGTCCCGCTAGTCTTGGCGGGTGCCCAGGAGCGGTTCCCCCGCGTGGAGCATCTCTGGGCCGACCAGGGCTACACCGGCACGGGGAAGGCCTGGATCGAAGACCATCTGGGCTGGACGGTCGAGATTGTTCGCCACACCCCGCATCCCCGCGGCGCATGGGTGCCGCACGGAGACTAGGCCGATTGGCGAACCATCTGGTTCACCTGGGAGCGTCTGCCGCCGGCGCCGACGGTGTTCTGTGGCGTGCTGCCACGCCGCTGGGCCGTGGAGCGGACTTTCTCCTGGTTCGGCCACAGCCGCCGGTTGAGCAAGGACTACGAGAAGCTCTGCACCACCAGCGAGGCGATGATCTACGCCACGATGAGCCGCCTCATGGTGCGCCGTCTAGCCCGCCTATGACCTTCTCATACCGTTTCTAGGCGACTGGCAGTCTCGTCCACCCAGCGTTCAGGGCCAACCCCGGAGAGTCCGCTCCGACGGACCAACGTGATCTGCTCAGCGGTAGCGGAATTGGCCCGTCCGAGGGACAGGAACCCCGTCGTCGCCTAGCCCGGACTATTCACCGGGGGAGGTGAGGGACGAGGAATGGGGCAATGGGGTGGGGCTGTAACGGGCGGAGCGCCGCCCGGTTCAGGAGAAGGTGACCAAACCACCTCTGACCTGGCGGCG
>JAABUZ0100000960.1_pt1 | contig 60218 bp, 57 predicted proteins | sample 5562091 | NCBI WGS metagenome assembly JAABUZ01 (sample SAMN12813069, study PRJNA571459) | rock metagenome | isolation source: Antarctica rocks | place: Antarctica: Victoria Land, Linnaeus Terrace sud | collected 2015-12-21 | reverse complement strand
CCGAACATGCGGGCGTAGTCGCGGGTGAAGTGGGAGGCGCTCTCGTAGCCGACCGCGAAGGCGGCGCGGGTGGCGCCATGGCCCTCGTTCAGCATCAGGCGGCGCGCTTCGAGGAGCCGCAGGTGTTTCTGGAACTGCAGGGGCGACAGCGTCGTCACGGCCTTGAAGTGCTGGTGGAAGGAGGACGGGCTCATGCCGGCCGCGGCGGCGAGGCGCTCGACCGGGAGGTGCCCGGTGAACCCGGCCCGCAGGAGTGCCACCGCGCGGGCCACGCGCGCCGCGGGGCCGTCGGGCAGCGCCAGGCGGCGCATCGCGGCCCCGTGGCGGCCGGCCAGCAGCCAGTAATGCATCTCGGTGACGATCGGCGCCCGCAGCACCGGCACGGCCGCGGGCCGGTCGAGTAGGCGCACGAGGCGGGAGGCGCAATCGGCTACCGCCGCGTCGGTGTCGTCGACCAGGATCGCGGCGTCGTGGCCCGACGACGGGGGCGGCGGCGGCGCGGCCGCGAGTTCGGCCATGACGTCGCGCATCACGCCGAGGTCGAGCGCCAGCGCCAAGGCCAAATAGGGCGCGGCGCGGCTGGCCTCGACGACGCGGCTCGAGACCGGGATGTCGGCGCCGACGACGAGCGAGCGGCCAGCCGCGAAGCGATGCACCGCGGCCCCCGCCGTCACCTCCTTGGCGCCCTGCAGCACGAGGCACAGCACCGGCCGGTAGAGCGCCTTGGTGAGCCCGGTCGGGCCGGAGACCCGCATCAGCACGAGGCCGGGGATCGGCGTCGCCGCGACACCGTCCGGGTCCGCGTGCGCGTCGGCGTGGCGCCGCACCGCCGCTGCGAGGGTTTCCATGGCGGCTTCCCCTGCCCTTCCAAAGACCCAGCGTAGCACGGCCCGGCCCGGGCGCGATGGCGCTTTCGGAGGATCGGGCAAGTCTCTCGGGGGTTCCGGCAAGCCGCCCGGCGCCGGCCAGGCTAGCTTTCTAGCATCGCCACGGAAGGAACGACCCATGACCCCCTCCCCCAAGATCGCCCTCGTCACCGGCGGCAGCCGCGGGCTCGGCCGCAACACGGCCGTCAGCCTGGCCCGCAAGGGCGAAGACGTGATCCTGACCTACCAGTCGCGACGGGACGAGGCCGAGGCCGCCGTCGACGAGATCGAAGGCCTCGGCCGCCGCGCCGTGGCGCTGCGGCTCGATGCGGGCGATGTCGCGAGCTTCGCGGCTTTCGCCGGCGAGGTCCGCGCCGCGCTGCGCGACACCTGGGGCCGCGACACCTTCGACCACCTCGTCAACAATGCCGGCTTCGGCCACAATGCGCCTTTCGCCGAGACCACCGAGGCGGCCTTCGACGGGCTCGTCGCGGTCCACCTCAAGGGTCCCTATTTCCTGACCCAGGCGCTGCTGCCGCTGCTGGCCGACGGCGGCCGCATCGTCAACCTGTCGAGCGGCCTCGCCCGCTTCACCCTGCCCGGCATGTCGGCCTATGCGATGATGAAGGGCGGCGTCGAGGTGATGACGCGCTACCTCGCCAAGGAACTCGGGGCGCGCGGCATCGCGGTCAATACGGTGGCGCCCGGCGCCATCGCGACCGATTTCGCCGGCGGCGCGGTGCGCGACAACCCGGCCTACAACCGCTCCGTCGCGCAGGCCACCGCCCTCGGCCGCGCCGGCCTGCCCGACGACATCGGGCCGATGATCGCGGCCCTGCTGACGGAGGACAACCGCTGGATCAACGGCCAGCGCATCGAAGTGGCGGGCGGCGTCTATCTGTGAGGCGCAGGCGGGTTGCGACCCTTCTCCCCTTGCGGGAGAAGGTGGCAGGCGGAGCCTGACGGATGAGGGGGGTTGCAGTGGCGCGCCATGTCCCGCCGGAACAGACGTCCTTCGCCCGCCGGCTTCGCCGCGACATGACGGCGGCCGAAACCATCATCTGGCGGAGCTTGCGCGCCGGAAGGCTCCGCGGCGCAAAATTTCGTCGCCAGGTGCCGATCGGACCCTTTGTGGCGGATTTCCTGTGTTTCGAGGCGCGCCTGATCGTGGAACTCGATGGACCGCCGCATGAGGTGCCGGAGCGGCGCCAGCATGACGAGCGCCGGGACGCGTGGCTCCGCCGTCAGGGCTTTCGCGTGCTGCGCTTCCCGAACGACCTCGCGGTCGGCGGAACGGAACTGCTAATCGCGAAGGTCGAGCAAGCGCTGGCCGACACGGAGTCGACCCCTCATCCGTCAGGCTCCGCCTGACACCTTCTCCCGCAAGGGGAGAAGGGCGGTCACGTCCAGTAGAGCACCTTGGCGGCCGGCAGGTGGCGACCGAGCAGCGCCGTCAGTTCGGCCCGCATCTCCTTCATGAGCGCGGCCGGGTAGACGTGCTTGACCGAGCCGAACTTGGTGAGCTTGCGGGAGCGCTGCGCCTCGTCCATCTCGAGCTTCGACCCCGGATACCAGCCCTGTAGCACCCCCTTCGACTTCGGCGTGAAGCGGTGGGTGATGAGTTCGGCCGTGAGGTCGAGGCCGGGCACGCCGTCGAGTTCGCGGGCGGCTTGCGCGAAAAGCTCGGCATAGCCCTGGCGCCAGCCCTCGACGGGCTGGATCGGCGCCACCGTGAGGCCGACCTTGTAGCCGGCGCGCGCCAGTTGCCCCAAACCGCAGAGCCGCTCGCCGAGGGGGCTCGTGCCGCCCTCGAAGCGGATCAGCGCGGGCGCGTTGACCGACATGCGGACGCGGGTGCGCCCCGCGTGCTCGAGCCCGAGCAGCGGCGACACATCGGCGAATTTCGTGGTGAAGCGCAGCTGCACGTGGGCCTGCCAGCGGCCGAAGAACGCCACGGCCTCGGCCAGCGAGCCCGTGAGGTGCTCGACGCCGAGCGGATCGGCGTAGCAGGAGGCTTCGAAGGTCGTGCCCTCGCCCGAGCGCGCCGCCGAGCCCGAGGTCACGGTCCCCTGCCCGACATAGTCGGCGAGCCCGCCCAGGATCTCGTCCACATTGGCATAGACGCGGGTGATCGGCGGCCCTGCGAGCGAGCCCGCGAGGTAGCAATATTGGCAGTGGGCCGGGCAGCCCTCGGCGAGGTCGAAGCGCCAATCGGCCGAGGGCGGGATCGGCTGCAGGCGGCGCTTGGCGGCCGACGCCACCACCACGGCCAGGGTCGATTTGGCGAGGCGGTAGTCGGCGGCCGGGCTCTCGCCCGACGCGAGGCCGGCGAGCCGGTCGTTCGGCAAGTCCACCACCTCGGCGCCGAACGCGGCCGCGCGGGCCGCGATCTCGCGCGCCCGCGGCCAGTCGCGCGCCGATCGCGTGACGAGGACGCGCTTCGGCCGCCACAGGCGATGATGCCGCAGAGGCGGAACCGTGTCCGGGATCATAGCCGGCGCCGCCGCGGCGGCGAAAAGGTGCGGCGCCTCGGCGATGTCCGAACTGCTCCCCATACCACCCTGCGCCTTGCGTTCCCGATCGAGAGGCCAACGCCCCGGAGCCTATGCCGGACGCCGCAGCCCTTTGACGCTCCCCGGGCAGCACGCCATATCGGCCGGGTGACAACCGACGCCCGATCCCAAGCCCCGCAGGTCTTCGACCGCCCGCTGATCCGCCGCCGCCTCGCCCGCGCTCTCGCGCGGGGCGATGAGGATTTCCTGTCGACCCGCGTCGCCGAGGACCTGCGCGAGCGGCTGTCGGTCGTCAAACGCGATTTCCGTCGCGTGCTCGATCTGGGTACGCCACGCCCCGACGTTGCCGCCATGCTGGCCGGGACCCTGCCCGAGGCCGAGATCACCCGCATGGCGCCCGTCCCGGCGGCCGGGGGCGCGGGCCGCTGGCGCAACATCGTGGGCGACGACGAGCGGCAGCCGTTCGCACCGGGCAGCTTCGATCTCGTGGTCTCCTGCCTGGCGCTGCACGCCGTCAACGATCTGCCGGGCGCGCTGGTGCAGGTGCGCCGGTCGCTGAAGCCGGACGGGCTCTTCCTCGGCTGCCTCTTCGGCGGCGGCACGCTCGGTGAATTGCGGCAGGCGCTGTCGATCGCCGAAAGCGAGGTCGCGGGCGGCACGAGCCCGCGCGTGGCGCCTTTCTCCGACCTGCGGGATCTCGGTGGCCTGCTGCAGCGCGCCGGCTTCGCCCTGCCGGTCGCCGACGTCGACACGCTGGCGGTCCGCTACGCCAGCCTCTTCCGGCTCTTCTCCGACCTGCGGGCCATGGGGGCCACCAATGCCCTCACGCTCCGCCACAAGGCGCCGCTGCGCCGCGCGGTGTTGATGCGAGCGGCCGACGTCTATGCGGCGCGCTTCGCCGATCCGGACGGCCGCTTGCGGGCCGGCTTCGATCTCGTCTGGCTGTCAGGCTGGGCGCCCCACGAGAGCCAGCAGAAGCCCCTGCAGCCGGGCTCGGCCCGCATGTCGCTGGAAGCGGCGTTGAAGCGCGACCGCTAGGGAGGGCTCACGCCGCGTTGGAGGCCTGCTGCTGGGTCAGCACATAGAAGAGGCCGTCGGCGTCGCGGGTCGCGCGGAGCTTCGCGACGATGCGGGGCTCGCGCAGCACGCGGGCGATGCGGGCCAGGGCCTTCAGGTGATCGGCGCCCGACGCCTCGGGGGCGACCAGCAGGAAGGCGAGATCCACCGGCGCGCCATCGAGCGACTCGAACTCGATCGGCCGCTCGAGACGCGCGAAGACTCCGACGATCTTGGAACAGCTCGTGAGCTTGCCGTGCGGTATGGCGATGCCGTTGCCGACGCCCGTCGATCCGAGCCTTTCGCGCTGCAGCACCGCATCGTAGATCTCGCGCGCGGCGAGACCCGATAGCGCGCTGGCGCGCTCGCTCATCTCGTGCAGGGCGGATTTCTTGGTGTTCACGCGCAACGCCGGCAGGATCGCATCGGCGGTGATCAGGTCGTTCAACGGCATGTCATCTTGAGTCCATGAGCCGGCCGGCCCGTGCGGCAACGGCCGACCCGGAAGCGGACGCCCTATCGTCCAAGCGCGGGACCGCATAGCACGGCTCAGGCCCGCTCCGCCAATTCCCCGTCGGCTTTGGACGGGTCGATCCAGCCGATATGGCCATCGGCGCGCCGATAGACAACGTTGAGTTCGGACGTGTTGGCGTGACGGAACATCAGCACCTGCACGCCTGACATGTCGAGTTCCATCACGGCGGCCGAGACCGACAACCGCCGCAGCGGCACGCTGTGTTCGGCCACGACGACCGCGTCGAAATCCGACGACATCTCCTCCCCGACCGGGGCCTCGATCACATGGTCGGCCACCCGGGGGGCCGAAGCGGCCTCGTCGGGCCGTGCCTTGTGGGCCGCGTGCCTATCCTTGATGCGCCGCTTGTGCCGCCTCAGCCGCTTCTCCAGGCGTTCCACGGCCTGGTTCACGGTCGCGTAGGGTTCGTGGCCATGACCCTCGGCCTGGAGCGTGATGCCGGCCGGGAGGTGCAGCACCATGTCGGCCCGCAGGCCCGAGCCGTCCGGCTGCAACGTCACATGGCCGGTCGCCTCGCGATCGAAATATTTCGCCAGGGCCGCGCCGACCCGCTCGCGGGCGTGCTGTTGGAGCGACTCGCCGATGTCGAGGTTCTTGCCTGACACGCGCAGCGACATGGTCCTGCCTCTCTATTTTTCTTCGGCCGTGAGCGATCCCGCCGGCTCCGGGCCTCTCGGCTTCGGCTCCGCCGGATCCCAGATTTTACGGCCGAAGGCTTCGAAAGTTCCGGGCCGCCCGGGCCGGCCCCGCAGCGGAGCTTGCGGGGGATGGCGCTCCGCATTACCTGAAGCTCAACAAGCGCAGGCTGGCCGCGGGCGCCGGCTGTCGCGTCTCGTACCCCGCGGGTCCCCAAAGCCGTGTCCCTGCTGGATCCGTCTTCATCGCTGTCTTCTGCCGTCGCGGACGCGATGAGCCAGGCCGTGGAGGCGGCCGCGCTGTTCCGGGGCGCCACCGCTCCCAACCCACCGGTCGGCTGCACGCTGCTCGACGAGGCAGGGCGGGTGCTGGCCATCAAGGCTCACCAGCGGGCGGGCGGTCCGCATGCCGAAGCCGCCGCGGTCGCGGCCTGCCGGGATGCCGCTACGCTGGACAGGATCCGGACCGTGGTGGTGACGCTGGAGCCCTGCAACCATTGGGGCCGGACGCCGCCCTGCACCGAGGCCATCCTGTCGACGCCGGCCAGGTGCGTCGTGGTGGGAGCGGCAGACCCTAACCCCGCGGTCGCGGGCGGCGGCCTGGAACGGCTCCGTGCGGCCGGCCTCGCGGTCCTCGAACTCGGCCACATGGCGGACCTGCGGTCCGCCGCCCTCGCGGCACGCTGCAGCGACCTCGTCGCACCCTTCGCCAAGCGGGCCGCCACCGGCCGCCCCTGGGTGACGGTCAAACAGGCCTTGGATCCGTTGGGCTCGATGATCCCGCCCGCCGGCGCCAAGACCTTCACGTCGCCCGCGGCGCTTCGCTTCGCCCATGCGCTACGCAGACGCGCCGATGCCGTCCTGACGGGTTCGGGCACCGTGCTGGCCGACGATCCGGACTTCACAGTCCGCCGCGTGCCGGACCATCCCGGGCGGCAGCGCCAGCTCGCGATCCTCGACCGGAGGCACCGCGTGCCCGCCCGCTACATGGAGGCGGCGGCCGCCCGCAACCTCGTCGCGTTCACGTCCGACGATCTCGGGGCGGCCCTCGACCGGCTAGGCGCGGCAGGTGCCCTGGAGGTGCTGGTGGAGGCCGGTCCGGCCGTGACGGCCGCGGTGCTCCATGGGGATGCCTGGGACGAGCACGTCGTCATCTTCAAGAGCGAAACATCGGGATCGACGGATCGGGCAGAGGTCCGCAGGCGCGACGCCGGGGTCACGACCCTCGACCTCGCGTGACGGGGCCGTCGATGGGTGGAGAGTTCATGTCGCGTTTCGAGACGGCTTTGTCGGGTTTGCGGGCGGGCGACGCGGTCCTGCTGATCGACGAGGCGCAGGAGGCGGCCGCCAATCTGGTGGCCGCAGCCATCCCAACTGCGATCGTGGATCCGCTCCCGCGCAGGGCCGCCGCAAGCCATCTCGTCTTCGACGGGATCGGCCCATTGACGGCCATCGCCGGTCCCTCGTCGACGCTCTCCGACCGGAGGTTGGCCGCGCCCCACATACGGGGGGTCGCGGGCGAGCAGGCCGTGGCGTCGCTCGACGGCGTCTTGGCCGGGGCGGTGACGGCGGATGAACTTGCAGCCGTCGGGATCGGCCGTACCGCGGCGCGAGTCGGCGGCGTCCTGATCCATGCCGAAGCCGTCGAGGCCACGGCGGACCTTCTGGCCGCAGCCGAACTCGGCGGACTCGCGGTCATGCGGGCCGCGGCCCTGCCGGGAGGCGTGCTGGCGCGGGCCGGAGAAGCGGCGCGCTTCGCCGAGCGGCATGGCCTCGCCACCGTGTCGATCCAGGACGTGGTCGCGCATCGGCTCGCGACCGAAACGATCGTCGAAGAGGTGGCGGTGGCGACGGTGCCGTCGCTCTACTCGGCCGAGCCGCTCGAGGTTCACGCCTTCCACAGTCTCCTCGACGGCAGCGAGCACCTGGCGCTGCTGCGACGGCCGGGAGGCCAGGGCGCCTTCGGGCCGGAGCCGCTGGTCCGGCTCCATTCGGAATGCCTCACCGGGGACGCGTTGGGCTCGCTGCGCTGCGATTGCGGCGAGCAGCTCCGCAATGCCCTGAAGCTGGTCGGCGAGGACCGCCAGGGCGGCGCGGTGCTCTACCTGCGCGGCCAGGAGGGGCGCGGCATCGGGCTCGCCAACAAGATCAAGGCCTATGCGCTGCAGGAGCGCGGCTTCGATACGGTCGAGGCCAACACCGAACTCGGCTTTCCCGCCGACATGCGCGACTACGGGGTGGCGGTGCAGATGCTCGGGGCTCTCGGGATTGGACGCCTCAGGCTGCTGTCCAACAACCCACGCAAACGCGCCGCGCTGGAACGCTACGGCATCACGGTCACGGAGCGGCGCGGCTTGCGCATCGGCCCGAACCCGCACAACGCCACCTATCTCGAGACCAAGCGCCTCAAGATGGGGCACGATCTCGCGGCGCTGCAGGTCGCGTCGGAGACATAAAGGATCGTCCGGCAAGTCGTACGGCCGCTACCCGGCCAGGAAGGCCCGCAACTCGGCGAGGGTCTCGTCGGGCCGTTCCTCCTGCAGGAGGTGGCCGCAGGCGAGCGCCCGTCCCCGCACATCGGACGCCACCGCGCGCCACGTGTCGAGTACGTCGTAGAGCTTGCCCACCGTGCCCTCGGCCCCCCACAGGGCCAGCAACGGCGACATCACCCGCCGCCCCGTCTCGCGGTCGGCACGGTCGTGGACGAGGTCGATGGTCGAGGCCGCGCGATAGTCCTCGCAGATGGCATGGATGGCTGCGGGATCGTCGTAGTGGCGCAGGTACTCCCGGATCACCGGTTCGGCCGGCACGCCCGCCGTCCTGCTCTGCTGCGCGAGGTGGTGGCGCAGGAAGAATTCCGGGTCGGCGCCGATCAGGCGCTCGGGCAGCGGCTCGGGCTGGATAAGGAAGAACCACCAGAAATAAGCTTCGGCGAAGCGCCGGTCCGCGGTCTCGTACATGTGCAGCGTCGGTGCGATATCGAGCACCGCGATCCGCTCGACGGCATCGGGATGGTCCATGGCCAGCCGGTGCGCCACCCGGCCGCCGCGGTCGTGGCCCACGATGGCGAAGCGCGCGTGGCCCAGGGCCCGCATGACCGAGACCGCGTCCTGCGCCATGGCGCGCTTGGAATAGGTGGCGTGGTCGGGGCCCGACGGCGGCTTGGCACTGGCGCCGTAGCCGCGCAGGTCCATCAGCACGACGCGATGGTGCTCGGCCAGGGCCGGTGCCACCGCGTGCCAGGTCGAGGAGGTCTGCGGATGCCCGTGTAGCAGCAGGATGGGGGATCCGCGGCCGGCGCTCCGCGCGTGGATCGACACGCCCGGCTCGGTCTCGATCGTCGCATGGTCGAAGCCGGGCAAAAATTCCGTCATGGGGATGCGCTCACGCTTTGCTTTCAACCAGCCCTTGATGCGAGATCGTGGCCGGGCGGCGCGACGCTCGACAGCGCGGAGAACTGGCCTCCGCCCGCAGGCTCGATATGGTCTTGCAGCGGCTCTCCATGCAGGCGCTTGTGCACGGCGTCGCGGAACTTCTCCAGGTCAGGCCGGAAGGTCCCGCTCGATTGATCACGCAGGACGCGGCGCCGAACCGGCCTGCCGGCCCGAGGCGAACAGGAACCAGAGCGCCGGAAGCAGGAACGCGAGATAGATCGCGACGGCGCCGACGCTCGGCGCCTCCTGATAGCCGAAGAGGCCGGTCAGCAACATGCCGACCACGCCGTCGCCCGGAACCACGTTGCCGAGGTCGAAAGCCTGCGCCTGCAGCCCGTTCCACAGCCCAGCCTCGTGGAAAGACCGCAGCGCGCCCGCCAGCAGGCCGGCCGCCACGAAGACGATCAGCACGCTGGTCCAGCGGAAGAACCGGCGGAGATCGAGCCTATAGCCGCCGTAGGTGACGGCGGCGCCGAACGCCACCGCCGACAGCACGCCGAGCAATGCACCGAGCGGCGGGCCGTATCCGACCTTCTGCTGGAAAGTCGCGAGCAGGAAGAAGGCGGATTCGGCGCCCTCGCGGCCGACCGCGAGGAACGCCATGGCGACCAGGGCCGTCGCACCGCCGTCGTCACGGCCGAGCGCCGCCTCGATGGAGCCGTGGACCTCGGCCTTGATGGATCGGGCGGCCTTCTTCATCCAGAATACCATGGCGGTCAGCACGCCGGATGCCACGATCGCCACGGTGCCCTCGAATAGTTCCTGCTCCTTCTCCGGAAATTCGGAGTTGGTCACGGCCAAGCCGAAGCCGAGCGCCGTGCAGATGACGACGGCCAGCCCCACACCGAGCCACACGGACCGCATGAGGCGCTGTCGGCCGGTCTGCTTGAGATAGCCTGCCACGATGCCGACGATCAGAGCGGCCTCGATGCCCTCGCGCAGCATGATCAGATAAGCCACAAGCACCGCACTGCACCCCACGTCCCGGACCGATAGGTGGACGCATTAGACTGTCGACGGCTCATGTACAAGCGCAAACTCGACGAATGATCAACATTAGAATGGATTTAAACTGTTGATTTCCAGTTTAGAAACGGTCTGAATTGCAGATTAGAACAGTGATAAACTACGAAGCCGGGATGCCGAGACGAAGTGACGGCCGGCACGGGCCGAAGGACATTGTTTTCCGGCGTCCTGCATGTCGTGCGGCAGTCCCGCTTCGCTCGCGAGACGAGGCGGCGACCGGCCGGCCTGCCGCGTTTCGGGCTAGGCTGACCTGACCCTCGGTCGCCCGGGGAACTCACAGGTCGGTATCGGTGCTCGTCTCGGGAGCGCCGCTCCAAACCGACGCGAGCTTGCAGCGATACGCCGAACGAGCCGCTAACCGCGATTTTTGCCCGGCACCCAGAGCACGTCGCCGCCCGCGAGGTGGTTGCAATGTCGCGACGCCACGAACAGGAAGTCGGACAGGCGGTTGACGTAGCCGAGCGCGGGCCCGCTCACGCTTTCGCCCCGGCCCTCCTTCAGATCCACCATCGACCGCTCGGCGCGGCGGCAGATCGTGCGGGCCAGATGGAGCGCGGCGGCGGCCGGTGTGCCAGCCGGCAGTACGAAGGAGCGCAAAGGCGACAGGTCGGCGTTGAGAGCGTCGATCTCGCGCTCGAGCCGGTCCACCTGGGCCTGGACGATCCGTAGGGCGCTGCCCTCGGCCTCGCCCTCGACGGGCGGGGTCGCGAGATCGGCTCCGAGGTCGAACAGGTCGTTCTGGATGCGGCCCAGCATGGCGTCGAGGTCGGGCGACTCGGTCGTGGTCGCGAGCCGTGCCAGGCCGATGGCAGCATTGGTCTCGTCGACGGTGCCGTAGGCCGCGACCCGGGTGTCGGATTTCCGCCGGCGTTCGCCAGTGCCCAGGGCCGTGGTGCCGTCGTCGCCGGTGCGCGTATAGATGCGGTTGAGGATCACCACGGCCGTCAGCCCCTGAAATAGAGCACGATCATGACCACCAGGATGGCCACGAACTGGAGTCCCACGCGCCAGCGCATGAGGCGCTGCGACGTGTTGGAACTGCCGCCCCGCACCATGTTGATCAGCCCGGCGCAGAGCACGACGAAGACGATTCCGATCGCGACCAGGATGAAGGCATTGCCGGTGGCGGCGGACATGAAGGCGCATCCAGGTCGAAACGGTTCACCGTCTTACGCCAACGCGCCTATCCCGCAAGCTGGAGCACATCGTCGCTATCGCTGGCCGGCTTGCGAGTCGAGGGCTCGAGGACGCGAGTGTCGTCTCGCATGCAGCCGCTCACGACCGACCGGAGATGTCCGAACGTGTCGACCGCCACAAGGCCCCGGGCCGGCGTGAGCAGGGCCGAGTCCAAGACGACCCGCCCCTGCCGATGATCGACATCCGGCAAATCCGCTCAAGGTTCCGGCATCGGTCGCGGCGTGTCTCGCGGTCGATTGCACAGAATCGAACGGCTTTGCATCTTGATCGGCGCAAATGAACCAAAGATGCTTGTGTCTTTGACAACAATTTGGTTCAGCCTGCATGCAGGGCCCGCCGCGGCAGGTCCATCTGCCGCTCGACCAATGCGCGGCTCGTGGCAAGCTGACGCGCCGGTTGTTAAGTGTCATGTAACCTTGGCGTGTGCGTATCGTGCTGTCGTACGGGGATGGCGTGAGATGGAACCTAGAGAAGAGGCCCGGCTGGAAGCACTTCATCAACTCGGGCTGCTGGATACGCCCCCGAGCGAGGCCTTCGACCGCATCACCCGTATGGCAGGACAGCTCTTCGCTTTGCCGATCGCAGCGATCTCGCTCACTGATTTCGACCGGCAATGGTTCAAGTCCCGCGTCGGAGTCGATCATTGGTCGATCCCTCGCAACATGGCACCTTGCGCTCAGGTGGCCGAGAGTCGCGGTGCAGTGGTGGTTCCGGACCTGCTCGAGGATCCGTGCTACCGTGACAGCCCGCTCGCTCAAAAAGGCGTCCGCTTCTACGCAGGGGCACCACTGACCACCTCCGACGGTTTCTGCCTCGGAGCCATGTGTGTGCTCGGCTTGGAACCGAGACAGGCATCCGAGTCGGAGATGGCGTCCCTGACCGACCTCGCCGCCATGGTGATGGCACAGATCGAACTGCAGCATGCCTTTGGCCGCATCGATCCGCTGAGCGGCTTGGCGAACCGCGTCCAGTTCGTCGAGGACCTCGAAGACCTCGCCCGCGACTGCCCGGGTGAGCGGCGGTTTGCCGTTTTGCTGGATCTGGCCAGCCCCGAACAGCTCAGCAATGCGGTGCGGGTCATGGGTTCCGCCTACCTGGACGACATGGTGGCCGAGTCGGCTCGTGCGATCAGGTCGGCCATGGGCCCTGGCCGGACGGCCTATTACGTCGCGGCGACGCAGTTCATGCTGTTGGCTCCCCCCGATGCCGAGGAGCAGCCCTATATCGCGACGCTGACGGAGTGGTTGAGGAAGGTCCGCAGTTCCTCGGATTCGCGTTTCGTCACGACGACCGCCATCGGCGTCGTGCCGTTCGTGCTCGGTCAGGTCCAACCGCGCGATCTTCTCAGGATGGCTCACGGCACCGCGCAAGGCGCGAGAGAAGCGGAAACCAAGGTGAGCGTCTATTCCGCGGACCAGGATATAGCCCACCAAAGGCGTTTCACGCTCCTGAATGCCTTCGGAACCGCTCTGGAGGACTCGGACCAGCTCAAGCTCCTCTACCAGCCGCGGGTCGATCTGGCTTCGGGCATTTGTGTGGGTGCCGAGGCCCTGCTGCGCTGGACACATCCGACCCTGGGGCCGGTCTCTCCGGGCGAATTCATTCCACTCGTCGAACAGACGTCGATGATCAAGGGCGCGACGGCCTGGGTCCTCGATCGTGCCTTGACCCAACTCGCGGCCTGGCGGGATGCGGGGCTCGACCTGAAGCTTTCGATCAACGTGTCGGCGGCCAATCTGCTGGAGCAGGACTTCGTCGGTCGCGTGGTGGCCGGCTTGGCCGCGCATTCTCTGGCGCCCGGCAGCCTCGAACTCGAGATCACCGAGAGCGCCGTCATGAAGGACGCGGGACAGGGGCTCACCGTATTGGAAGCCGTCGCGGCCGCCGGGCTGCGCCTCGCCATCGACGACTTCGGAACCGGGTACAGCAGCCTCTCCTACCTGCAGCGGCTTCCTGCCCAGATCGTCAAGATCGATCAGTCGTTCATGCGTGAACTCGCCGCGGACGCGCGCAAGCATGTTCTGGTCGAGACGATGATCTCGCTGTCGCACGACCTCGGCTATCGCGTGGTGGCCGAGGGTGTGGAAACCCGGGCGGTGCTGGACATCCTGGAGAGCGCCCGTTGCGACGAGGCGCAGGGCTATCTGTTCGCCCGTCCCATGGAGCCGAGCCACTTCGCGACCTGGCTGCAAAGCTGGCGATACCCGCCCTCCTCGTGACGCACGGAGGCCGTCGCGGCTGCGGTCTCCCCCAATCAGCCGGCGGCAGAGCCGAGGAGCGCGGCGCGGATCGACCCGCGTGCAGCCCGACCCTCACGAGCGCGGGGCAGCATTGAGTGCCTGGGCGACGCGGTCGATACGGCCCGCGGCGTCCCCGAGGGCGCCGGCCAGCGTTTCCGCGAGAGCCGCCGTTTCGGCCTCGTGACCGGCCTGCTGGCCACGCAGCCGATCGATCTCGCCTTCGAGCGCCGCGAGACGCCGCTCCGCCTCGCTCAACTGGTCGGCGATCGTCAGGGCCGCCATGACGGTGATGCGGCTGTCGCCGATCTCGCCGAAGCTCCCCCGCAGCTCGCCGATCTTGCCGTCGAGTCGCGCCGCCAGACCTTTCAGGTGCTCTTCCTCGCCGTCTCCGCAAGCCATACGGTATTGGCGGCCGGCGATCCGAACGTTCACTTGTGCCATGCGACGCCTTGCCTCAGTCGGGCCCGGGCGGCGCGCCCGCGGTATCGCCCGGATCGGTCTCCCCCGCCGAGTCTTCACCAGCCGGGTCTTCACCGGCCGAGAGTTCGGCCAGGATGGTTCGCACGGTCGCGCCGGCTCGCTGCAGGCGGCCGGCAACCTCTTCGGCCGTGCGGTCGAGTGTTCGGGACCGGGCCAGCGCAGCGTCGAGTTCCACGGCAAGCCGCGAGCGGTCATCCTGCATGACCGCGAATTCCTGGTCGATGTCGCCCCGAGCGGCCTCGATTTCGGCCCGGCGGGCCGCCGCGAGTTCGAGGTTGTCGAGCGCACCGGTCAATCTGTGGACGGCGCGCTGGAGACGGTCGGGAGTGATCATGATGTTTCGGCGCGGCGGGACGGCACCGGCCGGCAGGTCGGATACCCGACCCAACCCTGGCGACGAAACCCGGCGAGGTCAATCGAGGAGCCGGACGTGCGCGTCGCCGGTGGCGCGCGGCTCGCATTCGCGCCGCAACCGCGCTAATGGGTCTCCAGGGGATCGATTGTCTCACGCCAGACCGTCGGCTCGAGGGCGTGGCGCGATGTCCGAACAGCAGTCTTCCCCTTGGGCGCCTCAGCATGCGCCCGGGATGCCAGTGCAGGGAGGTCTCGCATGACCGTGAAGGTCGCCATCAACGGATTCGGGCGGATCGGCCGCAACATTCTCCGGGCCATCGTCGAATCGGGGCGCGACGATATCGAAGTCGTCAGCATCAACGACCTCGGCCCGGTCGAGACCAACGCCCACCTCCTGCGCTTCGACAGCGTGCACGGCCGCTTCCCGCACGAGGTCAAGGTCGAGGGCGACACGATCGACGTCGGCCGCGGGCCCATCAAGGTCACGGCCATCAAGGACCCGGCGATGCTGCCGCACGGCGCGCTCGGCGTCGACATCGCCATGGAATGCACCGGCCTTTTCACCACCAAGGAGAAGGCCTCGGCCCACCTGAACGCGGGCGCCAAGCGGGTGCTGGTGTCGGCCCCGGCCGATGGCGCCGATCTCACGGTGGTCTACGGCGTCAACCACGACAGGCTCACGGGCCGGCATCTCGTCGTATCGAACGGCTCCTGCACGACCAATTGCCTGGCTCCGGTCGCCAAGGTGCTGAACGACGCGATCGGCATCGAGCGCGGCTTCATGACGACGATCCATTCCTACACGGGCGACCAGCCGACGCTCGACACCATGCACAAGGACCTGTATCGGGCCCGCGCCGCGTCCCTCTCGTCGATCCCGACCTCGACCGGCGCCGCCAAGGCGATCGGCCTCGTGCTGCCCGAACTGAAGGGCAAGCTCGACGGCTCGGCCATCCGCGTGCCGACCCCCAACGTGTCGCTGGTCGACCTCAAGGTCGTGACCAAGCGCGCCACCACGGTCGACGAGGTCAACGATGCCATGCGGCGCGCCGCCTCGCAGGAGCTGAAGGGCGTGCTCGGCTTCACCGACCTGCCCAACGTGTCGTCGGACTTCAACCACGACCCCCATTCGTCGATCTTCCACACCGACCAGACCAAGGTGATCGACGGCAACTTCGTGCGCGTGATGTCCTGGTACGACAACGAATGGGGCTTCTCGAACCGCATGGCCGATACCGCGGTCGCGATGGCGAAGCTCATCTGACGACGGTGGACAAGCGCCGTTGAAACAGGCGTCTCGGCCCGGGCCGCGATAGGGTTCGCGGACCGGAGACCGAGATGGGGCACGCCGCATGACCGTCACGATCCACAGGCCCGCGCTGCCGATGCTCGATCCTGACCTCGTGCGGCGCTGGGGCGCGATCTCGACCACGATCACGGCCGACCTCGTCGAGGGCCGGACGCTCGCCGACCCAGCGATCCGGCCTCTGCGCCCTCTGGGCTCGGTGTCGCGATTGGTCGGCCGGACCCGGACGGTGCGCTGCGAGCCGCCCGATTTCGGCGCCGTGCTGCATGGGATCGACCGGGCCGAGCCGGGAGACGTCATCGTCATCGCGGCGGGAGGCCATCGCGACGTCGCGGTGCTGGGCGACATCCTGGGCGGCGTAGCCCGCCGCAAGGGTGTGGCCGGGGTCGCCATCGACGGTGCCGTCCGCGACGTCGCGGAACTCGCGGGCTGGTCCGACTTCCCGGTCTTCGCCCGCGCCACGACGGCCCGCGGCCCGTCCTCGCGGGAGCACGGCGCCCTCGATGGCCCGGTCTCGTTCGGCGGCGTCACCATCGTGCCCGGCACCCTGGTGGTGGGCGACGACGACGGCCTGATGTTCCTGTCCCCGGCCGAGGCCACCGGCTTGATCGCGGCCGCGGAGCAGCGGCGCGACGCCGAGGCGTCGTGGGTGGCGCGGCTGCAGGCCGGGGAGGCCCTGCGCGACGTGCTGGGCCTGCCGCAGGCGGAGGTCGAAACAGCGATTGACGCCAGCAAACCGCCGGGCGACGGCTTTGCCGATCCCGGCGCCCGTCACCACAGTGATTTTAGTTTGCGAACATCATAGTTCCGGTCCAATCAACGTCTTCTCTGCGCAAAGCTTCGATTATATTTGGCGTTTCAGCGGGATTCGAGAACCACGAGCTCAGCCATGCGGAACGCCGTAGCTTACCGAACCCAAACGACTGCTTCGCAGCCCGGTTGGAGGTCGCCAAAATGACCGGGAAGGGCGCCAAGCGGCTATCATCGATCCGCACAGGCCGCGACGACGCCACGGGCGGCGATGCTGCGGCGCGCTGGCGCAGACGCGGGCAGGGTCGCCCGCACAATGATGCAATGAGAGCCGCTCCCATGCGGTTTCGATCGACCCGAGACGGTAGCGGGCCTGAAGCGCTGGAGGTTCCGGTGTCGACGGCGCGCCTCCCAGGCCCGTCGGACCGGGATCTGCTGCGAGGCATCGACGACGCTGGGAAGTGCAGCTTCGCGCTCGCTGAACACGATATCGCGAAGGCCCGGAGGCCTGCATGATCCCGCTGTCCGATGCGACCTTGCCGCTTCTCCCAGCACCCGTCGCCGTGCCGCGTTACGATCGGCGGAAGCTGCGGGCCGGCATCGTCCATATCGGGGTCGGCAACTTCCATCGCACCCATCAGGCCGTCTACATCGACGATTGCCTGCACCGGCCCGGCAACGAAGCCTGGGGCATCTGCGGGGTGGGGCTCACGGACGGCCCGGCCGCCCGTGAAAAAGCGGCCGCCTACAGGACCCAGGACGGCCTCTACACCGTGAGCGAATGCTCGCCGGACGGTCGAGTGGAGACGCGTGTGATCGGCGCCATGGTGGCATACCTGCACGCCCCGTCCGATCCGGAGGCCGTCCTGGCACGGCTGGTTCACCCCGAGACCCGCATCGTCACACTGACCATCACGGAGGGCGGCTACAACCTCGACGAGACGACGGGCGCGTTCCTGTTCGCCACGCCCGATGTCGCCCACGATCTCGGCGGCGGGGCGCCGCGTTCGGTGTTCGGCTTCGTGGTGGAAGGTCTGGCGCGCCGGCGGGCCGCCGGCCTCCCGGCCTTCACGATCGCCTCATGCGACAACCTTCGAGGCAACGGCGACACGGCCCGCAAGGCCTTCGTGGCCTTCGCCGGTGCGCGCGATCCGACCCTCGCGGAGTGGATCGGCCACGAGGCCGACTTCCCGAACAGCATGGTGGACCGCATCGCACCCCAGATTTTGGCGGCGGAACGGGCGAGCCTCAATGCCCGCAGCGGCATCGGCGACCTCGTGCCTGCCAAGGCCGAGAGCTTCAACCAATGGGTCGTCGAGGACCGCTTCCGCGCGGGGCGTCCGCCCCTGGAAGCGGTCGGCGTGGAATTCCGCCACGACGTGGCGGCCTACGTGGCCGTGAAAGGGCGGATGATCAACGCCTGCCACATGCTGCTGAGCTATCCCTCCGTGCTCATGGGAGAGCGGCTCGTACACGAGGGCATGTGCGACCCCCGTATGGTCCGGCTGCTGACGACCTTTCTGGACCGGGACGTGATCCCCCACGTCGTGCCGCCGCCGGGCTTGTCGCTCGAGGCCTATAAAGCGACGGTCATCGAGCGGTTTTCCAACCCGGCCATCGGCGACCAATTGCTTCGGGTGGCGGGCGACGGCGCCGCCAAGCTCCCGATCTTCCATTCCAAGACGATCGCGACGCTGGTGGCGGCCGGCGCCGATATCGGCCGCGAGGCCTTCCTGCTCGCCTGCTTCGGCCGCTATCTGGCCGGGCGCGACGACACGGGCGCAACCTTCCCGGTGTTCGAGCCCGGGTTGACGGACGACGACTGGGCCAAGGTCCGGGCCGAACCCGCCGGACTCCTCCGAACCGCGCCTTTCGTGAGTCTCGGCCTCGCGGACCACCCGGTATTCCGGCCGGCGTTCGATCGGGCCGCGGCCGATATCGCGTCCCGCGGTGTCTCGGCGACGCTCGATGCGCTGCTGCAGTGATGCGAATAGGCCGGCAGTCATTGTTGCATTGAAGCGTCGACGCTTTCGGTCCTAAGATGAAGTCACGGTCGAAACGTCGAGAGCATAGACGCCCTCGCGAGCGACCGAAGAGGCAGCGGCGACAAGCCGCGTCAAAGGGGGGAATGGGGCGATGAAGACAGCGTCGTGGCTCGGCTTTTTCATGGGAGCCTTGCTGGCTTCTGCCGCGGGACCGGCCGTTGCGGCGGGGCAGTTCGACGGCGTGACGGTCAACGTCATGACTCAGACGGGCGCCATCCAGGAACCGCTGCAAAGGCGCGCCCCCGACTTCGAGAGGCTCACCGGCGCCAAGATCAACATCATCGCGGTGCCGTTCTCGGACCTGTACCAGAAGGTCCTGACCGACTGGGCGAGCGGGACCAATTCGGTGGACGCCGCGGTCTTCGCGCCCCAGTGGATGGTCGACTATGCGGCCGGCGGCTATCTCGAAGACCTCGGCAGCCGGATTGCCGCCGACAAGGCGATTCAGTGGGACGACATCTCGCCCTTCTTCCGCGACTTCTCGTCGAGCTTCGGCGGGAAGACCTACCTGGTGCCGCTCGATGGCGACTTCCACATGCTCTACTACCGGACCGATGTGTTCGAGAAGGCCGGCCTGAAGCCGCCCACCACCTGGGACGAATACCTGGCCGATGCCAAGGCGCTGAACGGCAAGGATTTCAACGGCGACGGCAGCAAGGGCTTCGGGTCTTGCATCGCCAAGAAGCGCAATGCGCAGAGCTACTGGTTCGTGACGGATGTCGTCGGCTCGATGGTGCAGTCCAAGGGCACGGGCCAGGGAACCTTCTTCAAGACCACCGACATGACGCCGCTGGTGGACAACGACGCCTTTCGCAAGGGACTCGAATTCCTCAAGGAATCGTCGAAATACGGTCCGCCGGACGAGCTCAACATGGACGTGAGCGATACCCGGCCGCTGTTTGTCTCGGGCAAATGCGCCCTGAACCTCGATTGGGGCGACGTCGGCGTGCTGGCCATTGACCCGAAGACATCCAAGGTGATCGACAAGACCGGCTCGGTCATCACGCCGGGCTCCAAGGAGGTCCTCAACTGGGACTCGGGCAAGCTCGAGGTCTGCACCAAGGCCAATTGCCCTGACGCGATCGACGGGGTCAACCACGCACCCTACGCGGCCTTCGGGGGCTGGAGCGGCGGCATCAACGCCAAGGCCGATGGCAAGGTGAAGGATGCGGCCTACGCGTTCTTCTCCTACATGTCGCAACCGGCGCAGTCCGGGGTCGACGTGACGATCGGGGCGACGGGCTTCAACCCCTTCCGCAAATCGCAGCAGTCCTACGGCAAGGCCTGGAAGGATGGCGGCATGAGCGAAACGGCCGCCAGATATTATCTCGGCGCCATCCAGGCTAGCCTGGACAGCCCGAACATGATCCTCGACTTGCGCATCCCGCAGAACCAGAAATATCAGCAGGTGGTGCTCGACGAGGCCGTCTCGCGCTTCCTTTCCGGCGAGATCGACGAGAATGCGGCCATCAAGACGATCGCGGACGGCTGGACCGATCTCAATAACCAGATCGGCAAGGACGACCAGCTGAGATTCTACAAGGAAACCCTCGGCATCAAGCGCTGACGGCCGGAACGCGACGCGCACCGCCCTTCGACCGCGAGGACGGCGGCGTCATCCCCCCACGATGGTCGCGCTCGGCCGTTACAGCGCGGCGATGCCGCCGCGGCGCGCTTCGGCCTGCAGGTACGGCTGGCCACGACCTCGCAGCCCGGCCGCACTACGGGCAAGCCTCCCGATGCACATCAACGAAAACACCATAATGGTTGCCACCGTAGGCACGCGGAATCGGCCCGGGTTCGGCCAGTGGGTCGACCGCAACAGCGGCCCCATCATGGTGCTGCCGGCGGTGATCATCCTCCTGGTCTTCGCGATCTTCCCGCTCGTCATCTCGGCCTATCTGTCGCTGTCGCGTTTCGCCTTGGTGGCGGGCAGCTTCAAGCTCACCTTCATCGGCACGTACAACTTCGATCGGCTCCTGGTCGGCGTGCAGCAATATCACCTCGTCGGGACCATCAAGGCCATGAGTTGGCCCAACTGGGCGGCCTTTGCGCTCGTGGCCCTGCTGATGCTGTTCTGGCTCGGCCGCTATGCCGCGACCGGCTTCGGCCTCGTCGGTTTCGTCGGTCGCCTCATCTCGGCCGCCCTCGCATCGGCGGTCGTCCTTGCGGCACTCGCCACGAGCTTCTCGGGCGGCGTGCAGGGCACCTTGCTGACGACGCTGCTCTATGTCTCGGTCGGCGTCCTGGCCCAGTTCGGGCTCGGACTCGGGCTCGCCCTCGTCTGCGCCCAGCCGATCCGGGGCCGGAACTGGTTTCGCGTGATCTTCTTCATACCGCTGATGGTGACCCCGGTCGGCGTCGCCTACATGTTCCGCATGCTGGCCGACATGCAGAAGGGACCGCTGGCGCCGCTGAGCCGCGCATTCGGCTTCAGCGATTGGTCCTGGGCCACGCAGGGCTGGTCGGCGCGCCTCATGGTGCTGATCGGCGACACCTGGCAGTGGACGCCGTTCATGTTCATCGTGCTGCTGGCCGCCATCGAGAACCAGCCGCGTGATCAGATCGAGGCGGCGCATGTGGACGGCGCCGCCGGGCTGCAGATCTTTCGCGACATCACCTGGCCCGCGATCGCCCCGGTCGCCGCGACGGTCGTGCTGATCCGGCTGATCGAGGCCTTCAAGATCATCGACATGCCCAACGTGCTGACCGCGGGGGGACCCGGCATCGCGACGGAATCGCTGACGCTGCAATCCTTCATCGCCTGGCGCACGCAGGACTTGGGGGGCTCGGCGGCCGTGGGTTACATCCTGCTGTTCGTCTCCACCGTGACCTGCGTGTCGTTCTTCAACTACGTGGTCCGGCACACGCGAAGGTTCCAGTGACGAAGCCGCCGGACACACGGCCCCTCATGCGGCGGCTGTTCGAGCCGAAGAGCCTCGACGTCATGGCGCCGGTCCCGATGGTCGCGGCCTACGCGATCCTCGCCGTCTGGACCGCGGTCGTGCTGTTCCCGCTCTACTGGGTGGTGGTCACCTCGCTGAAGATCGAGGTCGACGTCGATAGCGGGCCCTTCTACGTGCCCTTCGTGGATTTCAAGCCGACGCTCGACGCTTGGAACTTCATGCTGCTGCACAACAACACGCTGGGCCCCTATCTGAACTCGATCGAGGTGGCGTTGGCCAGCACCCTGCTGGCCGTTCTGATCGGCTCGCTGGCCGCTTACGCGCTGGTCCGCATTCGCTTTCGGGTGAAGGTCGCCGCCATCTTGACCTTCATCGTTCTGGTCTTCGCGGCGATCGCCGCGGTCGTCGAGTTCGCGGTGCCCTGGCCCATCGCGATCGCGATGGCCGTCGCGCTCTTCCTGCTTGCCCTCGCCACGCTGGTCCGGCGATTTCGGGCAGCCGTGGGCAACAACGACATCGAATTCTGGATGATTTCGAACCGGATCATGCCGCCGATCGTCGCCGTGCTGCCGATCTATGTCATGTTCCAGCACCTGAGGCTTCTCGATACTCGGTTCGCGCTGATCTCGACCTACACGGCCGTGAACCTGCCGATCGTCGTTTGGCTGACGCGTGACTTCTTCGCCGGGATCCCGCTCGAAATCGAGGAAAGCGCCGAAATCGACGGCGCCTCCAAGTTCCGCGTGTTCTTCACGATAGCGCTGCCGCTCGTCCGGTCCGGGCTCGCCGCGACCTTCCTCCTGATCCTGATCCTGTCCTGGAACGAGTACCTGCTGGCGCTCTTCCTTTCCAACGCTAACGCGCAAACCATGCCGGTACTCGTTTCGGCGCAGAACACGACGCGAGGTCCGCAATGGTGGTACATGTCGGTGCTGATCGTCATCATGATCGCACCGGTGATCGTCGTCGCGACCTTCCTGCAGAAACATATCGCGCGCGGCCTGCTGGCCGGCGCCGTGAAGGGCTAGGGCTCGACGATGCGGGTCAGGCTGAAGGACATCCACAAGTCGTTCGGGATCGTGGAAGTGGTCAAGGGCCTCGACATCGAGGTCGACGATGGCGAGTTCCTCGTCCTGCTGGGGGCCTCCGGCTCGGGAAAGACCACGGCGCTGAGGATGATCGCCGGCCTCGAATCCGTGACCTCCGGCCGCGTGCTGATCGGCGAACGCGACGTCACCGACGTCCTGCCGAAGTACCGGGACATCGCCATGGTGTTCCAGTCCTATGCGCTCTATCCGCACAAGACCGTGTTCGCCAACATCGCCTACCCGCTGGCCGTGCGGAAGCACCCACGTGCCGACATCGAGGCCAGCGTCATGGAGGTCGCCCGCCAGGTGCAGCTCGAGGCCCTGCTCGACCGCTACCCGCGGCAGCTCTCCGGTGGGCAGCGCCAACGGGTCGCGCTGGCGCGCGCCATCGTGCGGAGGCCTGCCGCTTTCCTCATGGACGAACCGCTGTCGAATCTCGACGCGAAGCTGCGCGGTCACATGCGCGCCGAACTGAAGCACATGCAGAGTCAGCTCGGCACGACGACCATCTACGTGACCCACGACCAGATCGAGGCCATGACCCTGGCCCATCGCGTCGCCCTGCTCGACAAGGGCGTACTGCAGCAGCTCGACACACCGGTCGACATCTACAATGCGCCCGCCAATCTGTTCGTCGCGGGCTTCATCGGCTCCCCGCCGATGAACATGCTCGACGGAAGCCTCGACGAGGGACGATTTACCTGTCCGGCGGGCGCGTTCGGCACGCGGAGCCGCGTCTCATGTCGGGATGCCGTGGCGGGAATTCGGCCGGAGGATTGCAGGATCACCGCGGCCGAGGAGGGCAAGATCCGGGGCGACGTCTACGCGACGGAGCTCATGGGCGATCATGTGCTGGTGACCTGTCGCTGCGGCGGCCCCACCGTGGCGGTCAAGGCCGACAAGACCTACACACGCGCCATCGGGGCGGCGGTCGGCATCGATTTCGACGAGGGATCGGTGCACCTCTTCGGGGGCGAGGGCGGCAGCCGCATCCGGTGATCCTGCCCTCGGCCGGCCCAGCCCTGCGCGATGGGGAACCTGGCGGCGACGACCTCGACGGCGGCCCGAGGCTCGGGGATCTCGGAGCATGAGGTCGACGGGCGTGGCCGGAGGGACCTCCTGGCGTGCATCGGCCGGCGATGCCGCGGTTCAGGGCAGTCGGCTTCGGGCCTGCTGGCGCTGCGCTTCCTGCGCGGCCTTGAGTTGGGACCGGGTGTACATCAAGGCATGGGACGCAAGGTCGCCGCTGTCTTCCCAAAGGTTGCGCCAGATCCCGAGGATACCTTCGAGAGGCTGGCCGACCACGCGTGACGAGAAGGACTCGAAGGTGATCGGGCCCGCGTAGCCCGACCGTACCAAGGCGCGGAACACGCCCGCGAGGTCGATCGTGCCCGAGCCCATGTAGCCGCGATGTGAGTCGCCGGTGTGGAAGTAGCCGAGATAGGGGCCGGTCTCGACGATGGCGGCCGCGATGTCGGATTCCTCGATGTTCATGTGGTAGACGTCGAGGTGGACCTTGACGTTGGTGGCGCCGATGCGCCGGCACATCTCGACCGCCTGCGCGGCCGTGTTGAGGACGTTCGACTCGTAACGGTTCACGACCTCGAGCCCGAGCGTGATGTCGCTTCGTGCCGCGATCGCGGCCACGCGGCCCAGAACCTCCACCGCTTGCGTCACGCCCTCGGCCGTGGTCGGGGCCGCGTATTTCTGGAAGGCCGAGTGGAGGATCCCGCAGACGTGGCTGGCGCCGAGGTCGCGCGCCACCGTGACGGCCTGCTCCAGGCGCGCCTGACCCCGACGCGCCTTCTCGGGGTCGCGGCTCGATATGTCCGTGTCGGCATCGAGGCCGAGCGACAATGTGATGGCGATCCCGTTCTTCTCCAGCTCGCGGCGCGTGAAATCGACGTCGATCGACGACGGGTCGAGCGCCGGCGCCTCGATCAGGTCGAAGCCGGTCTCGGCGGTCCGCGCGATGGCGCGGGCGCATTCGTCGTGGCTCCATCCGGCCGCCCACACGAGCGCGTGTACTCCCAGCTTGTTCATCGCTCCAACCTCGGCAAGTTTGTTGCAGATGCGAAGATTTTGTTGCGTTGCCCAGAAGAGACCGCCTCCTTGAGGCCCGATCTATTGTTGACTGAAACGAAGACGAAGTCTACGTTTCGGTGAAACGATTTATGGGAGAGCTCGACGCTGGTTCGGGCGAACCGGGATTGCGTCTATGGCGGACAGGTCCATCTCCATTCGCGCGGTCGCGGCCCGAGCGGGCGTGTCGGTCGCGACCGTATCGAACGTCCTGACCGGTAAGCCGACGGTTCATCCGGCCCTGGCGGCGCGCGTCCGGACCGCGGCCGACGAACTCGGCTATGTCGCCGATCCCCATGCGTCCCGCCTCCGTTCGGGCAAGCATGCGCTCGCGGCCGTGATGGTGCCGGACCTCGCCAACCCGATGTTCGGCAGCTTCGTGTCGACGCTGGAACATCTGGCGCGGGTCGACGGCTTCGACCTCCTGGTGGTCAGTTCGGCCAACGATGCCGCGCAGGAGACCGAGCGGCTCAAGGCCCTCCGAGCTTGGCGCCCGGCCGGTCTGATCGTCATCCCTTGCGACGGTGCCTTGATGCGGCGGCTTCCGAACGGGCCGCGTCCGCCGATCGTGGTGGCGGACCGGATCCCGGACGACAAGACGTTCGACCTCGTCGCGGTCGACAACGGGCCTGCCGCCGCGACCGTCGCGGCTCATCTGGCGGACATCGGTGCCGGATCATGCCTCGTGGCCGGCAGTTCCCTCGGAATCAGCAACGTGAGGGAGCGTTGGGACGGGGTGCGGGGCGCGGCCGGTTCCATGGCGACCTCGTTCCTCGCGGTGGGTATCGAGCCGGAGGGCGTCCGCCACCGTTTGCGCGAGCGCCTGTCGCGCGCGCCGCTGCCCGAGGCGCTCTTCACCCTGGATCACCTCACGTCGCTGCTCGCCTATTCGATGCTGGCGGAATTGCGCCTGCCCGTTCCGGGCCGGATCGCCTTCGCGAGCTTCGACGAGACCGAGTGGATGCGGCTGGTGACGCCGGCCGTGACGGCGGTGCGCCAGCCCGTCGAGGACCTGGCGGCCGCCGCCTGGGCTCAGCTGATGCTCAGAATGGCCGGAAGCGTCGGCCCCCCCGAAACGCGGCGCCTTGCCTGCGCCGTCACGATCCGCGGCTCGACACCGCGGCTTGCCGGACGACCGGCCCACGCGGCGGCATGAACGACCGCCCGACGGCAGATGCCCAACCACACAGGAGGAACACGATGATGATGACGCGACGCGAGCTTCTCGGAACCATCGGCGGCGGTGCGCTGGCCAGCGTGCTCGGTGGGCCGGCCCTGCTGGCCCAGGGCAAGCAGCCCCAGATCGGCGTCGTCGTGAAGATCGGCGGCATCCCCTGGTTCAACGCCATGGAGGTCGGCATCAAGAAAGCCGACCAGCAATATGGGGCCGACGGCTTCATGATCGGCCCGACCCAGGCCGACGCGGCCCAGCAGGTGCGCGCCGTCGAAGACCTGATCGCCCGCAAGGTGGACGTGATCGGCATCGTGCCGAACGACGCCGCGGCGCTCGAACCCGTGTGCCAGCGCGCCAGGGCGGCCGGCATCAAGGTCCTGACCCACGAGAGCCCGAACCAGAAGGACAATGACTGGGACTTCGAGCTGACCACCGTCGAGGCCTATGGCGAGAAGCACATGGACCTCCTGGCCGAGCAGATGGGCCAGGCCGGCAAGTACATCGTCTACGTGGGCTCGCTCACCGTGCCGCTGCACAACGCCTGGGCCGATGCTGCCATCGCGTACCAGAAGACGAAATATCCCAAGATGGAGATGATGGGCGACCGCTTCGGGGTTGCCGAGAGTCTCGACGACAGCCTCAAGACCACGCAGGACCAGCTCCGCGCCCACCCCGACCTCAAGGGCATCCTGACCTTCGGGTCGCAGGGGCCGATCGGCGCCGCCAAAGTGCTCGACGACCGCGGCAAGGCCAAGCAGATCGCCCTGGTGGGCGGCTTCTCGCCGGGCCAGGGCGAGAAATACGTCATGAACGGCACCATCCGGGGCGGCTACATCTGGAACCCGATGACGGCGGGTGAGATGTTCATCCAGATCGCGACCCTGCTGGCGGCCGGCAAGCCCCTCGTGGACGGCATGGACCTCGTCGGCGTGGGGCCCGTGAAGGTCTATCCCGACAAGCGCCTGATCCAGGCGCAGAAGCTCGAAGCGCTCGACAAGGACAACATCAAGCGCCTCGTCGCCTTGGGTCTCTGAAGCCCGGCGGCTGCGCCCATGGAACCCGCATGACGGATGCCATCCCGTTTCTCCGCCTCGCCGGTGTCGGCAAGCGCTTCGGCGGTGTCGTGGCGCTCGACGGCATCGATTGGGACGTCCTGCCCGGCGAGGTGCATTGCCTCGTAGGCGAGAACGGCTGCGGGAAATCGACCTTGATCAAGACGGTGGTGGGCGTCCATCCGCCATCGGCGGGACTCGTCGAGATCGAGGGCCGCCCGGTCCTGCCCCTGACGCCCGCCAAAGCCCGGGCGCTCGGCATCCAGGTGATCTTCCAGGACCTGTCGCTGTTCCCCAACCTCAGCGTAACAGAGAACATCGCGGTCGAAACGCATCTCGACGGCCCGGCCCGGCCCGTTAGCTACCGCGCCATGGGCAGGCTCGCCGAAGCCACGCTGGCGCGGCTCGATTTCACCCTCGACCCCGACGCAACCGTGGCCGACCTGTCGGTCGCCGAACGCCAGATCGTCGCCATCTGCCGCGGCCTCGCGGCCGAAGCCCGCCTCATCTTCATGGACGAGCCGACCGCCTCCCTCACGCGCGCCGAAGTCGACCGGCTGCTCGCCATCGTGACGCGCCTCAAGGCCGACGGCATCGCGGTCGTGTTCGTGTCCCACCGGCTCGACGAGGTGGTGGAGATCGCCGAGCGCGTGACCGTGATGCGCGACGGCCGTAAGGTGGGCACCTGGCCGGTGGCCGAGGTCGACCAGCGCCGCATCGCCCATCTCATGACGGGCCTCGACTTCGATCCCCAGGTGGTGGCGCGCGACCTCGGCGACGCGCCGCCGCTGCTGGCCGTCGAGGGGCTGGGCCGGGACGGCCAATATGCCGACATCGATTTCACGCTCCGGCGCGGCGAGGTGCTGGGCATGGTCGGGCTGCTCGGGGCGGGGCGCACGGAACTCGCCCTGACCCTGTTCGGCATGGCGAAGCCCGACCGCGGCACCATGCGGCTTGACGGGCAGCCGCTTCGGCTTCGCTCCAACCGCGACGCGCTCCGCGCCGGCATCGCCTATGTGTCGGAGGACCGGCTCGGCCTGGGGGTGATCCTGAAGCAGTCCATCGCCGACAACGTCGCCCTGGCGGTGCTGAAAGGGCTCCGCGGTCCGCTCGGGCTCATCCCGGAGCGGGCACGCCGTAGCCTCGCCCAGGACTGGGTCGATCGACTCGCCATCAAGGTATCGGCCGTCGACCACGCGGTCGGGACGCTGTCGGGCGGCAACCAGCAGCGCGTCGTCCTGGCCAAATGGCTCGCGGCGCGGCCCAAGGTGCTGATCCTCGATTCCCCGACCGTCGGCGTCGACATCAAGAACAGGAAGGGGATCTACGACATCGTGGCCGAACTCGCCCGGGATGGCGTCGGCATCATCCTCATCTCGGACGAGGTGGGCGAGATCTTCGCGACCTGCGACCGCGTGCTCCACATGCGAGCGGGCCGCCTCGTCGGGGACGACGTGCCGGGTCGGGTGAGCGAACACGAACTCGAGGAACGCATCTATGCCTGAGCGCCGCGCTGTGCTGCGGCGCCTGCAGCGCCGACCCGAACTCTGGCTGCTGGCCGTCATCGTCACGGCGGGCGCGATACTCGGTGCCGTGGCGCCTGGCTTCCTGACGCTCGCCAATGCCGTCGACCTGCTTGAAACCTATTCGGTGCAGGCCATCATGGCCATGGGGCTCTTCGTGGTGCTGGTGTCGGGCGGCATCGACATCTCGTTCGCGGCGACCGCCTCCGTGGCTCAATATGTGTCGGCCCTGCTGGCCACGCGCGCCGGCCTGCCGCCCGCCTTCTGCCTGGGCGCGGGGCTGTTGACCGGGATGCTGCTCGGCTGCATCAACGCGGCGCTCATCCACTTCGTCCGCATCACCTCGATCATCGCCACGATCGCCACGATGAGCGTCTACTTTTCGCTACTGATGTTCTTCACCGGGGGCAAGTCGATCTACAACCTGCCCGACTGGTGGAGCGACCGCATCGTGTTCTGGCAGACCGAGGACGCGGCCGGCGACCTCACCCGCGTCACGCTGCCGATCGTGGCCATGCTGACCGCAGCCCTGTTCACCTGGCTCCTGATGACGCGCAGCAAGGTCGGACGGCAGATCTACGCCATGGGGGGCAACCCCGAGGCCGCGCGGCGGATCGGCGTCTCCGTCGGCCGGCTCCAGTTCGTCTCCTACGGCTACCTCGGCCTGATGGCGGCGCTCGGCGGCCTGATCCAGGCCCACAGGGTAGGCGAAAGCGTGCCCAACGCCATGTACGGCAGCGAGCTGACCGTGCTGTCCGCGGCCGTGCTGGGCGGTGCGAGCCTGTCGGGCGGCATCGGCACCGTGGGGGGCGTGCTCTGCGGCATCGTCCTCCTGGCCATGCTGCAGAACGGCCTTAACCTCCTTGGCGTGTCGTCCTACTTTTTCCAGATCGTGATCGGTCTGACGATCATTGTGTCGACCTCGGTCACGGTGATGAGCGCGCGCCAGCGCCGCCGTCGCCGCAACTCCGCCGGAGAGCCGGCCCATGGTTGACGCGCTGCGCTCCGAGGCGCGCCGGGACGGTCTCCCGGCCCTGGTGGGCCATCTCCGCCGAGGCCTGCCGGGCGGTGCGCCGGGCCTGCTCGGCCTGCTGATCGTGCTCGTCATCGGGTTCTCGGCCCTGGTGCCGGGCTTCGCCAGCCTCGGGACCGCCCAGTCGTTCATGCAGCAGATGCCGCTGCTCGGCCTTCTGTCGCTCGCCATGGTGGTGCCGCTCATCACCGGCGGCCTGAACCTCGCCGTCATCGCCACCACCAACCAATGCGCGCTGCTGATGGCCTGGATCATGCGCGGCGTCCTGATGCCCGACGCGGCGCCCGGCAGCGTGACGCTGGTCGTGATGCTGGCCCTGCTGGCCGGGCTGGCGCTGTCCATCGTCATCGGCCTCGCGACCGGCGCGCTGGTGGCCTACACGGGCGTCCACCCGATCCTGGTCACGCTCGGGACGAAGTCGCTGATCGACGGTGTCAGCATCTATCTGACGCGTGGCCAGGCGATCTCGGGGCTGCCGTCGGCCTATGCGAGCGCCGGGAATGCCTCGCTGCTGGGCCTTCCCATGCCCTTTCTAATGCTGATCGCCGTTGGCACCGTGGTCGGCCTCGTGCTGCGGCGGACACCCTTCGGCGTCAGCTGCGCCATGATCGGCTCGAATCCCGAGGCAACCCGCTATTCGGCGGTCGACACCCGGCGCGTGCTTGTCGGGGTTTATACCTTGTCGAGCGTCCTGTGTTTCGCCGCCGCCACCGTGATGCTGGCGACCTTCAACTCCGCCAGCGCCGATTACGCACAATCATACCTGCTCGTCACGATCCTGGCGGCGGTGCTTGGCGGGGTCGATCCATTCGGCGGCTTTGGCCGCGTATCCGGCCTGATGCTGGCCCTGGCGATCCTCCAGGTGATCTCGTCCGGCTTCAACCAGTACGGCCTCAGCCCCTACCTCGCCACGGCGATCTGGGGTCTGACCCTGATCGGCGTCGTGGCGGCCCAAACGGTGTGGCCCTACATTCACCTGGCGAGAACCGGCAGGGGCGGGCCAGGATGAGCGTGGTCGCGGTCTTCGACGTGGGCAAGACCAACGTCAAGTTGACGGCGGCCGATGCGGACGGGCGCCTGCTCGAGACCTTGTCGGTGGCGAACCCGGTCTCTCCAGGGCCGCCCTACGCGCATCACGACCTCGGCCGGCTGGAAGGCTGGTTCGTTGCCGGCCTGACCGACCTGGCGTCCCGCCACGACATCGAGGCCGTGGTGGCCACGGGTCACGGCTCCGGGGGCGTCCTGGTGGGCGAGGATGGCCCCGCCATGCCCATGATCGATTACGAGCAGGCGATCCCGCCCTCGGTGGAGGCTCGCTACCGCGCCGAAGTGGGTCCGTTCCGCGACCGTGGCAGTCCGGTGATGTTGGGCGCCGCTCATCTCGCGCGGCAGCTGCTGTGGCTCGAGACGGGCTGGCCCGAGGCCATCACGGCGGCGTGCCATTTCCTCGCGCTGCCGCAATACTGGTCGTGGCGCTTGTCGGGCGTGGCGGCGTCCGAAGTGACCAGCCTCGGGGCGCAATCCCATCTGTGGAGCGCCGCCGACGGCCGCCCGACCCGCCTCGCGGTCGACCGGGGCTGGGCCAGGCTGCTGCCGCCCGTGATGCCGGCCTGGACGACGCTTGGCCCCCTCCGACCCGAGATGGTGGAGCGAACCGGGCTCAGCCGCCAAGTCCGCGTCATCAACGGCATCCACGATTCGTCGGCGAGCTTCTATCGCCATCAGGTGGCCGGCCTCGCGGACTTCGTGTTGGTGTCCACGGGAACCTGGGTGGTGGCCCTGGGCGACGATCCGCGGGCGGACTTCGACCACGAGCGGCCCGGATTCTGCTGCAACGCCGACGCCTTCGGGCGTCCCGTGCCCTGCGTGCTGACCATGGGCGGACGCGAATTCGGTGCGGTCGCGGCGGGCCGGAGCGGCCTCGCCTCCGCGGAGGCCCTGGCCGGCATCGTCGCGAGCGGTACCCGTGCGTTGCCGGCCTTCGGGGACGACGACGGCCTCTTCCCCGGCCGGGCCCGCAGCGGGTTCGTCGAAGGCCCGCTCGCGCAAGACGACGATCACCGCCTCAGCCTGGCGGTGCTCTACGCCGCCCTGCTGACGGACCGATGCCTGGCGGGCATCGCGGGCTCGACCGTGGTGCTCGACGGTCCCTTCGTGCGCGACCCGCTGTTCGGCGCGCTGGTCGCTGCCCTGAACGGCGGCCGGCGCGTGCTGATCAACCGCGAGCAATACGGCACCGCGACCGGCTGCGCTCTTCTGGCCTTCCACGAGAGGCGAACGGGTGCCGCGCCCCTCTCGCTTCAACCCCCGCCCCGTCTAGAGCTTCCGGGCCTCCTCGCCTATCGCGACGCCTGGCTCGAACTGGCCACATCGAGGAGATTGCCGTGACGACAGAAGACGACGCCATACTTCGCCGCGAGATGGTGGAGACATGCCGCCGCATGAATGCGACCGGCATCAACCAGGGGACCGCCGGCAACTTGTCGGTGCGCAGCCGCGACGGTTTCCTGATCACGCCGACCTCGCTGCCCTACGATCTCATGGAGCCGGACGACCTCGTGCGCATGGACTTCGACGGCACCTACGACGGCCGTCGCCGGCCATCCTCCGAATGGCGCTTTCACCGCGATATCCTGCAGTCCCGGCGCGACATCGACGTCGTGCTGCATTGCCACTCGGTCTATGCCACCACGCTGGCCTGCCACCACAAGACCATCCCGAGCTTCCACTACATGACCGCAATGGCGGGCGGCACGACGATCCGCTGTGCCGCCTACGCCACCTACGGCACCCAGGCCTTGTCGGATAACGCCCTCGCGGCGCTGGACGATCGGCTTGCCTGCCTGCTCGGGCAGCATGGGCAGATCTCGCTCGGCAAGACGCTGTCGGCCGCGCTGGCCCTTGCGGTCGAGGTCGAGACGCTGTCGCGCCTCTACGTCCAGGCCCTCGTATTGGGCGAGCCGCCGGTGCTGCCCGACGATGAGATGGAGCGCGTGCTCCTGCAGATGCGCAACATGAGCTACGGCCGCGCACCCGATCTCGACGGTGTGAACGATACCGCACGGCCGAAACCACGTACCATCGAAGCAAGATGACGCCGCCCGGCTCTGCTGCGGCAAGCCGGCCGACCTTCTCTGTCCGGCCTGGTGAGACAAGGTCAACCCTCACGTGGCCACTCCGGCGGCCGGGCCACGTAATTGTGCAGAACAGGAAACAGGCATGAAATACAGAACGCTGGGCAAATCGGGTGTGAAAGTGTCCGTCCTCACCATGGGGACCTTCACTTTCGGCGGCAGGGGCGATTTCGCCATGACGGGCAACCAGGGCGTGGCCGAAGCGCAGCGGCTGATCGGCACTTGCCGGGACGGCGGCATCAACCTGTTCGACACCTCGAACATGTACTCGCTCGGCCTGTCGGAAGAGATCCTGGGCGAGGCCCTCGGCGAGGGACGGAACGACGTGCTGATCTCGTCCAAGGCCCGCATGCGCATTGGCGATGGCCCTAACGACGAGGGTGTCTCGCGCTACCACCTGATCCGCGAATGCGAGCGGAGCCTGAAGCGGCTTCGGCGCGACCACATCGACATCTACTACATGCACGAGTGGGATGGCACGACGCCGCTCGACGAGATGCTCGGCGCGCTCGACAGCCTCGTTACCCAGGGTAAGATCCGCTACATTGGATGCTCAAACTATTCCGGCTGGCATATCATGAAGGCGCTCGGGGTTAGCGATCTCAAGAACTACCCGCGTTTCGTGACCCAGCAGATCCATTACACCTTGGAAGCGCGCGAGGCCGAATACGAGTTGCTGCCGATCTCGGTCGATCAGGGGCTCGGCGTCCTGATCTGGAGCCCCCTCGCGGCGGGCCTCTTGTCCGGTGTCCATCGCCGGGATCGGCCCGTGCCGGCCGGCTCGCGGCAGGCCAGGGGCTGGACCGAGCCGCCGATCCGCGACATGGATCGACTTTGGACCATCGTCGACGCGCTGGTCGCCATCGGCGACGCCCGCGGCGTCTCGGCCGCTCAGATCGCTCTGGCCTGGGCGCTAGAGCGGCCCGGCATCACCTCGGCCGTGGTGGGCGGTGAAAACGAGGCCCATTTCAAGGACAATATCGCGGCTGTCGACATCGAACTCAGCAACGACGAGCGTAATAGGCTCGACGACGTCAGCGCCATTCCGATGATCTATCCATACTGGCACCAGGGGCAGTTCGCCAAAGACCGGTTCAGTGCGGCCGACTGGGCGCTCCACCGAGGCAATCCGTACGCCAGATAGCATCCCGCACCTCTCTGATCTGAACCACCTCCGCCTCGGATGCGGCACTTCGCTTGCGCGAAGCTCCGGTGCGCCAGACGTTTCGACATCGCGACGTCTTCACAAACATATCCAGGCTCGTGGTCGAACCTGGATCCAAGGTCACAGGTGAAACGTAGCCACGGTCGCGCATAGTCGCCGAACCGCGACAACGACCTCAGTCATCGGACACTCGGCATCGAGTGGGGCAGTGGACGGTCAGGCTGTTTCGCCCTCGACGATCTCGAATCCCGTGTTGACGATCTGGGGGACCCCAGCTCGCTCCGGTTGGAAAAGGATCTGATCCACCGCGATTTTGCCGATCAGGAAGCGATTGGACCGAACGGTCGAAAGCGGAGTCGGTAGCGCCTGTCCGATGTCGAGGCCGTTGAAGCCGAACAGGGCCAGATCGCGCTTGGGCACGATGCCCGCCGCCATGCAGTGAAACACGCCCCCGACCGCCATGTCGTCGTTGGAAAAGACGACGACGTCGAGATCTTCGGTTTTTCGCAGCAGATCGGCCAGCATGGCGCGTCCGGCCTGGGTCGAGCTTGCGCCTGCAAACCTTGCCTGGGCGATGTAGGACAGGCCGGCCTCAACGAGCGCCTGTTTCAGGCCCTCCCAACGCAAGCGTGCGCGTCGGTCGGTTTCCCAGTCGTGACCGACGTAACCGAAGCGCCGATAGCCGCGCGCGACGAGATGGCGGCCGGTCTCATAGCCGGCCGCACGGTGGGACAGGCCGACCGCGAGATCGATCGGCTCCGAATCGATGTCCATCAGCTCGGCGACGCGAATGCCGCTTTGTGCGAGCCGACGCCGGGTGATCGCGGTATGGTCGAAGCCCACGATGATCATGGCGGCCGGCTTCCAGGCCAGAAGTGAGCCGATCAGCTTCTCTTCGGCGGTGGAATCGTAGTTCGTGATCCCGATCACCGGCCGGAACCCCGATGGCTCCAGCCCGGCGTCGATGCCGCGCAGCACATCGGCGAAGACGATGTTGGACAGCGACGGGATAATCACGCCGATCAGGTTCGACGTCGCGGAAGCCAGCGTGCCGGCGACCCGGTTCGGGACGTAGCCGGTCTCCGCCACGGCGGCCAGGACGCGCTGGCGCGTGCCGTCGGCCACAGGGCCTATATCGCGAACGATTCGGGACACCGTGATCTCGCTGACTTTAGCCAGCCTGGCAACATCGGCCAGGGTGACGGCCGGATGCCGACCCGCCACGTGTCGCTTCTTCGTCCGGTCGGCCTCCATGCGACTGCTCTGCTTCCTCAACTCTGCCGGATTGCGGGCTGGCGTGGCTTCGCCGACCCCGAGGCTTTGACGTTATGAGCCGCCTGGTCAAGCCACGTGGCAGGCCCTCAACGCGGGGCCCCCGGGACCGCATCCGCCGCAGTGGATGACAGCGCTATCATTTTTTGGGTGACAGCGCTGCCACTCTGTGGTCGTTTGTGTGCCGGACGGTGGCCGAAAGAGTCGTCGAGGGAGGACATGGGTGCCCGAAACGCGCAGAGTGGCGGTCATCGGCCTTGGATCGATGGGACTCGGGATCGGGCTCTCGCTCTTGCGGGCCGCCCTACCGGTCACCGGCTTCGATCCGGATCCCGCGGCGAGCACCAAGTTCGTCGCGGCGGGCGGAAGCGTGGCCGGCGATGTGGCAGAGGCGGCGCGTGAGGCCGACGCGGTCATCGTTGCGGTGGTCAACGCGGCACAGACCGAGACCGTCCTTTTCGGTAACGGCCCTGCCACGGGAGCGGTCGCCACGATGCGCCGCGGCGGGGTGGTGTTGTCCTCGGCCACCATGGCGCCTCAGGACGCGCGCCGGCTGGCCGCGCGCTGCGGCGAGGCCGGCATGCTCTACCTCGACGCGCCGATGAGCGGCGGAGTGGTTCGAGCGGCCGGCGGCGAACTCACCATCATGGCGTCTGGAACACCGGAGAGCTTCGCGGGCGCCGAGCCGATCCTCGAGGCGATCGCCAAGACGGTGTATCGCCTGGGCGACGAGCCGGGCATCGGCGCCTCCTTCAAGATGGTCAACCAGCTTCTGGCCGGTGTTCACATCGCGGCGGCCTGCGAGGCCATCACCTTCGCCAAGCGTTTGGGCCTCGACATCGCGAAGGTCTTCGAGGTCATCACCGCCTCGGCGGGCAATTCCTGGATGTTCGAGAACCGCATCCCGCACGTCCTCGCGGGAGATTACAGCCCCGCCAGCGCGGTCGACATCTTCACCAAGGACCTCGGCATCGTCGCCGACATGGGCCGGACCGAGCGATTCCCGACGCCGCTCGCGGCAAATGCGCTGCAGATGTTCCTGATGACCTCCGCGGCCGGCATGGGGCGGGACGACGACGCCTCGATCGCGCGGCTGATCGCGCAAGTGACCGGCCTCGATCTGCCCGGGACCGGGCTCGGACCTGATAGCGCGGACGGCCCACCACCCGGAGGTGGTAGCCAGGGAGGAGCCAAGCCGTGATCGACAGCCGCGCATCCGTCGTTCCCGTCGTCCCGACGGCCTTCGGCGCCCGCTGGAGCGCCCTCTTGCAGGTGCGTGAACTCAACGTGCTCACGGCCCTGCTCGTGGTCGTGGCGCTCATCAGTTTCTCGACGCCCTACTTCATGACGACCGACAACCTGATGGGGGTGTTCCGCTCCTTCTCGCTCATCGCCATCATGTCGATCGGCATGGTCATGGTGATCATCACGGGGGGCATCGACCTCTCGGTCGGCTCCGTGATGGGCCTGTCGTCGCTGGTAACGGCGCTCGGGTTCCAGTCCGGCCTGTCCGCCATCGTCTGCGTGCTCGGCGGCCTCCTGACCGGCCTCATGTTCGGCCTGTTCAACGGCGTCCTGATCACCGTGATCCGGTTGCCGCCCTTCATCGCGACGCTCGGATCGCTCAGCATCGGACGCGGGCTGATGTACATCATCACCCACGGGGTGCCGTTGACCCCTGACACGCCAGACGCCTTCACCGAGATCGGGCAGGGCTATGTCGGGCTGGTGCCGGTCCCAGTCGGGATCATGCTGGCCATGACGATCGTGTTCTCGACCCTGATGCGCAAGACCCGCTTCGGGCGGCATGTCTATGCCACGGGCGGCAACGAGCAGGCGGCCCGCCTGAGCGGGGTCAAGACGGCGCGCGTCAAACTCCTGGTCTACATGCTGTCGGGTCTCATCGCGGCCCTGGCCGGGGTGATCAGCTTCTCCCGCTACCTGTCGGCCGAGCCGGCCTCCGGGTTCGGCGCCGAACTCGACGTGATCGCGGCGGCCGCCATCGGCGGCGCGAGCCTCGCGGGCGGCGTCGGCAGCGTCGAGGGCGCGATCATCGGGGCGGCACTGGCCGGCATCATCGCCAACGGCGTCGTGCTCATGAACATCAACACCTACGCCCAGCAGGCGATCACCGGCGCCGTCATCCTGATCGCCGTGAGCCTGGACGTGTGGCGGAGCCGCAGCAGAGGAGCCTAGATCAGCAAGGGACGACAATTCACGACGGGCACAAGCCCAACTCGACAATAACCCAACGAAATTAGGAAACGACCATGACGAAAGTTCAGAGCATCTCCCTCGCGGCTCTCCTGGCCGCTCTGCCGCTATGCGGCGCAACGGCGGCCTTCGCCAAGGACGCCAAGGACGTCGTCATCGCGGTGATCCCGAAAGTGGCGGTCCCGTTCTTCGACGACTGCAACAAGGGCGCCAAAATGGCGGCCGATGCCGACGGCGTCCAGTACCAATGGGTCGTGCCGCAGAACACCCAGGGGTCGACACAGGTCAAGATCCTCGAAGACCTCATGTCGAAGAAAGTCGATGGCATCGCGATCTCGGTCAACGAGCCCAAATCCGTCGAGGCCGTCATCAAGAAGGCGGTGGCCAGCGGCATCAAGGTGCTGACCTTCGACAGCGATTCCGCCAAGAGCGGCCGCAGCATGTATATCGGCACGAACAACGGTTCGGCCGGTGAGACGATGGGCGAGTCGATGGCCAAGGCGCTCGACGGAAAGGGCGAGGTGGCCATCGTCACGGGCCAGCTCGGTGCCGCCAACCTGAACGAGCGCATCACCGGCATCAAGAAGTCGCTCGCCAAATATCCCGATATCAAGCTCGTGGCGACCGAGGGAACCGAAGACGACCTCGCCAAGGCGGTGTCGGTCGACGAGGCGCTACTCCGCGGCCATCCCAACCTCAAGGGCATCTTCGGTGTGAGCCAGGTCGGCGGCCCGTCCGTCGCCAAGGTCATGGCGACGAAGGAGTTCGGCTCGAAAAAGGGCGCCGTGAAGGTCTTCGCCTTCGACGATCTCCCCGACACCGTCAAGGGCGTCAAGGAAGGGTTCATCCAGGGCATCATGGTGCAGCGGCCCGTGACCATGGGCAAGCTCTCGGTCGATCATCTCCTGGCCCAGGTCAACGGCACGGAAACGGCGCCGGCCGACATCGACACCGGCGTCACCGTGGTCGATGCGTCGAACCTCGAGGGCTATACCAAGTAACTCGCCCCTGCACGGCCCGGGGAGAGCGGTCCTCGCCTCCCCGGCATTCTCCTGCCTGAAACAAGCGCGCCGATGCAGCCCTTTCTCGAGATGCGGGACGTGTCCAAGACCTTCCCGGGGGTCCGGGCCCTCGACAAGGTCGACCTCGCGGTCAGGCGCGGTGAGGTGCACGCCCTGGCGGGCGAGAACGGTGCGGGCAAGAGCACGCTGATGAAGATCATGACGGGCGTGTTCAAGGCCGACCCCGGCGGGGCCATCCTGCTGGAGGGGGAGCACGTCGAGATCGCTGACGCGGTCCATGCCCGCGCGCTCGGTATCGCGATCATCTACCAGGAACTCTCCATGGTGGAGAACCTGACGGTCGCCGAGAACATCTTCCTGTCCAGGGAGCCGCTTCGGCGCACCGGCTTCATCGACAAGCCGCGGATGAACCGGGAAGCGCGGGACGTCCTGGCGACGCTGCAGATGAACATCAGCCCGGACACGCCGGTCGCCCAGCTCAGCATCGGGCAGAAGCAGATGATCGAGATCGCCAAGGCGATCTCCTACCGCTCCAAGATCATCATCATGGACGAGCCGACCGCCTCGCTCAGTCACCACGAGGCCGTGACGCTGATCGGGCTGATCCACAAGCTGCGCGATCAGGGGATGGGCATCGTGTACATCACCCACCGGCTCGACGAGATCTTCGAGATCGCCGACCGGGTGACCATCCTGCGCGACGGCAGCACGGTGCACTCGGCTCCCATCGCCGAGGTGACGCGCGACATCCTGGTCCGCAAGATGGTGGACCGCGAGTTGAGCCAGCTCTACGGCGTCCATGCCTCCTATGCCACGACCGAAGAACTGATCCGGGTCGAAGGCCTGACCTTGAAAGAGCCGCGGCCGCATCAGGCCAAGGTGAGGGACATCGACTTCACCTTGCACAGGGGCGAGGTCCTCGGCTTCTTCGGGCTGATCGGCGCGGGCCGCACCGAGATCATGGAGATGGTGTTCGGCATGCGATCCTCGACGGGACGGATCAGCATCGACGGCAGGCCCGTGGCGATCCACGAGCCCGCCGACGCCATCGCGCACGGCATCGGCTTCGTTACCGAGGACCGCAAGACGCAAGGGCTCGTCCTCGGCATGACGGTGCGCGAGAACTTCAGCCTCACGCACCTCGAAGCCTACTCGCCGCATTTCTTCGTGGATCGGCCCAAGGAGACGGACCGGTGCCGCACATTCGTCCAGTCGCTCGGCATCAAGACGCCGTCGACGGAACAGCGGGTCGTCAATCTCAGCGGCGGCAACCAGCAGAAGATCGTGATCGCGAAATGGGTGGCGCGATCGCCCAAGATCCTCATCGTCGACGAGCCCACGCGGGGGATCGACATCGGGGCCAAGGCAGAAGTCCATGCGCTGCTCGGCCGGCTGGCGCGCGACGGCATGGGCATCATCGTCATCTCGTCCGACCTGCCCGAAGTGCTGGCCGTCAGCGATCGCGTGATCGTCATCAAGGACGGGCGGGTCAGCCGCGTGGTCGACCGGGCCGACGCTTCGCAGGAATCCATCATGGAAGCCGCCACGGCCTGACACGCCGCGGTACGGCGCCTTCCCCAAACGGAGTTGATATGAGCAAGAACATCGTTTTCACGGGCGGCAGCGGCAAGGCCGGCAAGCACGTGGTGCAATATCTCGTCGAGCACGGCTACACCGTGCTGAACCTCGACACGAAGCCGCTCGACCACCCCAAGGTCCGGACGCTGATCACGGACATCACGGATGCCGGGCAGGTCTTCAACGCCCTGACCAGCACGCTGGAGGTGCATGAATTCGCCCCCTCGCTGCGAGCCCCGAAGATCGACGCGGTGGTGCATTTCGCCGCCATTCCCCGCATCATGCTGACGCCCGACAACGAGACGTTCCGCATCAACACGATGGGAACCTACAACATCGTCGAGGCCGCCGAAAAGCTCGGCATTCGCAAGACGATCATCGCCTCATCGGAGACCACCTACGGCCTGGTCTTCGCCAACGAGCCGCGCGACCCCGCCTATTTCCCGCTCGATGAGAACTATCCAGTCAATCCGATGGACAGCTACGCGCTGTCGAAGATCTGCAACGAGCGAACCGCCCATGCCTTCCAGCAGCGTTCGGGTGCCGACGTCTACGCGATCCGCATCGGCAACGTGATCGAGCCGCACGAGTACGCCGATTTCCCGCGTTTCTTCGCAGATCCGGGTTTCCGCAAGCGCATCACCTGGAGCTATATCGACGCGCGCGACCTCGGCCAGATCATCCGGCTCGCCATCGAGAAGGACGGCCTGGGCTTCCAGATTTTCAACGCCGCACAGAACGACTGCTCGTCCGATCTGCCCACCGCCGAACTGCTCAAGCGCTTCTATCCCGACGTGCCGGTCAAGCGGGATATGGGAGAGTTCGAGACACTTCTGTCGAATCGCAAGACGCGCGAGGTCCTCGGCTTTGAAGAGCAGCACAACTGGCGCAAATATGTGCCCGGATCGGTTAAGAGCGGCAGCAACAGGGGAGCCAGCCAGCCATGAAGGAGAGAATCGGATTCGTCGGCCTCGGGCTCATGGGGCACGGCATCGCCAAGAACATCGTGGAGAAGGGATGGCCGCTCGCCGTCGTGGCCCATCGCAAGCGCGAGGCGATCGAGGACCTGACAGGGCGTGGGGCGACCGAGGTTTCCTCACCGCGCGCGCTGGCCGAGGCTTGCGACGTGGTGCTGCTGTGCGTCACGGGATCACCGCAGGTCGAGGCCGTGATCGAGGGTGAGAACGGGTTGGCCTCGGCCGGGAAGCCGTTGCTGATCATCGATTGCTCGACCGCGGAACCCGCCTCGACGCTCCGGCTCGCGGCCAGGCTCGCGCCGCACGGCGTGACGCTGATCGATGCCCCGCTCGGGAAGACGCCGAAAGACGCCTGGGACGGGACGCTCGACGTCATGGTGGGCGGTGCGCCGGAGATCGTGGAGAGGGCACGGCCCATCCTCGAGGCCTTCGCGGGCCGCATCGTACCGACCGGGCCGGTCGGCACCGGCCACACGATGAAGCTCCTGAACAACTTTCTCTCGATGGGCTACGCGGCGCTCTATGCAGAGGCGTTGATGATCGGAGCCAAGGCGGGGCTAACCCCGCAGGTGTTCGACAGCGTCATCCAGAACGGCCGGATGGACTGTGCCTTCTACCAGACCTTCCGCCGCTACGTGATCGAGCGGGACCGCAATGCCCATCGGTTCACGATCGCCAACGCCCACAAGGACGTCACCTATCTGGCGGGGTTCGCCCAGGCGCTCGGCGTGGCCAATCCGGTCGGTGCGGCGGTCCGCAACAGTTTCGCGCTCGCGGTCGGCTCGGGTCACGGCGAGGATTACGTGCCGATGCTGTCGGACATCGTCGCCGCCATGAACGGGACGTCGCTGACGCCCTGATGCACGCGGGTCGTCGCGGTCCGGTCCGCGACGGCAGAAGAACCACGACGACACTTCGGGAGGATCGAATGATCTCGTTCAGAACCCTCATCATCGCGCTCGGATTACCGGCCGGCCTTGCCTTGGCGGCTCATGCCGAGGATGCCCCCAAACCGCTGCAGGTCCCTGCCAAGACCTTGCAGGTCCCTTCTGCCGATATCAGTCCCGAGATGCAGAAGTTCATCGCGGCACCGTTAAACCCCGACTGGAACTTCCACCCGAAGACTGGCGAGGAATGGCGCGCGATGGCCAACAAGATCGCCGGCACCGTCCTGCCCGGCCTCCCGGCCATGCGGGATCGCCTGCACGTGAAGGTCGAGTCCTCCACCATCGACGGAGTGAAGGTCAACGTCGTCACCCCCGACACGATCCCGCCGGAAAACAGGGACAAGCTGATCGCTCACGTCCATGGCGGCTGCTACGTCTACTTCCCCGGCGAGTCCGGCACGACCGAAGCCATCATGATGGCCGGGTTCGGTCACTACAAGGTTATCGCGGTCGACTATCGCATGCCGCCCGACGCCTATTTCCCGGCCGCTCTCGACGATGCCATGACGGTCTATCGATCGGCCATCAAGACGACAAACCCGAAGAACGTGGGCATCGTCGGCACCTCGGCCGGCGGCGCGCTCGTGCTCGAGATGGTGCTGAAAGCCAAGCAGGACGGGCTCCCGATGCCGGGCGCCATCGCGCCGGGGACGCCGATGTCGGATGTCACCAAGACGGGGGACTCGTTCTACACCAACGAGTTCGTCGACAACGTCCTGGTATCGCCGAACGGCTTCTGCGACGACGCGGCCGCCTTCTACGCGCATGGACACGACATGAAGGACCCGCTCCTGTCTCCCGTCTACGGCGACATGGCGGGCTTTCCACCTACGATCCTGACGACCGGGACCCGCGACCAATTGCTCAGCAATACCGTCCGGGTGCATCGCAAGCTGCGGCGCGCCGGTGTCGAAGCCGACCTCAATGTCTACGAGGGCGAGTCGCACGCCCAATACCAGTTCGATGATCGCGTCCCCGAGACCCGGGAAGCCTTCGGCGAGATCGCGGCCTTCTTCGGCAAGCATCTCGGACATTAAACCCGACGCGCCACCCGCCGTTCCTACCAAAGCCCAGGGTCCTGCCATGCTGCGCTTTTCCGCGAACCTCGGCTTTCTCTGGCCCGACAGGCCCTTGCTGGAGCGGATCGACGCGGCCGCGCGGGCCGGCTTCAAGGCCATCGAACTCCATTGGCCTTACGACGTGGCGCCCGAGCAGGTCCGGGCCAAATGCCTGGATCACGGGCTGGCGCTGCTGGGGATCAACACGGTGCGGGGCGACGTCGCGGTGGGCGAATTCGGCCTCGGCGCGCTCGCCGGACGCGAGGCCGCGTTCCAGGACTCCGTCGACCAGGCGATCGCCTTCTGTGTCGCGGCGGGCGGCAATGCCGTCCATTGCATGGCGGGTGTGGTCGCGCCCGCCGAGCGCGGACGCGCGCAAGCGGTGCTGGTCGGCAACCTGCGCAGCGCCTCGGCCAAGGCCGCGCCGCATGGGATCACGTTGCTGCTCGAGCCGATCAACCAGCGCGACGCGCCAGGTTACTTCTACAGCACGGCCGCGGAAGGGGCCGCGGTGATCGAACAGGCGGGTTGTCCCAATATCAAGCTGATGTTCGACTGCTACCATGTGGGCATGAGCGAAGGCGACGTGGTGGTCAATCTCGAGCGTTTCCTGCCCGTCATCGGCCACGTCCAGATCGCCGCCGTCCCGAGCCGCGCCGAGCCCGACCGGGGCGATCTCGATTACCGCACCGTCTTCGGGGCACTCGAGCGGCTGCCCTATACGGGATGGACCGGCGCCGAATACAGGCCGGCGGCCTCCACGGAAGACGGGCTCGGCTGGACGAAGGCGCTCGGCGTGGCGCTCGGCACCGCGGCATCGAAGCCGGCATGGTAATCGGCTCCACAGAGCGCCTCCGTGGCGCGGCCCACCACTGTCGAGAAGATCACGTCGGGCTTGCCCGTTCGCCCTGCTTCCGTCCGAGATCGACATGCCCGGTATGAGCGGGCTCGATCTGCTGGCGTTCACCAGAAGCGACCATCCGATCTGCTGGTCGTGATGATCCCGGCTTGCGCCGGCGACGACACGCGCAGGATGGCCCTGGATCGGGGCGCAGGCGCGCTGCCGAGCACGCGGCTCGACTTTGCCTTGCTCCGGAAGAAGATCGAAGCAGATGGAACCCGGCCTCGTTGAACATTGAGGCGGCCGGGGTGCGGCTTATGCGACGTCCGTGGCTCTCAGGACCATATGTCCGGCCCGCCCCACTGGCGCTTTTGCCTGCATGCCACAGCTTAACTGATCCCGGGCGGCGCCGTCTGCGGCTGTCCAACGCCATATCGTGTTCCCATGAGTGCTGCCTACATCAACCGTATCGCCACAGCGGTCCCGCCGGTGGACGTGCATCGCGCCTTCGTGGGCATCGGCCGCCGCTTCCTCGCCGCAGACCGCCGGCTCGCCCTCTTCGAACGCATGGCGGCGCGCAGTCAGATCGAGCGCCGCTGGTCCTTCGTGGAACCGATTTCGAGCGGCACCGACGGTGCGCTCGATCGGGACGGCCTCTACCGCCTGGGCGCCTTCCCCAGCACGGCGCGTCGCATGGAGCGCTTCGAGGCGACGGCGCCCGGCTTGGCGGTCGAGGCTGCGAGCCGCCTCGACCTCGGGGGCGCGGGCCGCGGCATCACCCACGTGGTCGTCACCTCCTGCACGGGGCTGTCGGCACCGGGCATCGATCTGCAACTGGTGGACCGGCTGGGTTTGAATCCGTCGGTGGAGCGTACAATGGTGGGCTTCATGGGCTGCTACGCGGCCGTGAACGCCCTGAAGCTGGCCCGCCATATCGTGCGGTCCGAGCCGATCGCGAAGGTCCTCGTCGTCTCGATCGAACTGTGCACCCTGCATCTCCAGGAGAGCACCGATCTCGAACAGCTCCTGAGCTTCCTTGTGTTCGGCGACGGCTGCGCGGCCGCGATCGTATCGGCCGAGCCCCGAGGGCTGGCGCTCGACGGCTTCAAGGCCCTGCTGGCTCCGCAGAACGCCGACCAGATCACCTGGAACATCCGCGACCAGGGCTTCGACATGGTACTGTCGGGCGGCGTGCCGGCCTCGGTCGGCGCGGCGCTCCGGGCGGGGCAAGACGCCATGCTGGAGAGCGCTTCGGTCCGCGACATCGATCTTTGGGCCGTGCATCCCGGCGGGCGCTCGGTGCTCGATGCCGTCGAGACCGCGCTGCAACTCGACGATGGCGCCTTGGCGGACTCGCGCGGGGTGCTGCGGGACAACGGCAACATGTCGTCGGCGACGATCCTGTTCGTGCTGAAGGCGCTGATGGAGCGTGCGGAGCCCGGCATGCGCGGCTGTGGCATGGCTTTCGGACCGGGCCTGACGGCCGAGACTTTGCTGTTCCACGCCGCCGCATGAGCCGAAACGACTTCTCCCGCCGCTCGGGCCGTTCCGAGCTGATGGACGATCCGGCGACCGACTATCCGACCTTCCGGGCCTGCCTCATCGACCTCGCGGCCGTCAACCGGCTGACCCTGGCGCATCGCCCGACCCTGGCGTTCCTGGCCCATCTCGTGCAGCGCGGCTTGTGGAGGCGGGATCGGCCGCTGCGGCTCGTCGACCTCGGCAGCGGCTACGGGGACGCCTTGCGCGCTGTCGATCGTTGGGCTGAGCGGCACGGGCTTCCGCTCGACGCCGTAGGGGTCGATGTTAACCCGTGGTCGGCGCGCGCCGCTGCCGAAGCCACCCCGCCGGGGCGCCCGCTGCGCTGGGTCACGGCCGACGCCTTCGATGACGACCGGCCCGCCGACGTGGTCGTGAGCAGCCTGTTCGCCCACCACCTCGCCGACCCGGCGGTGGTCCGCCTGCTGCAGAAAATGGAGCGGGGCGCCGCCTTTGGGTGGTTCGTCAACGACCTCCATCGTCATGCCCTGTCCCACGCCGGCTTCACGCTGCTGTCGCGCCTCATGGGCTGGCACCGTTTTGTGCAGCATGACGGCCCGGTGTCGATCGCCCGCGCCTTCACGCCGGCCGATTGGACCCGCCTCGTCGAGCGCGCCGGGCTCGACCCGGCGGCAGTGCGGGTCGGTCGTGCCTTCCCGTTCCGGATCTGTGTGGCGCGCGTGAAAGGTTGAGGCTTGGACGAGACCCTGATCATCGGCGGAGGCCCGGCTGGCGCGTCCCTGGCGATTCGCCTCGCGGTGGCGGGGTGGCGGGTGCGGCTGATCGAGGGGCAGGCGGGCCCGCACGAGAAAGTCTGCGGCGAATTCCTGAGTTACGAGGCCGAGCGTTACCTCGGCGAGGTCGGCGTCGATCCCCTGGCGCTCGGCGCCACAATGGTCGACACGATGGCGCTGTGTCTTGGGGTCCGGCGGGCTTCGGCCGTGGTTCCCTTCCGTGCCCTGAGCCTGTCGCGCCGGGTCATGGACGAGGCCCTTCTGGTGGCCGCCGCCGGGGCCGGCGTCCTCGTCACCTACGGTCGGCGCGCCGCGGGGCTGGACCGCGCGGGGGCGGGATGGCGCGTCCGCCTCGTCGGCGGCGAAACGATCGATGCGGCACGCGTCGTCCTGGCTACGGGCAAGCACGATCTGCGGGGCTGGGGGCGTCCGCCGGGGCTGCAGCCCGACCTCATCGGCTTCAAGCAACATTGGCGACTCGCGCCGGCGGAGGCAGCCGCCCTCCACAGCACGGTGGAGTTGCACCTGTTCCCGGGCGGCTACGCCGGGCTGCAGCCGACCACGAACGGCATGGCCAACCTTTGCTTGGTGGTGCGCGGTGCCGCTTTCGCGGCGGTGGGGCGGAACTGGGACAGGCTGTTGACGGCGCTCGCCGCGGCTAGCCCCGGTTTCGCGGCGCGGCTTCGCGGGGCCGAGCCGGATAGCGCCAAGCCGTTCGCGGTCGCCTCGATCCCCTACGGCCATGTGCGGCGAAGCGGCGATGGGCTGTGGCGGCTCGGCGATCAAGCGGCCGTGATCCCCTCTTTGGCCGGTGAGGGCATGGCGATCGCGCTCCACAGCGGCAAGCTGGCGGCCGAAGCGATGCTGTCGGGTGCCACGGTCGACGCTTACCAGCGGGCCCTGGCCCGCGATGTCGGGCGTCAGGTCGGCCGGGCCACGTGGGTCAGTCGGGCGCTGGTGCGACCGTGGGGTCAGGCCGCGGCCATCCGTGTCGCGGGAGCCGTGCCAACATCGATGACGGCAACCGCCAAAGCCACGCGCATCCCGCAGCGGGCGCTAAGAGGATGTGCAGGCAGCCGTTGAGGAGCTTCCGGGTGCGATGGTGGCGCCCGGCCAAAGGACAGCCGAGAGGAGGCCGAGGCATGAACTACATCGTCGTCAACGTGGTGGCGATCCTGCTCGCGACCTGCGCGGGCCTCTTCGTCGGCGCCGGCTACCGCATCCTCGCAGTGCGGCCCAGGAGCTCGCTTGGGCAGCGCGGAGGCAGGTTGCCGATCTCCCTGGCGATTACGGCGCTCGTGGCCGAGTTCTGGCTGGCGTCCATCCTGGCGGGCGCCCTGATCCTCGCACCCCAGCAGGCGGATCCCTGGATCATGGCGCTCGGCAGCGCCGTGGTGATCTGGATCGGCTTCATCGTCCCGGTGCTCATGGTGACACACCTGTTCCGCGGGCTATCGCTCGCGGCGGCCTTGCTCGACAGCGGGCACTGGATCGCGGTCCTGCTGGCCCACGCGACGGTCCTGCACTCGGTCGGGCTCATCCGGGTCGCCTGATGCCATCGTGGCCGGCCGAAACGGTCGGAGCCGATCACGTTCCGTCGAGATCGGCGGCCCGATAAGCGCCGTAACGGATCGACTGCCCGGATCGTGGGGGCGCCACGGTTGGCTCGGGCGCCCTCACCCGTCACCCTCGTCGAGGTCGCTGCCCGCCCTGCGCGCGGCCGTCGCCCACGACCGACGTCGATCGGATATGGCCGACGGTCAGGTCCAGCACCACCTCGATGCCCATGGCTCGGAGAGTATGGAAGGTCACGACCGCCTCATCGAACGCCACGCTTGCCTCGCCGCGATCCATTTGATCGTATCAGCGCCGAGAAGGCGGCCCGCGATGCCCGCCGACCGGGTGCTCGTCACGATCGCGAGCCATGCGTCCCGGATGGCTTGCGCCAGCTTTGGCGTTTTCAGTGTAAGCAGGTTCGCAAGAACCTGCCGAGGCAGCGAGGACTCTGGAGAACCACGCCCATGGCTCACCCCAAGAAGGTCATCATCTCCTGCGCCGTGACGGGCGCGATCCACACGCCCTCGATGTCGCCTCACCTGCCGGTAACGCCCGATCAGATCGTCGAGGCCGCAGTTGGAGCGGCCGAGGCCGGCGCCGCCATCGTCCATCTTCATGCGCGCGACCCGCAAACCGGGGCGCCGGATCAGACGCCCGAGGGTTTCGCCAAATTCCTGCCCCGCATCAAGTCGCGCTCGAATTGCATCGTCAACATCACGACCGGCGGTGCCCCCACCATGACGATCGAGGAGCGGGTGCGCCCCGCCGCAACCTTCAAGCCGGAACTGGCCTCCCTCAATCTCGGCTCGATGAATTTTGGGCTGTTCGGTATGCTGGGCCGCTTCGGCGACAGCCTCAAGCATGAATGGGAGCGCAGCTATCTGTCCAACCGGGATATCATCTTCCGCAATACCTTCGGGCAGATCGAATACATCCTCGACGCCTGTGCCGCGAATGGCACGCGCTTCGAGTTCGAGTGCTACGACACTGCCCATCTCTATAATCTGAAGTACTTTGCCGATCGGCGCTTGGTCGAAGGCCCGCTGTTCATTCAGACGGTGTTCGGGCTGCAGGGCGGCATCGGCGCTCATCCCGACGACGTCATGCACATGCGGCGCACGGCCGACCGACTCTTCGGCGGTGATTATCGCTGGTCCGTACTCGGCGCGGGCCGCAACCAGATGCCGGTCGCCGCCATGGCGGCCGCGATGGGGGCCAACGTCCGGGTCGGACTTGAAGACAGCTTGTGGATCGGGCCGGGCCGTTACGCCGAGACCAATGCCGAGCAGGTCACGCGCATCCGCACCATCCTCGAAGGGCTCGGGCTCGAGATCGCGACGCCCGAGGAGGCGCGCCGGATTCTGCATCTCAAGGGCGGCGACAAGGTCGGCTTCTGACGACGGCCGCGCCGAAGGCGAGATATGAGACCGACGATGCGCGGACTGCCCGAAGTGCGATCTGCAGGCCAAGGCTTCGCCTATCGCATGACGACGCTTGTGATCAGGACCGGGATCGTCAGGAGAGGGAAGCCCGCCATAAGGGCCAGGCGGCGGAGGAAAGAGCCATTCTCATGAAGCTCGTTGTTTCACAGACGTGAGGATGGGTACAGAGCGGCCCCTCCGGACACGTCCTGTTTTGAGCGCGTCCCCCCGCGAGGCGCCGCGCTCGGCGCCGTGCCACCGCCCGCCAAGGGCGGTGTTGGGAGCGCTGGCGCCATGCCGGTCGGTCCCGTGCCTTGTTCGCCGCAAGGTAAGCCGGCATAAGAGCGGCGCGCGCCGCCGCCGGTGCATCGGTTCCACCAGCAGGTCCTATCCCGCGTATGCCGTTCTCCGTCCGCCCACCTCGATCTCTGGCTGTGCTGTTCCTCATCGTCTCGCTTCCCGTCGTCATCCTGCAGGTCTACGCGACGCCTCCGTTCCAGGTCGCGGATGAGGAGAACCATTTCCTGCGTGCCGTTCAGATCGCGGGTGGACACCTGTTCGGCCAGAAGTTCGGTGATGGAGGGGCGGGCGGCATCATCGACCCTGCCGCGAACGAGGCCGCACATGCCTTTGATGGGCTGAAATTCCATCCCGAGGTCAAGCTCGACACCAGCCTCTACGGCGACGTTGCTGCCCTAAGATGGGGCGCGGGCCCGTCCCAACGCATCGGATTTGCGAATACGGCCATCTACCCCGCCTTTTTCTATCTGCCGGCCGCAGCCGCCCTGTCGGTAGCGAAAGCCGCGGGGATGTCCGTGCTCGACAGCTTCTACCTCGGGCGCCTGGCGACGGCGTTGGTGGCGGTGGCGCTGAGCGCATTGGCGCTGGCCCTTTGCGGCAAGGGGCGCACAACGCTCTTCGTCATCCTATGCTTTCCCATGGTGCTGAGCCTGTTCGCCTCGGTCTCGCAGGATGCGCTCTCGCTGTCTTTCGCTGCCCTGGCGGTCGCGTTGTGGTCGCATTACGCCGCCCGAGATGCCGATATGCCGCCGCGGATCCGGATGCTCGGCGCATTGCTGCTCGGCGCCGTCATCGCGGCCCGCCTTCCTTTCCTTCCTGTCTACGTCCTGGCCCTCGTGCCGACCAGTGGACGTCATCGGCTGTTCAGCCGCGACTGGCTCGGCAGGAGCGATCTCGCGGCCGCCGCATTGGGCCTTTTGCCGGTGATCTACGGCATCGTCGGTGCGCAAGTCGCAAAGATCACGTTCAGGGTAGGTGAGAACGTTTCCCCCGCGGCGCAGATGCGATGGATCGTCTCGCATCCAGCAGCGGCCGCTCACGTCTCCATGGACACGCTGGTTCAGACCGGTGCCGGGAACCTCCGCCAAATGGTCGGTGTCCTGGGCTGGCTCGACACCGACCTTCCCGGGAACTTCTATCTCTGGATCGCCTTCTGCCTGGCCGCGGCCTTGCTGACAGACGCGCTGTCGCCCGAGCGCGGGCTCGGCGATCCTTGGCAGTGGATCGGAGCGGCGGCCGCCATCGTCTCGGCGGCTGCAGTCTTCGGCGCGCTTTATCTGGCGTGGACGCCGGTCGGCGCCACCCTGGTGGACGGTGTCCAGGGCCGCTACCTGCTGGTGCCGGCGATGCTGCTCGCCATCACGGTTCCGGCCGTCGGACGAGCCTCGCCGGCGTCCTCGGTTGCAGGAGATCGGATCGAAGGTCTGCGGCTCGCACTGTGCGGTTGTGTCGGCCTCATCGACCTTTGGGTCGTCCCGATCACGATTCTCCATCGCTACTACGGGTGACCGCATCCGTGGGCTGGCCGGCAACCCGGAAGACAAGGTGGCTGGCGCCCGCGTAATTGATCAACAGTGCGCAGCCTGAAGCCGCCACGAGGCAGAGCACCGGGTCGTTGAACGGAGACGGCAAGGCAACGTAAAGGGCCGCATAGACCAGGAAATTGCAGCAGAAACCGAAACCCTGGACCATGAGGTAGCGGGAGAAGGCATGCCAGAAGCCCCGCGTGGCGGAGCCGCGAAAGGCCCAGGCCCGGTTCATTTCGAAGGTGGCCAGAACCGCGACCGAGAATGAGCCGATCCGGCCCCACATCGGACCGGCACCGAACACATGGATGAGCGTCAGCAGGACGGCGGCGTCGACGCAGAAGCCGACCCCGCCGACCGCGCAGAACCGCAGGAAGCGGAGGGCTCGAAGGCGCCGCCCTGCCGGAATCGCAGCGCCGGGCGCATCCGTCATCGGGCTCCGATCGACAGGTAGACGAGCCGCTTCAACTCCTGCCGCGACTTCGTGACGACGTCGAGGATGAGGCCGGCGAAGACGCTGAGGCACGCCAGCACCTCGAACCCGACGCTCAGCACGGCGGTCGGCAGGCGCGGCACGAGCCCGGTCTCGAAGAAGGTGAGCACGATCGGCAGCCCGAGAACGAGGCCGACGGCGCCAAACGCGAGCCCCATCGCGGTGAAGAATTGGAGCGGCCGCTCGTCCTTGATGAGGCGGGAGATCAGCATCAGGATCTTGGCGCCGTCGTGGTAGGTCCGCAGCTTGCTGGTCGACCCATCCGGGCGCTCTTTGTAATCCGCCGACAGTTCCGTCATCGGCATGCGCATCTCGAGCGCATGGACCGTGAGTTCGGTTTCCGTCTCGAAGCCGCCCGACATGGCGGGAAAGGATTTCACGAAACGGCGCGACAGCAACTTGTAGCCCGACAGCATGTCGGTCGTCTGGCGCCCGAAGAAGGTCCGGACGATTTGAGTGAGCGCGACATTGCCGAGCTTGTGCCCGCGGCGATACGCTTCGGTGGCGGTCGACAGGCGCGCGACGTTGACGAAGTCGTAGCCCTCGTCGAGGACCAGCTCGACTCCGCGGCTGGCGATCGATGGGCTGTAGGTGTCGTCGCCGTCTACCATGACGTAACAGTCCGCATCGATGTCGGAGAACATGCGTCGAACGACGTTGCCCTTGCCCTGCCGCAGTTCGACGCGCACGATTGCGCCCGCCGCCCGGGCGACGTCGGCCGTTCCATCCCGTGAATTGTTATCGTAGACGTAGACGCGGGCATCCGGCAGTGCAGCCCGGAAGCCCGCCACCACGCTGGCCACTGTCAGAGCCTCGTTGTAGCAGGGGATGAGGACCGCCACACCGCCCGTGGCCGGGCCGACGCGTGCGGCTCCCTCAGGGCGGTCGCGACCCATCGTGCCATGCAGCAATTCCGACCTTGGGCTCGTCAGCAATACCGCCTCCGCTCATTTGTCGGGACCGGCCCGCGACTGCGATCCTCGCGACCCCTCACGGAGACCCGAACCGGACGGCCTTCCGTTAGCGGGAGTGCCGGGGCATATCAAGGCTGGGCGTCGAACTGCGCCGCACGCGACCGGTAGGGGCCGGGCGCCGGAACGCGGGATCGGGCGTGGAAGCTGAACTCTGGCTCGCTGTGCGGCAGTTCGGCCTTGCTCACCTCCGCGTTATGCCGAAATCGTGATACTCCCCGCCCGCGCGTTGCTCCAGGAATCGACCGGTGCGGGCCGGCCGACGAGAAATCCCTGGACCCGCGGACAGCCGGCGCGCCGCAGGAGATCCAACTGCTGCCGCGTCTCGACTCCCTCGGCGATGATGACGATGTCGCGTCGGCGACCAAGCTCGCATAGGTTCGCGACGAGGACGAAGGCGGCGTCGGAGCGTCCAAGGTCGCGGACGGGTCTTGCCGATCTTCAAGGCGTTGAACGGAAATCTGTCGAGGTAAGCGGCGCTGCAGGCCTGGATGATCGCCATCTCACACGTCGAGGTTTGCCACCGACAGGGCGTTCTCCTGGATGAACTCGCGGCGGGGTTCGACGACGTCGCCCATGAGCTTGACGAACATATCGTCGGCCTCGTCGACCTCCTTGATCTTGACCTGGAGCAGCGAGCGGGCGTTGCGGTCGAGCGTCGTCTCCCAGAGCTGCTCGGGGTTCATCTCACCCAGGCCCTTGTAGCGCTGGATCTGGGTGATGCCCTTGCCGCCCGCCGCCATCACGGCTTCGACCAGCGCGGTCGGACCGGCGACCGGGACGGCATCGCTGCCTCGCACGAAGACCGCTGGACGGTCGTAGATATCGCCCAAGGATGGTCCGATCTCGTCGAGGCGTCGCGCTTCGGCCGAGGCCAGAAGCCCGCCATCCAGCACGGCGGCCTCGCGGACGCCCCGCACCGTGCGGGCGAACACGAAACCGTCATGGTCGGTCGAGCCCTCCCAACCGCGCTCGGTCTCCTCGGCCAGCGCATTGAGGCGGCGCGCGATGTCCTCGGCCAGCGTCGCGGCCTGTTCGTCGCCGAGCACCGAGAGCGGCTTCAAGGCGCCCGCGATGGCGGCCTGCTCCACGACGCCGCGGTCGTAGCGGCTATGGAGTTGCGCCAGCACGGCGCGGACGAGGCGCGCCTGGTCGATGGCGGTGCGCAGGTCGTTGCTGGCCCGCTCCTCCCCCGAACCCAGCCGCAGCACGGCCCCGTCGATGCCCGAATCCGTGAGGTAGTCCTCCCTGGCGCGCTCGTCCTTGAGATATTGCTCGGACTTGCCGCGCTTCACCTTGTAGAGCGGCGGCTGGGCGATAAAGATGTGGCCACGCTCGATCAGCTGCGGCATCTGCCGGAAGAAGAAGGTCAGCAACAATGTCCGGATATGCGACCCGTCGACGTCGGCGTCCGTCATGATGATGATCTTGTGGTAACGCAGCTTGTCGGCATTGAAGTCGTCGCGGCCGATGCCGGTACCGAGCGCCGTGATCAGCGTGCCGATCTCCTGGCTCGACAGCATCTTGTCGAAGCGGGCCCGCTCCACATTCAGGATCTTGCCCCGAAGGGGCAAGACCGCCTGGAACTCGCGGTTGCGTCCCTGCTTGGCCGAGCCGCCGGCCGAATCGCCCTCGACCAGGAAGATCTCGGCCAGGGCCGGGTCGCGCTCCTGGCAGTCGGCGAGCTTGCCGGGGAGGTTCGCGACGTCGAGCGCGCCCTTGCGCCGCGTGAGTTCACGGGCCTTGCGGGCCGCCTCGCGGGCGGCCGCGGCTTCCGTCACTTTGCCCGCGATGACCTTGGCATCGGCCGGGTGCTCCTCCAACCAGCGACCGAGCGTCTCGTTGACGATGCTCTCGACGATCGGTCGCACCTCCGAGGACACGAGCTTGTCCTTGGTCTGCGACGAGAACTTGGGGTCCGGCACCTTGACCGAGAGCACGCAGGTCAGGCCCTCGCGGCAATCGTCGCCCGTGACGTCGACCTTCTCCTTCTTGGAGATGCCGGAGCGCTCGGCGTAGCCCGTCACCTGGCGGGTGAGGGCGCCGCGGAAGCCCGCCATATGGGTGCCGCCGTCACGTTGCGGGATGTTGTTGGTGAACGGCAGCACGTTCTCGTGGTAGCTGTCGTTCCACCAGAGCGCGACCTCGACCGTCATGCCCTCCTTCTCGCCCCGCATCAGGATGGGCTTCGCGATCAGCGACGTCTTGGCGCGGTCGAGGTAGCGCACGAAGGCCTCGAGCCCGCCCTCGTAGAACAGTTCCTCGCGCTTCACCTCGGCGCGGCGCGCGTCGGTCAGCACGATGCGGACGCCCGAGTTGAGGAAGGCGAGCTCGCGGAGGCGGTGTTCCACCGTGCCGTAGTCGAACTCCACCATGGTGAAGGTCTCGGGCGACGGCCAGAACGTCACGGCGGTGCCGCGCTTCTCGCGGCCGTCCTCCTGGCCGGCCGGGCCGATGACGCGCAGCGGCGACACGGCGTCGCCGTGCGCGAACTCGATTTCGTGTTCCTTGCCGTCGCGCCAGATGCGCAGCAGCAGCTTCGTCGACAGCGCGTTGACCACGGACACGCCGACGCCGTGCAGGCCGCCCGACACCTTGTAGGAATTCTGGTCGAACTTTCCGCCGGCGTGGAGCTGGGTCATGATGACCTCGGCGGCCGAAACGCCTTCCTCGGTGTGGATGCCGGTCGGGATGCCGCGGCCGTTGTCGGTGACGCCGACCGAGCCGTCGGGGTTCAGCGTGACGGTCACCAGCGTGGCATGGCCCGCCAGGGCCTCGTCGATGGCGTTGTCGACCACCTCGTAGATCATGTGGTGCAGGCCGGAACCGTCGTCCGTGTCGCCGATATACATGCCCGGGCGCTTGCGTACCGCGTCGAGGCCGCGCAACACCTTGATCGAATCGGCGCCGTAGGCGCTCGTGTCCGGGTGGGGGGCCTGGGACGGGACGGGCGATTGGGACATCGAGACAGACTTTCTCCGACCGGTCAGGTCAGGGCGGGAGGCGCCAGATCATGGCGGTCGAGACCGCTTGTGGGACGCCGGACCTGCAAGGGGGTCTCGGCGAGAGGCGGGCCGTCGCAACCTGTGGCGCGTCGGCCGATTCCGCACTTACATATAGCGACGCTCAGGGCTTGATGAAAGGCAAACCGGCGCTTATGGGGCCGTGTCCAGCAGCGTCAGCACGTCGTCGCCACCCGCCATCTGCGGGTTCGAGGGCGCGAAGCCTTGGGCGGCTTCGCGGGCCGCCACGATGCGGCGGGCCTCGCCGAAGGCCTGGGCCAGCGACGCGACGCGACGTAGGGCCTGGTTGAACAGGGCGTCGCCGAAATAGGTCCAACGGGCTTCGGGCTGGCAGCCGAAGGACGCATGGGTGGCGTCGGCCGCGGTGATCACCAGCGTGTCGGGGGCGGCCAAGGCCGTGTAGGTTCCGGCAAAGCAGGCCGAGACGATCAGCACCTTGCGGCGGAACGGGCTCTCGGCCAGCAGAGCCCCGATGGCGGCCGGCGGCACCAGTCCCTCGCGCCCGCCACCCCGCTCCGCGATGCCCTCGGGGGCGCCGTGCGAGGTCAGCACCAGGAACAGCACGTCATGGGCCGGATCCATCCCGCGTCGGGCCGCGGCGAGCGCGCGGCGGATGCCGTCCGGCCCGTTGACGAGTGCGCCCTTGGTATTGGCCCGCACGATCACCGGGCCGCCATGCCCGTAACGCTTCGCCAGGACCGCCGCGGCGCCGCTGGCCTCCGAGCGGAAGACCGGGTCGCTCCACAGCGCCAGCGCCACGACGGCGGACCTGAAGCCTTCGGCCGCCATCCCTGGCCCTGCCGAGAGAGGCGCTGCAGACAGGGCCATAACCAGCACGAATCGGCGCAGCCAGGCTGTGGGCATCCCGTTCTCCCTCGGCGGCCGCCTGCCGCACGCGTCTTCACGCTTCCGCTTCCCTCGTCTATCACGAGGAGCCGCATCCTGCGCCCGCGATGATGCCGCTGCCGGAGGTTCGCCGATGCCGCTCACTGCCAAAACCGTGGCCATCCTGTCCGACGTCTCGACCGCGACCCTGACGACCGTGCTGCTGAAGAAGGGCCTGCGCAACGTGTGGCTGCGCGGCACCCGGCCGCTGCGCCCCGGCCAGCCCCGCATGGTCGGCCCGGCTTTCACGCTGCGCTTCGTGCCGGCCCGCGAGGACCTCGCTACACCGGCCTCCTGGTCGTCGCCGATATCGACCCGCGCCGCCATCGAGGCCATGCCCGAGGGCGCGATCGCCGTGGTGGACGCGATGGGGGTCACGGATGCCGGGATTTTCGGCGACATCCTGTGCGCCCGCATGGCGAAGCGCGGGGTGGCGGCGCTGGTCACCGACGGCGTGGTACGCGATCTCGCCGGCGTGCTGGGCACGGGACTGCCGATCTGGTGCCAAGGGGAGGCGGCGCCACCCTCGGTGGCGGGATTGACCTTCGTCGACTGGGGGCGGCCGATCGGCTGCGGCGGCGTCGCGGTGATGCCCGAGGACGTGATCGTGGCGGATCGGGACGGCGCCGTGCTGATCCCGGCGGCGCTGCTCGACGCGGTGCTGGCAGAGGCGCCCGAACAGGAACGCATGGAGGCCTGGATCATGGCGGAGGTCGACCGCGGCCTGCCCCTGCCGGGCCTCTATCCCATGAACGCCGAGACCAAGGCGCGCTACGAGGCCGTGCGAGCGGGATCGCCGTCGCGCTGACGGACCGTCGGCGGGGGTGAGCCGCGCCGCAGAGGGTCGGCGAGGCTCGCGGCGAGGCGTATGAGCGCGCTGGCGCCGTCCCGCAAGAAGCTTCGACAACGGGCACGCGCCGTTCTTGACACGGTCGTGACGCTGGTTTCTATGAACTCGCCCGCCGCGATTGGGGCACTCTCGTGCTCCGATCGTGACGAAAGTGTCCCAGCCTTTGCACGATGGCAAATGTTGCGGACCTGCGAGACGGGCGGCCGCGATGGGGAGCGCGACACGATCATGGCCGACCCCCGCGACGGCGACCCGGACGACGATGCCGTCATGCGGGCTCGCCTGAAGGACCTGTCGGGCACGCTCGATAGCCAGCGCAAGGCTAGCGAGACGCGTGCGGGGCCTGCCGGCCTGTCGGCACCCAATGGGATGGGGCAGGCCATGAGCCTCGGCTTCCGCGTCATGTCGGAATTCGTCGCGGCCGTGGTGGTGGGCGGGTTCATCGGCTGGGCCATCGACCGGTGGCTTGGCACGTCACCGGGGTTCCTGATCGCCTTCATCGCGCTCGGGACCGCGGCGGGATTCTGGAACGTGTACCGCATCGCCATGCAGCCCGGGGGACCCGGCGGCACGACGCGGCGGTGATGTCGGGCGGCGTACGGGCCGCTCGTCGGCATTCGAAGCTCCTGCGCTCAGGGGCGCAGGGAGAGATTTGGACGTGGCCGAGAACGCAATCGATCCGATCCACCAGTTCAACGTCGAGCCGATCTTCTCGTCCCATCGCCTCGGCGCCACGGACGTCTCCTTCACCAATGCGTCGTTCCTCATGTTGATCATCCTGGGCGCAGTATCGCTCCTGATGATCGTGGGTACCTCCAAGCGTTCGCTGGTGCCGGGCCGGCTGCAAGCGGCCGCCGAGATGAGCTACGAATTCGTGGCCGACACGGTCCGGGGAACGGCTGGCCAGGAGGGCATGCGGTTTTTCCCCTTCGTATTCAGCCTTTTCATGTTCGTGCTCTTCGCGAACCTGCTCGGGCTACTGCCCTTCTCCTACACGGTGACAAGCCAGATCATCGTTACTTTCGCGCTGGCCGCGCTCGTCATGACGGTCGTGATCGTCTACGGCGTGATCCGCCACGGCTCACACTTCCTCCGTCTCTTCGCGCCGTCCGGCGTGGCGCCGATCATCCTGCCCTTCATCGTGTTGATCGAGGTCATCTCCTTCGCGTCGCGGCCGATCTCGCTCAGCGTCCGACTGTTCGCCAACATGCTGGCCGGCCACATCACGCTGAAGGTGTTCGGCGGCTTCGTGGTGCTGCTGCTCGGCTCCGGCACCGCTGCGGCGTTGCTGGCCCCCCTCCCCCTTATCGGCATCATCCTGCTGACCGCCTTCGAGCTGCTCGTGGCGGTCCTGCAGGCCTACGTGTTTGCCATCCTGACTTGCGTCTACCTCAATGACGCAATCCATCCGGGCCACTGATAATTACCCAACAACAAACGTCGCCCGACATCAACGAGAACCGGAGCACACATGGATCCCACATCCGCCCAGCACCTCGCCGATAGTTACATGAATGCCGCCAAATACATCGGCGCAGGCCTCGCCGCCATCGGCATGGGCGCTGCCGCGATCGGCGTCGGCTCGATCTTCGGCAACTTCCTGTCGGGCGCGCTGCGCAACCCGTCGGCGGCCGACGGCCAGTTCGGCCGGGCCTTCATCGGCGCGGCGCTCGCCGAAGGCTTGGGCATCTTCGCCTTCCTCGTGGCGATCCTGCTGCTCTTCGTGAAGTGATGCTGTCCGCCGCCCCTGCCCCGCTTCGCGGGCCGGGGCGGCGGTGGTTTTTCGTTCGGCGATCCCCGCTCAGGAGACGACATGGCCGCCCCCGAACCAGCCGCGATCGCCGGCACCGAAAATGCCCCCGACCTCGTCAGCCCGGGCGGTGTGTTTCCGCCCTTCGACAACCATACCTTCCTGTCGCAGATCGTGTGGCTCGTCGTGGTGTTCGGCCTGCTCTACTGGATGATGTCGCGGATCGCGCTGCCGCGGGTGGGCTCGATCCTGGACGCGCGGCGCGGGCGCATCCAGGGCGAACTCGCCGACGCCCACCGCATGCAGAAGCAGGCCGTCGAGGCCAGCGCCGCCTACGATGCCAAACTGGCGGATGCGAAGAGCCGTGCCCAGGCGCTGGCCCAGCAGACCCACGAGGAACTGATGACCGCCAACAACGCAAGGCGCCACGCGCTCGAGGACGACCTCAATGCCAAGCTCGCTGCGGCCGAGCGGCAGATCGAGGACACCAAGGGCCGCGCCATGGGCAGTGTCACGGGCATCGCGCGCGATGCCGCCGCGGCCATCGTCGAGCATCTCACCGGCAAGGCCGCGGACCCGCAGGCGATCGATGCCGCCATCGCGGGTTCGCCCGTCACCAGAACCAGCTGAGGACGGGAGCCATGCATTTCGACGCCGAATTCTACGTCGCCCTGGGCTTCCTCATCTTCGTGCTCGTGCTGGCCTATCTCGGCGTGCACAAGCGGCTGACGGGAGCGCTCGACGACCGCGCGCGACGGGTGGCCGACGAACTGGCCCAGGCCAAGCGTCTCCACGACGAGGCTGCGGCCGTGCTCGACAGTTTCAAGCGCAAGGCCGCGGCCGCCGAAGCCGAGGCTGCCGCCATCGTGGCCCAGGCCCGCAAGGAGGCCGAGTTGATGAGCCAGGAGGCGCAGGCGCGCCTCGCGGAGTTCGTGGCGCGCCGCACGCAGCAGGCCGAAGCCAAGATCGCCATGGCCGAGACGCAGGCCACCGCCGACGTCCGCGCCGCTGCGGCCGACGTCGCCGTGAGGGCAGCCGAGACCGTGCTGCGCCGCGACCCCCGCGGCACTGGGGTCAGCGACCTCGCAGGCCGCGAGATCGGGCGGTTGAAGACCCAGTTCCACTGAGGCACGGCGCCAGGAGCCGCACGGGTGCATCGGCGGTGGGACGCCATCCAGGGCACCTTGCTGAAACAACCCCGTTGGACGATGGCGAAGGTGCGCAGGCAGCCTTCATCGGCACGTGCTCATCCGGGCTCCTGAATGGTCGGGCTTCCCCGATTCGGTGTTGCGACTGATTCGACGCCACCCTATCGTGGCGCCAACGATGAGGGGGGAAGCCGCCGGGATGAGCGCGAGCGTGGCCGTAGGGCCGGAGGCCTCGCCGGTTCTCGACCTGCATGGCATCGGCAAGGAGTTCGGCGCCATCCGGGCTCTGTCGGGGGTCGACCTCGCGATCCAGCCGGGCGAGGTCGTGGGCCTGATGGGCGACAACGGCGCCGGCAAGTCGACGCTGGTCAAGATCATCGCGGGCAACTTCCACCCCACCCACGGCACCATCCGCTTCGACGGCGCGGAACACCGTTTCGACAAGCCGCTCGACGCCCGTGCCGCCGGGATCGAGGTCGTGTACCAGGATCTCGCTCTCGCCAACAACGTCAGCGCGG